>Ga0307423_1001516_pt1 | contig 13885 bp, 11 predicted proteins | sample SalMarWE160310MG_FD_202154 | JGI IMG/M metagenome (GOLD analysis project Ga0307423, IMG submission 202154) | Salt marsh sediment microbial communities from the Plum Island Ecosystem LTER, Massachusetts, United States - WE1603-10 | ecosystem: Environmental > Aquatic > Marine > Intertidal zone >...
AAAGCTCACATGGAGATGTCCGGCAAGGATCTCACCTACTTCGACCAGGAGTCCGGGGAGCGGTTCATCCCATATGTCATCGAGCCCGCCGCCGGAGCCACGAGGACCACATTTGCCTTCCTTCTTGACGCATACGACGAGGAGGAGGTGCGGGGCGACACTCGAACGGTTCTGCGCCTTGACACGCGTCTGGCCCCGATCAAGGTGGCAGTGTTGCCGCTGTCGAAGAAGGCTGAGCTCATCGAGGTGTCGAGCAAGCTAGCGCAGGATCTGCGCTCGCTGTACCCCGTCGAGCACGATGTGACCCAGGCCATCGGCCGTCGCTACCGCCGTCAGGATGAGATCGGGACCCCGTATTGCGTGACGGTTGATTTTGACTCGCTGGAGGATCAGGCCGTCACGGTCCGGGATCGGGACACGATGGAACAGGATCGGGTCTCTATCGATAAGGTGGCGGATTATCTCGTCGAACGGCTCGGTCGGTGAGGTACGACTACTGCGACGCCTTCGCCGATATGCGATCTGGGAGAGTCTTCTTCGTTGCTCTCAGACCGGGGTAGTTACTCGGCGGGCAGCGGGGGAGTCTGCCCGGAGATGTAGTTGGTCAATGTGATCAGAGTGCGGCTCGGCCCTGGGGAGATGCGGCGGACATCATCGAGGATCTCGCCCAGATGACTCGAGGATCGGGCCCGGATGTGCAGCAGCAGATCGAATTCTCCTGTGACTGCAGCCGCCGACATGACAAAGGGGATAGCGCCGATGTTCTGGGCGAGCTGCCCGAGGCCGTGAGACTCTGTGTCCCGGACGCTCACAAAGGCATCGAGCGGGTACCCGAGGGCTTCCCAATCGAGCTCAGCGGTGAAGGATTTGATGATGCCTTGTTCCCGCAACCTGCGTACTCGCTGGTGCACTGTTGCGGTTGACCGGCCGATTCGCTCCGCGATCTGGGTGAACGGCATCCTGGCATCTTGAGTCAAGAACTCAACGATTTGATAGTCGATCGTATCCATAGGCCAGAAGATTATCAGCAAACGGCCCACATTGAGAGCAGATCATTTGACAAAGGGGTAGATCGGATGCAAACTACACACATCGAATTCGAGGCTAGGGTATGACGATTCATCTGGACATCGCGTTTGGAATCGATGTCGCGCGTCGTACCGCAGCCGTCGCCATTGGACGACGCCGCTAGACGATCATGGGGTCACAAGCCCCTAATGAATAGAAGGGAAGCCCATCTCCCTCCCCTCCCTCCGGGCTTCCCTTCTTTTCATTCCACGAGGGGAATGAGTCATCCGGGGCCGGTACACTCCGCTCGTGGCGTATCCCCGTGAAGACATCGAGCGCATCCGCGACAAGACCGATCTAGTCGAGTTGGCCGCCGAGGTCACGAAGGTGAAGCGGTCGGGGCGGACTGTCATGGCCGTCTGCCCTTTCCATCAAGAGAAGACTCCTTCACTCTCCATCGATCCAGCCCGTGGTCTTTACCACTGCTTCGGATGTGGCAAAGGGGGCGACATCTTCGCCTGGGTTCAGGAAACCCAGAACCTCGACTTTCGCGAGGCAATCGAATTGCTGGCCAGACGCGCCGGCGTCACCCTCACCGAGACACCAGGGGAGGCGAAGCGGCGGGGCCGTCGTGAGGAACTGGTCCGGGCGACCAGCGCCGCCGTCGACTTCTACCGGGAACGTCTCAAGCTGGGGGAGGACGCTGGACCGGCACGAAGCTATCTCCGCGGGCGCGGCTACGGAGGAGACGTTGTCGATCGTTTCGATATCGGTTACTCGCCCGCAGGCTGGGATGAGCTGACCAGGCATCTCAAGTCAAAGGGGTTTGACGACCGCACCCTGGGTGATGCCGGGCTAGCTTCACGCAGCTCACGGGGAAGGATGATCGATCGCTTTCGGGACCGCATCATGTTTCCGATCTTCGATCTCCGCGGAGACCCGGTGGGATTCGGGGCCCGCCTCCTCGATGGAGAGGGGCCCAAGTACCTGAATACGTCGGAGACATCCATCTACCGGAAGTCGACTCTTCTCTACGGTCTGAACTGGGCAAAGAGCGAGATTGTCCGACGCAACGAGTCGGTGGTGGTCGAAGGCTACACCGACGTCATCGCGCTCCATCTGGCAGGCCACCCGATTGCGGTGGCGACGTGCGGTACGGCGCTTGGCGAGGATCACCTTGATTTGCTGCGTAGGTTCAGCGAAAGGGTTCTGCTGGCGTTCGATGCAGACGAAGCCGGTGCCGGGGCGGCACAGCGGGGCTTTGACCTGGCGATCCCTGCGGACCTGGACATGAGGGTCGTTGTGCTCCCGGAGGGTCGTGACCCGGCCGATCTGGTGGGTGACGGCGCGGCCGACCTGCTCATCAAGGCGATGGAGGAGTCGCAACCACTTCTCCAGTTCTCTGTCGATCGGGAGTTGGGTAGGCACGACCTGAACGAGGTCGAGGCTAGGGGACGGGCGGTAAGGGCAACGGCCGCCATGGTCGCCCGCTACACCGATCCCCTGGTGAGAGAGGAATATGCTGTACTGATCTCCAGACGAACCGGTGTCGGGCTTCGACTCGTCGCCGATGCGATTGCTACAGCCAGCCGCAAACGCCAGCAAGACGAGGCACCGGCTGCTCCACAGCGGCCGCCGCGCCGCCTCACCGGCACCGAGAAGGCAGAACAAGAACTGTTGCGACTACTGCTTGCCAACGACCGGGCAGTGCGGGCCGGGGGCGATCTCGAGCATCTCTTTTCCGACCCCATCCATCTATCGGCCTACCAGGTCATCCAACCGATGGTCTCGGCCCTCGATCCCGGGGTCGCCCCCGACCTCGGCGGATTGCTCAGTGGTAACACGACAGAAGAAGCTAGCCTCCTTGGTGAGTTGGCGATGGTGGATCGCCCGCTGTCGGAGGCCGTCGACGTCATCAACCGACTGGAGATCGACGGGTTGACCCGACGAATAGCAGATCTGGAGCGTCTACTGGCGAACCTCCCGCCGGAGACACAGGAGTATTCCGACCGATTCACAGAGTTGGTAGCTTTGCAGCAGCACAAGAAACAACTACGGAGCCGCGAGTGAACGAAGCAGCCAGTGCCGTCTTCGAAATACTGACCAAGCGAGGGAAGCAGCGGGGCTTTCTCGTAGTCACCGAAATCCTGCAAGAGCTCGAGGATGTTGAAGCTCCTCCCGAGTCGTTCGACCAGCTGGTTGAGGCGCTGCAAGGTGAGAAGGTCAATGTGCGTGAGGACTCGCACAACGCACTCGAGGCCACGGCGCTCAGCAGCGATGAGCTGGTTCACGTTTCCGACCCGGTTCGGATGTACCTGCAGGAAATCGGCCGCTACCCGTTGTTGACACCGCAGCAGGAGGTCGAGCTCGCCATGCAGATGGAATCTGGTGGTCGGGCCTCCGAAAAGCTCCTTGGTGACGAAGCCACCGAACTTCCGGTGGCCGAGCGGGTGATCCTCCAGCGGGCAGCGCGTAATGCCGACAGAGCCAGGAAACGCCTGGTTGAGGCCAATCTCCGGCTCGTCGTCTCGATCGCCAAGAAATACGTGGGGCGCGGCCTTTCCCTGCTCGACCTGATCCAGGAGGGCAATCTCGGGCTCATTCGAGCCGTCGAGAAGTTCGACTATCGCAAAGGGTTCAAGTTCTCGACATATGCCACGTGGTGGATCCGGCAGGCGGTGACGAGGGCTCTCGCCGATCAGGCGCGCACCATCCGTGTCCCGGTGCACATGGTGGAGACCATAAACAAGCTGGCTCGAGCCCAGCGGACGCTGATGCAGGAGCTGGGGCGTGAACCGACGATCACGGAAATCGCCCAGGAGCTCGAATTGGAACCAAAGCAGGTAACAGAGCTGCGGCGGATAGCACAGGACCCCGTTTCGCTTGAGACTCCATTGGGGGAGGAGGACGACTCGACTCTTGGGGACTTTGTCGAGGACACGGATGCGGAGGTCCCGGTCGAGGTGGCGTCCTTCAAGCTTCTCCAGGAATACCTCTCGCTGGTGCTCGAAGGCCTTAATGAGCGTGAGCGGCAGGTGCTGATAATGCGCTTTGGCCTCGCCGATGGAAAGGTGAAGACCCTCGAAGAGGTCGGCAGCCATTTCCAGGTGACCCGCGAGCGCATTCGGCAGATCGAAACGAAGGCACTGGCCAAGCTTCGTCAACCGGCCAGAGCTAAGCGTCTCGAGGGCTACCTCGAAGGTGCCTGATCTCGGCCGCATCCCACCGCCGGGTATGCCACCCGCCGAGGTCGCGATCACCGATGGCCTCGTGCTCGCATTGCTCACCGACCAGCACCCCGACCTGGTGGGCGAGCATCTCCGTCTCTATGGAAGCGGTTGGGACAACACGACCTATCGGCTTGGCGACTCCCTGGCGGTGCGCTTGCCCCGCAGGCAGCTCGGTGGGCAGATGATGGTCAAGGAGCAACGCTGGTTACCCCAACTGGCGCCGGGCCTGCCGCTCCCGGTTGGTGCGCCGCTGCGGGTAGGTGAGCCGGGGCGTGGATACCCATGGCCGTGGAGCATCGTTCCCTGGTTCGAAGGCGTGTCGGCCGAGATCGAGCCGGTTGACCCATCGGAAGCGGCGACGCTCGGTGAATTCCTACGCCGGCTCCACACGGTGGCACCGCATGATGCACCGCTCAATGCGTGGCGCGGTGTCCAGCTTGCAGAACGGTCCTTCTCGGTCGAACAACGTCTCGAGCGGCTCGATCCGGACGATATGCCGGTTCCGGTCGACCAGGTAATGGCGATATGGAACCGGGTGCGTGATGTGCCGATAGATGTCGCCGAGCGACGCTGGTTGCACGGCGACCTGCACCCCCGCAATGTGATCACGTCCAACGGGCGGATCACAGCTGTTATCGACTGGGGAGACCTGTGTGCCGGCGATCCCGCCACCGACCTCGCAGCCGCCTGGCTATTCCTTCCGAGCGGGGTCCATGGGAGTTTCAGAGAGGCCTACGGCGAGATCTCGGCAGCGACCTGGGATCGTGCCACGGGATGGGCGACGTTCTTTGCAGTCATCATGGTCGACGCCGGCCGGATTGATGACGTCCGCTGGGCGGAGTGCGGTGGTCTTGCTCTCGAGCGCATCTGCAGCTCGGCGGTCGCAGAGGGCCGCGATTAATCCCTTCAGAATTGCCAGCGAAAATGCCGAAGCTATCGAGTGGTGAGTGCGACGGTAGGCAGGCGGGGAGCCGCCGGATTGTCTGGCTCGAGGAGGACGAAACAGTTTGATTGCCGATTCTCCTTCTCACCCGGGCGCGCCATCCGCGTCGACGCCTCCTGATGATCTTTACCGATCGCTCACGGATGCTGTTGTCGATCCGTTGATCGTCGTCGACGAGCAGCAGTGCATCGTGCTGTTCAATCGAGCGGCCGAGCGTGTCTTCGGCTATGAGTCGGCCGCGGTTGTTGGACGTGACCTGAATCTGCTTCTACCGGACCGGTACCGGCAGTCACATCCCGATCGGGTGCGGGATTTCGGCAGGTTGAATTCCGAGCAACAGCGCCGTCCTTCATGGGCGCGCCCCCGGGTCGAGGGGCGCCGTAGCGACGGCTCGATCTTCCCCGCCGAAGTCAGCCTGTCCGCCCTGGAGGTGGATGGGCGAATGCTCATGGTCGCGGAATTGCGCGACGTTACTGCCCGCGTTGAGATGGAGCAGGCGCTAGAAGCCAGTGAGCGGAGGTTCCGCGCAACGTTCGAGAACTCTCCTGTGGCCATGGTCCTCATCTCCCATCAGGGCAATTTCATCACCGGTAACAACTCGTTCTACGAACAGACCGGGTATGGAAGCGACGATCTGGCGGGCAGATGGCTCGGGAACATTGTCCAGAAAGAGGATCGTGCTGCGCTCTCGGAGAGTTTAGGCCCGATCGTCGCCGGTGACGCGGATTCTGCACGGGTCGAGGTTCGCTATCAGCGAAAGGACGGTGCAGTTCGGGTGATTGACCTATCGGTCGCAACGACGGGCGAGTCGGGAACTGATTCGCGATATATGATCGGCCAGGCAACCGATGTTACGAGCCGCATTGAGACCCAGGAGCGACTCGAAGAGATGATCCGATCCAAGGACGAGTTGATCGCGTCCATCTCGCACGAGCTGCGGACTCCGCTGACTGCTTTGGTCGGCTTTGCCCAGCTCATTCAGGAGGATGAATCGGGTCTCGATCCCAAGGAGCGTTCCGAGATGATCGAGCTGATCGTGTCGGAATCTGTCGATTTGACGAACATTGTCGATGACCTGCTGGTGGCCGCCCGGGCTGAAATCGGGGCGTTAACCGTTGCATGCGTGGCTACAGATCTCCATGCACAGATTGCCCAGATACTCGAGATGTGGAATCGCCCCAATATCGCCCCGATACAGACCATCGGCCGCTCTGCCCGGGTCTGGGGCGACCCGGCTCGGGTTCGCCAGGTATTGCGCAATCTCGTGTCCAATGCCATTCGGCATGGAGGCGCACCGATAACGATTGAAGTGCTGGAGCGTGAAGGGATGGGCGTTGCGGCCGTTAGCGATAGGGGCAAGGAGATTTCGGCGGACGACCAGGCCCGTATCTTTGAGCCATACGAAAGGGCTCACCAGGTCGAAGGGCTCACCGCATCGATGGGCCTGGGCCTGTCGATATCGCGCGCCCTCGCATCGCTGATGGACGGCAGTCTCGAGTATCACCACACCGACGGCATGAATGTGTTCGAGTTGCGCCTGCCACTGGCGGAGTCGGCTGATTGACGATTCGACTCAGGTTGGCTGGCCGTCATCGTTTCGCATAGCGGCGCCCGCGCTGCGTAGTTGATCCGCGGCGATTTCCCTTAGGTGGGAGGTCTGGGAGTCGACAATATCCTTGCCCTGGTCGATGACCTGGCGGACCTGTTGATTGGAGGTAGCGCGACGATAGAGACGGCGGATTTGCTCATACCGGTCCCGGCCGGCCCTGGCGCCGAGCACATAGCCGATCACGAACACGACGGCAGTACGGAGTTTCATAACGCCATTGTGCCACGGTTGGGTATCTCGCCGCACGTCTGATACCATCCTCCGGCCCAGAGGTAACCCTTTCCGGGGTAGCTCAATTCGGCAGAGCAGCGGACTGTTAATCCGTTTGTTGCGAGTTCAAGTCTCGCCCCCGGAGCCACCCAGAAGCCCCCGTTTGTCGGGGGCTTCTCCGTTCTTGCGTAGCCTGGTACGACATGGCGTACGGAGCTACGCCGGAAACGGATATGCTCCCGGGATGTTTCACGTTGCTCTTCACGAACCAGAAATCGCTCCGAACACCGGCAACCTGATGCGGTTGACCGTCAACACCGGCTCTCGTCTGCACCTCATCGAGCCACTTGGATTCTCGCTCGATGAAGCAAGAGTGCGCCGGGCCGGTCTCGACTACCGCGAATTCGCAACGGTGGAAAGGTACGAAGGCTGGATGGCTTTCTTGGAGCAGATGGGGGAGCGGCGCATCTTTGCCTTCACCCAGCACGCGACCGTCGTGTACACGGATGTCTTCTACCAGGCAGGCGATGTGTTGTTGTTCGGCAAGGAGTCGACGGGTCTGCCACAGGCGATTCTCGAATCGGAAGTGATCACCGAATCGGTGCGAATACCGATCGCCCCGCGTGGTCGAAGCCTCAATCTCGCCAACGCCGCTGCCGTCGGCGTCTACGAGGCATGGCGCCAGTTGGGCTTCTCGATCCGGGAACATCTCCGTGAGTCATAGCACCACATTGAAGGTCCGGTTCTACGAACTCGACCCATATGAGCACGTGAACCATTCGGTGTACATCCAGTACTTCGAGGCTGCAAGGGCGGAGTGGTTGACCGACGTCGGCTTCCCGCTCGACCGACTCAAAGCCGACGGCACTCAGATTGTCGTCACCGAGCTGAACACTCGTTATCTGGGCTCGGCTGGTCCCGGAGACGAGCTGACGGTTGAGAGTGAACTGGTCCAGCTTCGCCGCGTCTCGATGACATTCGAGCAGCGGATCTTGCGCGGCGACGAGACGCTGGTCACCCAGACCATCAGCGCCGCCACAGTGTCGCAGGCGGGCCGGCCCATCCGGATCCCTGCCGGGCTCGCCGTGGCGCTTCAGGATGGCTGACCAGGATCAGATTGCACAGATCGAATCGGCTGCCTACAGCAGCTGGCCGGCAAAGGAGCTCGTCGAGTACGACGGCTGGCAGCTTCGTTCTGCGGACGGATTCTCCCGCCGGGCCAACTCGCTGCTTCCGATCGGAACGTCACGCCTCGATCTCGATGCCAAGCTCTCCTTCTCGGCGGATTGGTTCCAGCAGCGGGGGCTGAGTCTCGTCGTCCGGTGCACGCCGTTGTGTGAGCCCGGGGTGGATGAGGAGCTGACGCGGCGCGGCTTTACCCGCGAGGGCGACACCAGCGTGATGGTTGCCGATCTCACTGGCTTCGACTCAGCCGCCATACCCGACATCGAGCCAGACCCCCGATGGTGGGACACGATGGCGGAGCTGTGGGGGATCCGGCCCGAAGCCCGACCCGCATGGCGCGGGATAATCGAGCGAATCGACCTTCCGGCCGCATATGGGAGGAAAATCATCGCTGGTGTCGACGTTGGCGCCGGTCTCGGTGTTCTCGATGGATCGTGGCTTGGACTGTTCGAGATCGTGGTGCATCCCGATCGACGGCGCCGTGGCTACGGTCGGGAGGTGACCCGGTCTCTACTCGGCTGGGGCGCGCGAAACGGTGCGACCCACGCATACCTCCAGGTCATATCGGCCAACGAACCGGCGATCAGCCTCTATGAGGATCTCGGCTTCCGTCACTCCTACCCATACTGGTACCGGCGCTCTCGCAGCTAGGTGTGTGCCTTTGCCACACCGTGGTTGCGAAGAGGCCCGCGTAGTCAACGCGAGGGAACACCTCGAGCTATCGGATGTGGATCAGCGGATCCGGCCGGAACGGAAGTCGCGAAGTGTGGGGACGGTGAGGCCGGCGTCCCTGAGTGAGAGAAACGCGCCGTAGATGACGGTCACAGCCGAGACGAGGCCCACGTAGAGCCCGAAAGTGGTCTGATCTCCGATGATCCAGCGAATGATGATCATCGCGAGCCCAATAACCGGCAGGACGAGTGCGAGTTGCTCGGCGGACAGGGACGCTGCGGTGATATCGGCAATCTCCATCGCCTTGAGCACAAGGATGATGGCGCCGGCGATCTCTACCAGGAGTCCGCCCCAGGCAAGTAGTCCCGAGTCGAACGCAGGCACCGAGCCGGTGGCGACGCCCCGCCACGGCAAGAAGAGCGATATCGCCGCAAGTACTGCCCCGGTCACGACCACCCGCTGGTTCTTCGTCAACCTGGTGAGATCCAATGGGCTCCCTCGTGGATACGTCCAGAAATGCGCACTCGCCCCAAGCGACGACGAGAGTAGCTGTTCGACGACACGTTGGTGGTCGGGCGGATCTGGTTTCGTGGCCCTCCAGCTCGATGTCTAGTGCCCGTGGAACCTGGCAGAACGGTCACTTCCTGCACTACACAACTGGCAGTTTGTGCCGACAGAACCTCCATGGATGAAGGACCAGGGACGGCCCTCCGCTGGGTACGCCGCAACAAGGCCAGAGGCAATCGGGTTTGGGTCGTGACCACGGCGGTCGGGGCGACTCTTCTTGTCGTGAGCGCGATCGTGTTTGCGGTGTCGTCTGGGACCCAGGGGCTGACCGCCCACGCGGAGGCGGTTCACATCGCCGATGAGACCCTGCGGGTGGCAACCGTAACCCGGGCACAGGTTGCTATGGCCAATCACTTCGCATCTATTGAGCGGGAGCTCTCTGTCGATGCCGGAGAGCAGCTTGTCACGTCGGCAGACCAGGCAACGAATGCTCTCGATCTCATGGCCTCAGGTATCGCCCAGCTCGAGCGGTCGGGCGGGGAGGTCAGCGACGAGCTCGCCGGGGCATTCGCGGAATTCAACGCAACGAGTCGGGAGGTCCTAGCGCTGATTGCCGCGGATCGATCCCGGGAGGCAAATGCCCTGGTTGCCGAGCAGCTCGAGGCTCCATACGCTTCGGCGTTCACCCTCCTTCAAGCCGAGAGGGACAGACAGCTGGCATCGGTTGCACATTCCGACGCGGCAATGGCACGGATGGGAGATGTTGCACAGGTTCTGCTCGCGCTCCTCATTCCCGGTGGGATGATCATCATCTACCGCGAGCTGGCGCTCCGTATGCATCGGCAGTCCGAGCTGACGATGCGTCTCGAGGCCGAGCGTGCGGTGAGCAAGGTTCGCGAGGACTTTGTCGCGAACGCCTCACACGAGCTGCGGACACCGCTGACGATTGTGTATGGGATGGCGCAGGTCATTGAATCGGACCCTGATGCCACCGAAACCATTCGAGAACTGGCTACGACCATCACGAACGAGGCAGAAGACCTTCATCGCATGGTGGAAGATCTGCTGACGACGTCCCAACTCGACGCCGACGCGCTCAAGTACGTCATCGAGGACGTCCGCACCACCGATGAGATCGGTGAGGTCGTGGCCCCAATGATGCGCAACGGGGGCAATATCGAGACTACTGCCGAGGAGGCGATCGTCGCCGTCGACCGGATGCGGCAGCGGCAGGTTCTTCGCAATCTCATCTCGAACGCCCGAAAGTACGGGGGACCGGAACTCCGCCTGAGCGGGCGACTGTTCCGTGGTACGTACGAATGGACCGTGGCCGACAACGGAGACGGCGTTCCGAAAGAAATCGAGGAACGGCTGTTCCAGCGCTTCGTACATAGGGGGAGCCTGGTCACCGCGCCGGGAGGGGTGGGAATTGGCCTCTCGATTGTCAGGGCGCTCGTGGAGGGCATGGGCGGCGATATCAGCTATGGGCGTATCGGAGGCTGGACCGAGTTCAGGGTCGCGGTACCTCTCTCCGAGGCAGACGCCGCCTGGCGAGCCAACGGTGGCGAAGTGAGCGCGCATACCGCCGCCCGACCGATGTCCCACGCCGTTTCGATCCTCGGTGGGGGGGTTCGTGTTCCCTAGGAGTCGCTCGTTAGAAGTTCGGGCAGTCCGGAGCCTCCCGGGCTTTCTTGCTGCTCCGGGGTGGGTGTGATGGCAGCAAGATTGCGTTCACCTCACTTCCTCCCCGGCCAGAGCACTGGTAGATCGGGGAGCCTGCTGTTTGAGTCCCCGCTCGAATCCTGGCAGGAGGCAGTTGAGCGTGGCCGTGGCCGTCTCCTCTCCGCGGACAAGCTGGCGGCCCTCGCGCTGGCCATGGCCGTTGTGTTCGCCCAGGTCACCTTTGGCATAGGCGCGGCTGCTGCCGCCGCTACCTTCAATGTCAACTCAACGGCGGACCGGGTTGATCTCAGTCCGGGCAATGGTGCCTGCGACACGGGCAACCTCGTCGGCGGTGCCCCCGAGTGCACGTTGCGGGCCGCCGTCCAGGAGGCCAACGCTCTGGCGGGGACCGACACGATCAACATCCCCGCCGGCACTTACACCCTTACGATCTCCGGAGGAGACGACAGCGCGGCGGCCGGCGATCTCGATATCCTCGCCTCGGTAACCATCACGGGTGTCGGCGCCGGCAGCTCCATCATCGACGGCGCGTCCGCGGATGGAATCTTCGAGATTCGTGGAACCGCCACGGTGACCGTCAACCAGTTGACCATGCGGAACTCGAGCGGGTCGAATTACAGCTCAGGGGTACACGTCTTGGCCGGCACGACGGCAACTCTGGACTCGGTCGTCATCTCCGGCGGCACGCATAGTCCAGCAATATCCAACTCAGGCACGCTATACATCTACGACTCGCGCATCACCGGCAACTCGTCGACCTTCAACGGAGGCGGGGTTTTCACCGCCGGGCCCACCACCATCTCCGACTCGCTGATCGACAACAACTCGACAAGCACAAACGGGGGCGGGATCTACGTCGGCGGTGCAGGAGGTGTAAACCTGACGAACGTGACGTTGTCCGGCAATACGGCGAGTGTTGGCGGCGGCGTGTACAACGAGTATGCCATCGATCTCGTGAACGTCACGGTCACGTTGAACGGTGCAACTCAGAGTGGCGGATTGCACGACACGGGTGGGTCGACAACGACCCTACGCAATACCATCGTTGCCGGCAACACGGGGGGCAATCCCGATGGCAACGGCAGCTTTGACAGCCTCGGCTACAACATCATCGGCGTCGTCGGTGGGTCTACAGGTTGGGTAGGCACGGACCGCACGGGGGTTGATCCGCTGCTCCAGGCTCTAGCCGACAACGGCGGGCCGACACCGACTCATGCACTGACCGTTGGCAGCCAGGCTATCGACAACGGGACCGCCTCGGGTGCGCCAGCTACCGACCAGCGTGGCACGACCCGTGATGCCTCACCCGACATCGGCGCCTACGAGTATGTCGTACCCAACGCCGCTCCCACCGCAGTCGCCGGAGGGCCATACACAATCACGGAGGGCGGCGGTCTCACCCTGGATGGATCAGGCTCCTCCGACCCCGACGGCGACCCGCTCACCTATGCATGGGACCTCGACAACGATCTCGGCTACGGAGACGTCACCGGCGTGGGCCCGACCGTGCCCTGGTCCACCCTGGAGACATTCGGCATTACGGGTGCGGGCACCTACGACATAGGCCTCCAGGTAGACGACGGCAACAGCCACACCGCAGCCGACACCGCCTCGCTCACCGTGGATCTCGCACCATCCGCTGTCGTCGTCAACTCGACTGGGGACGCCGGGGACGCCAACGCCGGGGACGCTGTATGCGACACCGGCGCTACGAACTCCGAGGGTGCCGCCGAGTGCACCCTCCGCGCCGCCGTCGAAGAGGCCAACGCGTCGACGTTTGTGGACACGATCGGGTTCGCCATCCCCACATCCGACGCGGGATACTCCTCATCACCGACCGTCTTCACCTTCACCCCCGCATCGCGGTACGACGCGCTGACCGCTCCTGCCACGATCGATGGTTCGACCCAAGCCGGGTACTCGGGGTCGCCGGTACTCGTGATCGACGGCACCGCGGTTGCTGCCCCGGGTGTGGAGCTAGAGGTAGGGAGCGACGGTTCGACCATCCGCGGGCTTGCCATCCACTCGTTCGGCGGTGATGGCATCGCCGTAGGAACCAGCGGTAACACCATTGTCGGCAACTACATCGGCACAGACGCTCAGGGCAGCCCGGGACTCGGAAACGCCGGTGCCGGTGTGTACCTGTGGAACGGCGCGGCCAATGTGATCGGCGGAGTCACCGTGGGCGATGGGAACACGATTGTCGCGAACGCCGGCGGAATAGTGCTCGGCAGCGCCGCCGACGCGGGCAACGCACTGTTGGGCAACAGCATCTGGGGCAACACCGGTCTCGGTATCGACCTCAACAACGACTATGTCACCGGCAACGATGCGGGCGACGGAGACAGCGGCCCCAACGACCTGCTGAACTTCCCCGTTATCACCTCGGCCACCCAACTGGGTGGCACGGTCACGATCGGTTTCGACCTGGACGTACCTGCAGGCGACTATCGCATCGAGTTCTTCACCAACACGACCGCCGACTCGTCCGGCTATGGCGAAGGCAAGACCCTGGCAGGGTCCTACAACGTCAGCGGCCATCCAGGCGGTTCGGTCTCGTACAGCACAACCTTCGCTGGCAGCACGGGCGACATCTTGACCGCGACTGCGACCGAGTCGGTCTCAGGACCTTTTGGGGCAACATCCGAGTTTTCGCAGGCGGCCACGGTCACAACGTTTGATACGACTTCTCCGGTGATCACGTTGGTGGGGGCGAATCCGCAGACAATTGAGGTTGGTGGGTCGTATACGGAGTTGGGGGCGACGGCTACTGACAATGTCGATGGCGACTTGACCGGGTCGATCGTGGTTGATGCGTCTGCGGTGAACTCGTCGGTG
>Ga0307423_1001517_pt1 | contig 13882 bp, 7 predicted proteins | sample SalMarWE160310MG_FD_202154 | JGI IMG/M metagenome (GOLD analysis project Ga0307423, IMG submission 202154) | Salt marsh sediment microbial communities from the Plum Island Ecosystem LTER, Massachusetts, United States - WE1603-10 | ecosystem: Environmental > Aquatic > Marine > Intertidal zone >...
GGGGAGTACTACCCGGACGTGCTCTCCCGGCGCGCCGTCGACTTCATCGAGCGTCACGCTCGGGAGGAACGCCCGTTCTTCCTGCTCCTCTCGCACAACACCGTTCACATACCACTCCAGGCGAAGCCCGAGACGATCGCCAGGTACCGGGCCAAGCGGGAACGCCTGCTCCCGGATCCGGGCGAGCAGCGGAATCCGGTATACGCCGCGATGGTCGAGAGCATGGACGAGTGCGTCGGGAGGGTGATGAACGCCCTCGAACGACTGGGCATCGCGGATCGCACCGTTCTCATCTTCGGCTCCGACAACGGCGGCCTGACGGTCGCCGAGCCGCTCTTCTCCGGCCACTTCCGCCACACGCCGGCAACCACGCTGGCGCCGTTGCGCGCTGGGAAGGGCTACCTGTACGAGGGCGGTCTCCGCGTACCCTGGATCGTACGTCTGCCCGGGGTCACGCCGAGGGGAGCCGAGAGCGGGGAACCGGTCATCACCCACGACTTCTTTCCGACCCTCGCCGAGGTCGCCGGCGTCCCGGTCGAAGATTCCTCGATCGATGGGCGAAGCCTCCTGCCCCTCCTGCGCGATCCGAGCCTCTCTCTCGGGCGGGATGCATTGTTCTTTCACTATCCGCACTACTCGAATCAAGGGGGACGTCCGGGCGGAGCGATTCGAGCCGGTCGCTGGAAGCTGATCGAGCGCTACGAAGACGGCTCGCTGGAGCTGTACGATCTCGAGGGCGACGTCGGGGAGCAGCGAAACCTGGCGGCGGAGCGTCCGGAGCTTGCGGCCGAGCTGGCTCGGCGACTCGCGGAGTGGCGAGCGCGGGTGGGCGCGCAGATGCCCGAGCCGAACCCGGAGAAGGTCTCGCAGTAAAGGCGGGGCCGGTGGAGCAGCGAGGTCACTCCCATCCCGAGAGAAGTGTAAAGCTCACGGTGAGGGCCTCGACGTCGCCCTTGCGGAAGGGCTCCTCGAGATGCCTGTGCGCGGAGAGCAGCACCAGAGGGTTGACGGTACGGATCGGCTCGGCCTCTCCGTCGTTCAACTCGAGCACGCGCCGGTAGGCGTCCTGGGCGCCCTCTCGCGCCTTCCTGAGATCGCATCCGTATCCGAGCAGGAGCCACGCCTCGGCGAGCTCGCTCGGTCCCTGTGCCGGAATCGCGAGCGCACGCCGCAGCATCGCCTCGGCGGGCTCGGAGGCGTTCGCGAGAAGGTGAAGCCGGGCGATCATGCGAGGGTAGGCGGGCTCCTGCGGGTCGATCTCCAGCGCCTCGTGCAGGAGGCTCGACATCGCGCCCACCTCGCCGGGGGAACGATCGTAGAGGCAGGCGGCCTCGGCGTAGCGCCGCACCGCCCGTAGCCGAGCGTCCTCTCCGAAGGGATTTCCGGAGCGTCTGCCCAGAAACTCGACCTCGCCTCTTCCAGCCAGAGCCGCGCAGCAGTGGAAGCCGAGAAAGGGGTTGTTCGCGGCAGGAACGGGTCCGACGCCGATCCAGATCTCTCGACGTTCCGGTCGCAGCAGAACGCTGGTGACACTCGCGATGCTGGCGATGGTGTGGGCCGCGCCGCGCTCGCGGCCGGAGGCCTCGTCGTAATGGTCTCCCAGAAAGCCCAGCGCGATGTCGAGATCGATGGTCCCATGGTGCTTCGCGATCAGGTCGCCGATCCGGCGCCAGCGTGAGAGCGGATTTCGACCCACGGAGGCCCGGAGCAGGATGTCGCGTTGCTTCTGCGCGTCGCTCGCGGTGCACACGTTGGACATGAAGACCGCTCCGTCCGAGAGCCGGCGCTGCGAAACCTCGCTGCGGGTGCACTCGAGGGCGACCGCCTCGCCCGTCTTCCCGTCCGAGACGATGAAGGCGAATGCGCCCGCCCGCGGCCCCTCCTCGACGATCGAGATCGCCTCGCGAAGATCGGCCGCGCGGCGCATGATCTCGTTCTCCAGCACCGTGAACCCCACGCCATCGGCCACGCTGTCGGTCGAGAAGAGAAAATGCCCGCCCAGGGTGACCCCGTGCTCGTTCATGCAGGTATTGCACTTGATGAGTCCCGCCGAGGTGCCGCGCACGTAGGCGAAGCCGTCGGCGGGCTTCGACAGGAGCAGTACGGGGAAGCGGTCCCAGACACCGCTTCCGCGGTAATCCGTGTTCTTTCCGTGGAGCAGCTCACCGTTCCGGGTCGCCGGGCCCGCCACGGCGAAGCCCGTGCATCCGGCGCTGGCCTCGACACCCTCGGACGGCACCTGTTGCTTCACGGTGACCTGAAGCAGCTCCGACAGGAAGTTGCCCCGCAAGACCACGTCCGTCGGAAGTCCCGCTCCCTCCGCGATCCCACGCAGCTCGTCGAGGTAGACCGGGGGGACGAACCGCCGAAGCGGATCGAAGATCTCTCGGTCGAGCTGCGCAGCCACCGCCCGTCGATGCTCCTCCGGGAGCTTGCGCAGGCTGGAATCGAACTCGGTGTAGTTCCCGAAGAACGGCAGCACGCCCTGGTGGATCTCCTCTCGGAGAGCCTCCCCGTGCTGGCGTCCCATCTCGTGGCCGGAGCCCTCGAGGGTGAGGATTCGCAGACCGTCCAGGATTCGCACTCTCTCTGCTGCATCTCCCATTCTCTATCGCTCCTGCGCGTCGTCCCGGCTCACGAGGATTCTAGCCCGATGGGAATGTTCTTCCGCAAAACGTTTGCAGAACAGCCGGTTACGCCGATTCCCTCGCTAGCCTCTCGAAGTGTGTGTCAATCCTGGACGGGTTCTGACCGACAACATACCTTGGGACCCATGGAAATGACGAGCACGCCCGAGATCCGCGATCGAGCCGGTGCCCCCGGCGTTTCTGCGCTGTCGCTGCGCGAGCAGCTGGAACGGCAGTTCGAGGCGTGCGACTTGGTGCGGCCCTTTCGCCGATCGACCTACGATCCCGGTGACCGGCTGGAGTACGCGATCACCGGCGTCGTGCCCGCCAACACCGGGCGCATCGTCGCGGAGGTCGAGCGGCTCGTCGGAGGCGGCTTCGCCGGACAGGTCTACCGGGTCGGGCTGCTGGAGATCCATGCGGATGACGGCCCCATCTCGGGTCTGACAGTCGGCCAGCCCTATGCGGTCAAGATACTCAAGCCCGCCTCGGCATTTGCGCGCTTCTTCCGGGGCCTTCTGTACTTCCTGGCCTATCAAGCCCCGTTCAGCGCTCAGGTCAATCCCGCCTCCGTGCGCGTCGGCGTGCTCTGGCAGAAGCTGATCCGCCGGGCTGCAGCCGCCGAGTACGGTGACGAGAGCGCGGTCTGCGACAGCTACGCCACCTTCTACGATCGGGACCTGCACAGCTTCGGCGAGATCAACGAATGGATCGAGGGACGCCTCTGGAAGTACGAGGTGGACGATCAGCTCTTCGGCCGGTGGGATTTCCAGGATTACCCACCGGAGGAACACAACTGCCCGGAGTACGTGTACAAGAAGCTCTTCATGCGGCGGCTCGTCGATCTGCTGCACGAGATGGGCGCGCCCGAGCTGGCGCGCCAGTACGAATGGTGGAGCTGCAAGAGCCAGCCCAACGCGCTCAAACGGCTCAGCGCCGACCACTCTCCCCGAGCGGGACTGACCGCCGTCGATTTTCGCGCCGGGCTCACCCTGCTGGCCTTTCTCCCGATGAGCCCGGTCGACGTTCGGCTGATCCTGACCGGACTGCTCCGCGGAAAGCTGGTTCAATTCGACCGTAGCGACCCGGTGCAATTCCGGAAATTCATCGAAGCACACCGTGACGACTTCGAGGATCTCCAGCCGGCCATCGACGAGCTGCTGGAGCAGGAGGCGATTCATCGGGCCTCACTTCCAGACCTGACTCACCACCATGTCCGCCTGATCGCGGACGGCCGCCTGCGCAGATCGGTCGGAGACGGCGCGATCACCGCCTGGAAGAGCCTGGGACGGCTCGACGACGAGCACGCGTCTTCTCTGCGGTCGAGGCGCGGACTCTTCGCACTCCTCTTCGTGGCGTCACTGGTTCCGCTGCTCGGACGGTCCGTGGTGAAGCTCTGGGGCAATGCGCGCGCGCGCGACCACGCCAGGCGGTGCCTGACGAGCTTCGGCTATCTCTCGCGGGCGATGCGCGGGTCGCGGATCGAGACCCTGATCGTCTGGCAGCGCCAGGAGCGCGTCTGTAACGAGCGGGCGCTGCGGCTGGTGCGCCGGCCGGTCCGCTACTGGCTCCAGCGCATCTTCCTCGGCTGGCTGCCCGCGACCTGGCACCGCTCCCTCACGGAGCCGCGCTTCGCCTGGGCGCGAATCCGGGAGGCAGTTCGCTTCTCCGTCCGGTTCCTTCGCGAGCCGCCGTTTCGGGAGGAATGGCTGCTGGAGCAGGTGGCCCTGGGCCAACGAGAAGGGATGGTGTCCCCGGAAGAGGCGAGCAGGATCTCCGAGCAGGTCCAGGACCCCTTCATCCAGAAGTACTTGAAGAGCATCGCCGTCCACATCTGCACTCTGCCGGTCACCCAGGTCGTCTCTGTGCTGGTCGCCCTCTACGTCATGGTCAGGTTCGGCCAGTCCTGGGGAGAGTCGGTGGCCTACGCCATTGCCGTGCTGGCGTTCTTCCAGGTGACGCCGATCTCGCCCGGCTCCATCGCGCGCGGCTCCTACGTGGTCTACTTGATCATCAAGGAGCGCAACCTGCGCAACTACTCGGTGGCGGTCACGGTCTCCTTCTGGAAGTACATCGGCTATCTCGGATTCCCCTTGCAGATGGTCCGGCAGTACCCGGCCCTGTCCCGCCTGATGGCCGGCCGCTGGGCCAAGAACATGGCGAATTTCGTTCCGGTGTTCGGAGAGACCGGAGGCCTTCTCGAGCACGCCGTCTTCGATCTCTTCTTCAACCTGCCCTTGTCGGTGACGCGCTCCTTCAAGGCCCGCCCGCTGACCTGGTCCCTTGGCACGGCCCTGGTGACGACTGTGCTGCTGACCGGTGCCGTGTGGGGGCTTGCGAGCCTCTGGGAGTGGAGACAGCCGAAGCTGGAGCTCGAAGCTGTCCGGGTCGCCTCGATCGCCCCCTACGATGGCCTGTCGCAAGGGGTTCGCGTTCGTTTGGAAGGCCAGGATGGCGTGATCGACTTCCCGGCCGGACGCTGGGACGAGTCAGTGACGGTAGGCGACACCATCGACGCCGTGATCCGAAGCAGCTTCTTCGGTGACGAATACGACGGCCTGGAAGTCAGCGAACCTCCGTCCGAGTCTTCGGCGCGTCCGCCACCTCACTGATTCCGCGGCATCCGGTCCTGGAAGATGGCATCGAGGGCGGCGTCAAGGAGGGAACTCCTTGAACAGGCGTTCCAGTGCTGCCTCGATGCGCGCCCGACGCTCCTCGTGACTCAGCGAGGGGTGCACATCGGCTTGGACGAAGCCGACCCAGAGGCGTCGCTCGTCCTCGGGATCCAACAGTGCCACCGAGATGGAACCGATTGCCCGGGAGTGTTCGTCGGAGCCCGGGCCAGCGACCTCGATGGTGATAGCGACACCCACCTCGTAGGAGACAAGAAGGTCGGCTGCCTCAGGGGTCTCCTTCCGCCAGCCCCGGTTCGCCAGGGCGCCTTCCACCGCTGGGGGAAGGATATCCTCCAACCCCAGGTGGGCGACCTTGTCGGAGATGACGTTGGCGCCCTCGGCCCAGGCGAAAGTCCCCTGGCGGGGGAAGACCGCCAGCGGGTCGTAGGTCGTTTCAATTTCCAGGTTCGAGGTACAACCCGCGAGTGCGGCGAGCAGCAGCGCCCCGATTATTCCTCCAAATTCTCGCACGGCATCGCCCTCCGTTCGTGAGTCCAGTTCGCCCTGGCGGCGGCAGGTGCAAGGCAGCAGACGGTCGCAACTCGGCCGTGGCGGTGCTGTGCACGAATAGATCCCATAGATGGCTGCCCTGCGAAGCGCTACTCCCGGTCGATCGAGATGGCGAGGGCCCGGGTGAGGGTCACGGAAACCTGCTCGCCCACCTTGACCCTCTCGAGGTCGACGGCTTCGCCCGCCTTCAGGGTTCGCTCGCCGCCTTCGGGGACCTCGAGCGTCACGCCGCGCGTCTTGGGATCGACGGCTTTTACCACCGCGCGGAGCTGGATCTGCTCCGCCATGGCGCCGCCGGGCGTCGCGCCCCGAGGCGCGGTGGCCACGACCGCGGTCGTGGTGGCGCCCGGCTCCGCGTCCCCCACCGGGGCGATGGCCAGCGCAACGGACTCGAAGTAGGTGGCGACCACCGGATCGCCCACCTTGATCTGGTCGAAGTTGGGAGCGTCCTCGGGCGCCACGATCGAGACCCGGTTGCCCAGCTCGCCCTCGACGACCACCGTCCGGGTCTTCGGGTCGATCGAGATGACCTTGCCGTGGCGCGTGATCTTCTCGCCCACCATCACCCCACGCCCGGTGGATTCGCCACCCTGCTGGTTGGTCGATGCGCAGCCGAATACCGCCAGGGCCGCAGCGATCGCGAAGCAGAAACCGAGATTTTGGAGGGATCGGGTCATCATTGGGGGGTCCTCACTGGTGGGACGGGGCGGTCGTCGCCTCCTGTGCAACATATCACGCACCGGTCTGCCCGGCGACTCCAGTCAGCGGCCGCTCCCCTGAATGCAGGCGACGGTCTCCTCGGCGATCTCGAGCTCTTCGTTGGTGGGCACCACCAGGACCTTGAGGGGTGCGCCCTCTCGCTGGATCTCGCGCGCCTCCCCCAGGCGCTCTTCGTTCCTGCCCGGGTCGATATCGATCCCGAGTCCGGACAGGCCCGCGCAGGAACGCGCGCGAATCTCCGCCGAGTTCTCTCCGATCCCCGCCGTGAAGACGAGGGCGTCCACCCGGCCCAGCGCCGCGAAGTACGCACCGATGTACTTCTTGATCCGATAGGTGTACATCTCGATCGCAAGTGTGGCGTGCGCACTGCCCGAAGCCGCGAGCTCCAGGGCCTCCCGCATGTCGTTGACGCCACAGATCCCCCGGAGTCCGCCGCGTGAGTTGAGGAGCCCTTCGACCTCCTCGAGGGACTTCCCCCCGGTCGTCGCCAGAAAGAACACGATGGCGGGATCGAGATCGCCGCAGCGGGTCCCCATCATCAGTCCCTCGAGCGGCGTCATCCCCATCGAGGTGTCGACGCACCGGCCCGCCTCGATCGCGGCGGCGCTGGCGCCGTTCCCGAGATGGAGAACGATCAGGTTGAGGGACTCGGGCGACCGCTTCAGGTACGAGGCCGCGGCGTTGGCGACGTACTGATGCGAGGTTCCGTGGAAGCCGTAGCGGCGGATGTGAAGGGTCTCGTAGAGCTCGTAGGGGATCGCGTAATGGTATGCGTGGGGCGGAAGCGAGTGGTGGAACGCGGTATCGAAGACGGCCACCTGGGGCACCTCCGGCCGACGCGCCCGCGTCACCTCGATCCCCAGCAGATTGGCGGGATTGTGAAGCGGGGCCAGCGGGATTTGCCGGCGGATGGCGGCGACCACATCGTCGTCGATCAGCGTCGGCTCCCTGAGCTCCTCGCCGCCGTGTACGACCCGATGGCCGATCCCGTAGAGATCACTCATCTCGACCTCGCCCTCGCCGAGTGCTGCGACGATCTGGTCGAAGCCTTCCCGATGGTCCCTGATGGAGACCTCCCGCACGATCTCCCTCTCACCGTCTGGTGATGCAGTGCGCTGGCGGACCTGGCTGTCCGGCTCGCCGATCTGCGCGACGAGCCCGGTCGCCAGGGCACTCCGGTCGCCCATCTCGAACAGCTGGTACTTGATCGACGAGCTTCCGGAGTTGAGCACCAGAACCTTCACGTTTCACCTCTCCGGCCCTGCGATTGAATCGCGGTGATGATCACGGTGTTGGTGATGTCCGCAACGGTACAGCCACGGCTCAGGTCGTTCACGGGCTTCCTCAATCCCTGCAGAATCGGCCCGATGGCGATCGCACCCGCCGAGCGTTGAACGGCCTTGTAGGTGTTGTTTCCCGTGTTCAAGTCCGGAAAGATGAAGACGGTGGCGGTGCCGGCGACCTCGCTCTCGGGGAGCTTCGTCCGGGCGACACTGAGGTCGACGGCGGCATCGTACTGGATGGGCCCCTCGACCTTGAGATCGGGCCGCAGCTCCTTGGCGCGCCGCGCAGCCTCGCGCACCCTTTCCACATCGGCGCCGCGGCCGGACTCTCCGGTCGAGTAGGAGAGCATGGCCACGCGGGGCTCGATCCCGAACGCCCGGGCCGTCATGGCGGAGCTGATGGCGATGTCCGCGAGCTCCTCGGCGCTGGGATTGGGAACCACCGCGCAGTCCGCGTACACCAGCACGCGGTCTTCCAGGCACATGAAGAAGACGCTGGAGACGATCGCCCGGCCGGGCTCGGTGCGGATGATCTCGAAGGCGGGGCGAATCGTCTCGGCGGTGGTGTGCGCGGCGCCGGAGACCATGCCATCGGCGCGGCCGGTGTGAACCATCATGGTTCCGAAGTAGCTCACGTCCAGCATCGCCTCGCGTGCGGCATCGAGTGTGACGCCGCGGCTCTCGCGCAGCTGCTGGTAGATCCCCGCGAACTCCTGGTGAAGGCTCGTCTCCCCCGGATCAATGATCTCGAGGCCTTCGAGATCCAGCCCCAGCTCGGAGATACGTCGTCGGATCTCGCGCCCGTTGCCGAGAAGGGTGAGGTCGACGACCTGCCGGCGCTGAAGGATCTCGGCGGCGCGGAGGATCCGCTCTTCGCACCCCTCCGGCAGGACGATGTGCCGGCGGTCGGCGCGGGCTCGCTCGATGAGCTCGTACTCGAACATCAGCGGTGTCACGCGCTTCGGCCGCGATACCGCGATCCGGCGCGCCAGTTGCGATCGGTCCACGGCAGCCTCGAAGGTTCCGAGCGCCGTGGCGATCCTTCGCTCGTTCCCCGGCGCGATCACTGCGCGTACGTCTCCCAGACGGGTGACCGTCGCGTAGGTGTCGGTGTCGACGGTCAGGATGGGTGGGGCGAAGGCGTAGAAGCTCTCCACCAGGCGCATCACCGCCGGGGCGGGTTTCACACCACCGGTGAGGAGCAGCCCGGCGATGCGCGGGTACTCCTCCGCGAGAAGGGTGGCCAGGCTGGTGAGGATCACGTCGGCCCGGTCACCGGGGGTGATGACCAGACAGCCCTCCTCCAGATGCTCCAGGAAGCCCGCCACCTGCATGGCTGCGACCTTGTATTCGAGAACCTCCCGGTTGAGCTGCTCGTCTTCGCCGTGCAGCACCTCGGCGCCGAGGGTCCTGGCGATGGTGGCGATCGTGGGTCTCCCGAGCGCCTCGCACTCGGGAACCACGTACACGGGGACGTTTGGAGACCACTGCTCTTCGAGCTGCGCCGTGATCGAGGCCACCTCTCCCGGGGCCACACGGTTCAGGATCGCCGCAGCCAGTGAGCAGCCGAGGCTTCGAAAGGTCTGGTGCGCGGCGCGAAGAAAGTCGACGGCTTCCCCCGGCTCCTTCTCTCGGGCGTTTGCCACCAGCAGGATCGGCGCCCCGATCTGGCTGGCGAGCTCTGCGTTGAAGTCGAGCTCGAATGCGGAAGAGACACCGGTGAAGTCGGTTCCCTCACACAGCACGAAGTCGCAGCGCCGTTCCAGATCCTTGTACCTGGCGAAGATGCGCTTCACCAGCTCCTCGGAGCGCCCCGAGCCTGTCAGCTCGCGGGCCGTCTCGTGGTCGACACCACTGAGTGACTCGTAGGGGGTGGCTGGGAGATAGCGGCGCCGAATCAGCTCGGTGTCGTTGTCCAGCTCCTCCCCGGCCCGGACGATGGGTCGGAAGAAGCCGAGTCGCTCGACGCGGCTCGAGAGCAGCTCCATCACCCCGAGCACGGCCAGCGATTTTCCGCTCCCCGCCTCGATCGTGGCGACGTAGAGATTGCCGGCCATTCATCGCCCTCGGTGAGACACCCCGCTCGTCCAACGCAGTGCCATTCTAGCAGGATGCGCAAAAACGCTGTTATCTTCCCCAGCCTGCTACGAAAAATCCGGCTACCCGCCCCGGTGAGAAATGCAGGCTAAGCTCTGGCGATGCTGACGGAGGCGTTCGCGTACCGGCTGCTCTTGCTGTCCTCCGTGTTCGGGTCCCTGCTGGTTGCAGCGCGGGTCTGGCGCCGCCGATCCGCCCCCGCCAGCAGGTCGATCGCCGGGGTGCTGGCAGCGATGGCGGAGTGGGCCCTGGCCGTCTTGCTCGGCGACCTGGCTCCCGACACTGACACCAAGCTGCTGTTCAACACCGCGAGCTACATCGGGATCGCCATGATACCGGTCGCCTGGGTCGCGGTTGCGATCCAGTACGCGGGGTTTCATCAGTGGCTCACGCGCCCGCGCCTGCTGCTGCTGTGCTTCCTGCCCCTGGCCTCCGTCGTCGTCGCAGCCACCAACGGCGCCCACGGGCTGTTCTGGAGCGGGGTCGAGGTCTTGGAGAGAAACGGGCAGCCCTCGCTCGAGCTCGCCATCGGCCCATGGTTCGTCGTCCACACCATCTACAGCTATATACTGCTCGCCGTCGGCGTGGTTCTGCTGACCCGGACCATCCTCGGCTCCTCCGCAGCGTCCTACAAACAGACGACGGCCTACCTGATCGCGCTGGCACTACCGTGGACCGTCAATATCTTCTACCACCTTGGCATCGGATTCTTCCCCGGCCGCGACCCCACTCCAGCGATCTTCGGGTTCTCCGCTGTGCTCATGGCGGTCGGACACGCCCGGTTCCAGCTCCTGGACGTGGTTCCGGTGGCGCGCAGCGCGATCATCGAGGCACTCACCGACGCCGTGATCGTAGTGGACGGCTCGCAGCGCATCGCCGAGCTGAATCCAGCGGCCAGCAGGCTCCTCGCCGTCGATATTGCGGATGCCCTCGGGCAGCCTGCCGCCCGGGTCCTCGGTGAGCATCCGATCCTGCTGCGGCGGTGCGGAGGGCACTTGGAATCTCAAGAGGAAGTGAGACTGATCGCAACGGGCGGCGAGCGCCACTTCGACCTCCGGAGCGCGGATCTGCACCACCGCGGCAGCAGCCCTGTCGCCCGCATGCTCGTCTTGCGCGACATCACCGAGCGCAAGCGGGTCGAAGAGGAGCTCGGTAGGTACCGAGGCGGCCTCGAGGCGCTGGTAGAGGAGCGCACGGCCGCTCTGCAAGCGGACATCGCCCGGCGCAAACGAGTGGAAAAGGCGCTGCGAGAAAGCGAGGAGAAGCTCAAAGAGGCGCTGAGAATCGGGAAGATGGGGTCTTGGGAGTACGATATCGGGTCAGGGGAGGTAGCTTGGTCGAGTCAGCTGTTCGAGCTCCTGGATCGCGACCCGAGTCTGGGTCCTGATTTGGCCATGGATCTGGAGTCTTACTACCCGAAGGACTCGGGGCGCCTGGTGAGCAACACCCGTAGGGTCATCGAAACCGGGGAGACCTCTTCGATGGACTACTACGTGGAGCTACCCTCTGGAAGATCTGCTCATCACCATTGCACCCTTCGTCCGCTCAAAGATCAAAGTGGTCGCGTGTCGAAAGTGATGGGAACGGTGCAGGACATCACCGAGCGCAAACGGATGGAGGAGGAGCTGGTCAAGATTCAGAAGCTCGAATCCCTGGGAGTGCTCGCCGGCGGCATCGCTCATGATTTCAACAACATCCTGTCGTCCATCTGGGGGAACATCGGTCTCGCAAAGATGGACATCGAGCCCCGAGAAAGGGCCTTCGAGAGCCTCGATGAGGCGGCGAGGGCATGCCGTCATGCCGCGGATCTCACGGCCCGACTCCTCACCTTCTCCAAAGGGGGGACACCGGTCAAGAAGCCGGCCTCGATCACCAGGCTCATTCGAGATGCAGCCGATCTGGCGCTGAGCGGTTCCAACGTGAGATGCGAGTTCGACCTGCCGGACGACTCGTTGGTGGCGGAGGTCGACGAAGGGCAGATCAAGCAGGTCTTCCACAACCTGATTCTCAACGCCGTCCAGGCCATGGCCGAGGGGGGGGAGATCCGCGTACGGGCCGAGAAGATGCTCTCGAGTACACACGTCGAGCCAATTTTGAAGCCGGGCGAATACGTGACGCTGTCGATCCAGGACCACGGGACCGGCATCAAGAAGGAACACCTTGATAAGATCTTCGATCCCTACTTCACGACCAAGCAGAAGGGCAGTGGCCTGGGTCTCGCCGTGGCTCATTCGATCATCGACAAGCACGATGGACATGTCCGTGTGGAATCCGAGCCCGGGGAGGGCACGACATTTCAGATCTATCTCCCCGCTTGCGCGGCGGAGGCCGCGAAGGCGAAGCTTTCGCAGGAGGACGTCGTCGCCGGCGGGGGAAGAGTGCTGTTGATGGATGACGACGAGAGGGTCCTCAGCACGGCACAACGAATGTTGACCCGTCTCGGCTACGACGCCGAGTTCGCGAGGGATGGCTCCAAGGCCATCGAGCTCTGCGAGGAAGCCTGCAAGTCGGGAGCTCCCTTTGATGCAGTGATCCTGGACCTGACGATCCGGGGTGGCATGGGGGGTCGGGAAGTCGTGGCTCGGCTTCGGGGAATCGACCCCGAAGTAAAAGCGATCGTGTCCAGTGGCTACTCCAATGATCCCGTCATGGCTGATTTCGAGGCCTATGGCTTCGTGGGTGTCATTCCGAAGCCCTATGAGATCAGCTCCTTGAGCGAGGCGCTGAAGCAGGCGATCGAACCGAATCGTTGAACTCGGCGTGGCCCATCATTGCCGGCTGCGTCACGGCTCAGCCGTCCTTCGGGCGCAGGACAGCGACCAGGATGGTCACGCCCACGATGGCAGCCACCGCGGATCCCGCCAGGATCCCGACCTTGGCGGCGTTCAGGGCCGCCCCCTCGAGGGCGAGTTCGCCGATGAAGAGCGCCATCGTGAAGCCGATGCCCGCGAGGAACCCGCCGCCCAGGAGCGCCCCCCATCCGACGCCCTGGGGAAGATTGGCCAGGCCCAGCCGGACCGCCAGGGCGCTGACCGCAACGATTCCCAGCGGCTTGCCCATCACCAGGGAGATCCCCACGGCCAAGGCGACCGGGTCGCCCAGGTCCGAGAGCTCGAAGGGGACCCCGGCGTTGGCAAGGGCGAAGAGCGGCATGATGAGGAAGGCTACCCAGGGGTGCAGGAAGCCCTCCAGGTATTCGACGGGCGAGATCAGCTCGCGCGCCGCTCGCCGGAAGCGGCGCACCCGGCCCGCGCGGTCGCGGACGCCTTCGAAGCCGCCACCCTGGACGACTTGCGTGGCCCGGGAGAGAATCTGGCCGAAGAGGCTCTCGCTCAGGTAGGCGCGAGCGGGCGTCATCAGCCCGATCACCACACCGGCGATGGTGGCGTGGATCCCGGACTCGTGGAAGGCAAACCAGACGCCCGCACCGAGGGCCGTGTAGATGCCGAAGCTGCGAACGCCGAGCCGCGCGAGCACGGACACGCCCGCGATGCCGGCCACGCCCCAGGCGAGTGCTCCCCAGTCGATGGCTTCGGTGTAGCCGATGGCGATCACCAGGATCGCCCCGATGTCGTCGGCGATGGCGAGTGAGAGGAGCAGGACCCGAAGTCCGTGGGGAATCCGGGAGCCCAGCACCGCCATGCAGCCCACCACGAAGGCGATGTCCGTCGCCATCGGAATGCCCCAGCCCCTCTCGGCAGGCTGACCGGCTTGAAGCGAGAGGTAGATCGCGGCGGGGACGATCATGCCTCCGATCGCCGCGGCGATCGGCAGGGCCGCGCGCCGGATGTCCCGGAGCTCGCCGAGCACGATCTCGCGTTTCACCTCGAGGCCGATGACGAAGAAGAAGACCGCCATCAGGCCGTCGTTGATCCAGTGCTTGAGGGAGTGGTGAAGCTGGAAGTCGCCGATCTCGATGCCGAGCGAGATTTTCCAGATGCCCAGGAATTCGTCGGCGACCTGCGAGTTC
>Ga0307423_1001518_pt1 | contig 13879 bp, 8 predicted proteins | sample SalMarWE160310MG_FD_202154 | JGI IMG/M metagenome (GOLD analysis project Ga0307423, IMG submission 202154) | Salt marsh sediment microbial communities from the Plum Island Ecosystem LTER, Massachusetts, United States - WE1603-10 | ecosystem: Environmental > Aquatic > Marine > Intertidal zone >...
TCTTTTCAATTGACATTTATGGCCTAAATCTTTCATCGTTCCTGATGAACATTCCGTTTTTAAACATCATTCCTACATTTCAGGCGCTTTTGTTTCTCATGCTCTTTACAGGTTACCTTGCCATCGTATGGGCATGTGCCTATAATCCTTACCGGCGCCTTTATCCCACGGATCTGCCAAGAAAAACGTACGTTCTGTCTCAAATTTCATCCTCGATCCCCATCCTATTACCCTGGTTTCTGCTGTCAGGAATAGCAGATATCATCAATGTGCTTCCATTTGACCTGCCGAAACGTTTCCTTTCCACCACCGCAGGAGAAATAACCTATTTTTTAGTTTTTCTGTTCGCCATTGCCATCGTGGGGCCGGTGATGATTCAGAAATTCTGGAGATGCAAGCCCCTTGAAATCGGATACTATAGAAGCCGGATCGAAGAACTCTGCCGAAAAGCCGGATTGGAATATGCCAACATTCTTTACTGGCCTATTTTCGGTGGCAAAATGATCACCGCCGCCGTGATGGGATTGATTAAGAAATTCCGCTACATCCTTGTCACTCAAGGGCTTCTTCAAATGCTTGAACCCGAAGAGATTGATGCGGTCATTGCCCACGAAATCGGTCACGTAAAAAAAAAACATCTCCTCTTTTACCTGTTATTTTTTGTCGGCTATATGATCATCTCATACGCCACCTTTAACCTGCTGATTTATTCGATTGTCTTCTCGGAAACCATATACAGATTCATCAACAGCACCGGCTTTGACCAAACGGCCGTAACTACATCGATTTTCAGTTTCGTTATTATCGTTATCTTTCTGATCTACTTTCGCTTTATTTTCGGCTATTTTATGCGCAATTTCGAGCGTCAGGCAGATACCTATGTTTATTCTCTTTTCGATAGTGCCAAACCGCTGATCTCTACTTTTGAAAAAATTGCTGCAACCAGCGGAGAGCACCCGGATCGGCCCAACTGGCACCATTTCAGCATCACGAAACGGATCGAATATTTAAAAAAATGCGAGTCTGACAAGATATGGATTAAACGCCATGAAAACAAAATAAAGAAAAGCATTGCCGTTTATCTGGTAGGAATATTTTTGTTGTGCGGTGTGGGGTATAATCTAAATTTTGGTGAAACCAGCAAGAAGCTCAACAAACATTTTTTTCTAAAGATCATTCAAAGAGAGCTTAAAAAAACCCCTGACAATCCGTTGCTCTACAGCACGCTGGGCGACCTTTACTTCAGCAACAACAACTATCCTGAGACAATCAAGGCTTACGAACAATCGCTCAGGATCGATCTTTATAACACCCATGCGTTAAACAACCTTGCATGGCTCTATGCAACGTGTAAAATCGAACGCTTTCGTAATCCGGAAAAAGCGCTGGAGCTCGCCAAAAGAGCTGTTCAACTCGAAGAATCTCCCTATATTCTAGACACGCTCGCAGAAAGTTACTACGTTAACGGCCTGTTTGAACAGGCCATTATCGCAGAGCATCGGGCCCTTGAGATAACAACAAAAAATCGAGACTATTACAAAAAACAGCTCTTGAAGTTTAAGCTTGCCATGAAAAAAAGTGTCTTGCTTTAAATTTTCTGTAATGACTCACACGCATCTTATTTAGAAGTGGTTTCAAAACCTTCAATCAGGTTCAAAGTCAAGGCGGATCGATGGATTCAAACACAGGAATATATTTAATATTTCGAGTATTGAATCCAACGGTCCAACACAGGAATTGGGCCTGAGGGGAGGTTTTTGAAACCACTTCTAGCGTCCGTCCACGAACTGTAAAAGTGTCATTGTGTGTCTAATTCAGAAATAAGCATTTTTTCTGTCGAGCATGGCCGCACAAGGGTTTGCGGCGAGGCGTACTTAACGTACGTCGCAGCCGGAAAGCCGCGGAGAACACCGCTCGGCGAAAAAAGGGCTATTTAGGAATGGACACTATTTAATTTGACAGACCCGCCGCAATCATCTATAATTATATGAAATTAAATCTGAATTATATGATAAAGTTGGGCAAAAAAGTACAGAGCTTGCATGAATAGACAAATGAGATTAAGATTATTGTTGATCGTTGCGACCGTTTTCACGTTATCCCAACTTGGATGGGCTCAGGCTGCCACTTTAAAAGATGTGAGAACCGGTAAACATGAAAAATTTACCCGGGTTGTGTTCGAATTCCAAGACAACGTTTTATTCGAAAGTCCCGAAATTAAGGGAAAGGGAAAATTTTCCGTGGTTTTTCTTGACAGTTCTACCACCCTTCCGCGTCTCACGTTATTCAAGACAGGACCTATACAACTTGTACACTCCATTGAATTTGTTCGGAAAAAATCCAATTTAATCGCCAATGTCCGGCTGTCTTTCCCCTATTTCATACTCAAGGCGTTTCCTCTTTCAGGTCCTGACCGTATCGTTGTCGATGCCTACCAGGTGTCTTCTTCACCTGCAAAACCCGAAGCAAAGGAATCTTTGCGTGAAAAACCTTCTGCTGAAACATCAGCAGCGCTTGAAAAAAAAGAATTGAAGAATGCCCCTCAAAAAGATTTGGAAAAAGAGGTCGGCAGCCAATCCTTACCCCCCGCGGATGTTGAAAAATCCGGATTGAAGGAAACCCAAGCATCTGAAAATGCCTTTTCCGACAAAGCGTCAAATCAAATATCCGAAAAGCACATTGGATCACCCTCTTCTGCGAATGGAGACGCCATGACACAGATATATCTCCTGGTCATATTGAATGTCCTCACAAGTGTTATTGTAGCATTGATGGTTTTCACGCTGTTGAAGAAAAGACACATGATCGATTTCGGCCATCTTTTTGAAATCATGGAGTTTATAAAAGCATCTGATGAAAATATTGAGGCCATAGATGATCAATTAAAACAAGCATTTAAAGAATATGATGAATATTGATTGCAGGAGATAACATGACTGAAAAAGTCTTGGAAGAAATTACCGTTGGCTTGTCGGAGGCGGAAAAAGACGATCTTGAAGAAATGATAAAGGCGTTTAGAAAAATGCAGTCTGCCGCACCGGAAACGCTGTCTCCCGAAGATATACAAAAGCAAATATTGTCAACAAGTGAAAACCTTGCTCAATATGGCGATATTTTGTTGAAATTCGATACGAAATTAAAATTGTTATATGGAATTTTACGCCTTTCGGATCAAAAGAACAGGATTATGAACCAGCGTATCGACGCAGTCATTGAACTGCTAAAAGGGCAAAAAATTTTAACCGAAAAATAGGGCTTTCTGTTAAGGATTAACTGGAAGGTGAGTAATGATTGACCGAATTGATAGGCAGGACAGTGTTGTCAACCGCATCATCGATGGCTCTATTACCATCGATTCTGTTGAAGAGTTCAAGGACCTGTTCAAAGCCTTTCCAAATGACCCACGACTCCACAGAGTGTTTGCTGACCGACTATTAGAAGAAAAATCAATAAATGCCGCCGAAGAATACAAAACATCAGCCAAACTTTTTCTAGACGCGGGCATGCCATTGCAGGCAATAGCCTGTAAAATCTTTGAGTGGCGAATCATCAAACCGTCCAAAGAAGACGGGTTGGCCCTCCACTCAGCCCTTTGTGAATGCAATCCACAAAATATTGAGGTGCAGAAGTTCTTCACCAAACTGGCATATGAGGAAATGATCGCTTTAATGGCCAAGATTGTTCCTCATAATTATCCTGTCAATGCCATGCTGAGAAAATTTGGAGATGAAGAAAACGAGTTGTGCTTTGTCATATCCGGTGCATTGGAAGAGACCAGTTACCATCGCCTTGAAGACGATGAAAAAGTGAAAAAAAAATCTAAGACAAATTTGATAGAAAGCGACATTTTTGGCGAGATTTATCCGTTTGATGAGGACAAATTATCTGAATCAGATATTGAATCCATCACCCGCGTTGAACTGTTGAAAATCTCTAAATTAAAACTAACTGCACTTTGCACAGAACATCCGAACCTTAATCTTCTCATGCAAAATCTGTGTAAACTTCGTTTTGATGCTAACCGCGAAATGTATTCAAAAACGATCAGAAAGGCAACCCGGCATCAACTGCCCATGCAGGTCAATCTGAAAATTTTTCAAGAACAAAGCGGGAAACCGCCTTTAAAACTATCCGGTTTTACAGACGATATTTCTCTGGGCGGAACCTGTGTTGTCTTGGGGGCGAAATATCAAATCGGCAATATAAGCGATTTAACCGGTAAAAATGTTAAGATTCAAATGAATTTGCCCATAGAATCTATCAGTTTCAATATCTTGGGCATCATTGTCTGGGGCAAGGAAATTCCTGTCGAGGGTAAAAAAACAGCCATCGTCGGTGTTCAATTTAAAGAGATAAACCCGGTTGACCGCGGAATATTAAAAGGTTACTGCTTTGGATCCGAAGCAGAACAAAATCTGATCTGGAGCTTATGGGATTCGCTGATGGAAAAGTAGTTCCAACTGCTGAAGAAAGTATCTTCCAATTTTGTTTACGATTAATTAGAGTCTATCCATGAATCTAAAACGAACACAATGGGTGCCAAGTGAAAGAGGGACTAAACACGGAAAATAAATCAACACCCAAGATATTGGCTATCGGTGGGGGAAAGGGTGGTGCCGGAAAGAGTGTCTTTAGTACGATTATGGCATTTTGGCTGGCCAGAATGGGCCATCGGACTGTTTTAATGGATGTCGATTTGGGTGGCGCCAATCTCCACACCCTTCTCGGAATTAAAAACCCCGACAGGACGCTAAATGATTTTATTACAAGAAAATTCAATGATTTAGGAGATATTTGCATTGATACCAGCGAAAAGAACCTTCGCCTCATCAGCGGGGCCAGTGATGTTCTTTCCCTGGCAAACCCCCATTTCAGCCAAAAAATCAAACTCATGACCCACCTGTCAAGGCTGGATGCCGATTATGTTGTGCTCGATCTTGGCGCTGGAACTTCCTTTAACGTTCTGGATTTCTTTCTCATCGCCCATAAAAAAATTATCGTCCTTACCCCGGAACCAACATCGATTCAGAATGCCTACATATTTGTTCGTAATGCAGTCTACCGGAAATTAAGCAGACTTTCCAGCAAAAATCCGTCTCTCCAGGCTCTGATTAAAATTGCCATGGACCCCAAAAATATTCTAAAAATCCGCACCGTCAAAGAACTTTTTCAGTTCATTGAGGAGTCCGACGACACGAACATCATTGAGGATCTAAAAAAAGAAATCGGAGATATCCATCTGGGGGTAGTTACCAATAGGGTTAAAAATGAAAAAGAAGAAAATGCGGGTCGTATTGTTCAGATTGTTGCTGAAAAATACCTGACCATAACTTCCACGAATTTTGGCTGCGTCTCATATGACAGTCATATCCAGAAAATGGTTTCCGATATGGTCCCTTTAATCAACCTGGACCAGTCAAGCCAGGCTTATGGCAATATTTACGAAATTGCCACCAAGTTGTCGAAAGGTTAACGGAACGTATCCAATTTTTATAAATTTCTATATCTTATACTTGAATCCAACACGAGTCTGAGGGTTTCATATGCAAGGCATTTAAGGGCGAAGCCATAGTTTGCTATTGCGAGCCCTTAATAACAAAGACGCCATAGGCGTCATACCATAGGTAATGGAAGCCTCGGTCTTGTGTTGGACTCAAGTGATACATACTTTCCTGATCTGCAACAAATCACAATATCCACCGATAATTTTGGCAATGCCGTCCTGTTTCAGCGTTTTCATGCCGTCTTTTATTGCTTGCTTTCGGATGGCTTCTACCGGCGAACTGTTCTGTATCAGCTTTTTCATTTCATCAGTTCCCGACAACAGTTCGTGAAGCGCCATCCGTCCGGCATACCCTGTATTGTAGCATCTTTCACAACCTTTTGGCCTATTGAGAATCAAATCATCGGAATAGGGAATATTTATATACTCCTTAAATGTATCAAAAGAACCATATTCACGAACGAGTTCTTCAAACCCTTCTTCTGATAAATGATATGCTTCCCTGCAATGGATACAGGTGGTGCGGACCAGCCGCTGGGCGAGAATGCAAAGGATCGCATCTGAAAAATTAAATGGATCCATTCCCATGTCAAGAAGCCTGGTTATGCTTTCAGGAGCGCTGTTTGTGTGCAGTGTGGAAAGTACCAAATGACCCGTTAGAGATGCCTCTATGCCGATGGATGTCGTTTCTTTGTCCCGCATCTCACCCAGCATGATCACGTCGGGATCACATCTTAAAAACGCCCGCATTGCAGACGCAAAGTTGAATCCAATTTTAGGCTTTACCTGTACCTGTCTCAATCCCCTCTGACTGATTTCCACAGGATCCTCGGCAGTCCAGATCTTGGTGTCCGTGGTATTGATATATGCCATAGCCGAATGAAGCGTGGTTGTTTTTCCTGAACCGGTTGGGCCGCACACAAAAACAAGGCCGTGGGGCTGTGTTATGGCACTGACGAAATTATCGTAATTGTTTTTTGAAAAACCGATCTTGCCCAAGGGGAGCGGCTCGCCGGCTTCGAGTATTCTCAGCACAACATCCTCCACCCTACCCTGAGTCGGGACCGTTGCCACTCTAAGTTCGATATCGGGACCGCCATATTTTTTAAATTTGATTTTGCCATCCTGTGGTTTGCGTCGTTCCACAATATCAAGATCCGCCATAATCTTGACTCGAGACACGATTTTATCCCGAAGGGAATAAGGGATGCTCTCAAACAACCTGCAAGCACCGTCAACCCGTATCCGAATCCGGGTATTCATCTTCCCGGTATAGGGTTCGATATGAATATCGGAAGCGCCATGTTTGTAAGCATCGATAATAATTTTGTTCACAAGCTGTACGATAGCACTGTCGTCTTCATACAGGACGGATTCTTCATCTTCTATCTCTACTTCTTTGATTTTGAGTTCGGATAAGATCTGTGACCTGGAAGCCAGTTTTCTCTCTTTCCGCGAAAAACGCTGAATAAAAGCAAGGATATCCTGTTTTAGCGCCACGTTGAACGAAAGGGGTTTGTTTGAAAAAAGCGTCTTGATTTCCCCAACTTTTTGAAGATTGCCGGGGTTGTCTATTGCAATAATAATTTTTCCGCCTTCTATCTTCAGCGGAACCCAGACATTGTTGCGCATGAAAGGTACTTTGAGGTTGGTTAGAAGCCTGACCGGTATCGGTATATCCGGATCATATTCGACAAATGGAACCTTATAGAACTGACTAAGAGATTTTCCGATTTTTTTTTTGGAAATCTTAAAATCAGACATTAAAACCGTTTCCACGGAAGCTTTTCCTGCTCTGGCTTCGGCAATAGCCTTGTCCAGTTCTCTTTGAGTTAATATATGGTTATGAACAAAATAATCGAACTTGTTCGGCCGTGCCTTTGCCATCCGTTTTTGATTGTACAGTGCAATTCCAAGAATATTGGCCATCTCAGTTGCAGATTGCTCATCAAGGCGGGTAAATGAACCACCCCCTTTTCGATTAATCAATTGAATCACGCCAAGAAGAAACTTTTTAAAAATAATCGGAACCGCTAAAACCTGTTGTGTCCTAAAACCCATCTTCTGGTCCCAGCGTTTATCAAATTTAAGCTCAGGATCGATGGAGGTCAACTCTGAGTCATCATATACATTTTTAATATTGATAAGCTTTTTTTTAAAGGCCGAACAGCCGGATATACTGCTATTTGAAATGGAAATACGAATTTCCTCGATTTCATTTCCGGATTTAAACCGCGATACCAGTTCTCGCTTTATTCCGTCCACCACATAAACGGTTAATCTTTCGGCTTCAAAAAGCCGGGTGATTTCATCCTTCAAATCCACCAGGATCTCGTCAAGATTGGCAGCGGCATGAATTTTGTTGCAAATATCCTGGAGATCTTTCCGGTAATCAATTTCGGATTTCAGTTTCCGGCTGCTTGACTTTTTGGTATCGATAATGCTTGCTCTATTTAACATATTTAATGGCCTCGTCTGATTTTTAAATTCTATTACCATTATTATCAGCAACGTTCGTGCCAAAAGATTTAATATTTTAATAAAGCAGTATTTGAGATGTGTTTATCGCTTTTAAGATCCTCGTAAAGGCTTAACTTGTGGTATTCTGGAAGGTTTGGGAGCGTACTATTATTTGTCTATACTTCAACAAAAAATAAGACGAGAGGGATTCATTAAAGAAGATATCACCGAAATTTGCACAAAATATTGTGCATTTCTGCACAGTTTTTTGTGCATGCGAAAGGAGGCCGTAAAGTTGGAAACTTTATTGCGTAACAGACCGGGAAGATTTATTTATGTTTCTTTTTGAGTAAGCCATTTGAAAAATAAACCCACACAATCCGGGCAAAGTTGGGTACCGGTGGCATCTTCAATAATTTGGAGTGCTTTTTCCTGAGCCATTCCTTTGCGGTAGGGCCTGTCACTCGTCAAAGAATGATAGGTATCGGCAACCGCCGTCATCCGCGCCCATAAATGGATGTTATCTCCTTTAAGGCCATGAGGGTATCCTTTGCCATCGAGACGCTCGTGGTGAGACAAGACGATTGGGATGACATCCGAAAAACTTGGAATTGACTTTATAATATTGGCGCCGATCACCGGGTGCTTTTTTATGTGAGCGAACTCTTCTTCTGTCAACCGTCCGGGCTTAAGAAGGATTTCGTCTCGGACGCCAATCTTGCCGATATCATGCAGTCTCCCGCCGATGGTAACGGTTTCGATTTCCTTTTGGCCGGCTCCGGTTAGGTTTAGCATTCCGGAGACGATTCTTCCAACAGCCTCGGAATGTCCTCTGGTATAATTGTCACGGGCCTCGAGGGCGGTGATAAGGCTGGTAATGCTTGCAATCATCAGATTCCGTTCGGAATCCAGACGTTCTCTTTCCATCAGCAACATGTGAAACTGATCAGACATCATCTTTTCAACGAGGATAACCAGTTCATCGATATTGAATGGCTTGCAAAGATAAGCTGAAGCACCATTTTGCAGCATCCGCTTCATATAGCCACGGTCGGTTTTAGAACTCATTGCAACGATCGGTACCATCGATAATTCAGGGTTCGTGTGAACCGCTCCGCAGAATTCAAAGCCGTCGATATCCGGCATCTCGATATCGGTCAGTATCAGATCCGGCTGGAGTGTATCCAGCAGGCCCAAGGCTTTTCTACCGTTTTCGGCAGTGATCACTCTAAATCCGGCTTCCGCCAAACCTTTTTCGACAATCCGGCGAACAACCTTGGAATCGTCCACAACCATGACAAGACGATTGCTCATAAACTTGGATTTTGACAAAACGTTTTCTACAGTATCAAGCAAATTGCTCTGTATTTCATACTTTGACAGATATGCTGACGCTCCTGCCTCGAACCCCTTGTCGACATCGCTGTCAGAATCAAAAGTACTTACCATGACCACGGGGATCCCCTGGGTGGCTGAAGTATTTTTAAGACTGCGGCACAACTCGATGCCGTTGATTTTCGGCATGTCGATATCACTGACGACAATATCGAACTTTTCCTGTAATGCCAAATCAAGGCCCTCTTGTCCGTCTTCCGCCAAAATGATTTCAGCATTCATGGACGCCAGTATTTTTTTCATGCTCATTCGGAATACGGCACTATCATCGACAATCAGGATCCGGCGTTCGCTCGTCATAGGTTCCATTTATTCCCCACGGACAGGCCATTTACAGGTTAAGTTCCAACCAGAATTTCTCAATAAAATCGTATAACGATTTTATAATATTCGGTTATTTGGGCACTATCTTTCGCTTGGAAAAGAATCTCATTTTCATCGGGATCGTATCCTTTACCATATCGGTAATTCTGAATAAAAACTTTAATTATTCCTGAGATCTATAATATATGTGAGCCAGGTTTAACGGGGTTGACTCTTTCCGTTTTGACCTGCTTATTATATCAAAAGCGATAGCGTTGATGCATCCAGCTAATGAACTGCTTTTTAAAATAACAGGAAGAACAATTAGAACCTATCGCAAAAAAAATCTAAGTGCCCATGGCTGTGTTGCGAAACGGTTCAAAATGTTCACATACTATGTGTATGTTCCGCTTTTTCACCGTTTCGCGCCCCCGATTCTAGGGATTTCGCATAGCTCAACTTGCTATTTTTGAATCCTAAATCTTATTTTTGAGATAGATTCTAGTTTCTTATCTTTGTTTCAATAAAGAATCACGATTCAGTTTGACACCAAAATCACTATCCTTATATTATTATTTTTACGTCATCTCCTGATTAGCTGTACCTAAACTGAGCGTTTCATATTTTTGAAATGGAGAACAATATTATGCACACACTGGATGCTATCTTCTCGCCAAAATCCGTAGCTGTTGTCGGCGCTTCCACCACACCCGGCAAGGTCGGTCATGATATATTTGCCAATATCCTGCGCGGCGGTTATTCGGGAACCCTTTATCCGGTCAATCCAAAGGCCAGATCGATTCTATGCGTTCGCGCCTACCCGACCATAAAAGAGATCCCCGATGAGATCGATCTTGCCATGATTATTCTGCCCCCCCGTCTGGCCCTTAAAGCTGTCCAGGAGGCAGCAGACGTAGGGGTGAAAGGCATTGTGATCGTTTCAGCCGGGTTTCGCGAAGTCGGCGGCGAAGGGGCTGAACTGGAGGATCGCATCGCCTTAATCTGTAAACAGGCCGGGATTCGAATGGTGGGCCCGAACTGCCTGGGGGTCATCAATCCGTTGCCTGAAATAAGACTCAATGCCAGTTTCTCGGCTCGCATGCCGGCTTCGGGAAAAATTTCATTTATTTCCCAAAGCGGTGCGTTGTGCACTGCAGTGCTCGATTTTGCCGCTGACCGGAATTTCGGTTTTTCCAAGTTTATCTCCATCGGCAACAAAGCGGATGTAGATGAACTGGACCTTTTGCACTATTTGCATGAAGATCCCAATACTGAAGTTATCATGATCTATTTGGAAGAACTTCGCAGAGGCACAGATTTTATTGAAACCGCAAAAGTCATTACCGCCGGCTATCGACGCACGCCGATATTGGTGATCAAGTCGGGCAGAACAAGGGCCGGTGCCAAAGCGGCCGCGTCTCATACCGGAGCTTTGGCCGGATCAGAAGCGGTATATGATGCCATTTTCAAGCAGACCGGCATCATTCGTGCAGAATCCATTCATGAGCTTTTCGACTTTGCCGAAGCCTTTGCGTACAAAGAAGAGAGTGCTCTGGGCAAACTGAAAAGAAAAATGCCCCAGGGCAACCGGGTGGCCATCATTACCAATGCCGGGGGTCCTGGTATCGTGGCCACCGACATGACCATCTCTTCCGGTTTAAAACTTGCCCGATTCAATACAGACACCATCGAGGCGCTGACCCGTCAGCTGCCCGTGACCGCCAACCTTAACAATCCTGTGGACGTAATCGGTGATGCCTCCTATGATCGCTATGAAAATGCTTTGGCCGCGGTTATCCAGGACCAAGATGTGGACGGCGCTCTGGTGATCTTGACTCCCCAATCCATGACCGATGCCCTGGCGACTGCAGAAGCCATCGTAAGGGTTGCCAGGGGATCCAACAAACCGATTCTCTGCTGTTTTATGGGAATCATTGATGTCTCACCCGGAATAAAGTACTTACAGAAGCACGGGTATCCTGTGTTTAATTTTCCGGAAGATGCTGCCAAGGCCTTTGGTGCACTTTACGAATATTCTCAATGGGTCAACCGGGAACATCTTCCCCAGTTTACGTTTCAGCACCATCGCAATCAGGCTGAAACCATTATTCGTTCGAGTCTTGCAGCAGGAAAAACCTATTTGGGAGAATTGGACGGAACAGAACTGCTCAAATGCTATGGATTTAATATACTGCCGACAGAACTTGCCAAAGATGACGCTGAGGCTGCCGTCATCGCCGCGGATATGACGTTTCCGGTGGTAATGAAAATCGTGTCACCACAGATTCTTCATAAATCCGACGCCAATGGGGTAATGGTGGGATTGAAAAATAAAGATGAGGTTAAAAGAACGTTCAATCAAATTGTCGACAGCGCCGCCAAATATGACCCGAGTGCGACCATAAACGGCGTACTGGTTCAGAAAATGGCCCTTCCGGGTACTGAGACCATTCTGGGTATGAATCGTTATCCAATATTCGGTCCGTTGCTCATGTTCGGTTTAGGGGGCATCTATGTCGAAGCTTTTGAGGATGTAGTATTTCGCCTGGCGCCTATCGGCAGGAATGAAGCCCGGCGCATGATCCATGAAATCAAGGGATTCAAACTTTTTGAAGGGTTTAGAGGCAGGCCCAAGGCGGATCTCGAAGTGATTGAAAAAGCACTGGTAAGCTTGTCTGACATGGTCATGAATCATCCGGAAATCAGCGAAATGGACATCAATCCGTTGATGATCCACGAACAAGGTAAAGGGGCGACCGTGGCCGACTGCCGGATTATTCTTAAAACATTTAACGATACACGCAAAGACGGTTGAAGAACAAACGTGGATAAAATCATAGACATTCAAAATCTGGTAAAGGAATTTAATGGACTTATAGCCGTGAACGACATCTCATTCTCTGTGGACAAAGGTGAGTTTTTTGGTCTGTTAGGCCCCAACGGCGCCGGCAAAACCACAACCATTCGCATGCTGTACGGATTTTCACCCCCGACTCGCGGCAAACTGCGAATCTTTAGTATGGATATCAGAACCGATTATCGAAAAATCAAATCAAGAATCGGCGTCTGTCAGCAGGACAACACCCTGGATCCGGATTTGAGTGTCGAACAGAACCTGCATGTGTTTGCCGGGTACTTTTCCATCCCTAAAAAAGAAGCCGCTGAACGAACCGAAGAACTTCTCGATTTTTTCGCGCTGAGCCACAAAAAAGATGCCAAAGTCATGGAGCTTTCCGGTGGAATGGCGCGCCGGCTGATTCTGGCCAGATCGTTGATCAATCGTCCGGAACTTTTGATTCTGGATGAACCTACCACCGGACTCGATCCCCAGTCCCGGCATCAGGTCTGGGAAAAGCTGGAAGATCTTAAAAAGACCGGTCTTACCGTTGTTATCACCACCCATTATATGGAAGAAGCCGCCCACCTCTGCGACCGACTGGTTATTGTCGATCACGGTAAAATTCTCGTGGATGGTAGCCCGGAAGCATTGATCGAGCGCCATGCCGGCAGCAATATCATCGAAATCGAGGGGCCGGACGAGGCGCTGATTGAATATGTTAAAGAACACGATATCGGGCACGATGATCTTGGCCGTCGCCTGATATTGTATGAAACAGAAACAAAGGATTTGAACCATACGATCCAAGAGCGGTTTTGCAACGAAAAGTGCATTTATCGAAACAGTACGCTGGAAGATGTGTTTTTACGTTTGACTGGAAGGGAGCTTCGAGAATGATCGATCCTAAAGCATTTTCATGGCGATTTCTGAGGGTCTGGGAAAGAAACTTAGTGGTTTACAAGAAAATCTGGAAGGTGAATTTTTTGACACCGCTGTTGGAACCGCTGTTTTACATTCTGGCGTTTGGCTTGGGATTTGCCGGTTTGATCGACACGGTGCATTACGGAGGGGCTGATTTTTCTTACACGGCGTTTATCGCACCGGCATTGATCGCCACAGCCGTGATGTGGAATGCATTTTTTGAAACCACCTATGCGTCATTTGTTCGAATGTATTATCAAAAGACCTTTGACGGCATGCTGGCGACACCATTGTCCTTAGAAGAAATCATCATCGCTGAAATTGTCTGGAGCGCAACCAAAGCCACTGGTGCCGCAACCATCATGTTAATGGTGCTCGGTCTGCTGGGATTTATACAGTTTCCTTTGGGGCTGTTGCTGATTCCACTTGCATTTTTCGGGGGTCTGGCTTTCGGGGCC
>Ga0307423_1001520_pt1 | contig 13875 bp, 9 predicted proteins | sample SalMarWE160310MG_FD_202154 | JGI IMG/M metagenome (GOLD analysis project Ga0307423, IMG submission 202154) | Salt marsh sediment microbial communities from the Plum Island Ecosystem LTER, Massachusetts, United States - WE1603-10 | ecosystem: Environmental > Aquatic > Marine > Intertidal zone >...
TTGATGTCTGCCCGGATCCGTACGACCGGCAGGCAAATGAACAGGCCCTTGCGTTCACCCACGATTGGGCCAGCCGCTGCAAGGCCGCCCAGGCACGGGAGGATCAAGCCCTTTTCGGCATCGTCCAAGGCGGGGTCTTCCCGGATCTGCGCCGCACCTCAGCCGAATTCATCGCCTCGCTCAAGCTGCCCGGGGTTGCGATCGGCGGCCTTTCCGTCGGCGAGACGAAGGACGAGATGCACGAGATGCTGGAGCTGGTCGATGCTGTACTCCCAACCGACCGGCCTCGTTATCTGATGGGTGTTGGATCACCGCAGGATCTGGTGGAGGGTGTCCTGCGCGGAATCGACATCTTCGATTGTGTCCTGCCCACCCGGATGGCCCGCAACCATACTGCCCTGACCAGGCGGGGACGGATGAACCTGCGCAAAGCGACCTACACTGAGGATCAACGTCCTCTCGATCCTGAATGTACCTGCTACACGTGTGAGACCTTCACCCGTGCCTACCTGCGCCACTTATGCCTGGCGAAGGAAATGCTCGCCGGCAGCCTGTTGTCGATTCACAATATCCATCTTCTGACCTCGCTCATGGCCGATCTGCGTGCGGCGATCGAGGCCGGCGGCGTGCAATCCTTCGCCGCCAAATTCAGGACCGGTTACCAGTCCCACCGGCCGGAGGAAATCTAGCCATGTCGATCATCCAGGCGCTTATTCTCGGGGTTGTGCAGGGAGCGACCGAATTCCTGCCGATATCTTCCTCCGGACACCTCGTACTGGTTCCCTGGTTTCTCGGATGGCACTTCGAACCGCAGGCTGCGTTTATCTTTGATGTCCTGGTGCAGTGGGGGACGATCCTGGCTGTGCTGTTGTACTTCCGCCGCGATCTGCTCGAGATCGGCCTCTGCTGGCTGCGTGGAATCGCGGCCGGCCAGCCCTTCGGAACGCCCCCTGCCCGCCTCGGCTGGCTTCTACTCCTGGCCAGCATCCCGGCCGCGGTCATCGGCTTGGCTTTAAAATCCGTAGTTGAGAAAGCCTTTGCCCAGCCTGCGGCCGTCTCTGGATTCCTGCTTCTGACCGCCGCCCTGCTCCTGATCAGTGAGCAAATTCACCACCGGCAGCGGGAGCTTGATTCGTTGAACTGGCCTGACAGCATCTTCATCGGCTTTGCCCAGGCGCTGGCTCTCTTCCCGGGGGTCTCGCGTTCCGGTTCGACGATTGCTGGCGGCCTGATGCGCGGGCTGGATCGAACCGCCGCCGCCCGCTTCTCCTTCCTGCTTGCGATTCCGACCATGCTGGGGGCCGGATTGATCGCCCTGCTCGACCTGCGCGATACGGCAAACGCAACCACCCAGCTCACTCCGCTGGCTATCGGTTTCCTGGCTGCGGCCCTGGTTGGATTTCTCTCGATCCGCTTCTTGCTTAACTACCTTCGAGATCACCCCTTGACCATCTTCGCCGTCTACTGCCTGCTGCTCGGACTGGGAGGCCTGCTGCGCGATGCGCTCATGCATTAACCGAGTGCTGTTGGTCGGCTTGCTCCTGGTTCTGTGTGCCGCATGTGCCCCACCAGCCACGGAGCCTCCCCCGATCCGCACAACGTACGTGGGTGTTACCCCAGCCTGCGCCGGACTGGCTTATGAATGGCTGGCGGGGTTTTCCGAGCAGGACCCACTCCACGAGCTTACGCTGCGTGTGCTTCCGCTAAAAGCCGGGCTGCAGGCTGCACGTACGGGCGAGATCAACTTCCTGATCGCAGCTGAAAACCCGCCTGAAGGATGGTTCGCCACCCCGCTCAAGCTCACCAATCTAGCGATCATTGCCTCAAGCGGATCGGGCCTGAGCCAGCTTACGCTGCGCCAGCTGCGCGAGATCTATACCGGCCAGATCACGGACTGGTCGCAGCTCGGGGGACATCAGGGAGGGATTCAGCCCATGCTTTACCCTGAGGGCGATGAACTCCAAGGACACTTCGAAGCACTGGTGATGAATCAAAACCGGCTCACCTCCAACGCCCGCCTGCTCCCCGATCCAGTCAGCATGGCCCAGGAAGTGAGTTCGTCCACAGGAGCGATCGGTTTCCTACCCGCATATGCACTCCCGTCCGGAATGCATGCCCTGTCAATCGATGGCGTTTCACCCTCCGCAGCGAATGTCGCCAACGGAAGGTATCCGTTTTCGATAACCGTGGTTGCGCTCGCCCCCGCCGAACCCGACGGGGTGGCCCGGTCCTGGCTGGGGTGGATCCAGGGACAAGAGCCCTAGGCGGCTGTTGGCTGTTCGAACACGCCTTCCGGTTAGGACAAACGGCCCTGCCTGTGGCCTGATCATCGCCAATATATGCATCTTTTTTCAGCGAGAAACCCTTCGATGGACTGGGGAGCTCCACCCAACAGCTATGACCAATCGGCTAGCCGTGGTGCGATGCAAAGCGAGCTGAGGCGGAGTATAATCGGCCTGTCTTCACCAACCACCAGCATTGGAAAGGACGTTTGTCGTCGTTCGACTCTGAGGGCCGCGCTTCGGCAGACTGCGCGCGGAAGTACCTGCGCGTTCCGTTGAAACCAGAGCAACAGGAGCCGTAAGCATGACAGAAAGCACCACCAACGACCAGGCCATTGTTCACGGGGAGTGGGTTCGCGCCTGGGGCAACCGGCTGCAGATCCCGGAGGTCTTTTCTCATCTTGGGCCAGCATTCCTCGTCGGTTTGGGAGGCGGGCTGGGGGCGATTGTCTTCCGCTGGCTGATTAATTTATTCACCCATATCTCTTTCACCTGGCTGCCAAAGGTATCGCACGGGATGGGATTGTTCTACCTCGTGCTGGCGCCAACGGTCGGCGGCTTGATTGTCGGGTATCTGATCACGAACTTCGCGCCGGAGGCCAAAGGACATGGCGTTCCGGAGGTCATGGAGGCAGTCGCGTTGAAGGGCGGCCGAATCCGTCCCATCGTAGCTGTGATCAAATCCCTCGCCTCCGCCATCACGATCGGTTCCGGCGGGTCCGTTGGCCGGGAAGGCCCAATCGTCCAGATTGGCTCGGCGCTTGGCTCTACGCTTGCCCAGAAATTGAATTTCTCAGAGGAACGCACGCGCAACCTGGTAGCCTGCGGTGCTGCCGCTGGTATCTCGGCCACTTTCAACGCACCGATTGCGGGTTTCATTTTCGCTCTGGAGGTCATCCTGGGCGATTTCGGCGTTCGCAACTTCAGCAGTGTAGCGCTTGCAGCCGTGACGGCTGATGTAATCGGCCGCATCTCCTTCGGCAACAACCCGGCTTTCACGATTCCGACCTATCAGCTCGTAAGCAATTGGGAATATCTCCTGTACGCCGTGCTGGGCGTGCTCGCGGCTATCGTCGGCGTGTTCTACGTCAGGGTTATTTACGGCTCGGAGGATCTGTTCGATAAACGTCTCAAATTGAACCCGGCCCTCAAGCCCGCGATCGGCGGGCTGCTGCTTGGTCTTTTCGCTCTCGCATGCACCCGTTTAATACCACTGCCTGACACAGGTATCCCGCAAATGTACGGTGTCGGGTATGAAACGATCAGCGTTGCCCTTCTTGGCAATCTCACCATCGGCGCAGCTCTCGGGCTGATGATTTTTAAAATCGCCGCCACCTCGCTCACGCTTGGTTCGGGCGCTTCCGGTGGCATCTTTGCACCGTCGCTCTTTATCGGAGCGGCGCTCGGGGCAGGCTTAGGTGGGGTGGTCACCCGCTGGCTCCCGGGGATTGCTAGCCCTCCGGGCGCCTACGCGCTGGTCGGGATGGGGGCTGTCTTCGCCGGAGCTGCTCACGCCCCGATAACGGCGATCCTGATTCTGTTCGAACTGACCGATGATTACCGCATCATCCTGCCTTTGATCCTCGCGGCCGGAATCGCAACCATCCTCTCTCATCACTGGCTACAGGGGGAGAGCATTTACACGCTCAAGTTGAGCCGACGCGGGATCCGGCTGCGCTCAGGCCGGGACATCGACATCATGGACTCGGTTGCAGTGAGCGAGGTGATGACACCCGATCCGAAGAGCGTCGAGCCGGATTTACCAGTTTCTGATCTGACTGACCTCTTCCTGCTCCATAACAGCCATTCCTTCCCGGTCGTCGACGGCGATAAATCGCTGCTCGGGATGGTCTCGCTTGCCGATTACCGCCAGGCAGCACAGGGTGACCGCCCCTTGAAGGATTTGAAAGTGATCGACATCGCCACCCGCAAACCAATCGTAGCCTATCCCGATGAGACCCTGCGGGTTGTTTTACGCCGCATGGCACCGGGCGACCTCTCACGCGTGCCAGTGCTCGACCGCACGCGGCCGACCCGCCTGGTTGGCGTGATCCGCCGCAACGATATTGTTCGCGCGTATGAACGGGCTAGCGCGATGCAGGGCGAGAAGATCCTACCCGGCATGCCCAAGCTTGCAGGCTCGGAGGTCGTTGAATTCATCGTTAACGAAAAGGCGGCAAGCGTCGGAAAAAGCCTGGCCCAGATTGAATTTCCGCGTGAGTGTGTTGTGATAAGCGTCGTACGAAATGGCGAGGTGATCATCCCGCACGGCGACACCGTGCTCGAGCCGGGTGATCAGGTCACGATCCTGCTCGGCGGCTGCCCGGTTAGTGATCTGCACCCCTTCTTCAAAACGGATGCAGAAGCCTCATCGTCCGGATAATTCAGCCAATCATCTCAAGGAACGGGTTCCCACGCCGTTCCTCTCCAACGGTCGTCGCCGGCCCATGTCCGGAGAACAGCCGCGTATCGTCCGGCAGCGTGAAAATCTCATCGCGGATGCTGGCAAGGAGCGTCTCCCAGCTTCCACCGAGTAGATCAGTACGGCCAACACCGTGCTGAAAGATGAGATCGCCGCAGAACACGACCCGGATGTCGCTGGCGACAAAAATCACATGACCGGGCGTATGGCCGGGGGTGTGACGAACCGTGAAGGTCTGCCCGGCCAGGCTCAGTTCCATACCACTCTCAAGATCGATCGTCGGCTCTGGACCCGGATCAAAAGCATCCAGTCCAAATAACGCCGCACCGCCCATTGCCCGCCATAGCGGCTGGTCGAGCGGATGCAGAGCAACCGGCACCGGAACATCGTACGCATCGGTCACGCCGGCAACACCTCCGAAATGATCAAAATGCGCGTGGGTCAGCCAGATCGAGCCGATGTGCAGGCCGCGATCCGATGCGGTCCGTACAATGCGGTCGCCCTGCCAGGCCGGGTCGACCACAACAGCCGCTCCAGACTGGCGATCCCCGATGATGTATGTATTGGTCTGGGCGATGCCGAGCTCCATGCGGATGATCTCCAGCTCGCCCAGTCGGTAGGTCTCTTCCGCCACCGGCTACCTCCAGCAGGTTTTGATCCATGGCAATGCAGCGGAAATTGTACCCGCTTTGAGCCCCCTACAGCGACGATGCAATCGTTCCACTTCTCATCCTGGCTGTGCTCAAGCACCCATCCACATCCGGTTGCCACATCCCGCCAGGGCTAGTGAAGATCGCCATTGATTGACAAGATGCGTCAGGTTGCCGGTTTAGCGGCCGACCACGGGTCGCTGCCCGTAACTCGCGCCTGGAGTGCCCTCTGGTTCCACTTGGCCGATCCAGCATGCCTTGCTATAGTACGGTACTTCACCTACACGCGTACTGCCCGTGCATCGGGTGCGCATACATCGACGACTTTGTGGAGGTCTGAATGACAAGTTACCCGCCCGAGCCGTTCCGCATCAAGACGATCGAATCCATCCAGCGCATCCCGGCTTCCGAGCGAGAGGCAGCCCTTAAAGCGGCCGGATACAACATCTTCGGCCTGCGTGCCGATCAAGTTTATATCGACTTGCTTACCGACTCCGGCACGGGCGCCATGAGTGACCGGCAGTGGGGTGCGTTGATGCAGGGGGATGAATCGTATGCCGGAGCGCGCTCCTTCTTCCACCTGCAGGAGGCGATGGACGCAATTTTCGGCTTCAAACACTTTGTGCCGACGCACCAGGGCCGCGCGGCGGAGAACATCCTCAGCGCGCTGCTGGTCGCGCCAGGGCAATCGGTCCCTTCCAATACTCACTTCGACACCACCGAGGCTAACATTCGCGCCCGCGGCGGGCGGCCGGTTAACTTGGTGATCGACGAGGCCGGGGACCCGGCGCTTCCGCACCCCTTCAAAGGCAACATGAACATCAACCGCCTGCGCGAGTTCATCGAACACACCGGGGTAGAAAATATCCCCCTCGGCATGACTACCATCACCAATAACGCGACCGGCGGCCAGCCTGTTTCGCTCCAGAACCTGCGCGAGACCAGCGCCGTCTACCGCGAATATGGCATACCCTTCTTCATCGACGCCTGTCGCTACGCCGAAAACGCGTACTTCATCAAGCTCCGCGAACCAGCCTACGCTGATTCGACTCCGCTCGACATCGCTCGCGAGATTTTCAGCCTGGCCGATGGCGCTACGATGAGCGCCAAGAAGGACGCGCTGGTGAACATCGGCGGGTTCCTAGCGATGAACGATGACGATCTATTCCAGCGCGCCAAGAACGAGCTGATCCTGCGTGAGGGTTTTCCAACGTACGGCGGACTGGCTGGGCGTGACTTGGATGCGATGGCGGTCGGATTGTGGGAGGGCCTCGACGAGGCTTATCTCGCATACCGCCTCGGGCAGACGGCTTATCTGGCTCAGGGGCTGACCGAAGCAGGTATCCCCCTCGTGCTGCCTCCAGGCGGACATGCCGTTTATATCGATGCAGGTGCGCTCCTACCACACATCCCGCGTGATCAGTTCCCAGGCCAATCGCTCACGGCCGAGCTCTACCTCGAGGGCGGTGTGCGCGGGGTGGAAATCGGTTCGGTTGCTTTCGCCCACACCGACCCGGAGACAGGCGAGACCGAGTACCCGCTGATGGAGCTGGTCCGGCTAGCGATCCCGCGCCGCATGTACACCCAGGCTCACATGGATCATGTGATCGAGACTCTCAAACGAATCGGAGCCCGCCGCGAATCGCTGCGCGGCTTTCGCATCGTTGAGGCGCCCGAGCTCCTGCGGCACTTCACAGCCCGCTTCGAGCCGATCGGCTGAAGCACCCTCCACAGAACGATAAAGGCCAGCCCGTCCGGGCTGGCCTTTATTTATCGACTCACACATTTACGGGGAATTGTAGGTCGCCCAATCGAAGGTAACCGATGTTGTGCCCAGGCTCGTCACTCGTAGGTACCCGTACTTTCCGCCGCTGGTGCGGTAGCAGTAGATGCCATGCGAGATTTCTCGATCGGAAGCGGTCAGCACCTGAGCCTGGCACTCAGCGCCGGTCGGGACCTCAGTGCCGTGTGCACCAAAGAGGGCGCTATGGCCGGGATCGACGACCGTGTGCACTTCCATTGTCGGAGGGAACCCCTCGAACGTAATGCTCGCATCATACTGGAAATCCGAATTGGGATTGCCGCAGGACGTGATCGCGCCCTCGTCCAGGTCAAAGCAGAAACCGTCGGGAAGCACCTGGCCGGTGCCGTTCGAGGTGTACAGGGCAAAGAACGGCTGCATCGGGATCAGCGGCAGGATCAACGCCGGACCTGCATCTGGATCGATCACTTCGATTTCGACCCAGAAGGCGACATCGGCAGAAGCACCCAGGCCGAACAGCATCCCATCAGCACTGCGCAGCAGCCAGTACCCCTGGTAGCCGCCTTCGGTGTTGGGGGCAATCAGGTTGACAGACAAATCCATGGTCTGGCCCGGGTTCACGACACCGGGCAGCGCCTTCGCAGCTGGCCCGCTCATCGCATCACCATGGCTGAAGACCAGGTCGTAGGACGAGGTCCAGGTGCAGCTCCCGGCATTGCGCAGGCGCCAGGTCTTGGTGAAATGCTCACCGGGATCAAAGTCTGCTCCGTCTTCGACGGTGACGTCGGCCACAAATTCGACCCGGTCGGTGCAGCCGGTCTCGACCAGTGTCGGGACGGGTGTGGGGGTTGCGGTCAGCTCAGGGACGATCGTCGGCTCAGCGGCCGGGTTTGCAGCCTCCTGTGGGGCATCGCTGCTCTCCACTTGAGCTTCGGGCGGTGCAGCGTCCTCGACAGCGGCCAGGGCTTGATCCACTCGCCGTGCGATCTCTACCTGTTCCTCAATCGTCGTGGCGGCTGCTTGCGCGGCCAGGCCGGGCATATTGCAGGCGAGGATGGAAAGGCTCAGCGCTGCAACCGGCAGTACCAGGGCTATTCTTGTGCGTGACATCGGCTTCACTCCTTCTTGATCGCTTTTGGATAACTTCAGCCCTGTAACGCAGCGGTGGCAGCTTTTGTGACAGCCGGTTCAAATGAAACAAAAACGGGAGGCGGTCGGAGTTGCCCGCCTCCCGTCAAAGGGACCTTGCTTGTTGCCGGTTAGTTGAAGAACTGGAAAGCCCAGCCGAAGTTCACACTGCCCTTATTTTCTCCCGGATTGAGCGTCACCGTCTGCTGGTTGCCGCCTGAACCGCGAATCGGATACGTCGGACCACCGGGGATCAGGATCGAATCATTACCATCCCCGAGCGGGTTGTAGGAGACGCAGTAGGTCCCGGCTGGCAGCCCACCAAAGCTGTAGGCGCCATTTGAGTTCGTCACCGCCGTCGCCAGCCCGGTCGATGGGCAGGCACCTGCTCCAAGCCTCATGGTGACGCCAGCCCAACCTGTCTCGAAGCCATCCTTGACCTGGTTCGGTCCGAAATCGGCCGGTCCGGGGCCGTATTGGACGCAGCCTTTGCCGAGCACGAGCGGCTCGCCAGCCTGCCCACCGGTAAATTCGCAGATTTCATGCCACAGGATGCCACCAATGGAACCCAGCGCGGGCGTTGGCGTGGGTGGTGAGGCCATCACGGGCAGGAGCGAGACATCAAAGTTGTAGTCAAGCAGCGATTCGGCGATCCAGCACGGGTTGGGTTTATCAGGGAGGGCGACAACCAACCAGCTGCTATCCGCCAGGCGTGCCTGCGCCAGCGCGCTCTCGCCGAGTAAAAGGAAACCGTACTGATCGAAGTTTACCTTCGGGCCGGTCCGGCAGTTTGAATTCCCCTCGGCAGTAACCGTGAAATCCGTCTCTTCCGTCGGTGTCGGGGTGAAGGTCGGCGTGGGCGGCACCGGGGTATCTGACGGGGACAAGCCCACGTCCGGCTGATCCGGACTGAGGGGTTGCGGCTGATCGGCGCTTTCGTCCGGCCCCGGGGGTGGTTGATAGGTGGGGGTTGGCGTCTTGGTGGGAGCAGGGGCGCGCTCCGGTTTATTGCAGCCAGCCAGTACAAGCGCAAGCAAAATCAGGATCACTCCAGCCCACCGCAGCCTTCTCATTGCACTCATTGTTGGAACCTCCATGGTATTTATGCTGCCTTCCGTCGATCCGGGTCAAACCCCACATACCAGGTGACATTGAAATGCATCAAGCCAGATTGCGCAACATTGCCAGATTTGTCCCCAGCCCGGGCGTAATAACTGCCGCTGCCTGCGCTGTAAGGGCCTCCAAGGTAAGTACAGTTACCGGAGTTTTCACAGCGCTTAACCCGTTGAGCCGATGTTTCACCGGGCGCCTGCACGTAAATCTCGATCCAGGCTACGCCGCCCGGGTCGCTTGCACTGGCGCTGAACGTGACCGGCTCGTTGCTCCAAGGATGACTACTTCCCTGCGGGCTGTGATTGATCTGCACCGTAGGCGAGTCAGTATCCGGCGGCGTCGGTGTCGGAGGCGCAGGGACGATCGGTACCTGGCTGAAATCGCCCTCGCGCAGGACGAGATCATCCCAGATCCAGCACCGTCCATAGCCATCAACCCGATCGACCCACCACCAGGTTGAGGCAGCATCCCGTCCAGCAACGCTTGCCCGCTGCGTCTCAAGCAGATAGGCTACAACGTCATATACAGCACCGGGACCGAAACGGCAGTTGGCATTCATTCGAGCGATAACGAATGGCGGACCAGGTTGCGTGGTTTCAGTAGGGGTCGGCGTACTCTCCGGCCCAGTATCGGGCAAGGGGATCGATGCAACTTCAGGTGTCGCGGTCGGCGGTTCGACCAGCTCCATCTCAGGCGTTAATGCCATGACAGCTTCGATCGTCGCCTGCACGGCCTCCTGCGGAGCTGGACCCGTTGAATCATCAAACAATCCGAGTGCGAATGCCCCGGCGGTGAGCAGAACACCCACACCCAACAGCCCGCCGAGTGCTCCCAACAGCAGTTTTGCCCCCCCGCTGCTCAGCAGCCCGGTCCCACCGCCTGTTCCAGATCCCCCGGCAGCACCCCCTCCGGCCCCCGGGCTCTCACCTGCGCCTGGTGCACCTGGCGAACCGCCACCCGGCAGCCCGATTTGATGGAGGACTCCCTGCACCCAGCCTGGTGAGGGCAGGATCGGCGCCAGGCCAGCGACCAGGCCGGCAACCTTCGCCAGATCGCGCTCGGTCTCCTGGCAATCTTTGCAGCCGGCGATATGATCCTGAATCGCCCGGCGCCTTTCAGCGCTCAGCTCACCGTCCAGGTAGGCTGAAAGCAGATCATCAAGCACCTGGCAGCGCGCCGCACCACTTCTGGCAAGTATGCGCAAGCCATGCGCTTCGCGAAATTGCAGGCGAGCCCGGTGAACCAGCTGGCGGGCATTGTCGTAACTGACATGCATAACTTGAGCTAATTCCTGGTAGGAAAGCCCGCTCATTTCACGCAGCACTAGCGCCTGGCGGAAGTTCACGGGCAGCAGGGCCAGAGTCGCTTCCACGTCCTGCCGGGTTTCCTCGCGCTGGATGCGCTTCTCAGCTGGTCTGCGCGTCGTCGGCGGCCCGCTCATTTCACCCGGCTCCTCGACATCAACAAAACGTTTGCTGGCCCGCAGATGGTCGAGCGCCAGGTTACCGGCAATCCGGAAAACCCAGGATTTGAAATCCCAGGGCGGTCCCAGGCTTGAGATCCGTCCATGGGCGCGAATGAATGCATCTTGCGTGACATCCTCTGCAACCTGCTGGTCGCCTACGATACGGTATACATAGTTCAGCACCGGTTGATGGACAGCGTTGAACAGCTCGGCAAAGGCTTCACCATCGCCGTTGTGAGCGCGCCTGGCCAGCGCGACCAGAACTTCATCAGGGCCACTCGTCGTCTTCACGATCTCGTCTCACCTGTAGAACGGGCAGGACCACCGGTTTGTGACAGGCCGGATGGCATCATACTCACGAGACTATAGCACGAGTGGACTCAGCCGGCATCGTCCCCGCTAAGGCTCCTGTGGTATCCTGAGCGTGTTCTCCGTCCTGCGTTCCGAAGCTCGCAACCGATGACCAAATACTGCCCATGACCATCGCCGAATTCGTTCTGCCTCAACGTTTCGCCCTCAAATACGACTCGGCCACACGCTGGATCCTGTCGCACGTCCGGCCCTACTGGTACCTGGTCGTGATGACCACGATCGGTGCGATCGGCAACGCGGCGCTGGCAGCGCTCGTCCCCGTGCTGACGGGTTCGGCCTTCGACGCAATTCTCGCCAAACCCCCGCAGACCGACCGCCTGCTCACCCTCGCATTGTGGATTCTCGTCTCACAGTTCATTCGCGGCGCCCTGCAGCTCGGGCGTAACTTCGGCGCGGAGTTGATCGGGCAGCGGCTCGAACGTGACATTCGCGAGGAGCTGTATATCAGCCTGATCGGCAAGAGTATGACCTTCCACAATCTTCAGCCAGTGGGCGACACGATGGCACGCGCCACGAATGATGTGCGCGAAATCAATTTGATGTTCAACCCTGGCTTTAACCTTGTCATCGGCTCGGCTAACTTCCTGATCATGCCGCTCTTCTTCGCACCGCGCTATCACCCGAGCCTGGTGTTGGTGCCGCTGCTCTTCATCCTTGGATACTTCCTGGCACTGGCCCAGTACCTGCATGAACTGCGGCCGATCTCCGATTCGGTTCGTAAGTCCTTTGGCCAGATGAATTCTCACCTGGCGGAGGCGCTGGATGGGATCGAGATCGTCAAAGGCGCCGCCCAGGAAAACGCAGAGGTCGAGCGCTTTACCGGCAACGCCCGCTCTTTTCGTGACGCCTTCGTCCACCAGGGCGATGTCGAAGCACGCTTCCTTCCGCTGTTGTTGATGGGGCTGGCTGAAGCAGGTTCCTTCCTGCACGCGATTCTGCTCTTCCGCGCCGGTTTGCTCCAGGTCGGGGATGTCATCGCCTACGTGGGCTTGATCCAGCTGTTTGGTTTCCCCGTCTTCGCTTCACTCTTTGCGTACTCACAGGTCTCGCTCGGTTTAGCGAGCGCCCGGCGCATCTTGGAACTGATCATCCGCAAAACAGAGCTGGATCACAACCCGGCTGGCTATTCCAGCCCGATGCGGGGCCAGGTCGAATTCCGCAACGTGACCTTTGGCTACCGGGACGATGAACCCAGCTTGTGCGATATCAGTTTCACAGTCAAGCCCGGGCAGACGGTCGCCATCGTCGGGCAGACCGGGACGGGCAAGACCACGCTCGCCAAGCTGATTAACCGCACCTACGACATCCATGCCGGGCAGGTGCTGATCGATGGCATCGATGTAAAGGAGTGGAATCTCGATCATTTACGGCGGCAAATTTCAATTATCGAGCAGGATGTCTTCCTTTTCTCACGCAGCATCGCCGAGAACATCTCGTTCGGCAACTCCGGCGCAACACAGGCCGAGATCGAAGCCGCGGCCCGGTCGGCGCAGGCGCATGAGTTCATCATGTCCTTCCAGGAAGGCTATGAAACCGTGATCGGAGAGCGGGGCGTCACGCTCTCCGGCGGCCAACGCCAGCGGCTGGCGCTGGCACGAGCGTTCCTGACCAACCCGAGCGTCCTGATCCTCGACGACTCGACCTCCTCCATCGACAGCGCCACCGAGGACCAGATTCAGCGTGCGATCTTCAAGGCCGCCGAAGGGCGAACAACACTTATCATCACCCACCGCCTGTCGCAGATCCGCTGGGCCGACCAGATACTGGTGCTGCGCAAAGGAGAGCTGGAGGCGGTTGGAACCCATGAAGAGTTGATGGCCCAATCGGATGCCTACCGGCGGATATTCACCCGCTACGAGGGCCAGTAGCGATGGGCTTCTTTTCCGGGTTGAATGCCGAATCCTACGACCGCACCTACCGCGACCGTGACCTGGTCATGCGCATGGTGGCCTACTTCAAGCCCTATCGAAAGCGCCTCGCCTGGGCACTGCTCGGCATCCTTGTGATCGCCGCCTCCGGTGCGTTGTCGCCCATCCTGGTCGCCCGCAGCGTTGACCTGATGGCGCAGCAAGCCTCGATCTCGCTTATGCTGGCCTTCGCCGGAGCGCTTTTCGCCATCGGCGTGCTGGTCTGGGCTGCCAACTGGGTTCGCCGGCGGCTGATCACCCGCTCCGTGGCGGATGTCATGCTTGCGCTGCGTCAGGACGCATTCATTGCCTCTTCCAAGCATGATCTCTCCTTCTACGATGAGATCGCCTCCGGGCGCGTCGTCAGCCGCATCACCTCCGATACCCAGGAGTTCGCCCAGGTCGTCGTGCTGGTGACCGATCTATTCAGCCAGCTGATTCAGGCCTTGATCCTGTTTGTCGTCCTGGTTCGCATTGACCTCAAGCTGACGATGTGGCTGTTCGCCATGCTGCCCTTGATCTTCCTCGTGGCAGTCAGTTTCCGGCGCCTGGCGCGCACCGTCACACGGCGCGGGTTTCGGGCGATGGCCAACGTCAACGCCTCGATCCAGGAGGCGGTGACCGGGATCGCCGTGGCGAAGAACTTCCGTCAGGAGAATCGCATCTACGAGGAGTTCTCCGAGGTCAACGTCAAATCCTATCAAACGAACGTGCGGCGGGGATTTGTGCTGGCGATGGTCTTCCCGAGCCTGAACGCCCTCGGCGGAGCCGGCA
>Ga0307423_1001522_pt1 | contig 13870 bp, 10 predicted proteins | sample SalMarWE160310MG_FD_202154 | JGI IMG/M metagenome (GOLD analysis project Ga0307423, IMG submission 202154) | Salt marsh sediment microbial communities from the Plum Island Ecosystem LTER, Massachusetts, United States - WE1603-10 | ecosystem: Environmental > Aquatic > Marine > Intertidal zone >...
CCGAGTCGCCTGTGGCTCCTGGTTGTGGTCGCGGTAGTTGCCGCGTCGCCCATTGCCATGCCGAACGGGCTGTAGCTCATGGGTGTGAAGAAGAAGGTCTCGGCTCCGTTGACGCACCGGTAGTCCTGAGCGGAGATCGTGATGTTGCCGTATATGTTGCTCCCGTCGGTAGTGATTTGGCCACTGACTAGTTGTGCATCAGTGCCAGGCTTTAGGAAGTTGGGAAGTTGGAGCTGGCATCGGCACATCCTAAGATCCTAAAGCCTGGCACCAATGCGGGATGCGCTGCACCTCGTCGACCACGACCCAGCCGTGCTCCGGCGCCGCGCGCACGATGCCTTCGAAGAGCTCGGGGTTGCCGAGGAGGCGTTGATAGAGGCCCTCGTCGAGGAGGTCCACGAACAGCGCGTCCGGGAGCTCCTGGCGCGCCCATGTGCTCTTGCCGACGCCGCGCGGCCCGAAAAGGAAGAAGCTTGTTTCGGGTCGTCTCGCGATTCGTTGGTAGTGTCTGACCATCTGACTGTCATTTTACAATGAAAAATGACAACATAACAGCTCATGAGTGGTTGTCGTAGCTCATGAGCGGCGTGTGCCTGAGTTCGGAGGCGCCTTCCCGGGGTGCTAACGCCTTGACTCAGCAATCTGAAGCACCCTGGGGCGGGCGCCGTCCGCCGGAGCGGCTGATCGCCCCACTCGAGCTCTGCCCCTTGCCCGTACGCCCTAGTTCGGGCTCTCCTGGTCCCGACCGTGGTCCAGCTTCCAGATCTCGCTCGCCTCTGCAGGCTGGCCGTACAGGTCGGGGTGGAGGTAGGTGCCGCGGACCTGTGCGGGTTTCGGCTCCTCCGTGATCAAGGGGTGGGCTTGGGCCCACGGGTCGTGGCGGATGCCAGTGACCTGCCAGGAGACCTTGACGCGACCGATGTTGGTCCGGATGACGAAGCGGTTGCCCTTGATCTCCTGCTCGACGATCGCTTGCGCGAAGCGGCCAATCACCGTCAGCTGGTAGCGAACATCCTCGTTCAACGCTGCGAACCAGTCGGGGAGGGTGACAGTGGCATATCCGTCGTCGTCGGTGACCACCACACCGTCGTAGAAGTTCTTGAGCTCGGAGCTCTCCACACTCGCGTGGTGGAGGTACTTGGTCGCGGGGTCCAGCGGGTGATCGATCGTGGACTGGGTCACAGGGGCAGCCACAGTTCCTGTCGCTGTGACCTTGCCCTTGAAGAAGCCGGCAAGCAGGGAGTCACGGGAGCGGCGAGCGTCGAGCGCCGCGTACGCAGGGGGGTTGGCAGTCTCGACCCAGAGCCCCGTATCAGCAATGCTCTTGACGTGCATCCCGCGGCCGCTGCCATAGTTGCTGACCGTCACCGCATCTTGGCCGTTGCCATGGAAATCACCGGCCTTGGTCGTTTGCCCGGCAGCCCAGGCAAAGACGCTCGCCCACGATGTTCCCAGAGTCCCTCTGGCAATAACTTGATCGCCTAATTCACACTCACCCGTGGCTCCGCCGTAGGAGCCCGCCAGCCGCCCGTAGCAGTTCCTTGCAGTGTTCTTCCCGTAGACCGCGCTACCGGTGCTCGAGTTCGTCGTTCCGTATACGGCGGCGCTCCTGTCGGAGGTCGTAGACCCATACAGTCCATAGCTGCTCCCGCTCTGGCCGGAGACGCCGGCGCCATTGCCAGTGTTCACAATGAGGAGAGTGGGAGTGGGGGAGCTGGCAGTACCCGAGTAGGGCAAGGTCAGCCCCCCGGCGTTGTCGCTCGCCCATGCCACCGACGATCCGTTGTACTTGAGCACCTGGCCCGTGGACGCCCCGGAGCCGCTGATCTTCGAGGTCGTGACGGCGGCGTTGGCGATCATGGCGGACGTGACGCCGCCATTGGCGATGGACAGTGTCACGTCGCCCGAGGTCCCACCCCCGGCTAGGCCGGATCCCGCGTTGACGGCGGTGATGTCGCCGCCGCCGCTGGAGCTGTTCTCGGCCAGCAGGGCGTCCGCGAACTGCATCTCGAACACCGACGAGTCGTTGGACTGGTTGGCAAGCCCCGTCCCGAAGGCGATCACCCGCCCCGAGCCGGCCGTCACCCACACCTCCAGGCGCACGTTGTGGGCGTCGGGAGAGCCGATCAGACGATCCTTCAGGTTGTACTGCCGGGCCTCGAAACCGCCCAGGGTCAGGCTGTCGGTCGCAAGCACCGACCCGTTCTCGTCGATCGCCCGCACCATGACCGTCGCCGCCTGGCCCGTGGTCTCCACGAAGCCGTAGTTGTACCGGTACATGGAGTCATCCTCCGGGCTTGTCTGGTAGACGCCCAGGATATGGGTCTTCTCGCCGTTGCCGATCGCGAACGACGCCGGCGCCGCCCCCATGAACTGGCCGACGCTCGACTCCTCCCCCTCGGGAGGCTGGGAGAAGATCCTCGCGTTGACCACCACGCGCTGGTTGGCGGTCACCCGCAGAGCCCCGAACCCCTCGACCCCGAACAGGGTGTAGACGGCGTTCTCGTACTTGCGGGTGTCGCCCGCCGGGATGGTGTCGTTGTAGCTCAGGGGGTGCGGGTTCGGCTGGTCACGCTGCAGGAAGTAGACCGTGATGTTGGTCGAGGAGGAGTTGGGGTTGTACACCCACATCGTGGTGTACCACTGCGAGCTCTTCTTTCCCGAGCCTCGCCCTACCGAGGGCAAAAAGACATCCGTCCCGGCAAACGACGCCCACAGGGGCGCTGCCGCCACCAGGGCCAGGACGCCCAGCACCAGGATGATCCGTGTCTTTTTCATGACGACCTCCTCTACTCCGCGCGCCTGCCCTTTTCCGCGGTTGCGCCTTGGGGCGACGCATCCGGCTCGATCCAGCCGACGGCGCGGTCTTTCGGCTGGCCGTAGAGCTCGGGGTGCAGGTAGCGCCCGCGCTCGTCCTCCGGCTTTGCCTCTTCCACCTGGACCCGGTGGGCCTCGGCCCACGGATCATGTCGGATGCCGGTGACCTGCCAGGACACCCGGGTGTGGGGGATGCTGGTCTGGATGACGAAGCTGTTGTCGGCGATCTCGCGCGCCACGCGGGCCATGGCCCAGCTCTCGCCACCGCCGAGCACGGTGAGCTGGTAGCGGAAGTCGCGGTTGACCGCCTCGAACCAGGCCGGCAACCTCACCGTGGCGAAGCCGCTGTCGTCAGTCTCGACGTTTCCGGTGTAGATGTTCATCATGTCCGGCGAGCCGACGAACGAGTGGGACAGGTACTCGTTCGCGGGATCTTGCGGGTGGTCGATCGTGGACTGACTTATGGGCGCCGACACCGTTCCCGTCGCGGTGACCTTGCCCTTGAAAAATCCGGCAAGGAGAGAGTCGCTCGTGCGACGGGCGTCGAGCGCCGCGTACGCCGAGCTGCCGCTCGTCTGGATCCACACCCCGGTGTCGGCGGCGGTTACCGCATGCAATCCGCGTCCTGAGCCGGTATTCTCGATGTAGACCAGGTCAGTACTGCTGCCGTCGAAGTAGCCTGCAAAGTTCCCAGCCTTCGACGAAGACCCCCTCACGGCATATGTTGATGTGCCCAAGTACCCGATCGTTGAGCTGTTGCAGCGTCCCAGCACTGCGGCGGTTTGGGAGCCAACCGTCCCTGAACAGCCGGTGACACTATTCGATCCAAGGACGCCGCCCCCCGCCTGGTTGGTGGACCTTCCCCAGACGCCATAATTCCCTATCCCGTCCGTCGTGCCAAACACGCCGGTGTGCACGGCGCTGTTCCCGCGGATCCCGTCGCCGTTGCCAGAGTTCACAACCCAGAAAGCGGTAGTGGTAAGGCTGACAGTGCCCGAGTACGGCAACGTCAGGCCCCCCTCGTTGTCGCTGGCCCACGCGACTGACGATCCGTTGTACTTGAGCACCTGGCCCGAGGATGCCCCTGAGCCGCTGATCTTCGGCGCGGTGACTGCGGCGTTGGCGAGCTGGGCCGTCGTGACGCCACCGTCGGCAATCGAGAGAGTGACGTCGCCCGAGGCACCGCCCCCGGTCAGGCCTCCGCTCGCATTGACGGCGGTGATGTCGCCATTGCCCCCGGAGCCGGCGTCCTGCCACTTCAAAGAGCTGCCGTCAGTGCCCAGTACCTGGCCGCTTGTACCGCCGGAGGCCGCCAGCTTGACCTTGGTTACGCCGCCGTCGGCGATGGAAAGCGTGACGTCGCCCGAAGTGCCGCCGCCGGTCAGGCCGGCGCCGGCATTGACGGCTGTGATGTCGCCGCCGCCTGCCGAGCTGTTCTCGGCCAGCAGGGCGTCCGCGAACTGCATCTCGAACACCGACGAGTCGTTGGACTGGTTGGCCAGCCCCGTCCCGAAGGCGATGACCCGCCCCGAGCCGGCCGTCACCCGCACCTCCAGCCGCACGTTGTGGGCGTTGGGCGAGCCGATCAGGCGATCCTTCAGGTTGTACTGCCGGGCCTCGAAGCCGCCCAGGGTGACGGTGTCCGAGGCCATCACCGTTCCGTTCTCGTCGATCGCCCGTACCATGACCGTCGCCGACTGGCCCGTGGTCTCCACGAAGCCGTAGTTGTACCGGTACATGGAGTTATCCTCCGGGCTCGTCTGGTAGACCCCCAGGATCTGTGTCCTCTCGCCGTTGCCGATCGCGAACGACGCCGGCGCCGCCCCCATGAACTGGCCGACGCTCGACTCCTCCCCCTCGGGCGGCTGGGAGAAGATCCTCGCGTTGACCACCACGCGCTGGTTGGCGGTCACCCGCAGGGCCCCGAACCCCTCGACCCCGAACAAGGTGTAGACGGCGTTCTCGTACTTGCGCGTGTCACCCGCCGGGATGGTGTCGTTGTAGGCGAGGGGATGTGGGTTCGGCTGGTCACGCTGCAGGAAGTAGACCGTGATGTTGGTCGAGGAGGAGTTGGGGTTGTACACCCACATGGTGGTGTACCACTGCGAGCTCTTCTTGCCCGAGCCCCGCCCCACCGACGGTAGAAAGACATCCGTCCCGGCAAACGACGCCCACAGGGGCGACACCGCTACCAGGGCCAGGATGCCCGCCGCCCAGATCATCCATGTCCTTCCCATGGCGACTTCCTTTCCCAGTGGCCGCCGGGTGCGCCCCCACGGCCCGTTGCTTGGGTCTTGCTCTTCCTTTTTCGCTCTCGGGAAGTGGTCCTGTCCATTGCTGGAAGCGACAAGTTGTTGCACGAACGCGACAGTCTTGCCGATTGCAGGGTCAGAGATCTTTGTGCGCTTCCGTTTCCAGCCCGCCGCGGGTCTGCAGTCGGGTCGCTGGCTAGGGCGCCGGTCGACGGGGTTCGAGGCGGTTCGCTTCAGCAGTGCGCCCGGTGGCGCGGAGGAGGCGGGCCAGATGTGCCCTGCGGACGCGGGTCGCTGGGTGGTCGTCGCCGAGTGCCCTTCGGCTCCGTTCCAGGAGGTCCCGGTAGACCGGCTCCGCCTCGGCAAGGCGGCCGCGTCCCCACAGGGCATCGGCCACCGTGGTCTCCGCGTACAGCGTGTTCGGGTGGTCGGGACCCAGGACCTTCCGGTCGAGGGACTGTGCCCGACGGGCGAGCGCCTCCGCGTCCTCGTACCGTCCGGCCCGCAGCAGGACTGTGGAGAGGTTGCCCATCCATAGCAGGGTCTGGGGGTGTTCCGGTCCGAGCGCTTCGGCGGCCGCCTGCCACGCTTCGCGGAACATCTCCTCGGCCTCGTCGTACCGCTTCTGGCGGGTGAAGAGAACACCGAGGTTTCCCAGGGCCGCGACCGTGTCCGGGTGGTTTGGCCCGAGGACCCGCTGTCGCCTCTCGAGGGTGCGCCGCTGGACCTTCTCGGACTCCGCGAGTTTCCCTTGTTCGCCGAGCAAGATGCCCAGCCCGTTGAGCGCAGTGAGCGTGTCGGCGTGGTCCGGTCCGAGGACCTCGGTGCGCAGCTTCACGGTGCGACGGAAGAGCTTCTCCGCCTCGTCGTACCGGCCGAGACGCGCCAGGCTGGTGGCGAGGTCTCCCTGGAGCTTCAATGTGCGCGGGTGACGCTCACCGAGGACCTCTGTTGCCAGGTCCAGAGTCGTCCGCTGTACTGCCGCAGCCCGAGCGTCGTCGCCCTGCCGTCCGACGACGTACGCCAGCTCGATCCTCGTGGCGATCGCCTCTTCGGCGCGCCGCTGGCCGGCGGCATCGAGTCCTTTGATGAGCCCGTCCAGGATGCGATGGGCCTCGTCGTAGCTCCCACGGCTTTCCAGTACCGCCGCCAGGTGGCGCCGGCTGGCCACCGTCTGGGGCGCGATCTGGCCGTGCTCCCGTGTCCGGGCCGTCGCCACCTCCCGGAGTATCGCCTCGGCCTCCTCGAGCCTGCCCTCCCGCCCCAGGACGACGCCGAGCCGGTCGCGGGCGGCCAGGGTTTCCGGGTGGTCGTGCCCGAGCCGCGCCTCCCGAATGGCAACGGCCTCCTCGGCGAGAGGGCGTGCGCTTTCGTAGGCTCCCAGGGCGTCGTACGTGGAGGCGAGCGTCAGCAGTACAGCAGCACGGTCCAGCGGGTGCTCGGCGAATGCTCTGTCGACCTTGACCGTGGCACCGTCAAGAACATCGATCACGCGCACGCGCCGGCCGCGGTGGGCCGGATCCGCGCTGGACAGCATGTCAAGGAGGAACGTGTTGATCGCGGTCGCTCGCCGCTGGGCGCGGCGGGCGCGGACGAAGCCTATGGAGGAGATCACTGTAGCGGCAATCAGAATGACCACGGCAGCGGCGGCGGCGGCGTAGCGCAGCCGCCGTCTCGGCGTGTCCCAAACTCGGCGCAGGCGTTCGGCGCAGGTAGCCGCGGTGGGCCGTTCGGTTGGGGCCAGCGCCTTGAGCTCCCCGATGAGGGCGGCAAGCCCGCGGTCGACGCCGGTGACCGGCTGCGTGTCACCCCACATGGCCTTTCTCAGCAGGATATCGGCTGGAGTTCCCTCGGCGTACGGCGGGCGTCCGGTAAACAGCCGCTGGAGGATGAGTCCAAACGAGTACATGTCGCTCGCTGCGGTCACCGGCTCTCCGCGCGCCTGCTCGGGGCTCATGTATGCGGGGGTGCCGAGCACGTCACCGGTTCGGGTCAACACCCCCTCGACCTCCGCCGTGACATCGGCCGGCGCTGACGGTCCGCTGAAGTCGCCCGGCTCGGCGGGCATCGAGTCTCCCGTCGTTCTCGCCAGCCCGAAATCGAGGATCTTCACAGTTCCGTCGGGCGTCACCATGATGTTGGAAGGCTTGAGGTCGCGGTGGACGACGCTGACCGCGTGGGCCGCCACTAGGGCACCGGCGACTTGATCGGCGATCGAGCGCCTGGCCTCCACCGGCAGGTCGTCCTCCATGGCAGCGTTCAGTGTTTTCCCTGGGACCAGCTCGAGGACGATGAAGTCGGCGTTCGCTTCCTGGACGAAATCAAGGACGCGGCAGATGTTCGGATGCTCAACGCGCGACAGGATCCTGGCCTCGCGGAGGAATCGCCGGCGGGCGGAGGGTTCGAGCCTCCTGGCCGCGCGCAGCACCTTCACGGCGACTCGCCGGCGGAGAGTCTCGTCGGTACCCTCGTAGACCTCTCCCACGCCGCCGCCCCCGAGGCGGGTGGTCAGCCGGATGTGGCCCACGGTCGTGCCCACGAGGGTCATTGTCCCGGTCGCCCGTGCCTTTCCCGAACCGTTCGAGCTCGTACCGAATCTCTCTTCAACCATGATGCCACAGCCCTGGAAGGGGAGTCGTGGTAGCCTTCATGGAGGGAGTCCCGGTGATAGAGATCGTCCTGGTCCTGGTTCTCGGGATGCTGGTGGGTGCGTGTGCCGCCGTGCTCCTGCAGCGGCGCCACGCGCGCAAGATGCGGGCACTCTTGGAGCGGCTGGGGGAGCTGGAGGCGATGGTACGGTCGGCGCCTGGCGACCTTGGGCCAGAGGGTCGGGGGATCGAGATCCATGAGATCGGAGCGGCCTACTCGGTAACGCCGGTCACCGCAGACGTGCTCGCCGGCCGCACGACCTACGTTCAGCGGCTTGTCGAGGGGGGGACGGTACAGGGGCTGCCGCTGGCCGACCAAGCCATCATCCTCGTCCACGCCCACTTGGAGGACAACCTGACGCCGGCGGACCTGGCGCGGGAAATCAACGTCTCGCTGCGCTCGCTCGAACGAGGCCTGGCCCTCGCCCTGGGTTGCGCGCCGCGAGAGCTGATCCTGGCCGTCAAGATGCGCGAGGCGCGGAAGCTGCTCGAGCGGGGCGAGCTCAACGTCACCGGCGTTGCCTGCCGCCTCGGGTTCTCCAGTCCCTCCCATTTCTCGCGCCGCTTTCGGGCCTTCTTCAAGGTCCCGCCCTCTGAAATCAGCCGCCGCGCTGCGTGACCGGAGAGACGTCTGTCAACGGTAGAGGCCCGGCGTATCGCCGGTTGCAGTGGATTGCGAGTCAGTGATGCGGGCTAGAACGTCAGGACGTGGCGGCCCTCTTTGATGTAGTTGGTGAGCACGTCGCCCATGTACTTCACGTCGATGCCCAGCGCGGCAAGCTTGTCCGAGACCCCGTACATGTCGGCGCATGCTTTGCACGCCTCGAGTTTGATGCCGGCCTTTTTCATCTTCTTGACGTAGTCCTGCAGCTCCTTGTCCTCAGAGACTAGCTTGGATGACGGCCCCCAGACAATCAGAGTGATGTCCTTCCACCAGCCAAAGCGGGAGGTGCTCGCGTTGTAGGTGTACATGAACACCATCTTCAGAGCGACGTCGCGGTCGCCACTCGTCCACAGCACCACCAGCTTATCTGCAGGGCGAAGCTCCTTCTTCTTCGCAGCGGCCGCTGTCTGCTCCTGTGCCATCAGCGGCTGTGCAACGAGCGCAGTCAGAAGCAGCAGCGCGAGATGGACAGCGGTTCTCCTCGTCCTCATCTCTACCTCCATTCCCGGTCTTTCTGCCGTAGGCCGAGTTCGATCGTGGTCGATTCAGATACGGGAGAGAGGGCCCGAGGTTGTCGATGGGCGCGTGGGAGTCGGTGCAGTACCTGGCTTCAGGTCTTCCAAGTGGTCAAGGCATGGCAGGACCACAGAGAAGAGGAGCCGGGCCCTCGGGCCCGGCTCCGGTCATGCCGTTGTTCGGCGGGTTACTTGGTTGGTGCCACCGGCATCTGACACCGCGGCAGATCCCAGTTCGCGGTCACTTCGGTGCCCTTCGGTGCCTGGCTTGAAGTATCGTAGTAATCGGCCTGGCAGGGCTGGTGGCAGCGGCAACCGACACATCCCGCATGAACGGCCTTTCCTGCTCATGAAGGCCGGCTGTAGCTCATGAGTGACCGTTGGAGCTCATGAGCATCCGGGGGAGGCATTCTCCGTGCGGTGGGGGGAGCGGTTCTCTGAAGCTCCGGCGGCCGTCCGGTCGCGGGGGCGCCCGGCCGCCTCGCGTTTCCGGCGGTCGCGAGGCAGCGAGGAGGGATCAGCGATTCGGCGGCGACCGCCGGAAGCCGCTCGGGCCGCCTCTTTCAATCGTGAAGCGGATGCTCCCGGCGCCAAGGGCCGTGGGAGCGTGCCCTTCTCTGCGAATCCGGCGCCCGGACGTCTGCTCTGCAGACGCCCGTCGTCACCTGCCTCGGAGCGGGCAACGGTCTCCACCGGTACATCGCTCTCTCGGCCCGCTCCGGTCAGGCAACGAGGCGCCTCCCTCGCAGCCGAGGCCACATGGGCCAACGCGCTTCCCGCGGGTTGCCAAGCTCGAGGTTTTCCCCCAACGGGTCGACCCTGTGAGCGCGCTCCAGGAAAACCATCGAAGCATGGCACGCCCCACCGAGCGCACCATTCTCTGGGGCGCGCTCCTTTCGCCTTCTCCGAGCGAGCAGGGATCAGCGGCTCGGCGGCGACCGCCGTCCTCAAAGGACCCGCCCGCGTCACATGAACGCCTCCACCGGGCCCAGCTCGCCAGGCCGTCTACTCGTAGTGGGTCCACATCCGGAGGATCTTGACCGTGCGCTCGTCCTTCAGGACTTGATACACCATGCGGTGCTGGATGTTGATCCGCCTCGAGTAGGTTCCGGTCAGATCACCGACGAGCTTCTCGAAAGGAGGTGGCGAGTGAAAGGGGTCCTCTGCAACGATGTCGAGGAGGGCCTGTGCCTTAGCACGCAGCCCGGATGCGGCGATCTTCTTGGCATCCCGCTGGGCCTGTTTCGTGTAGACGAGCCGCCAACGGCTCACCAGCCGGGCTCCTCGCTGCACTCATCGACGGGTTCACTCATGCCGGCTCGGATCGACTCTCGCATGCCCGGGATTGAGAGCAGGTAGAGGGTCTCCTGGATTGACCGCCAGTCGTCCTCGGAGATCAGCACGGCGTTGCCCCGCTTGCCGGTGATCAGTATGGGCTCGCTGGTAGCGCGCGCCTCATCCAGGAGCTTGTACAGCTTCGAGCGGGCATCGGTGGCAGAGATGGTGGTCATGTTCGCCTCCGCGGATAACGTACGTTATGCCGTACGTAATGTCAACGGTTCTGGGGACAGTGCCTAGAGCGGTGCCATAGCGGTGCCAGACACCCGGGTGATCAGGTATCGGTGCAGCTGCGCGTGCTGCCCGCATGAACGGCCGTTGCAGCTCATGAACGCCGGCTGCAGCTCATGAGTGGCCGTTGTGGCTCATGAGCGCCGTGCCGTGGCGTTTTCCGGGGAGGGTGGGGGCGACTACATCCCGAGGCTGGCTCGGCGCTCGTCGAGCGCCGAGCCGATCGAGTCGATCACGTTTCCGGGCACCTCCTGCTCCTCCGCGTAGCTGCGCCAGTGGGCGACCGCATCGCTCGCCTGCGCGATGATCCCACCGGCAGATCGGATGCCGAAGGTGAAGGGTGGCACCTTTGCGTCGCAGGCTCTTGACTCTGGAAAGTCTCGGGCATGGCCCTGAGCAGGTGATCCGCTCCAACGCCCCACAGACCGCTCAAACGCCAGACCGACCGGAGACCTACGTCTCACCAGCCGCGAAGCGGCCCCGCCGCCTCAGGCCCGGCCTGGCAGGGCGTCAATACTGGTTGCGTCGACTGGAACCAGGTACGCCGTCAACTGCGCGATTCCTTTGCAGCCACGCTCTTTACTCATTTCTCTTCACTCTTCACCAGCAGAGACGCGAGGTCACGAGCGAATCCGCTTCAGATCTGCTCTGGGAAACATGCACGTTCGAATCCGCGGGGCGCGTGGGCGGGCAACCCCCGGGCCTACCCGACACGCAACCGAAACATGCCGCCCAGACGCCCTTGCGATCGGGTCCGAAGCTCGCGAGCGGTTGGCAACGCGGCCTCAGCACGCCGCTCAGGGGGGTGAATCCTGATTCAGAGATGGACTCCGCCGCGTGGCCGAAAAGGAACTTCCTTTCCCCAAACGCTCTCCCACCTGGCGGAGGATTGCCTCGAACTCGGGATCGCCCCGCAGTCCGTCGAGGCTCGGCTCCGTGCGGATTCTCGGCTCGGCCCAACCCAGCTTGACGGCTCGGCGCAGGTCGCCGATGGCCTCCTCGCGCTTCCCGCGGGCCGCGGCCAGACATCCGAGGTAGTAGTACGACCATCCCACGTGGGGATGATTCTTACCCAGAGTCTTCAGGCGGCGGGCCAGAGCTTCCTGCAACAGGGGCTCGGCCTCCTCGAGGCGCCCCATGTCGACATAGAGGCCGCCGAGGTTGTTCATCGCGCTCAGCCGGTCCGGGTTGTCCTTCGGGAACGCTCGGTCGTAGCCATCGAGCGCCTCGTGCAAGAGCGATTCGGCCTCGTCGAACTTCCCCATGATTACCAGGAGGTTCCCGAGGCTGTTCTCGACCCTCAGCGTGAGCGGATGCTCTGCGCCGAGCGAACGGCGCCGGGCCTCCAACACGGCGCGAAACAGCGGCTCGGCCTCTTCGTCGCGGCCCATTCGCTGGTAGAGGGTCGCCACGCTGCTCATGCTGCTCAGGGTCTGCGGGTTGTCGGGCCCGAGCAGGTCGCGCTGCTTCTCGAGCACCTCGAGGTACAGCGGCTCGGCCTCCTGGAAGCGGCGCAGCGCCAGGTAGAGGATCGCCAGGTGCCGCTTCGAGGCCAACGTGGAGAGGCTGTCCTCCCCGTCGACCCGCCGATTCCTGGCCAGCGCTTGCTGCACCAGGGGTAGGGCCTCCTCGGTGCGACCCTGGCTCCAGAACAGACCGGCCAGGTTGTTGATCGACTGGAGAGTCTCCGGGTCGTCCTCCCCGAGAACACGCCGCCGCCTCTCCAGGGTGTCGAGGTAGAGCTTCTGGGCCTGTGCGTAGCGTCCGCTCTGGTATTGGATTACGCCCAGGCTGTTGGCGGCCTCCAGCGTGGACGGGTCGTCATCGCCGAGCTTCTCGCGCCGGATCTTCAACGCCCGGGTCTCGGCCACCGTGGCCCGCTCCAGCAGTCCGAGCCGGCGCATGGTGTCCGCCAGCGTGTGCAGCATTCGCGCCTGAAACAAGGGCCGGTCCGCGAACTTCGTGTCGATCGCCTCGAGCGCGCCTTCGAAGACGGTGGCGTCGAGGAGCCCCAGGGACGTGCCCACGAAGTCGATTCCCTCGAGGGAGCTACGGAACTGCTCGACAGCCGCCGTTCGCTCGCTGTCGCTCAGCCCCCCCCGAGCCTCGAGCTGCCTGCCGTACCGTTCCACCAAGTCGTCGTGTAGGCGGGAGCCCATGAGCGGTACGTCGATCCCGGCGAGCTGCTCGCTCTGGAAGGTCGCCACCTGCTGCGCCTCTTCCTTGGCGGCCGCTTCCGCCTCGGCCGCACGGCGCGCCCGCACCATCCCCCAGGTGGTGCCGACGATGCCCGTCACCATGGCGGCGACGATCAGCGCGCCCGCTGTGACGGCCGCGCGATTGCGGCGCACGAACTTGCCCCATCGGTAGGCCGCGCTCGGAGGCCGTGCCAGGACCGGCTCGTCGGCCAGATACCGGCCGAGCTCGAGCGCCAGGGCGTTAGCTGTCGCGTAGCGGCGGGTGCGGTCCTTGTCCAAGCACCTCATGACGATCCAGTCGAGGTCGCCCGCCAGGTGCCTGGCCAGCGTCGACGGGTCGGTGGCGCGGTCGGTAGCCGCCTTGGCCGCCGCCTCCGGTTCCAACCGACCGATCCGCGTGCTCGGTTTCGCTGGCTCCGACTCTCGGATTCGGCGCTGGATCTCGACGATCCCCAGGCTGCGCAGCTCCCGCGAATCGAACGGCAGCACTCCGGTCAGCAGCTCGTAGAGAATGACGCCGAGCGAGTAGATGTCGGTTCGCGTGTCGACGTCCAGGCCGGTCATCTCGGCCTGCTCCGGGCTCATGTACTCCGGCGTGCCGATGAGCTGTCCGTGCTCGGTGAAGACCGTGCGCTCGGTCAGGTGCTGAGCGGTCGCCTTGGCGACGCCGAAGTCGATGATCTTCGGCAGCGGCTTGTCGGCCTGGACGGTCACCAGGATGTTCGAGGGCTTCAGGTCGCGGTGGATGATGCTCTTCTGATGCGCGTGCTGTACGCCGTCGCAGACCTTGCTCAACAGCTCGAGCCGCTCCCGTATCCGGTAGCGATGCTTGTCGCAGTATTCGGTGATCGGGATCCCCGCGACCAGCTCCATGGCGAAGTAGGGCCGCCCCCGCTCTGTCGAGCCGGCGCCGTAGACTCGCGCAATCGAAGGATGGTCCATGAGCGCCAGGGCCTGGCGCTCCGACTCGAAGCGGGCGATGACCTCGTGGGTGTCCATCCCCCACTTGACGACCTTGAGCGCGACGCGTCGCCGCACCGGCTCGAGCTGCTCGGCCTCGAACACGCTCCCCATGCCGCCCGACCCGAGCTGCCCGAGAATGCGGTACCCGGCGATGTTCGGCCGAAGCTGGGCGCGGTGGTCGGACGGGGGTTCGTGACCGCCGACCCCCTCCAGAGTTTCATCCTCAGAGAAAGGGGACTGCATC
>Ga0307423_1001523_pt1 | contig 13869 bp, 13 predicted proteins | sample SalMarWE160310MG_FD_202154 | JGI IMG/M metagenome (GOLD analysis project Ga0307423, IMG submission 202154) | Salt marsh sediment microbial communities from the Plum Island Ecosystem LTER, Massachusetts, United States - WE1603-10 | ecosystem: Environmental > Aquatic > Marine > Intertidal zone >...
TCTCTGCAGTATACAGGTCTACTTTGATCTGGTTTGAAAGGAACTTGACATTCCTTTTTACATTCAGCGCAGACTGCATTGTGCATTTCTCTTGGTCCACCATAAGACATTCATTTCGCACCTCCAATTCTATGACAAAACTAGATTCAAAAAACACTAATTCAATAATAACATACTCATAGCTGCTTATAAACATAAACATTTAAAATTCATTTGACTTTGGGGGTTAAATTTAACCCTTACTCGTTTAAAAAAAGGGGGAGTTTTGCAAGAAAACAAGTGGCGATGTCTCCAACAGTCAAGTGAATCACAGATTACTTCAGGAAATAAAACTGGCGTATTGATTTCGGATTCATAAGTGTATTAACTGCAAATAAATTACGTCAAGTCATGAGCCAACAAATCGTGCTTAGCACACCAACTGAAACAGAAACCGTATGCACAGCCTGCAAGCACTTCATGGAATTTGAAGGGGCGTTGTTTTGTAGATTCTTTGATGCCTGTCTATCACCAGAAACCTTCTGCATTCCCTGCGAATTCCAAGAAAAAATTGAGAACCCAGTTGGCGCTTACCAAAAAAATGGGGAGTCCCAGTTTACAAAAAGCGGCAAATATGTTATTCTCAAGTGATACCCTATTTCTACGAAAACATCCAACGAGCACATACTATTTTGTTAAGAAGAGAAGAGTGGATGCGCATTTGATCAGTTTGTGAACCCCAAAGGAGAAAATGAAAAAATGCACGCATCCACGATAAATAGAACGTGAAAAACAATATTTAACGTATATTTCGATTTCCGATACAATAGAACGACATCTTCCCCGAGCAAAAAAGGGTGAAGTCTGTATCAATTAAGTGAATAACGGATTAAGGGGTTAGTCCATCTTTTGTGAAAAGAGTGCTTTTTGTTGCGACAGATAGCGATTTTCGGAAGTGTGGTGTTTTCTAGAAGTTTTTACTACCTAACAAGAACTATTGGCAGTACTGAAGTATCCATTTAAATGCTTACAATTAACTTTCATGTTAAATAGACAATTACTCTGGCGGTGTATGAACACGAGAAACAAAAATGAAGTTAAAGTCGTTGCCAAAATCTTGAGAGTAGCAGCCAAAGGCTCCAAAGAAGCGGAGATAATGGACCGATGTAACTTGGATTCCATGTCAGCAGAAAACTATCTGTCAGCCTTGTCAGAATTAAGTTTTCTTAATGTAGAAGATGACAATGAATTGAGTTGTCAAACAACCGAAAAGGGATTAGAATTCCTTAACACTTATCATCGGCTCAGATGGCTTCTGTTTGGGAAAGACAACGATTTCCTGTTGATGCGTCTTCTGGAACAGATGAAAAAGAAGACAAATTCACCCTTTTACGTGAGCTAAAACAACCACACTTTCTATTCTTAAATTCTATAAAGTTTGAATTAGTATTCAAATTCAGTGTAGAATAGAATATTCTAATGTTAATCCTGACATATTACTGGGTTTGAAATAACCATTAAAGTAACAGGAAGAGCAAAATAGATTAACTAGGTGATGGCGCATTAATGATTGATGACAAAAAGGAGTTTGATGTTGTAGCCGACATCCTACGGGTATCGGTTATGGGTTCCAAAGAATCAGAAATTATAGTCGGATGTGAACTAGACCGCAACAGTCTCGAGAAATACATACCTGTCATGATGCTTCTAAAGCTGATAAGCGTAAAGAAGGAGACCGAGAACTTTTATCGAACCACCCCCAAAGGGCTGGAGTTTCTACGTTTCTACCATGGTCTACGATGGCTACTATGGGGCAAAGACTTTGACTATATTCTAGTTAACACCATGAACAAGCTGCAGAAGGAAACAAAGCCATACTACGTAAGGTAACAATCTATTCAAAAAAGTCCGCAAGCTTTCGTGTCTCTGACTTCCGCAAAATCTCGGCACACTTTTTCGGTTCCAAAGCCTTGAATTCAAGCCCCAAACGGGTCAAGATGACCTGAACGCCATTAGCTAAACGTGGAGCCACAAGAATGCCTCTAAGTTCTCTGTTTGCCACGGTTTTAATGCAGCCAACATACTTCGCCAGCTGTAACGCCGCATCCCTTCCTGCCGTCCTCCGTTTGAGTTCAACAACAACCAGCCGTCCGTTTCTGTCAATGCCGTAGACGTCCACAAACCCGGGTTCAACCTTCTTTTCGTACGATATGGGCTTGAAGCCCTCTTCCAGAATTGATGGGTCAAGCAGAATCGCCTGTTGCATGTCTGACTCGCTGGCGTGCAACGAAAATTCTCCCCTGTCAATCAGCTTCAGCGTAGAAATGAGATAAATTTGATCAAAAGATATGCTGACAGACTCGGCGGGTTTACGTCGGACAGCCCGAACCCGCAGAACCTCTTCATTTACACGGGTTTGAAACATGCATCCTGCGGGCTGCCAGTTGACTGGCTCGTATCCGCTGGGGCGATGAACCAGTACTGAGCCGTCTTCTTTGAACATAACGATGCGTTCTCCGGCTTCAAGTTTTGAGCTTGCGCGTCCCTTGTAGTCTACCCAGCAGTTGCCCACCAAGATTATGGCTTTACGTTCTGCGATAGCGGCTTTGATGAAGGCGGCTGCCTTTTCAATTGTTGGGTTTTCCAGATTGTCTACTGGTTTTCTGTTGGACATGTTGACCGCCGACAATCTTTAGAAGAGCGAAGATAGATAAAACTTCTGAGAATTATGCGGGAATGGAAACAAAAGCGTGGAGCTATGCGGCACTATGACAGGCAAGCAGCAATCTACGATGTACAATACGTTGGGGAACAGAACGCCAAAACGGAAGACGCCTTAAAAAGTATGAAATTCGGCTCAAACGAGATTGTCCTAGACCTCGGATGCGGCACAGGCTTTCTCTTCCAGCACATCAACAAAAATGTTGGGTTTCTTGTTGGCGTAGACGTATCCCAGAATGCACTCAGAGAAGCAAAAAAGCGAACCGAAAACAGCTCAAACATAGCTCTAGTTCGCGCAGACGCAGACAACACACCCTTCCAAGACCACATCTTCGACAAAGTCTTCGCCATAACTGTCCTGCAAAACATGCCTGACCCCGCAAAAACAATAGCAGAAATGAAGCGAATTGGCAAACCAGAAGCCATATTCGCGGTAACTGGACTAAAAAAGAAGTTCACACCAGAAGCTTTCGTTGAACTTCTTGAGCGGGCACACCTAAAAGTTGTTATATTGAATACGAGTCAGATGCTGAAGGGGCATATTGCGGTATGCAGAAACAGTGCGGCGCTAGTGTAGGCTTTATCTGAAAGCTTCCATGAATGTTTTGTAGATGAAACCTGATGAGCACCGAAGCCTACCGCGAAATCATTCAACGTTTACTGGAGATGTCTAGCCCCACAAAGGATGATTTAGACCAGATTAAAATGAAGATTGCCGGAAAACACAGCCTAAACAAGGTTCCATCTAACGCAGAAATAATACGGCGCCTCAAACCCGAAGAAAGCGCCAAATTGCTGCCTATCCTCAGAAGAAAGGTTGTCCGCACCATCTCCGGAATAACCGTGGTTGCTGTGATGACGAAGCCTTCGCCTTGCCCCCAAGAGGAGCCATGCGCCTACTGCCCCGGAGGACCAGCCAATGGCGTTCCGCAGAGCTACACTGGCCAGGAGCCCGCTGCCCTGAGAGGAGCCCAAAACGAGTATAACGCTTATAATCAAGTTAGAACCCGCATCGAGCAGCTAGAAGCTATAGGGCACACGGTTGACAAGGTGGAGCTTATCATCATGGGCGGAACATTCCCCAGCACGCCCCAAGAGTACCAAGAAGATTTTGTTAAGCAATGCTTGGACGCCATCTCAGAAACAAAGTCAGGTTCTTTTGATGAGGCAAAAAAGGTGGCGGAGACAAGCAGAATTCGCAACGTCGGAATCACTGTGGAAACTAGACCTGACTGGGCAAAGACAGAGCAGGTTAACAGGATGCTTTCTATGGGCGTAACACGAGTGGAAATGGGCATCCAGAACATTTACGACGACTTATACGTGAGAGTTAACAGGGGTCACCGTGTTCAGGATGTGATAGAAGCCACTCGCATAATGAAGGACGCGGGTTTGAAGGTGGTTTATCATCTTATGCCCGGTTTGCCGGGGTCAAACTTCGAACGTGACATTGAGGGCTTCAGGACGATATTCACGAATCCTAATTTTAAGCCGGACATGATCAAGCTGTATCCCTGCCTTGTGATCAAGGGAACAAAAGTTTATGACTGGTGGAAACGGGGAGACTACAGTCCCTACACTACGGAGGAGGCGGCTCAGCTAATCGTGGAACTGAAAAAGACTGTTCCTCCATGGGTTCGAATCATGAGGGTTCAACGGGATATCCCAGCCAAGCTGATTGAGGCGGGAGTGAAACTGAGCAACCTCAGGCAAATCGCATCAGAGAAGCTGCGGGCGGAGGGGGGCAGATGCCGTTGCATACGATGCAGGGAAGTGGGGCACAGGTGGCTAAGGGACAAGATAAAACCTGACCCAGACAAGATTGAGGTACAGACAATAATGGAGGAGGCTTCGGGCGGAATGGAACTGTTCATTTCTGCCGAGGACCCAGTTAACGATGTTCTGCTGGGATTCGTAAGACTGCGGATTCCATCAGAAAAGGCAACCAGACCCGAGATAGCTTCTGAAAAGACGGCGATAGTTCGCGAACTCAGAGTTTACGGTCCGCTGGTTCCAGTCGGAGAACATTTGGCAGGGGCATGGCAGCACAGAGGCTATGGAGGCATTCTTTTGTCTGAGGCTGAACGAGCATCCCTCGAAGATTATAATCAAACAAAAGTTGTTGTGATAAGCGCCCTCGGAACAAAACAGTACTACAAGCAGTTCGGCTACGGATATGATGGACCATACGTTTCCAAACAACTTAACTGAATCCTTTAATAAACGACTGAAGTACTGAAAAGATGTTTTCAGCATGTTTAGCTGAGGGGAATAGGAGAAGAAGGGGTTGAGTGAAGATTTTCCGGGTTACAGGGGACAGGCATTAAAACTTCTGAAAAGCGCGGAAGCCGAAATCGGCGATGTTATTCGCGTAACCAAAGATGGAGAAAGCTGGGAGGGCATACTTATTCCCCGCTCAGAAAGTGGGGACGAATATCATGTTGTGATTAAGATGAAGAGCGGCTACAATGTTGGAGTCCGCATCGACGACGCAGCAAAAGTAGAGAAGGTTGGCGAGGGAACTAAGCCAACGTTTACGCCTCCGCCTCTTCCAGAACGGAACACAAGTTTGCGTAGGGTAGCTATCGTTAGCACTGGAGGCACCATAGCCAGCCGCGTTGACTACAGAACTGGAGGTGTACGTGCAGCGCTTTCTGCCAGCGAACTCTACAGCGTGGTTCCTGAACTATCAGAGATAGCCGTGGTGGACACCGAGATATTGTTCAGCATTTTCAGCGAAAATATCACAGCCAAGCATTGGACTGCAACCGCGGAAGCCGTTGCGAAACATATCGAGAATGGGGTGGATGGCGTTGTTGTGGCTCACGGAACGGACACTTTGGGATATACTGCTGCGGCGTTGAGTTTTGCGCTTCAGGATTTGCCTGTGCCCGTTGTGATGGTTGCTTCTCAGCGGTCAGCGGATCGTCCCAGCTCGGATGCCGCAACTAACTTGGTGGGCGCGGTTAGAGCCGCGGTTTCTGCTCCTTTCGCGGAGGTCGTGATTGCGATGCATGAAACGGTTTCGGACACGACCATAGTTTTTCATCGTGGAACAAAGGCGAGAAAGTGTCACACGAGCCGCAGAGACACATTCAAGTCCATAAACGCTTCACCGCTTGCACGACTAGAAGACGGAAAAATTAAGATGCTGACGAAAGGTTACAGGAAACGTGATGTTTCACGAAAACTGAAGCTGAAACCAAACTTTGAGGAAAAGGTGGCTCTTGTTAAGGCTTACCCCGACATTAACCCGCAAGTGATTGATTGGTATGTTGAGAATGGCATCAGGGGAATCATTCTTGAGGGAACTGGGCTGGGACATGTTGGAGATTACCTGTTTTCTGCCATCCGAAACGCCGTAGAAAAGGATGTTGTGGTCTGCATGACTTCTCAGTGTCTCTGGGGAAGACTGAACATGAACGTTTATGATCAGGGCAGAGACCTTCTAGCACTCGGCGTTATTTCTCTTGATGATATGCTTCCTGAGACAGCATACGTGAAGCTCAGGTGGGTTCTCGGACAAACAGCAGACACTGAAGAGGCAAAGAGGCTTCTCAAAGAGAACAATGCCAACGAGTATTCGGCAAGAACATTGTACGATGATAATGGAATCTGAGGAAGAAAGCGATGAGCAGCAAATATTCGAAGATTGGTTTGAAGGCAGGGCTTGAGATTCATCAGCAGTTAGACACTAAAGAGAAGCTTTTCTGTTCCTGCGAGCCAAACCTGTTCAAGGAAGACCCAGAATTCACGTTCATCAGGAGATTGAGGCCAGCCCAGAGCGAGCTGGGTCAGGTTGATTCAGCGGCTCTTTTCGAGTTTCAGAAGGAAACAAAGATTCTGTACGAAGCAAACAATGACACCGCATGTCTGGTGGAGATGGATGAGGAGCCGCCCCACGACCTGAACAGGGAGGCTGTGGAGATTACGGTGTTAGCGTCGCTCATGATGAACATGAAGCCCGTGGATGAGGTCCATGTTATGCGCAAGACGGTCATTGATGGCTCAAACACGACGGGGTTCCAGCGAACATGTGTTGTGGCATTGAATGGCGAGATTGACATCAAAGGGAAGATGGTCGCTATTTCACAGGTGAGCCTTGAAGAGGATGCTGCTAGAAAAATGGGGAAGGATGGTCAGCTGCTCCGTTACCGTATTGACCGTCTCGGAATACCACTCATCGAGGTTACAACTGCGCCAGTCATCTACTCTCCAGAAGAGGCGCAGGAGACTGCCGCGGCGATTGGAAGAATCCTGAGGGCGACCCGCAGGGTCAGGCGGGGCTTGGGAACGATTCGTCAAGACGTGAATGTTTCCATCCGTGACGGGGCTCTAATAGAGATTAAGGGTGTTCAGGAACTAGAATTGGTCTCGCAGGTAATCGAAAATGAGGTTCAACGTCAACTAAGTCTGCTGCAGATTAGGGATGAACTGACGAAACTTGGAGTAAAAGAGGCGGATATTACCGAAGATTTTATTGACGTAACCAAAGTTTTCAAGAACACAAAATGTAAAGTCATCGCGAAAGCAATCAAACAGAACAATCCGGTCTTAGCGGTTAAGCTGCATGGATTTGCGGGGCTTCTCAAAAAAGAGCTTTCCACGGGCATGAGGCTTGGGTCTGAGTTGGCGGGTATGGCACGGTTCTGGGGAAGAGTCGGCGGCATATTCCACACTGACGAGATGCCAGACTATGGCGTAACCGAAGAAGAACTAACCCAGCTTGCACGAATCTTAAAGAAGGAGCCGCAGGACGCCGTGGTCTTCGTGGCTGACACACCAGAAAACGCAACTGACGCATTGAAGGCGGTGGTTGAACGGGCTAGAGTAGCCTTGAGGCGCATTCCCGAGGAGACCCGCTCAGCGAACCCTGACGGAACTACAAAGTATATGCGTCCTAGACCTGGGGCGGCTCGGATGTATCCTGAAACGGATGTTCCGCCGATTCAGTTAACTAAAGAGTATCTGGACGAGTTGGCTGGTCGTCTTCCTGAGTTGCCTGAGCAGCTTATGAAGAGGCTGATGACGAAGTATAAACTTAATCGGAAGCTTGCCAAGCAGATTTTGGATTCCGAGTACCTTGAGCTTTTCGAGAGCTTGGCTGGGGAGACGAAGGTTTCTGAGACGGTTATTGCCGTTGCTTTTACGGAGACATTGAAAGCGCTAGAGCGGGATGGAGTAAACGTTGAGGCTATCACAGATGAGCAGTTCAGGGAAATGTTCAGGCTGATTGGCTCAGGAAAGACTGTGAAGGAGAGTATTCCTGAGATTTTGACGTGGCTTGCAGAGAACGAGGATGCCACAGTTAAGGCTGCTCTTGAGAGTCTGGGGATTTCGATGATGTCACGAAAGGAGCTTGAGGATCTGGTGAATGATGTGATTGAGAAGAACTCCGAGTTTATTGAGCTGCGAGGAAAGAACGCTTTTGGATCATTAATGGGTATTATTATGAAGAAGGCGCGGGGACGAGTGAAAGCCAAACTAGTCAACGAGATGCTGAAAAGCAAACTAGGCAACGATTAACCTTGAAGTTAATGCTAGCTTCTAAGCGGGGAGACTTTCTGGAGTCACCGATGCTTTGGTTCATGTGAACGTGCAAAAGTAGTTCTCAATGGACTTTCTCGAAGTCTTTTCTGTTCTTGGACATGGGAATTGTGCAGTCGAATCCTGCTTTGCATGTTAGTCTTCTGTCTTCTCCGGGTTCAGAGCTTGGGTCTAAACTTGAGCCCAGAGAATCAGGATAGACGTGCAGGTTCTTGTCGGCTTGGAATCTGGTGGTTAACGCACACAGCATTTCCTCAGGGTCAGACAGGTTTATGTCGTCGTCAAAAACGAAAACATGCTTCAGACTTTTATGGGCTTCAAGAGCGGTTTCGATTACCGTCTTGGGTTCTTCATCGCTTCTCTTTTTTATGCTTACGGAGCAGCTGAGCCAGTTGATTCCTCCGTCAGTGAAGGCTAGGTCTTTGACGTTGCAGACTTTCCTGAGTTCCTTGTAGATGAGCGGCAGCTTTCCGAAGCCCATCAGAAACGAGTGCTCGCCTCTTCCGGGAATAAGCGCATAATAGATTGGATTGTGTTTTTGTCTTAGGATTTTGGTGATTTTGACGACTGGTTGCTGTCGGACCAAGTCGTATGTGCCGGTGATGTCGACGAACGGTCCTTCTTCACCCAATTCGGGGGTAAGTTTTCCTAGCAGCACTATTTCGGTGTCGGCTGGCACAGAGATTCCGTTTTCTAGCTTCACCATTTTTATTGGTTTGCCGTAGAAGCCGCCTGCGATTTCGGTTTCGTCCATGGGCTCTTTGGTGGATATTGCTCCGGCGAATAGGAGGGCGGGGTCCATTCCGATGCAGATTGCGGTGTCGATGTTTCGGTTGTTTCGGGTGTAGCATTGCCATGTGTGGCGGTGGCAGATTCTTGTTGTGCCCGCGTTTTTGTCCTTGACGAGTACTCTGTGGTAGGAAAGGTTACGTTCTGTGCATTCTGTGACGAAAATGCCGGATGTAATGTATGGTCCGGGGTCAGATCGGTAATATTTTAGGATTGGCAGCTTTCCGAGGTCAAGCTCAGCTTCCTCGAACGGGTATTCATCCACTGTAACGGGTTTAATTGGGTTGTCGAGGGCAGTTATGACTTTTTCTCGTATCTTTTTCCAGTCCATGTTGAAGATGGCACAGAAGTTGTCTCGTGTGCAGATGTTCGAGGCTACTGGATATTCGGTTCCGGTGTTTTCGAAGAGCAGAGCCTTTTCTGCCTTCCGTATGATGTCAGGAATTTCTTTTACTGAAGTCTTGTTTTTTATGGTTTCGAGTTTTCCTTTTTCTTCAAGAATCTGAAGGGCTTGTTTGAAGCTTACCAAAACAGGTTCCCCTGTGAAGTGTTGGCGGTTGTTGATTATCTGTTTTTCTCCAGAAACTGTTGCAACATTTATCTTCTCAAAGAATCAAACATGAAAGGGAGGAACGGGTATGGCTGATGCGCTGATAGGAACGGCTGTTCCTATTCTTTTGTTGATGGGCATAGGATTCCTTTCAAGAAAGCTTGGAATTCTAAGGTCTGGAGATGAGCGGGTGCTCAGCGCGTACGTTTACTTTTTTGCGTTGCCTGCCCTCTTCATTATCGATTTGGCGGAAACAATCTTTGTCGCAGATACTCTGACATTCATTTTCGCGGGGATCATCCCAATGTTTGTGGTGGTGGCAATTTACGGTCTGCTCTATGTTCTGTTCAGGTTTTCGAGGAACACGTTCTATCTGCTCACGTTAAGCACAATCTTTGGAAGCCTCGCATTCTTTGGCATCCCCTTCGTGACTTTCGCTTTTCCAGCAGAACAGACCGAACGCTTGGCTACTTTAGCGGCGGCTACCATCGGCATTGTGGCAATCGCAGTCTCGATAGCATTGCTCGAGTTTTATCGGCTTGGAGAAGCCCCGAAGCGGGAGGGACTGAAGCAGGTTGCTAGGGGGCTTGCAAAGAATCCGTTGATTGTTTCGATTGTTGTGGGTATCCTGATTTCGGTTGTTGGGGTGGAGATTCCTTCTCCGGTTTCTACTTTTTTGCATATGATGGGGGGCACCACGTCTGCGGTGGCTGTTTTCATGTTGGGCGCTTTTCTGTATGGAAAAAAATATCAGAACTTGACTGTAGCTTTTGGGTTGAGTCTCCTGCGGATAGTTTTCTTGCCCGCAGTAGCCTTGGCATCGTTAGCTCTGTTCCAGTTGCCGACTGTGGATCAGTCATTGCTGGTGCTTATGCATGCGATGCCTGTCGCCGTTTCTTTGTCGGTTCTCAGTGAACGATACGACTTCAACAGAGAAACCATAGCATCGCTGACCCTGATTTCCTCGGTCGGCGCAATAATCTACCTCAACATATGGCTACTTATTTTGGGAATATAGCAGGGCAGCAACTTTTTTTTAGTTCTTTTGTTTTTTCAGAAAAAATATTGTTTTCAACAATGTACCTCTATTAGTCTCCTAATATGCTTGTGTGGTTTGTTAGTTGATGCTGATGAGTACAACACCTACGATGATTAAGAGGGCGCTTGCAACTAGCTTGAAGGAATATTTTTCGATTTGTCTGAGAAAAATGTAGGCAAAGAATAGGATGAATAGTAGTTCGGTTTGCAGGATTGGAGCAACTATCGCGACCATCTCTTGGCTTAGCGCAAGAAATGACAGCAGCCATCCTGCGGCTATGCCGACTCCGGGCTTCCAGAACAGACATATGTCTTGGCCAGAAAACCTTCTAGCTCCAGTGTTCTTAGAGAACGCAATTACTAGGAGGTAAACGATTAGGGATGTGGTGTATCCCACTGCGACTCCTAATAGTGGCTGGTTGTAGATGTTCAAGCCTTCCTTTCGTACAATCTGCGAAAACGCAATAGCCAAGGACCCGAGCATGGGGATAATGAAGCTTTTTTTTGATGCGTTTTTGTTTTTGTTGTCGCCGTTGTTGATGCTTCTTCCAACAAATATTACGCCCGCTATGATGCATGCGAGTCCAATCCAGTTTTCGGCTGTTAGCGCCTCGCCCAGAAGCAGAATCGCTATGATTGAGGTGTATAGCGGGTATGTTGCGAAGATGGAGGCGTTTGCGCTGATGCCCGCGGTTTCCATTCCCTTGAAGTAGAATAGCCTGGCTATTCCGGGCGCAAGCAGCCCCGCAACTATGAAGAGCCATAAGCCTTCAAAGTTTACTGAGTTAAAGTTTGTGAAGATGAGTGCGAGGGGCCAGAGGACAACGTTGCCCATGATCGTGACGGTCAAAGATATGTAGACATAGTTTGATTTGTCCAAATGTTTTCTGACCAGAATCTGCGATAAGCCAAAAGACATAGCAGAAAGCAGAGCCAACTCAACACCAAACATGAATGACCCAAAACAAATCGGAAACTATTAAAGACAACCGTTTTTGCGGTTATCAGAAGTCTGTGTGTCTGCTTCTTGTGAAGATTTTGAAGGCTACGTAGCTTATGAGGAAACAGGTTGCGGACGCTATGAATGTGTACGGGAAACCAAAGTTTTCTGCCATTATTGGTCCAGTTAAGCATCCGATTCCGCTGCCTGCTCCTAGCAACGCGGTGAATAATCCTGTTTTGCCTCGCGGAATCACTTCCATGGAGAGCGAAAGCACAGAGACCGAATATAAGGCGTAAACGAATCCACTAAATGCCAACACAAATATAGACAGCAGCATCGCCCAAGTGAATGACAGGTATCCAACAAGCAGGAACGCGAAGACCAGTATGCCTCGAAGCAGAGATGCCCGCGTTGTTGTCGATGTTTCTTTTATGTTATTATGGTTCCTCTTCATCAGAACATATCCTGTGAGGCAACCTAAAGAGTTGGCTAGGAACAGCGCGAATACTGTGCTTGTTGGAAGAGCCAAACTCGCTGCAAAGAAAATGGGCAATGGAGTGACGAACATGCTTGTGGCAAGAGAGAAGAACATTAGCCCAAAACATAGAGCATAAACGTTCTCTCGGGTAAGCTCTCCTGAGTCATACCCGTCAAAATTCAGTCTTGCCAGCAGATTTACGCCTCTTTGAACCAAACTGAATGACCGCTCTATGGTGACTAGTCCCCTTTCAAAAATTAATTCTGGGTCAGTCACGAAAATTGCCGATAACACTAAAGATAAGAAACTGAGGGCAATGCAGATAGTTAGTAAAGTTGCGCTGCTGAAGCCCCAGAGAGTTAACAGGAAACCCAGAAACAGTCCTGCAAGCCATCCCGATTCGGTCAGGGCAGCATAGTATGCGAAGCCGTGTTTCCAGTCTCGGTGAGAATAGTTTTCGGCAATCAGCACATTTTTTGACGGCACAAAAGCAACCTGAAAAACAGCAATGAACACGTACACAATCCCAAGCAGCAGCAGGTCAGTTGTGACTGAGAATACGTAAAGCAGCGAAGTTACAGCCGCAAAAGACAACAGAATAAAGAAGCGGTAACGTCGCGTAGCGTCACATAGGTAGCCCCACAGAAAAGAGAACGGAATCGCAATAAACGTGGCAATAGCCGCAATCAAGCCCCAAACAGGCAGGGTGCCTCCGCTGATAGCCTGAGTGAGATACAGGGGCAACAGAACCGATAAAAGACCAAAAGACATCTTGTGGAATATAAAACCGATAAACAAACGCATAGCAGCAGTTCAACGGAGGAGCCCAAGAAAAAGCTTTCTGAGCCAACTATATACCCGATAACAAATTTCTGAGACAATCTTAATAGGATACCAAAAAATTGTGAATGTAATGGTTAGTGATTGAGAATGGATTTGGTTCAATTCGCTATCGGCTTGATTATGGTTCTTGTTGGAATCGCAATAATAGTTAGTCCAGAACTCTCCACAATTATCGCTGCTGTACTAGTAACTTTAGGCGCAGTAGCAGTTTATGACGCAGTTTACGGAACCAAAAATTAGCCGGCCCCTAACCATTTTTCATCAACTAATATCCGCCTTTGCAAGAGACAACCTATTTTATGGTGAAAATGTTGGTGCGGGGAGAGGGATTCGCACCCAAATTTACCCGTAAAATATAGTTTCTTTAGAAATAAATGGTCGAGGTGAGGTAATTCCGGGTCATAGTTGAGATATCACCCGTTTCTTTCATGTAACTCCCCCTTTTTTGATCTTAAGATTAAATTTTAACCCCAAATCCAGTGCATTGGTTTAATACGTGGCGCTCCAATAGTATCATGGGAACAGGAGTAGGGGGACATAGCTGTCAAAAATAACTGAATTTGAAAAGAAAGTTTACGATTTCATCAAAGTAGATGACGAATTACTGGTTTCTAACATCCCCAAGAGATTGTGGAGTGCAATTCCAAATCTTAAGAATGCAGGACTAGTCAAAACATTCACGAAACCTGCAACCCCTTGGGCCTCAAAGAAACAAACATTCGTGCAAACATTAGAAAAAAGCAAGTTTAATTTTCAAACAATGTAAGATATGCATACTTTATCATTAATCCCAAACCATCCTCGCATGTAATGATTAAAAAACTTAATCAGGGTCAGGATTAAATGTGCTTTAATACATGCGTGCGCATACTGTAAGTTAAACCATATCGCGCACGCAGAAATTGCATCCGTATGAGTGGCGAACGGTTATGCATGCGTGAAAGCTATAAAGAGGATTTAACTGGGTTGTTGAGTTTGTTT
>Ga0307423_1001525_pt1 | contig 13840 bp, 13 predicted proteins | sample SalMarWE160310MG_FD_202154 | JGI IMG/M metagenome (GOLD analysis project Ga0307423, IMG submission 202154) | Salt marsh sediment microbial communities from the Plum Island Ecosystem LTER, Massachusetts, United States - WE1603-10 | ecosystem: Environmental > Aquatic > Marine > Intertidal zone >...
ACGCGGGTCGATCAGCTCGGCGGCGCCGTGCTGACGGGCGGCGACCGCCCCGGCGCCGAACGGCATCTCGCCGTGAGTGATGGTGGGCCCATCGTCGAGCACCAGGACCCGCTTGCCTTTGATCACCGCAGGGTCATCTACCACAATCGGGGAGGCGGCCTCAATGACCACAGCGTTCGGAGCGAGCGCACTCACATTGCGCCGCACCTCAGCCAGCCCGGCTGCGGGCGCGGTGTCGATCTTGTTGATGACAACGACATCGGCTTGGCGCAGATTGGCCTCGCCGGGCCAGTAGCGCAGCTCATGGCCTGCCCGGAATGGATCGACCACACAGAACGCCAGATCGACCTTGTAGAACGGCAGGTCGTTGTTGCCGCCGTCCCAGACGATCACATCGGCTTCCTGCTCCGCGGCGGCCAGGATGTCGCCGTAGTCGACACCCGCGTAAATGACTGCGCCCTGCCTGATGTACGGCTCGTATTCCTCGCGTTCTTCAATGGTCACCTCGGCCGCGTCGAGATCGGCAAACGAGCCGAGCCGCTGAACTCGCTGGGCGTTGAGGTCACCGTACGGCATCGGATGTCTGATGGCGGCCACCCTCACACCTGCGTCTGCGAGGATCTGACGGATCAGCCGGCTGGTCTGGCTCTTCCCGGCGCCGGTTCTGGTTGCGGTGACTGCCACCATCGGCTTGGTTGACGGAATCAACGCTGCGGCGCCCGGGACACCAAAGGAGGCACCTGCCGCTACCGACCTGGCGGCTAGATGCATCACATGCTCGTGAGTGACATCCGAGTATGAGAAGAGAACGTGATCGACCCGGAGATCTGCAATCAGCTCCTCGAGGCGGTTTTCCTCAAAGATGGGGATGCCCTCGGGATACTGCGAACCTGCCAGCTCCGGCGGATAGCGCCGATCGGCGATATCGGGTATCTGCGTTGCGGTGAAACCAACCACCTCGAACTCAGCGTTGTCCCGGTAGAGGGTGTTGAAGTTGTGGAAGTCACGTCCCGCTGCACCGAGAATCAAGACCCGAGTGGTCATGTCGCCCTCCTAGCGTCTATTCATTTATGCAGTATGTCACCCCTGAGCGTGAAAAGGAATGGACCTTGGTCACAACCCCCGGGGGACCCTCGACGCGGCAGCCCCCGGGCGTATCCGGCGGGGCGGCTACTCGAAAGTGGGGCTCTGGTGGTAGGCGAGGATCTGAAGCTCCGTCGATAAGTCGACCCTACGCACATGAACCCGGTCGTCGACCTTGAGCACGGCAGGCGCGAAGTTGAGTATCGATTGGACACCAGCGGAAACAAACCGATCGACAACACTTTGCGCCGCCGTTGCCGACGTGGCAATGACGCCGATGTCGACGCCCTCATCCCGAATGATCCGCTCCAGGTCACGCATCGAAGACACCACCACGGAGTTGATCATCTCCCCCACCTTCGCTTCGTCCGTGTCCAGAAGTGCCACGATCTCGAACCCACCATCAGCAAATCCAGGATATGAGGCGAGGGCCCTGCCGAGATTCCCGGCACCGGCGATGGCAACCCGGAGGTTCCTGGTCAACCCGAGCTCCCGCCGCAGCAGATCACGCAACGGCGCGGTCTTGTAGCCGACTCCCCGCACACCGGGAGGATCCAGATACGAAAGATCCTTGCGTACCTGAGCAGGATTTACGCCTGCCAGCAGGGCAATCTCTTCCGATGAGCATGTCCTCTGGCTGGCGGCCACCTCTACCAGCGATCGCAGGTAGAGGGGCAACCGGGCAACAGTCGCGGCGGGAATATTGCCTCTCATCGCCGAGAGGCTAGTCGGCTGCCGTAGACCCTCAGCCAGCCGGTTGCGCCCGATGGCAGACGCACGACGGGACTTCCGGCCCTACACCAACAGGGCAATCGACGTTACTTTCCCGGGGATGCTCGTCGACGCAACGAAGGAGGAGCGATGGCGAGGAAGACGGCGATATTGATCGCCATCGTTGCGCTGACCCTTGGTGCGTGCGGCGCCGGCAGCGGCACCGCATCAGACGACGAGGCAGCCGCAGCTACCCCCATGTCGCTGGCGCCACCCGACCAGACGCACGGCAAGGTTGTCTTCGCCGGAACCTGTGTGGCCTGTCACGGAGCCGATGCCAAAGGTGTCCCGAGTCTCGGAAAGGACCTGACGACCAGCACCTTTGCCGATGGGCTGACCGACGAAGAACTCGTTTCTTTCATCATTGAGGGGCGGCCGGCTGGCGATCCTCTGAACACGACCGGGGTCGACATGCTGCCGCGGGGTGGCAACAGCAGCCTCTCGGATCACGATCTCTTCGATGTCGTCGCGTATCTCAGGACCCTGTAGCCGGGCACTGCCCGAATCTAGGAGTGCCGGACCGCCCGCAACACCTGGCGGAATCCCATCGGTCCCTCTGCCAGGACCCGGCCGGATTCGTCGAGCAGCACCGGGATGCGATCGTGGTACTCATCTTCGAGGGCCCGATCCTCTGCGATATCGCGGATGACAACCCGACGGCGCAGCAAAGGGCTCACCCGGCGGAGCCGGGATTGAGCATCGTCACAGAGGTGACATCCGGCGCGGGTGAGGAGCACAACTGTTCGCACTATCGTCTCCCCTCCATGCGACCTGCCACTGCCGCCGTCATTCTCGGCCTGCTCCTGCTCATACTCGGATCATCCCTGATCTGGCTGATCCGCAACTTCTGAGGAAGCCGTCACCTGGAGCGACGGTCGACCAGCCCTGATCGTGACTGCGGTTGCCTCTGCCAGTGGATACGCATCATCGGCACGCCCGTTGCGCACAGCCACGGCGATCTGGCCGTAGCTGTCGACATGGAGAAGACCCTCGCCCACCTCGACGTCGCCGTATGCCACCAACCACTCGATGGCAAACTCCGCAGGACCGATCCTGAGGACCGCCGCCGTGCCGGGCCCGATGCCGACCAGCTTCAAGTCCTCAGGGGAAATATTGAGTTGGGCGTTGCCAAAATGATCGACCCACATCACCTCGCCCGTCACGCTTCGATCTCCATGCTCAACCAACGGCAGCATCATCGGGGTGAGATCGCCTGTGCTGATCTCGGGGCCCAGCTCTTCCAGCGTCGCTTGCCCGGACGCGATCACCGCAGCGGCCGGTCCGAACAGGTCCCGTCCGTCGAAGGTTGCACCCGGCGCAGGCAGCTTCACTTCGGGATTCTCGATCGAGACGGCACGACTTGCCCCTCCGACCATCGCTACCGCCGGAGCCAGCACACCGTTGTCCGGCCCGATGAAAACACCCCACTCTGTCTCTACTGCAATCGCTTTGCGCCCCGTGCCGACACCGGGGTCGATCACGACTACGGCGACTCCCTGAGGGAGGTACTGGATTGCCCGCATCAGAGCCAATCCCCCCGACCGGATGTCTCCCTGGGCGAACTCATGGCCGACATCGATGACCCTCACCTCGGGGGCGATTCTTGCGATGACTCCGTGGACGACACCAACGAACTCGTCGTCGTGACCAAAGTCGGACATGAAGGAGATGGGAAGGCTCATATCCGCGGATGCTACCCGAGGTCCGCGCAGCTAGATATCGCTGCCATGTGGACCGGGTTCCAATAATTGGCAGAGAGGTGCGCTGACAACCCGCATCTCGTTTCAAGACGCTAACTTGGAGACCTGGCAGCTTCGGCTGCCCACTCAGGAAGGCAGGAGGCATTCATGAAAACAGCTAGACGATTAGTCGCGCTGCTGTTCGTGCTCGCCCTGGTCGCAGCCGCGTGCGGCGGCACCGACGAGGGATCTGAAGGCACTACGACGACAACAGCAGGCGCAGACGAGACAACCACGACGGCCATGGCCGAGGAAACGACCACGACAGCGATGTCGGAGGAAACGACCACGACGGCCATGGAAGAGCACATGGGCGGCACGATCATCATCGGGACGACCGATACTGTGTCCAGCCTCGACAGCGCCGACGCATACTCGACCGCAGACTGGGAGTTGATCAAGGCGTTCAACGAGCCGTTGCTACGGTTCCAGCCGGGCAGCGACTCAGTGCTCGAGCCCGGCATCGCCGACTTGCCAGAGGTAAGTGACGACGGCTTGACGTACACGTTGACACTGCACGATGGCCTCGTCTTTGGTGACGGGACTCCGCTCACCGTTGACATGGCCGTAGAGCAACTCAACCGGCTCATGAACGCGGATCTCCAGGCGACCGCGCCAAACCAGGTGGGTAACACCCTGGCGATTCCGTACGTCTCGAGCATCGAGGCCCAGGGCGACAACCAGATCGTGTTCACATTGGCAGGCCCTGCGAGTTTCTTCCCACAGATCCTGGCAGGTGCCCCGTACACGATTGCCAATCCGAACATCTTCCCGGTCGATGAGATCAACTTGCTCCCTGAGGGCGAGATCACCGGTCTCGGACCATGGAAGATCACAAGCAACATCCCGGGCGAGCAGACGGTGCTCGAGCCAAACGAGTACTACACAGGCACATACCCGGCAAAGGCCGATCAGATCATCATTCGCCGGTTCTCCACCCCGAGCGCAATGGCAGATGCCGTTCGCTCTGGTGAGATCGACATCTCATGGCGCATCCTCGGTAGCGAGGCCGCCAACGAGTTGAAGTCTGTAGATGGCCTCACCGTGGCGACTGTGCCGCAGGCACCAATCCGGTACCTGATCGTCAACCACGCCGATGGGTTCAAGACCGCCGATCCGCTGGTTCGACAGGCGCTTGCCGCGGCCATCGACCGTGACGAACTGTCCGACGTTGTCTTCGGTGGCGCAGTGACCCCGCTGCTGTCACCGGTTCCGCCGGGATTCCTCGGCGCCAACGAGGCATTTGAGGATGCCTACCAAGCTCCGAATGTCACATTGGCTCAGGACTTGCTGACACAGGCCGGATACTCGGAAGACAACAAACTCCAGATCGAACTCGGCTACCCGCCCGAGCACTACGGTGTCACCACCGCAGATGGTGTTCTGCTGATCGCCCAGCAGTGGGAAGCGACCGGGATGATCGATGTCAACGAGGTCGCCCAGGAGTGGAGCACGTACAACTCCGACTGCACCAACGGTGTCGCGTATGACGTGTGTGTTCTCGGCTGGTTCTTCGATTTCCCGGATGCGGAGAACTACCTGCAGCCCTTCATCGAGGGTGACGGCCTTGGCACGATGGTGCTCTGCCCGAACGATTCGTGCGGAGACGCCACTACCACGGGTATCGACCCTGCACTCGGCGAATTGCTACTGCAGCAGCGTGCCGAGACCGACATGGCGACACGTGCCGACGTTCTGGGACAGCTCCAGGATGTCTACGCCGACGAGGTAGTCACGATCCCGTTGTGGCTGGAGCCGGAGTTCATCATCTACCGTGACGGCATTGCGGCCGATAGCTCGCTGCCGAACCCGGAGACATTGAACATCGGTCCCGACTTCGAGTTCATCTACTCGTTGCTGACCACGAACTAGTAACCGAACAGCGGTTGAGCGAGACCGCGGGCGGGGGAATTCTCCCGCCCGCGGGTCGCTCCGCTACCGTCGGCTCTTCACGTGCATCCCCTATACCTACTATTTCTGATCTTTGGCATACCTGCGTTGGTTGCCCTCATCTGGGTGTTCTTGCGTGGTAGCCAGGCGCTCCGCCGCTACATCCTGACCAGGATCGCCCTCACCCTCCCCATGGTGCTGATCCTCGTCTCAGTCGTCTTCTTAGTCTTGCGCGTCATGCCGGGAGACGTCGTGTCCTCGACTCTCGGGCCAAAAGCCAGCGACGAAGTACGCGCCAACATCATGCAAGAACTCGGGCTGGACAAACCTCTCGTCGTCCAGTACTTCACATTCCTCGGTGACGTCGTCACCCTCGACTTCGGTAACTCGTTCATCGGCTCACGCCGACCCATCGTCGACGAACTGGGAGAGCGACTCCCCGCCACCATCGAGCTGATCATCCCCGCCAGCATCATCGCCCTCAGCATGGGGCTGTTGTTCGGGACGTGGGCCGCGGTGAGACGTAAGAAACCCACCGACTACGGCCTCCGGCTATACAGCGTGATCATCTATTCGATGCCGATCTTCTGGCTGGGCCTGCTGTTGAGGCTGGTGTTCAGTGTTTGGTTGAATTGGACCCCCATCGCGGGCAGGATCGACGTGATCACCAACACCACCCTGCACCGCACCACGAACCTGCTCGTCGTCGACTCGATCATCAGCGGTAACTGGGCGGCTCTGGGCAGCGTGCTAGTTCATCTCATCCTCCCCACCGTCACCCTCGGCCTCGTTCTCTCTGGCGTCTTCGTCCGCCTCACCCGCATCAACGTGATCGAAACGTTGCAGGAGGACTACATCACGGCGGCACGCGCTCGCGGCATCCGGGAGCGGGCGGTCACCTACAGCTATGCGCTCAAGAACGCAATGATCCCGGTGGTGACCGTCATCGGCTTGCAGGTCGCAATCCTGCTTGCCGGTGCGGTGCTCACCGAGACCGTCTTCTCGTGGCCCGGCATGGGCAGGTATCTCGTCGAGCGGATCAGCTCTCGTGACTTCATCGCCGTCCAATCGACTGTCGCCGTGTTTGCGATGTTCGTCGCCCTGATCAGCCTTGCGGTCGACATCGTCTATTCGGTCCTCGACCCGAGGGTGAAGTACTAATGGCAACGACCTTGGAGAACCCCCCGCCGGAGTCACCGGTCCATCTCGAGGAGTGGGAGCAGGAGCTCCAGAAGGTCGGCTTGGTGCGACGTATCCTGCGAGCTCGCCGCTGGTACGGAACCGACTGGTGGTTCGTCACGATCTCAACCGCCATGGTCGTGGCGTTCCTGGTGATTGCCATCGCCCCCCAATTCTTCGCCAAGTACGACCCACTCGGACAGGTCGGGCCACGGTTGCTCGCTCCCGGTGAGCTACCGGCACAGGAGATACTCATCCTGCCCGAGGACAGCCAGTACAACTCCGTCGCCGATTTCGCCACCGGGGAGAGAATCCCGATTGCGGTGCAACGGGAGACGCCGTCGAGCGAAGCGGCACGCGATGAGGCAGATCGGGTGACCGAGGAGAACGCGGCCGCAGGCAGCGACGAACGAGTTCGACTACAGATCCAGCGATTCGAGACGCCGGGAGAGGTGCTCGACACGGTGGTTGCAGGCGATGCCGTCGCGGGGGTCATGTCTTCGAGCGTTTTCAAAGGGCTGGCCGATCAGTACCCGACGCTTCAATCCGCGGGCGCCATCTCCAGTGCCGAGCAAGATGCCACCAGCTTCCCGCTCGGCACCAATCAGGTCGGCCAGGATGTCCTCAGCCGGCTCATCTGGGGAGCCAGGATCGCCATCATCATCGGATTCTCCGCGGCGATCATCTCCTTTGTCATCGGGGTCCCCCTCGGGTTGCTCGCCGGTTTCGCCGGCGGCAAGACCGACCGGTTGATGACGTTGATCATGGATTCGATCTACGCCTTTCCGGGTCTGATCCTGGCGATCGCCATCACCGCGGTGCTCGGGCCGAGCATCTTCAACATCATCGTCGCGATTGCTGTGCTCTACATACCGACCTACTACCGGATTGTGCGTGGGCAAACGCTCTCCGCCAAGGAAGAACTCTATGTCGAAGCGGCAAGGAGCATTGGAGCCAAGTCACGAGAGATCCTGAGCCGCTATATCTTCCCCAACGTCATCCCGTCGGTGGCGATCATCTTCTCGGTGAATGTCGCCGACGCCATCCTCACCGGCGCCGGGTTGTCCTTTCTCGGCCTGGGTCTGCCTCCTTCCACACCCGACTGGGGCATAGACCTGGCCAGGGGACAGGAGTTCATTCGCTCCGCGTGGTGGTTGATCACCTTCCCCGGTCTGGCGGTGATGCTCGTCGTCCTTGCGTTCACGATGATGGGTGAGGGTCTGGTCGAGATCTTCAATCCGAAGCTGAGGGAGCGCTGATGGCGAGCATCGAAAACCCCGTAGCAGAACTCCCGCCACCATCGGCATCGGATCTTGCGCACGGCGAGGTGCTGTACTCGATTCGTGACCTGACGGTGGATTACGCGACACGGGCCGGGACCGTCGGCGCCGTCGACCGTGTCTCTCTCGACATCCGCAAAGGAGAGATCATCGGGTTGGTCGGAGAGTCCGGATGTGGCAAGTCGACACTGGGCAAGGCCTTGATGCGGATGATCACACCGCCGGGGCACATCAGCGGCGGGGAATTGCTGTTTGCGGGCGAGGACCTGATGCTTGCTTCTGATCGCAGGATGCGGCAACTCCGGGGCGCTCGTATCGGCATGGTGTTTCAGGACCCGATGACGTCGCTGAACCCGCTCGCCAGAATCATCGACCACCTCACCGAGACAATCCAGACCCATGAGTCCACAGTGAGCGACGCCGCCGCTCGTGACAGGGCTGAGCAGCTAGTGGCGCGCCTGGGCATCAGGATCGAGCGCATCGACGACTACCCGCATCAGTTCTCGGGCGGTATGCGACAGCGCATCATGATTGCCCTGGCACTCGCTCTCCGTGCCGACTTCGTCATCGCGGACGAACCGACGACGGCACTCGACGTGATCGTTGAGGCGCAGTTCCTCGATTTGCTCCTCGAGCTGCGCGACGAGTTCGACCTCACCATCCTTCTGATCACCCACAACATCGGCGCAGTTGCCGAGATCTCCGACCGCGTCGCGGTCATGTATGCCGGAAAGCTCGTCGAGCTCGGGCCCGCCAATGCGGTATTCGGCGAGACGAAACACCCATACAGCCAGGGCCTGCTCCAATCCGTCCCCAACATCGACGTCGATGATGTCGATCTGTACCAGATGGCAGGTTCACCGCCGAGCCTGGTGCACCCGCCACCAGGCTGCCGCTTTCATCCCCGCTGCCCGGCAGCCATGGATATTTGTCGCACCGAGGAGCCGGCTTTCCTCAAGGTGGCGCCCGAGCAGGCAACAGCGTGCTGGCTGTATTCGAAGGGGCGGTACGATGAGTGAGCAAGAGCGCAACACGCCGCTCGTTGAGGTCGGTGGGCTCACCAAGTGGTTCCCGGTACAGAAGGGCTTCATCGCTTCGCTACTCTCCCACGGCCAAATCGATAACGTCCGCGCCGTCGACGATGTGAACTTCACGATCCAGCGTGGTGAGGTCCTCGGACTTGCGGGCGAATCCGGTTCCGGCAAGTCAACGGTCGGTCGGCTCGTACTCGGTCTCCTCGAGCCGACCAAAGGCTCCGTCAAGATCGATGGGATCGACCTGAACGGTCTGGGCCGGGAAGAGCTACGCCGGATGCGCAAGCGGATGCAGGTCATCTTCCAGGACCCGCTTGCGTCGCTCAACCCCAGGATGACCATCGGCGAAGCAATCAGCCACCCTGCCCAGATCCACCTGCCCGACCTGTCCTCGAGTGAGCGCATGGATCTGGTGCTGGAGACGCTGGAGGCGGTCGGGATGTCGCCAGCCCGATTCTTCTACGACAAATACCCCCACCAGATCAGTGGTGGGCAGCGTCAGCGCATCGTCATCGCACGGGCTCTCATCACCCGGCCGGAGCTGATCGTTGCAGACGAGCCAATCGCCATGGCAGACGTATCGGTGCAATCGTTGCTGCTCGAGCTGATGGTGAGCCTGAAGGAGAAGTTCGATCTCACCTATCTGTTTATCACTCACGATCTGGCGACCACGAAGTACATCTGTGACCGCATTGCCATCATGTACCTCGGCGAGATCGTCGAGATCGGTCCGCTCAACGAGGTCTTCAAGAATCCGCAACACCCCTATACCCGGGCACTGCTGGCAGCGGTGCCCGTGCCCGACCCGCGGCATCGCAGGAAGGAGCCGCTCCCGCGCGGCGAGATCCCCAACCCGATCAATCCCCCTTCCGGGTGCCGCTTCCATCCCCGGTGCCCGATCGCCGTAGAGGGCATATGTGATGTCGACCAGCCACGGCTCAAATCGGCAGAAGACGTCGAGGGACATCTTGCCTCGTGTCATCTCCGCACCGGTGCACACAAGGACCTCGATCCAACCCGGACCGGCCAGCACTGATCCAGCAGCCGCACGTCCCGCCGACGCCACCAGTGCCGTAACATCCCGCAAATGCGCGCAATGAGACGTCCTTCGATGCGATCCGCCGGGACACCCACCAGATTGGGCAGAGCACAGCTGTCGCAGATTGGCCGCCTGTTCGTGTTCGCCCGCCCCTACCGGTCCCGGATTCTGCTCGCCACGCTTGCCGTCGTGTTCTCGAGCGGCCTCGGGCTCATCTTCCCCAAGATCATGGGCAACCTGGTTGATTCCGCCCTCGGAAAGCTCGAGAACGCCAGCACGAGCACGCTCAATCGTTACGCGTTGATCCTCGTCGGAGTGTTCCTTCTCCAGGCGGGATTCAACTTCGTCCGCACCTACTTGCTCTCTATAGCGGGTGAGGGTGTGGTCGCGGACCTGCGTCGTGCGGTGTTCGATCGTGTCATCCGGCTCGGCGTCCCGTTCTTCGATCAGCGCAAGACCGGAGAAATCACGTCGCGGCTCACTGCAGACGCCGCAGTCGTCCAGCAGACCGTGTCGAATGCGGTAGCCCAGGCGCTGGCACAGGGAATCACCCTGATCGGCAGCGTCGTGCTTTTGTTCACGATCAGCGTCCGTCTCTCGCTGACTGTGCTCACCGTCGTGCCCGTGGCCGTGATCGCCGCATTTGTCTTCGGGCGAAAGCTGCGCCGGATCTCCACCAGGTTCCAGGATCGTCTCGCCACGGCCAACAGCCTCGCCGAGGAGGCGATCTCCTCGGTGCGTGTGGTGAAGTGGTTCACCGCTGAGGACGAAACCGCCCGGCTCTACGACCAGGACATCCGCAAGTCGTATGACATCGCGGTGCGTCGGGCCAAGGTTCGTTCGGTGTTCGTCCCGCTGGTCACATTCGTCATGTTCAGCACTCTGGCCCTGGTGTTGTGGCAGGGGGGCCAACAGGTGATTGCCGGCAATCTCACCGCAGGCAACCTCGTCACGTTCCTGCTCTACACGCTCACCGTTGCGGGAGCGGTCGGTACGTTCACAGGTCTCTACGCCCAGCTTCAGGAGGCCCTGGGAGCGTCACAGCGCATCTTCGAGCTACTCGAAGAACCACCGGAAATCGCCGTCGCTGCGGACACGATCAACCCGCCCCGGCTGGGCACCGTCCGCTTCGACAGTGTCCACTTCTCCTACACAGACCGTGACGATGAAGTCCTCAGCGGTATCGATCTAGAGGTGAAAGAGGGAGAGGTGGTGGCTCTCGTCGGGCCATCGGGTGCCGGCAAAACCACACTCGTCCAGCTCATCCCCCGCTTCTACGATGTCTCGTCGGGACAGGTGCTGGTCGATGGCGTCGACGTGCGTAACCATGACATCACACAGTTGCGCAACCGCATGGCTGCAGTACCCCAGGAGGTTGAGCTGTTCTCGGGGACTATCGCTGAGAACCTGAGGGTGGCTCGATCCGATGCCACCGACGCCGACCTGGTCGGCGCTTGCCGCGCCGCAAACGCCCATGATTTCATAACTGAGTTTCCCGACGGGTACGACACGATCGTTGGGGAGCGCGGTATCAAGCTCTCGGGAGGACAGCGCCAACGGGTGGCCATCGCCCGGGCGTTGCTCGCCGACCCGGAGCTGCTGATTCTCGACGAAGCGACGAGCTCCCTCGATACCGAATCAGAGGCTCTGGTTCAGGCGGCCCTCGAGGTGTTGATGAAGGGTCGGACCACCGTCGTCATCGCACATCGGCTCAGCACGGTGCGTCGGGCGGACCGGCTCGTCGTGCTCGCAGGAGGGCGCATAATCGAGGAAGGCACGCACGACGAGTTGATCGAACAGGGTGGCCTGTACTCGAAGTTATACGGCAGACAGCTCCAGGCTTAACCCTCAGCGGCGACGGGCCAGGGACCGGCGCGGCCAAGAGCCGACGGCAGCTGCTTGCCGAGCTGCTCTCCCAACCAGCGACCGATTTCGATGAGGCGGTCGAGGTCCACACCGGTCGAATAGCCCATCCGGTGCAGCGTGTAAACAACGTCCTCTGTGGCGACGTTGCCGGTAGCGTTTGGCGCATAGGGGCAACCTCCGGTTCCACCGACCGAGGCGTCGATGACCCGGACTCCGGTCTCGACGGCGGCAACCACATTTGCAACTCCTGTGTTTCGCGTGTCGTGAAAATGACACCGCAACCCGGCGTTTCCTGCCACCCGGCGCACCGCATTGACCCGCCGGATGACGTCGCTCGGGACCGCAACTCCGATGGTGTCTCCCAGTGCGATCTCGCCGGCACCTGCGGCTGCGCTGCGGGCGGCAAGCGCGGCGACCGCGGAAACGTCGACTTCGCCATCGAACGGGCAGCCAAAAGCGACCGAGATGGTGACCGTGGTCCTCCGTCCGGCGGCTCTCGCCATAGGGAGCATGGCTTCGATTGCCGCCATGGTGGCCCCGACCGGTGCATTCTGGTTGGCCTGATTGAAGCCTTCGCTGGCCCCGACGACGAAATTGATCTCATCAACGGAAGTGGCAAGCGCACGCTCTAGACCACGTTCGTTGAGAACCAGACCAATCCGGGACAACCCATCGGACCGGGCCAGACCGGCAACGACCGCCTCTGCATCGGCCATCTGAGGTACCAGGTGTGGATGGACAAATGATGCAACCTCGACTCGCGACAGACCGGTAACCGCAAGCCTGTCGATCAGTTCGATCTTGTCGATGGTGGCCAGCGGTGCCGATTCGTTCTGGAGCCCGTCCCGCGCCCCTACCTCCACAATCTCAATCTTATCCACAGACATGTGACGCAGGGTAGTCAACAAACCTCTATTCGTGAGGAACTAGTCAATGCCAACCACCTAGCGTATTTGGATGACCACGAAAATGACTAGTCCATCCTGAGTCACCAGAAACCCTCCTACCGGCCATGTCCATTCCTAGCTACATTCGTAGGCGTCGGTCGAACCTCGCCAGGGAGGCCGACTCCAGGGCCAGTAGGGAAAAAATGGGGGTCAACATGATGAATGCTTGCTTGCGTGACGGGGGTCGGATATGACAGCACGAAATGGAACGGGGACGGTTGTCGTTCCTCTTCAGGAACTACTCGAGGCAATGACCGATGGGGTGCTGATCACCGACGAGAACGGACGCTGCACATACTCGAACCCCGCTCTCAACGACATCGTCGGCGGCAAGGCGTGCGACCCTTCCTTCGGAGAGGACGCCCCCAGCTGGATCAGCATCACCAATCGGGCCGAGTATCGCCGCCTCATCACGCGTGCCCTCAACGGACGCATTCCTCGCAGGCCACAGTCGGTCACGTGGGATCTGCTCGACCTGCACGGTGACAAAGTCACCACCAACACCAAGATCATCCCGATGGCCAACGGCACAGGCCCATCGGCGGCGCTGCTGTGGATCTTCAGCCCCGCCCCCGGCGAGGTACGGGTGATCCAGGATCCGCGCAAGCGAGAGCTGGAAGACGCCATGCGGCGCATCTCCGATGAGCTCGGTCGGATCGGTCTCAACGGCAGCGTTGCCCCCGCGGAACCAAGCCAGGCTCATCCTGATCTGGACTTGCTCTCACGACGGGAGCGGGACGTAGTGACACAGCTGCTCCAGGGCCATCGTGTGGTCTCGATTGCCGAGCTGCTCGATGTGAGTGAGCACACGGTTCGCAACCACCTGAAGTCGATTTTCCGCAAGCTGGGTGTGCACTCGCAGGCGGAGCTGGTAGATCGGCTGCACAGCGCATCAGTTGCCTCCTAGGTGTGCTCTTTGGGGAGGTTGTCCTGGATGATGCTGATGGGGGTGGCCCATTTGAGTGAGCCGTGGGATCTGTGGTGATTGTAGAAGTGGATGAATCCTTGGTAG
>Ga0307423_1001526_pt1 | contig 13829 bp, 11 predicted proteins | sample SalMarWE160310MG_FD_202154 | JGI IMG/M metagenome (GOLD analysis project Ga0307423, IMG submission 202154) | Salt marsh sediment microbial communities from the Plum Island Ecosystem LTER, Massachusetts, United States - WE1603-10 | ecosystem: Environmental > Aquatic > Marine > Intertidal zone >...
CCATGGCCGCCGCGATCGCGGTGTTGGCCGGCAGTTCACCCTGATCAATGGCGGCCTGCAGCGAATTTCTCAACAGTGCCTCCAGGCTGTCGTCCGGCAACTGCTCGATGCCCTCCAGATCGGAGAATGCGATCATGCGCTCTGCCGGAGTGATCTCCATGCCCGGACTGCGTTCGCGCGCCCGTGCCTCGTGGGCAATGATCTCACCCATCAGCCCCGGCTTCTTCTGGATCTGGATCGCCGTGTAGCGAAACAGGGTCTCGATCACTGCGATGCCCTTGTGTTGCTGCACGGCCTGCCGGCCGTACCAGTTCAGCTCCAGGGTCCACAGCCGGTCCAGGTAGATGATCAGATCTTCCTTGCGCGGGAAATAATTAAAGAAGGTCGCCTCGGAAATCTGTACCCGCTCGCATAATGCCTTGACCGAGAGCGTATCGAACGTAGCCGCCTCGAGATGGCGGGTGGCCGCCTCGGCCAGGGCGAGGCGGGTGCGGGCAAACTTGCGCTCACGCAACGAGGGGCGGGCTGTGTCAGGCATATTTTAGAGCACTCACCAATTCTATATACATCACGACACTCGTAATCCTCTGTTTATCAAGCAATTCTTGAATTCACCGGTCATCCGGGTATATCCCCGACATAAACACTTATTTTTCATATGGAAATGCCCCGACACTGGGAAAAATGCGGCATTCAGGCAACCGACAGGGCGTTGCTGCTGGCATGATCCGGTCAATACACATTAAATACAGTTGGTTACAATATTTATAGCGAAATATAAAATTGGTTGTCTATTCAATAATAGCGATCAGGCTGCGCACTGTAAGGCATGCATGGAAAACGGTCAACATGAAATTTTGTGCTGACCCTATTTTTACTGGTTGGGCCCGGCGATCCCGGCGGGGACCGCCGGGCGCCGTCACTTGCCGATGCAGAAGCTGCTGAAAATCATACCCAGCAGGTCGTCGCTGCTGACCTCGCCGGTGATGGTACCCAGTGCCTGCTGGGCCGCGCGCAATTCCTCCGCAAGCAGCTCGCCGGCGTGCTGGACTTCGAGCTGATGCACGCCGTCCAGGACATGCGCCTGTGCGCGCTCCAGTGCATCGAGGTGCCGGCGCCGTGCGCTGAACTCACCCTCGCCGGTGCCGGTGAAACCGGCTGCCTGTTTAAGGTGGCGGCGCAGATCATCCATACCGGCGCCGGTGTGTACGGACAGGGCGATGGCCGTTTGACCGTCGACCTCGCCGGCACCGGGGACCCGGCCGCTCAGGTCCACCTTGTTGTAGATGCGCGTATGCGGCACGCCGGGTGGCAGGCTGTTGAGGATGGCGGTATCAGCGGTGCAGAAGCCAGCCTGGTCATCGATGACCAGCAGCACGCGGTCGGCCTGTTCCATGGCCTGCCGGGCGCGCTGCATGCCGGCCTGTTCGACCGGGTCATCGCTGTCGTGCAGACCGGCGGTGTCGATGATGTGCAGCGGCATGCCATCGACCTGGATCTGCTCGCGCAACACATCACGGGTGGTGCCGGGAATCGCGGTCACGATGGCCGTGTCACGTCCCGACAGGGCATTCAGCAGGCTGGACTTGCCGGCATTCGGACGACCCGCGATGACCAGCGTCATGCCATCGCGCAACAACCGTCCCTGGCGTGCATGGGCCAGCAGATCGAGGAAGCTGTCGCGCAAGTCCTGCAGTCCCTGCCGCAAGCCGCTGTCCGAGAGAAAATCGATTTCCTCTTCCGGGAAATCGATGGCCGCCTCGACATACATGCGCAGCCGTGTCAGCTGTTCGGTCAGCGCCTGCACCCGCCGTGAAAATTCGCCCTGCATGGAACGCACCGCGGCGCGGGCGGCCTGTGCAGTGCCGCTGCCGATCAGGTCCGCAATCGCCTCGGCCTGGGCGAGATCCAGCTTGTCGTTGAGAAAGGCACGCTCGGAAAATTCACCCGGGCGCGCCGCGCGCGCGCCAAGCGCCAGTACGCGTGCCAGCAGCAGGTCGAGCACCACCGGCCCGCCGTGGCCGTGCAGTTCCAGTACATGCTCGCCGGTGAAGGAGGCCGGCGCCTCGAAATACAGCACCAGCCCCGTGTCGATCAGCGCACCGTCGGCGGCCCGGAATGCACGCAGCCTGGCCAGGCGCGCGGGTGGCAGCGATCCCAGCAGGCGGCGGGCGATGTCGGGCACCGCCGCGCCGGACAGGCGCACGATGCCGACGCCCCCCTGGCCGGGCGGCGTGGCGATAGCGGCAATGGTATCAGTCGCGGCGCGGGTCATCGCGATGACGGAGTGTGAAGGCGCAGGCTGCTGCGGTTTATTTGCCGCCGCGTTCGATGCGTTTGGTGATGGCCCACTGCTGGGCGATGGACAGGGTGTTGTTGACCACCCAGTACAGCACCAGCCCGGACGGGAAGAAGGCGAAGAACACCGTGAACACGATCGGCAGCGCCATCATGACCTTGGCCTGGATCGGATCCAGCGGCGCCGGATTGAGCTTTTGCTGGATGAGCATGGTTGCGCCCATCAACAGCGGCAGCACATAGTAGGGATCCGGTGCGGACAGGTTGTTCATCCACAGCATGAAGGGCGCCTGGCGCAATTCGACAGCTTCAAGCAACATCCAGTACAGCGCGATGAAGACCGGGATCTGCACCACGATCGGCAGGCAGCCGCCGAGCGGGTTGATCTTTTCTTTCTTGTACATTTCCATCATGGCCTGGTTGAGCTTCTGCCGGTCATCACTATAGCGTTCCTTGAGTGACTGCAGGCGCGGCGCCAGCTTGCGCATGTTGGCCATGGAGCGGTAACTGGTCTCGGACAGCTTGTAGAATGCGAGCTTGATCATCATCGTGAGCAGCACGATGGACCAGCCCCAGTTGCCGATCAGGCCGTGAATATGCTCCAGCAGCCAGAACAAGGGCTGTGCCAGTACTGTCAGCCGCCCGTAGTCAACCGTCAGCTCGAGCCCGGTGGCGACTTCCTTCATTTCGTCCTGCAGCTTGGGCCCGAGAAACAGGCGCGAGCCGAATACCGTGCGCTCGCCGGCAGCAACAGCGCGTGACGGTGAGATCAGCCCGATGACATACCGCGCGTTGCTCAGCGTCTTGGTGTAGTAGCGTTCGGCCACGCCGCGTTCAGGAATCATGGCAGCGAGAAAATAATGCTGCAGCATGGCGGCCCAGCCATCGGTGATGCTGCGGTCGAGGTCCTCCTTCAGCATGGTCTCGAACTTGATCTTTTCGTACTTCTCTTCCGGGCTGTAGATCACACCGCCCATATAGGTACGTATGAAGGTGCTCTGGCCGGCCTCCGCTACCTGGGTGCGCTGCAATTGCTGGTATAGCCGGCCGTTCCATTCGCTCGCGCTGCTGTTGAGGATCTCGTGCTCGAGGTCGACGACGTGACTCCCGCGATGGAAGATGTAGCGCTTGGTCACCGTCACACCGTCGTCGCTGCGCCAGACCAGCGGTACCTGCAGGGTATCCGCGTCGTCTGCCATGCGATAACTGGTCTCCTGCGCGCTGTACACCGCGTGGTGGGTGGGTTCCTCACCCGTGCCTGTACGCAAGCCGGACTGCAGGATGAACAGGTTCGGCAGGCTGTCGTTCAGCAGACGGAAGGGCGGAGAATCTTTTGCGATGGTCGCCTTGTAATCGAGCAGATCCAGCTGGCGCAGGTCACCGCCCGTGGTGTCGATCACGGCCCGGAACAGGTCGGTTTCCACCACGACCTGTGCGACTGCTTTCAGCAACCCGGCTTCAACCGGCGTGCTGTCCACCACAGCGGTATCATGCGGCGCACCGGGCAGGTCATCGGCGCCGGCCGGGGCCTCGGCAATGGCCTGTCCGGTTTCCTGCGTGGTGGCGGCCGGTTCCGGCGCCGGACCGTAGTCCTTCATCCAGGCCTGCCACAACAGCAGCACCACGAAGGAAAGCGCAACAAACAGCAACAGACGCTGATTATCCATGACGGTGCTCCGTATCCGGTACCGGATCGATACCGCCCGGGTGCCAGGGATGACAGCGCATCAGGCGCCGCAGGGCGAGACCGGTCCCGCGCAGCACGCCGAAGCGCTCGATGGCGGTCATGGCATAACCGGAACAGCTGGGATAGAAGCGGCAGTGGTTTCCCAGCCAGGGGCTGACCAGGTACTGGTAACCCCTGATCAGTTTGATGATGAGCCAGCGCATGATTGAATCAACTGTTTCCAGAGCTTTTCCATTGCCATGCCAAGCGCCTGTGAGGACTGGCCGGCCGCATCGTTGCGTCCCAGGACCACGATATCGAGCGCGCCGAGGTCTGTCTGCCGGTGTCGAAAACTTTCTCTCACCACGCGCTTGATGCGGTTTCGTGACACCGCGTGCCGGGCGACCTTGCGTGATATCGCCAGTCCCAGCCGCGGATGATCAAGCGTGTTCGATGTTGCCAGTACCGTCAGCCAGCGGTTGACAGCCTTGCACTGACACTGCTTGAAAACACGCTGGTAATCGGCCGGTTCGGTGAGTCGTACCCGGCTGGAAAAACCTCGCGATCCCGGGCACAAGGTATCGCAGTCAGACCGATAACCGGGCCCGACCCTTCGCACGACGGGCATTGATCACGCGCCGGCCGTTCTTGGTACTCATGCGCGCACGGAATCCGTGGGTGCGCTTGCGCTTCAGGTTGCTGGGTTGATAGGTTCTTTTCATGGCACGTCACGTCAAGATTGTTTCATAAAGCACACCCTGGCAAGGGCGTGAAAGGGCGCAAAGGGTAATGTCAGCCGGGTTGAAAAGTCAACTGCAAGGCGAGTCAAGCGCTTAGCCCCGGGGTGTGGATAACTTGATTCGACAGGTATAGACTCCCCCACCTGCTTAAACGGCTGGATAACCGTAAGGGGGAGCAAGGTGGAAGTTACGCTCTGGCAAAAGTGCCTGGTTCGTCTCGAACATGAACTGCCGGAGCAACAATTCAACACCTGGATACGTCCCCTGCATGCCATTGAAAATGGCGAACATCTGCGCCTGCTGGCGCCCAACCAGTTCGTACTGGACTGGGTCAGGAAACACCACTTCGATACCATCTCCCAGACCTTGCATGAGGTCGGCCCGGGCAGTGAAACCCGACTCCAGCTCGATATCGGCAGCAGCAAGAAGATCACGGTAAACAACCCGGTGACGCAGGCCGTACCGGCCAGCGTCGAGCCGCCGGCCGCCGCCGCCGTCCAGCACAAGAGCAATCTGAACCCGGAGTTCACCTTCGAGACCTTCGTGGGCGGCAAGTCCAACCAGCTGGCCCGCGCCGCTTCCATGCAGGTCGGGGAAAATCCCGGCGGCGCCTACAATCCGCTATTCATCTACGGTGGTGTCGGTCTGGGCAAGACCCACCTCATGCATGCCGTCGGCAACATGATCCTGAAAAGCCGGCCGGGCGCCAAGGTGGTCTACCTGCATTCCGAGCGTTTCGTCGCCGACATGGTGCAGGCGCTGCAACATAACGCCATCAACAATTTCAAGCGCTTCTATCGCAACGTCGATGCCCTGCTCATCGACGACATCCAGTTCTTCGCCAACAAGGAGCGCTCGCAGGAAGAATTTTTCCATACTTTCAATGCCTTGCTTGAAGGCCAGCAGCAGGTCATCCTCACCTGCGACCGCTATCCGAAGGAGGTCGACGGGCTGGAGGACCGCCTCAAGTCACGCTTTGGCTGGGGCCTGACGGCCGCCATCGAACCGGCCGAGCTCGAGACACGCGTTGCCATCCTCATGAGCAAGGCCAGCCAGGTCAAGGTCGAACTGCCATCCGACGTCGCGTTCTTTATTGCCAAGCGGATCCAGTCCAATATTCGCGAGCTGGAGGGCGCCTTGCGTCGTGTCATGGCGAGCGCCCGCTTCACCGGACAGCCCATTTCCCTGGACCTTACCCGGGAAGCGTTGCGCGATCTGCTTGCATTGCAGGACAAGCTGGTGACGATCAGCAATATCCAGAAGGTGGTCGTCGAGTATTACAAGATCAGGATTGCGGACCTGTCCTCGGCACGTCGCAGCCGTACCATTACGCGGCCGCGCCAGATTGCCATGGCACTGGCCAAGGAACTGACCACGCACAGCCTGCCGGAAATCGGTGAAGCCTTTGGCGGACGTGATCACACCACGGTGCTGCACGCCTGTCGCAAGGTGCGGGAATTGCGGGCATCCGATAATCGCATCAACGAGGATTACAACAACCTGTTGAGAACCCTGACAGCATAAGCGGGAAAAACTGTGGATAAATTTAAGGACATGACTTATGCCCGTTTTGTCCACAGACACCCCACAGGACTTCCGGCGTCTGGACCTGCAGTTATCATTTCGTCAGGTGACTGATAAGCAATGTACAAAACGGCTTATCGACAGTTATTGTGTTCCCTAATAAACACAGTAGTAAGAATTAACTTAAAAGATATTTAATTATGAAATTCACGATTCAAAGAGAAGCTTTTCTGAAACCACTCCAGCAGGTCATCGGTGTAGTGGAACGTCGACAAACATTACCGGTACTGGGTAACGTGCTGGTAAACGCAAGCAAGAAAAGTATCAAGCTGACAGCGACTGACCTGGAAGTCGAACTGCAGGCGCAGCTTACGGTGGCGGTGACCGAGACCGGCGACATCACCCTGCCGGCACGCAAGCTGCTGGATATCTGCCGTACACTGCCGGAAGAGGCGGAGCTTGATATCTCGGTAAAGAATGACAGGGCGCTGGTGCGCTCGGGCAAGAGCCGCTTTACGCTGTCGACATTGCCGGCCAGTGAATTTCCCATCATCGACAAGATCAAGAGCGCGCGTAAATTTTCGATGCCGCAAAATGAACTGCATGCGCTGATCGAGCGGACCGCTTTCGCCATGGCGCAGCAGGATGTCAGGTATTACCTGAACGGGCTCATGCTGGAGCCGGCCGGAAATATATTGCGTGCCGTGGCGACGGACGGTCACCGTCTCGCCCTGTGCCAGATCGCGGTTGATGTCGGTGACAACAGTGAACAGCAGGTCATCGTGCCGCGCAAGGGTGTGCAGGAACTGCATCGCCTGCTGGCGGACAGCGAGAGCACGGTGCAGCTCGAACTGGGTTCCAATCACATCCGCATCACCACCGATGATCTGCGCTTCACCTCGAAACTGATCGACGGGCGCTTCCCGGATTACCAGCGTGTGATTCCCAAGAATGCAGACAAGCAACTGGTGGTCAATCGTGAATTACTGCGCCAGGCGCTGACCCGGACATCCATTCTATCGAATGAAAAATACCGCGGTATTCGTCTGGATATATCTAAAAATAACATTAAAATTCAAGCACATAACCCTGAACAAGAAGAGGCTGTCGAGGAAATTGACGCCACATACAACAATGAAAACCTGGTGGTTGGATTCAATGTGACCTACGTGCTGGATGTCCTCAACGTCCTGGAATCGGACACCGTTGAAATTCATCTCAGTGATGCCAACAGCAGTGCGTTGATCAATCAACCGGGCACGCAGGACTGTCGTTACGTCGTGATGCCCATGCGACTCTAGCCCGGATGTCCCGCCGGGACAGGCACTGTCAGTAGACACCTGTTTATTGCCCGATCAGTATCACTTTCATGATTTCAACTCATTCTGTCGGGCAGCCGCCCGGTGAGACATCCGGGCTGGCAGGAACGCAGCGGACCAGGCATTGACCCACGAGCAGCCCATGTCTGCGCATGGCGATCAGTCATCCAAACTGTATCGAGGACTGCAATCGCTCGAGGTCCTCAATTTCAGGAATATCCAGTCAACGCAACTGGAATTTTCACACGGCCTGAATCTGGTCAGTGGGCAAAACGCCTCCGGCAAGACCAGTCTGCTGGAAGCCATCTATACCCTCGGTCGCATCCGCTCCTTTCGCACCCGTTCAGCCCAGCAGACGATCCGTTACGGACAAGCGGCCTTTCGGCTGGTGGGACGGATTGCCAATGCGCCCGGACGCACGATTCCGGTGGGCATCGAGCGGGATGCCACCACATTGAATGTTCACCTGGCGGGTGAACCGGTGCGCCGCCTGTCAGATCTTGCCGGCTATTTCCCGGTGCAGATACTCAGCAGCGACACCTCGACCCTGTTCAATGGGGGACCGCGCTACCGTCGCCAGGTCCTGGACTGGGCGCTGTTTCACGTGGAACAGGGGTACCGTGATATCTGGCAGCGCTATGCGCGGATATTGAAGCAGAGAAATGCTGCACTGCGCAGTCATGCCAGATCCACCCTGGTTACGGTGTGGGACGCTGATCTTGTCGATGCCGCCGTAGCGATCGACCGGCTGCGGCGTGAATACCTCGCCAGGTTCTCCGTCCTGTTATCTGAGGAACTGCGTGACCTGCTGCCGGATAGCGAGCTCGAGTTGCGCTACGCAGCCGGTTGGCCGAGCGGCATCACCCTGACCGACGCCTTGCTGAATGCCCTGGACAAGGATCGCGGCCATGGATACACCCGGTATGGTACCCACCGCTCCGATTTCAATCTGATGATCGACGGCAGGGACATCACGGCATATTGTTCACGCGGACAGCAGAAGGCCGTGCTGGTGGGGTTTATGCTGGCCCAGGTCCGTTTGCAGCAGGAACACGCCTGTCCGGCTGGTGCATTTTTACTGGATGATTTGACCAGTGAGCTCGATCAGCCAAATCAGCAACGCGTCCTGCAGGCTTTGCTGGATATGGATGCACAGGTATTCGCCACAGCCATCGAAGGCGGCCGCATTGATACAACCGGATGGCAGAATATCAAGCGGTTTCACGTGGAACATGGCGTGATACAGGAAGTGCTATAATGGCGCGCTTACCTCGAGGAGCCAGCATGGCCAAAACAGATACCTACGATTCATCCAACATCAAGGTCCTGAAGGGTCTGGATGCCGTCCGTAAACGTCCGGGTATGTACATCGGTGATACGGACGATGGTACAGGCCTGCATCATATGGTGTTCGAGGTGGTCGATAATTCCATCGACGAGGCATTGGCCGGGCACTGCACTGAAATCAGCGTCATCCTGCACAGCGACAATTCGGTCACGGTGGGAGACAATGGCCGCGGTATTCCGGTTGACCTGCACCCTGAAGAGGGCATCTCTGCCGCGGAAGTCATCATGACCGTGCTGCATGCCGGCGGTAAGTTCGATGATAATTCCTACAAGGTCTCGGGTGGCTTGCACGGGGTGGGCGTCTCCGTGGTCAATGCGCTGTCCGAGCTCCTGCGCCTGTCCATATACCGCAACGGGCATGCGTACACCCAGGAATACCGTCTGGGCGTTCCGCAGGCCCCGTTGGCAGAGGGAGGTGTCACCGACCGCACCGGTACCGAGATTCACTTCAAGCCCAGCAGCACGATCTTTACCAGCATTGAATACCATTACGATATTCTCGCCAAACGGCTGAGAGAACTGTCTTTTTTGAATTCAGGGGTGCGTATCCGGCTGGCGGACGAACGTACTGGCAAGGAAGATGTGTTCGAATATCAGGGGGGTATCCGGGCGTTTGTCGAACATCTGAATCGCAAGAAAACGCCGCTGCACCCGACCGTGTTCTATTTCTCCAGCGAAAAGGACGGCATCGGTGTGGAACTCGCCATGCAGTGGAATGACTCCTACCAGGAAAATATCTTCTGTTTCACCAACAACATTCCCCAGCGCGACGGCGGGACCCACCTGGCCGGTTTTCGGGGTGCACTGACCCGGACCCTGAACCAGTACATGGAAAAGGAAGGCTTGATGCGCAAGGCCAAGGTCGCGGCGACCGGTGACGATGCGCGCGAGGGCCTGACCGCGGTGCTGTCGGTCAAGGTGCCGGACCCCAAGTTCTCATCCCAGACCAAGGAAAAACTGGTCTCATCGGAAGTGAAAGGCGTGGTCGAATCACAGGTCGGGGAAAGATTCCAGGCCTACCTGCTGGAAAGTCCGGTCGAGGCCAAGGCCATCACCAGCAAGATTATCGATGCGGCCCGGGCACGCGAGGCCGCGCGCAAGGCGCGGGAAATGACGCGTCGCAAGGGTGCCCTGGATATCGCCGGCCTGCCGGGCAAGCTGGCTGATTGCCAGGAACGTGATCCGGCCTTATCGGAACTGTTCCTGGTCGAGGGTGACTCCGCCGGTGGTTCGGCGAAGCAGGGGCGTGATCGCCGCACGCAGGCAATCCTGCCATTGAAGGGCAAGATCCTGAATGTCGAGAAGGCGCGCTTTGACAAGATGCTGTCCTCCGCGGAGGTCGGCACCCTGATTACCGCACTGGGCTGCGGTATCGGGCGCGAAGAGTTCAACATCGACAAGTTGCGCTATCACCGCATCATCATCATGACGGATGCCGATGTGGACGGCTCGCACATTCGCACCCTGCTGTTGACGTTCTTCTACCGGCAAATGCCCGAACTGATCGAGCGCGGTTACATCTACATCGCCCAGCCACCGCTCTATAAAATAAAAAAAGGCAAGCAAGAACAATATGTTAAGGATGATTCCGCATTGAATGCCATGCTGCTGGCGAGCGCCATCAACAAGGCCCAACTGCATGTAAACCCGGATGCACCCGCGCTCAGTGGACCGGCGCTGGAGAGTCTGGCCAATGACTACATGGCTGCCATGGCAACCATTCGACGCCTGTCGCGCCGGCTCGACCCGGAGGTGCTGGAGAAGATGATCTATCTGCCGGCGCTGGATGCCGAGGCCCTGCAGAATAACGCACACATGACGGAATGGTTTGGCCAGCTGATCGAGCGTATCAATGCGGGGCTGACCAGTGGTCAGCGCTACCAGTATGAAATGATCGCCGCTACAGATGGCGGAGGCTTTGCCGTACGCATCGGCAAATGGACACACGGTATCGTTGCCATCGAACAGACCCTGATACAGGACTTCTTTTCCAGCGTCGAATACCAGCAGCTAGCTGCCCTTGGGGCGCAGCTGGATGGGCTGCTGAGCGAAGGCGCGTATATCGAACGCGGCGAGCGCCGGGAAAATGTGACTTCCTTCAAGCAGGCACTGACCTGGTTGATGGACGAAGCGCGACGCGGACAGCATATCCAGCGTTACAAGGGCCTTGGAGAGATGAACCCGAGCCAACTCTGGGAAACCACGCTGGACCCGGAATCTCGCCGGCTGTTGCAGGTGCAGATCGAGGATGCCGTCGGTTCAGATGATATCTTCACCACCCTGATGGGTGATCAGGTCGAGCCACGCCGTGAATTCATTGAACAGAATGCGCTGTCGGTATCCAATCTGGATGTATAAGCGTATAGATAAAAACGCATGAAACGACAGAATCAAGAAAAAACAGGAAAAAAATGATCAAGCGTAACAAGGGGAAAATTTTAACTAACTGTAAATTCGATATTTATTTTTAATGAAAGACTTATTTATATCGTAATCCATAATTCTTTATAAGAATAATAATTTATATTTTCGACAGATATTATAGAATACCCTGATCAACCGGGCTGATTTTGACGCCTTGCAATGCGGACTCCGGTAACGGCCTGCGCACTCACTTCAGGGTGGTGATCTCCGCCATACTCGCCTCTATCCAGCCGGCGGCTTCATCCAGCAGTTGCTGGGCCGACTTGCCTGTTGTCTCGATAGGCTTGCCGATACGAACCTGGATGACGCCGGGGCGCTTGATGAAGCTGCGGCGCGACCAGTATTCGCCGGCGTTGTGGGCGACCGGGATGATGGGGTAGCCGGACTGCTCCGCGAGTACCGCACCGCCGATGCGGTATTGCCCCTGCTGGCCCGGGGGGATGCGGGTGCCCTCGGGGAAGATCACGATCCAGATGCCTTCATCGAGCCGTGCCTTGCCCTGGGCCACGAGCTGCCTGATGGCGGCACGGCCACTGCCGCGGCGAATGGCAATGCACTTCATCAGCGCGAGTCCCCAGCCAAAGAAAGGTATCCAAAGCAACTCGCGTTTGGCGACCCAGACCTGCATGGGAAAGATTTGCTGCAGTGCGATGGTCTCCCACGTCGACTGGTGTTTGGAAAACACGATGGCGGCACCCTGCGGGATGTGTTCGCTGCCGGTGATCTCGTGGGTCAGGCGGCAGGTCACCCTGAGCCACCAGAGGGTGAAATGCACCCACCGCTGTACCAGTGCCCAGCGGGTGGACAGTGGAAATGGAAATGTGAACAGCAGGAGCACGGCAAAGATCACGATGGAGACCGGAAACGCGAGCCAGAACGCAAGCGAACGCAACCACAGCAGCAGGTAGGGTTCGGTGTTCCTGTTGTCAGCGGACATCATGGTTCAGGGATGGCTGTGGCCAAGCAGACCATCCACCGCGGAGAATAGATCGTCGTAGACCGGCACCTCCGGATCCAGTTCCGGCCTGCCAACGGTACCGAAACCCCTGCCGGTCTTCACCAGGATGGGACGTGCACCGGCGGCCTGCGCAGCCCTGATGTCGTTCAGCGAATCACCGATGGCCGGGACATCGGTGAGCCGGATGCGCAGGCGGGCGGCGATGTCCTCCAGCAGGCCCGGCCGGGGTTTGCGGCAGCGGCAATCGGCCTGGGGCTCGTGCGGACAGTAGAAAACGGCATCGATCATACCCCCCGACTCGACTACACGTCGGCGCATGGTTGCGTTGACGCGCGCCTGCGCATCGAAGTCGAGCGCTTCCCCGGCGATGGCCGGCTGATTCATTGCGATGACCACATGCCAGCCGGCGCGATGCAGGCGGGCAATGGCTTCCAGGCTGCCGCGAATCGGCTGCCAGTCGGATGGCGAGGCGTTGCAGACCTCCGGATCTTCATTGATGACACCGTCGCGGTCGAGGATTACGAGCTGCATCAGACATCCCTGAATTCGGAAACACGTATACGGCCGTTGATCATGCGTGACTTGCGCCTGCCGAGCTTCTCCATTTTTTCCCAGAAGGCTTTGGCCAGGTCAAAGTCCGCGGCGATGGCGGTGCCGATCAGCAGTATGAACAGGTCTGCGCATTCCTCCGCGAGCTTGTCCCTGTCCTTGCCCTTGGTGACACAGGAGGATATCTCGCCCAGTTCCTCGGTCATCAGTGCAACGCGGTAGGCAAGCTCCTCGCCACCGGTATTCCTGAAGTCATGCTTGTCATGGAATGCCTGTACGGCAGCCAGCATCTGTTGGTAGGAATCGCTGTCAGTCATGCCCATATACACTCCCGAATTGACTGCAATAGCCAGGCAGGATCGTTTCCGCGGCCGGGCCCGCAGGCAGGCTGGTCCTTGCACTGTAACCGTTGCATATAGCTGATATCACCCTGCGCGGTCGCGGTGTACTGAAGGCGTCAGGCCTGCAACACTGAAATATCGGCCACTTGTAAAAACAGTTCCGAAAGCGTGTTGAGCAGGGCCAGGCGGTTATCTCGCAGCCCGGTATCGTCGGCCATCACCATGACCTCGTCGAAGAAACGGTCGACCGGGGCCTGCAGTGCGGCCAGTTCACATAGCGCCGTTGCATAGTCGCGTGCCTCAAACAGCGGCTTGACCACAGCCGCGCGTTCATCGACGGCGGATGCCAGTGCCTGTTCGGCCGGTTCTTTCAGCAGGTCCTGCCGGTAGGTGTGCGGCACGGCCGTGTCGCATTTGCGCAGGATGTTGCGAATGCGTTTATTGGCGGCGGCCAGGCTGGCGGCCTCCGGCAGTCCCTGGAAGGTCTGTACGGCCTGGATGCGGAAGTCGAAATCCAGCGGTCGTGCCGGTTGTCGTGCGAGTACGGCGTCGAACACGAGGGTGTCGCAGCCGGCATCCGTATACCAGTTGCGCAGGCGTTCCATCATGAACGTGTACAGGTCATCGCTGACGGCGTTTGCCTTGAGCGCATCGGGAAAACTG
>Ga0307423_1001528_pt1 | contig 13821 bp, 8 predicted proteins | sample SalMarWE160310MG_FD_202154 | JGI IMG/M metagenome (GOLD analysis project Ga0307423, IMG submission 202154) | Salt marsh sediment microbial communities from the Plum Island Ecosystem LTER, Massachusetts, United States - WE1603-10 | ecosystem: Environmental > Aquatic > Marine > Intertidal zone >...
CAAACCGAAACACCAGTTTGCCCAGCCAGTCCGGCGCAGTCGGATTACCGGAGGACGCGGAGAACAGGCCGTCCCGATGCAAGACGGCTGACGACTCGCTGAAGTACAGCCAGTCCTTCAGTTCCTTTACGAAAGCCTCGTCCTGCATTTGTGCGGTATTACCGGCCACAACATACTCGAGGATCTGCTCCAGACTACCCCTGTCGGTATACAGGCGCACATCCACATCGCCGGAGGTCGCGATCGATTCGAGCTGCTTCAGCTGCTCGCCGGGCACTGCCTTGCCGTCGTAGGTCGCTCGCGTGCATTGTCGGTCCGGTATGGCCTGAAACAGCGGGGATGCCTGCGCATTGGCTGGCTCAAGTTCAATAACAATGCCTGGATCGCCGGCGCTATCGTCGATTGAAACGGCTGAGTCAAACCCGAAAGCGCCTGCGGCCACAACGAGGTTCTCTTTCGCGCATCCAAGGCTGGCATACAAGTGGTGGTTGTCCGGATCGACGGCAGGGCAGCGTCGCGTAAAGTCGGGCAATACGCTGATGCGTGTGTCCTCGAGTCGGTACCGCCACGGTTGGGTATTGTGACTGTTGGCTGCCAGCGACGCATACCGAACCAGCTCGCGCAGCACACCGGGGCCGCTTTCAGCCGGCCTGGCGTGTTTCCACGTCTGCGCAACAAGCGCGGCGTAGGTCGAACCTCCACTACCGTCCGAGCAGCCTGCTGGCACGGCGGCTGATAGCGCGGTCGCTGCAGCGGCCGTCATGAAAGTCCGTCGCGTCGGCATATCTCCAAAACCAGAACGGTGTCGATGACCGGAATTTATCATCAAAGGGGCCGGTGAAAAATGGTAACGATTCCGATTTGTCTCCGACCTCCTTCAATTCGCTGGCTTCCCCGGGAAGTGATGCGATAAGCTTTCTGCATGTCCTGTCATTATCCCTGTGGCACCCGTCGGCGCCGTGGCGCTGGTACAGCTGCCATCCAACGGCGTAGCTACTGCAGCGGCGGGCCGTCGCGGCAGGGCGCCGACCGGTTACGGGGATATTGAAGAACCAAGGAGAAATACCATGGCCAGGAAGAAAGCCACCCGGAGCGGACGCCCGGCATCCCGGGCGGTAAAACGGACCGCAAGCGCGGCGAAGCCCGCCCCGAAACGCGGCGGGCACGCCGCGACCACGCCACGGAAGCGGGCGCCGAAGGGTCGTCAGGATGATGCACCGCCGCAGGCCATGCCGCCGGTAGCGCTGCCGCCGGAGCCGTCAAGGGAAATCGCCGAGGCGCTCGCCTTTCCGGCAAGTGCCCGGACCATCGATCATTTCTTCAGCGCGATGCTGGGGCGGATGACCCTCGGGGTTTCGCCGGCCGGCTTCATGACCGCCTATTTCGAGTGGCTCTCTCACCTCGTCGCCTCCCCCGGGAAGCAGATCGAGCTGGTGCAAAAGGCCGCGCGCAAGGCGACCCGTTTCATCGTTCAGGCGGCACGCGCCACCACGGACCCGGCGACACCACCCTGTATCGAACCCTTGCCCCAGGATCATCGCTTCAGCGCAGAGCAGTGGCAGCAACCGCCGTTCAGCTGGATCTACCAGTGGTTCCTGCTGAACCAGCAATGGTGGCACAATGCGACGACCGGGGTGCATGGTGTGACGCCGCAGAACGAGAAGGCGATCGAGTTCATTACCCGGCAGCTCCTCGATATGGCCTCGCCGTCCAACTATATACTCACCAACCCCGAGGTCCTGCAGGCCACGCAGGCGGCGGGCGGTTACAACTTCGTACGCGGCACGCTCAATTTTATCGAGGACTGGGAGCGCACGGTCGCGGGTCGCAAGGCAGTCGGCACCGAGGATTACGTGGTCGGCCGCGACGTCGCCGTCACACCTGGAAAGGTGATCTTCCGCAATCGCCTGATCGAACTGATCCAGTACAGCCCGGCCACCACCACGGTCTATGCCGAACCGGTCCTGATAGTGCCGGCGTGCATCATGAAGTACTACATCCTCGACCTGTCACCCCGCAACTCCCTGGTAAGGTATCTGGTCGGACAGGGTCACACGGTGTTCATGATTTCCTGGAAAAATCCCGTCGCCGAGGATCGCGACCTCGGCATGGATGACTACCGCCACCTCGGCATCACTGCCGCGATCAAGGCGGTCAAGGCGGTCATCCCCGGCCGCCGGATACACACCGCCGGTTATTGCCTGGGCGGGATCCTGCTCACCACGCTGGCCGCGGCCATGGCCCGCGACGACGGCGAGGATGCGCTCAAGACCATCACCCTGCTCGCGACGGAACTCGACTACACCGAGCCGGGCGAGCTCATGCCCTTCATCAACGAGAGCCAGGTCGCCTATATCGAGGACCTGATGTGGGACCAGGGTTATCTCGACGGCAAGCAGTTCGCCGGTGCCTTCCAGCTCCTGCGCTCGAATGACCTGATCTGGTCGCGCATGCTCCGCGAATACCTGCTCGGCGAGCGCCAGGGCATGACCGACCTGATGGCCTGGAATGCCGACGCCACCCGCGTTCCCTTCGCCATGCAGTCCGAGGTGCTGCGCCGCCTGTTCCTCAGGAACGACCTTGCGGAAGGCCGCTATCGGGTCGACGGCAAGCTGGCGGTCATCAGCGACATCCGGACCCCGATCTTCTGCGTCGCCACGACCAGGGACCACATCGCGCCCTGGCGCTCGGTCTACAAACTCAATCTCCTGACCGACACCGACGTCACCTTCCTGCTCGGCAAGGGCGGGCACAATGCCGGGGTGGTCAGTGAACCCGGGCACAGGGACCGCAACTACCAGGTGGCGACCCGGCGCGAGGGCGACCGCTACGTGGACCCGGACACATGGCAGTCGACGGTTGTGGTTCGGGAAGGCTCCTGGTGGCCGGAATGGCAGCGCTGGCTGGCCGGACATTCGGGAAAGAGGGTGTCACCGCCCCCGATGGGCGCGCCGGACAAGGGCTATGGCGTTATCGGAAATGCACCGGGCAGCTACGTCATGCAGGACTGAACGGGAAGGAGGGCGGGGCAGCGGTCAGCCTCGCAGCAGGGTTGCAGGTATTAAAGGCAGCGGTGATGCTTCGGAAGCGCAAATCCTGTCACCGGCCCCAAGACCTGAAACGGCCATTCCGGATCCGTGCTCCGATTGGCTGCGCAGTCTTCACGTGTCGTGGCGCGTGGGGGCAGGCAGACTGCACAGGGAATTGCACGGCAGGGCCGCCGGGTGACCGGATGTTATACTCGACGCGTTTTGTAACGCAATGTGTACGTGTAAGCGGAGGAATATCTGCCAGTGAAAAATTTACTCGTGGCAATCGATGATTGTGAGGCCACAACCGTGGCATCACCCATCATCGAGCGAACGCTTGAACTGGCACGGGCCTTTGCGAGCAAGGTGTGGATTCTCCATATTGTCCCTCATCCGGGCCAAACGCCCTACAATGTTGATAACAGGACGATGCGCGAGGAGATCGCTGCCGAGTCCCGTCATGAACATGAGTTCCTGCAGCGTCTCGCACAATGTCTGCGGGACCGCGAGATTGATGCCACAGCCCTGCTGGTAGAAGGTCCAACTGTCAAAACACTGCTGAAAGAATCCGTCCGGCTGGATATTGACCTGATTGTCTTGGGCTGTCACAGACATGGACTGCTATACGGTGCCCTGGTCGATGCGACAGAAGAAGGCCTGCTGAGCAAATGCTCGCGCCCGATCATGTTCGTTCCCCTGGTGGAGTGATAATGGACAACGGAGTCATCGCTGCACGAATTGTATTCGGCATGCGAACTCCGGAGCGGTTTCTAAGGGAAAGCATGCACAATGCGAACTTTCGACCCGCATAGCCACCTGGCGAATGCGTTTGCAATGCGCCGGGGCACATAAAGTCTCGTCATGTTCCATGGTGTACCTGGTCTTTCCGGATGCACTGCCCCGTGCCTTACTAACGGGAAACAAAGTAAGTGATACCGGCTTACTTTGTTTCCCGTTAGTAAAAAGTTTAATAACACTACCCCCGCCCTGTCCCGCCCCCTTCAAAGGGGGCGGGGACGCAGACCATAATGTCGGGATACTTTTATACTCCTTGGTAACCATGGAATCTCGCTGCGCCTGACAGGTATCAGGGTTGGTAAAGAGTGCTCGTGTTTACAGAGCAGTAAGTAGATATCAGGTAGCGGCTGTTACAGGAATCGAGAATAAAAGCTCTGTACCTGGCAGTGTTCCCGCGGCAGGTGCCGACCTGTTTCGGGAGGGACGGCCGGGACGGCCGGGTTGTTTTCGCGTCAGCAGCTCGCTGCATCACAGGTAACGCACCCATACATAGACGGTGCTGATTGCGATGGTCGCCAGCATCAATGGAAAAGCGATCAGCATGAAGGGCAAGAAGCGGATCGGCTGGCCGGCACGCTCTGCAAAGCCGGCGACGATCAGGTTGGCACTGGCGCCGATCAGGCTGCCATTGCCGCCGAGACATGCGCCGAGAGCCAGCGCCCACCACAATGGCATCAGTGCTTCCTGGCCCAGCACGCCGCCCATGTTCTCCAGCAGCGGGATCATGGTGGCAACAAAAGGAATATTGTCGACCAGCGCAGACACAATGGCCGAGACCCACAGGATGGCAATTGCCGTTTTGCCGGCATCTCCATCCGTCAGGGCCAGCACTTCATATGCAACCAGTTCGAGCAGCCCGGTCCGCTCGATGCCATAGACGACAATAAACAGGCCGATAAAAAAGAATATGGTGATCCACTCGACCTCGGAGAATATATTTCCAACGGCCTTGCTCTGTTGACTCGCACTCCCAGGCAGATTGGAGATCAGCAGCAGCAGTGCGGCCCCGAACATGGCGATGGTAGCCGGTTGCTGCTTCAAATCGTGCGCCAGCACGAAACCGGTGATAACAAGCGCAAGCACGAACAGGGATTGCCATAACAGGTGCTTGTCGCGGATGGCATCGGCTTCCTGGTAGTTCATCACGCTTTGCCGGTCTTCCCCGGTGGCATGCAGCGTGCGGCCCCAGATCAGATAGAAAGGGATAAAAAGCAGCGGCAGGATAATAAGGATAACCGGCGTCATGTTCATGATGAAATCGTTAAAGCTCAGGCCAACAGCCGATCCGATCATGATATTGGGTGGATCACCGATCAGCGTGGCAGCCCCGCCGACGTTTGATGCGAAGATCTCAGCAAACAGGTAGGGATAGGCATTGATCCTGAGGGCATCGGTAATCAGCAAGGTGACCGGCGCAATCAGCAGGACAGTGGTGACATTGTCCAGCATTGCGGACAGGAACGCCGTAACGATAACCAGCATCACCAGTATGCCCCATGGACTGGCGTTCACCTTTTTCGCCGACCAGATCGCAAGAAACTGGAAGATGCCCGACTTCTGTGTGATGGCAACGATAATCATCATGCCGGTCAACAGGCCCAGGGTATTGAAATCGACACCTTCCACGGCCGCTTCCTGGGTCAGTACGCCGCCAAGGATCATCAGCGCCGCAGCCAGCATCGACACGATGGCGCGATTGATGCGCTCGCTCATGATCAGCAGGTAGCTCAGCGCAAACAGAATGCCTGCATACCACATCGGATCGAATCCGAAGATGACATGGATAGCTTCGCTTGAATGTTCCTTCACTCAAACCTCTGCCGCGTAGATCTTTTTACCGGCATCCCAGTAGGAGATGGCGCCGACCAGCCGGTTCGTGTCTTTCTCCACAACCGGAAGGCTGGCGCGCGTGCGGTAAAGCACCAGCAAGGTTTCAAGCAATGGCGTATCCGGATGCACGACCTCTACTTCCTGTTCCTCCATGCACATGGAGATCGGTTCATCTTCATGCCTCTTGAAGCGCCGATGCAGGTCGGACAGCGTTTCCCTGACAAATTCCACGCTGTTCAGGCCGTCTTCCATCACCACGGCCTTCGGCAGGACCAGTCGCAGCAGGCAATCGACACCGAATACGCCGACAAACCTGTTATCGGTATCTACAACCGGCAGGCGCCGGTATCGGTGTGCCATGATGAACCTGGCAGCGGTTTTCACTTTATCCTGCGGATGCACCGTGACAGGATGGCTGTCCATTATATCGCTGGCTGTCTGCATGGTATCCCCCTGTCCTATGGCAATATATTCAGCATACCCGTATCGGCAATACGCTGGCACGTCTTGCCGCACTATCAGCGGATTGTAACCGACAGTACTGACTCGGTGAGTGAAACAGGGCCTGCATATCATCAACCCCGGGAGACACGCGCATGAATGGCAGCCGGGATTACCAATGGGAAACAAAGCAAGCCGACATCACTTGCTTTGTTTCCCATTAGTAAAACGTTTAATAACACTACCCCCGCCCTGTCCCGCCCCCTTCAAAGGGACGGGGACGCAGACCATCATGTCGGGATACTTTTGTACTCCTTGGTATATTCAACTGATGTAGATCGCTTGATACAACGTGGCTGCCTTGATGGCAATCAAAATGTGTCGGCCATCATGGCATGCATGGATCGCTGTACCCGGATCCTGTCAGCGGGACCTGTCAGGAAATATTGGCGGGTTTTTACAGGCGGGGCAGTACCGGCAGTGACCGGGAACTAAGCCGGTGCTGATCCGGCACCCATGTGGCTTGTCAGGAAGGCCCCCAGCGGCTTGTCGGACTTTTCGATATGAATCGTGGCCCAGCCCTTGAGTTCAAGCACGACGGCGAACGAGAGCAGCAGCTCGCCCTTGCCATAACGTTCCGCGAGATCCTCAAGATGTTGCATGAGTCTGTGGTGTTCCGACTTGTGCGCCACTTGTCCTGGATAGCTGTATTCCGTCATCAACTGCTCTTCATAGGAAAAATGTGTCCGCGTGTGATCGATCAGCTGCGACAGGAGCCCGTCCAGGGCGGCCTTGCCTTCGCCTTGCAACATGGATTCATGAAGCTGGTTAATCAGCCTTATCAATGTTTCGTGCTGGGAATCGATTTCCGGAATATTCAGCTTCAGGCTATCTTCCAGTCTTACCAGTTCCATGATGAGCTCCACTCATGCTTGTTGTATGCATACGATTATAGCAAACGAACCATTGCGCTATACACACTGCCGGCAAGGCCGGCAAAACCTTGGCAGGGGGCGACGGGGTCGATCGCCCGGGCGCCAGCCCCGGCCTGCTGCGGGTAAAAAGCACTGCTAGTTCGCCAGTTCAGGTCTGGTGGGGGCCCCTGATTCGCTTGCGCACCAAAAATACCATAAACAATATCCCGCGCAACGCCATCACTTGAATGGCGGCGTTTCCATGGCGATGACCGCCGGGGCCAGCGCAACCCGTGCAATTGTTTTAAGGTATTCATAATGTTCGATGTAATACGCACTTGGCGGGGAGAATTTATGGTAGCAGGAAACCAGCGCCCGTCCTGGCTGACCCCGCATCAGCGTCTCGCCCCTGAAGCAGTGCAGACTGCGTGCATTCGGATCCGGATATGAGACACAGGCGGTTGGTAGCGACCCGGTTACCTTCGAATGTTCCCGTCCGGCGCCTGCCCTCGTGTCAGGCATGACGGCAATAATATAGTTGTGATGAATAGGCTAACGGTGCCGACAATCAACACCGAGATATTCGAGTCCGGTTGGCTGTGAAAAGCAAGCTACATTGGCCAGGCAGGTGAACGCAGAAGCCGGGGCAAACCATACGGTATCGTTTAGAAGCGTTTTGCGAGCAGGTCGCAGGAAAATTCTAACTTCTTCTTTTGCCCTTGCCATCTCATCCCTTATCTCTAAAAAATGAAAAATGTGCTCTGACTCACATTATTGCTGCAGCTGTTTAGTACAAAGTGGATCCAGTGATTAGCCTGCACTGCGACGATGAGATGCAGTCCCTGGCGGCCATAGAGGAAGTATCGATGATAAAGATGATCTCGCACTATAAATTAGCTGCGTGGGATCCATCTTCACTGCCGCGGGTGCTGCCCGATGTTGTGGGCTGGCCTGGCCGGACCAGTAACAGTTACCGTCCTCGGGTCTGCTATCGGCACATCCTTGTTTGGCATGGTGCTATGAAAATTGCCGGAAAATGAGTCAGCCCGAACGGCGTGACTCAAATTGATTGGTAAGGAGAGCGAGAAATGACGTTTACGGATAATCGGGGCTATGTCAAACAGGTGATGGCAGGGTTATTGGGCCAGTTGGTTGCACGCAAGGCGCCGCAATTGCTGAAAACAAAATCCTGTACCTTGAACCCGTTCATTGCCAGCGCACTGGCCGCCGCACTTTGCGCCTCGTCCATGCCGGCCTTCTCCGCCGTCATCCTCACCCAGTGGGGTGCCACCGCCCGCACCGACAGCGCCGACTGCACCGCATCGGTTGGCGGATGCAATATCTTCGAACTGGCACTGGAAGCAGGTGAATCGGTCGGCGGCAGCCAGGATGCAATGGCCACCATCGGTTCCGCGTCGGCGGGTAGCACCACCGGCCTGCAGGGCCGGGGCAGCGCCGGCGCCAGCGTCGATATCCCCGCCAGTGGGCTCAGTGTCCCTGTGCTGCGGGCCCGGGCCGAATCCACCATAGATGATTACTTTGTCAGTGGTGCTGCGTTTGGTCTGCAGGCTTACCAGTTTACCGGTGCCGACGGTACCACCGTCAGCCTGGATACCAGCCTGGATGGCACCGTCAATAAAGCCCTCAGCTCCTCGGACCTGACTGGACTGGAGGTGAACGTCTGGATCATGAGTGCCGATGCCGTGTTTACCTTTCCGGCAACTCCGGTGCCGGTAGCGGACCTGGTGGCCCAGATCTTCGTTGACTCCATTATTATGAACGGCGTCGACCCCTTTATCGCCTCCATGGCCTGGGACGCCGCCTCCACCGGCACCGGCATCATCAACCGCAGCACCACCAGCACGGATCCAGGTGATCAGCTCAACTTCACCCTCAACAACGGCGACGAGTTCTACCTGATGGCAGCGCTGAGTGCAGGCGCCGACGGGGCCGGGGCATCCGCCATGTCCTGGAGCACCCTGACCATGGCATTCGATACCACGGAACTGCTGGCCGCCTCGGTGGTGCCGCTGCCTGCGACGGTATGGTTGTTCTGTACAGGCCTGCTGGGTCTGGTCGGGGTGGCAAGGCGTAAGAAAGCGGCGTAGCCGTTAATTTAGTATCAACAGAAACGGCGGCTTCGGCCGCCGTTTTGCGTTGTGCCAAAGGTCCGAATGTACCCGGAAGTCCCCGTTTTGTCGGTGACAATATAACCGGCCATTAAAGGAGTAAGTCCGACTCTAAATGGAAGTTCGGCATTCTGAGGTAAATGTCAGGAATGTACTGCGAGTTCAAGCAGTCGTTCCCGGACCGATCTCTGGTCGGCAACCTTCGCCACCCAAATTTGCCGTTGCTGATATTCCCAAGGACTTCCTGAAAGTACTGTAAGTGGTCGCCCCCGGGGCAGAGACTATCCGGTAATCATCGACCCGGGCTGGGTGAAAACTCGATGTTTTCAAAAATCGTTGAAAATTTCCCCACAAAGATACAAGCAGCTCTTTATGTTCAGACTGAATTAGGTGTAATCGGGCGATCTTGATTTCATAATCGAATCGATATCCCACTTTCGAAAATCACTTTTTGTTCTCACGCAGCCTCGACCCAAATGCGACATCCACACCATTGAAGTGGTCTGATACGACGAGTACTGAGTAGATGATCCTCAATATAAATATATAATCGCTAGGTTATATATAACTGAGGGTGTATTATCGCAACTCTTACCTTCCCCTATTTTCTCCCAGGGAAATTTTGGCCGGTGAGTGCTGTAAAGCACCACTACCCGATCAGGAATAAAAGCCACCCTGGCTATCTGCTCCTTTCCGGCTAGCCATGTTAACCGGCCATAGGGGTACAGGTATCATTACCCCAAAACTTTCCTAGTTGCCAAGTGGTTGCTGATGGGAGTACCAGTCACCCTTTGCTTTGTATTAGTAATCTTTCTTGAAGTGACTACATAAGCAGGTTTTACCAATGAACAGAGTACGGCAAGCACCTGTCATTTCTATTCGCGCGCTGGTTATTTTGCGCTTATAGCGTCTGTACACGGCCTTGCGTTCGCCCGGGGAAGCTCCACGACGTGTGCGGCGTGGAGTCGCATTCCTTCAGTGGTCGTGCTCCCTGAGCCACATGAAACCGTCCATAACGGATATGTTGTGCTTGTGAATACAGATGAAGGAACGGCGACTTTCGAGATAGACCGCAGTTCGCTAGAGTTTTTTTACTTAACAGGAGCCCATGAGTGTTATGAATATATTTATTCAGAGAATCACAGACACGACAACACGGAAGGACCTGAAAGAATTTGCAAACAGAATTATTGAAAAATGGTTTCGCCTTCCTTTTTCTGCACATCCTGAAATTGTTAGTTGCCGTATTTTAACCATCACCAACAGCATGGGTGTAATTCAACGTCATGGTCTGGTTGATGTGAGGCCTAATGACGCAGCACTGAAGATTATTAAAAATCTCAACGGTGCATATCTTAATGAAAAACGCGTAGGTGTAAAACAATACGATCGTATAGTTAAAGATTCTCTGAACTAAATGATGCTACACCGGAATTATTAGACAGAACTGGGTAACAGTACAGAACACCCATAGTTCCTGTAACGTTGAGTTTACAGGTCATCAACTTGCGGCCTGATTGATCGGAAGAAGGGATAAGTACAGAGGGCAGGAAAGCATGACAAGGTTGACAACATTCAGGTCGCACATTCCAAGGAGTATGCGAATTTATGAGCACGGCGTGGAAGTAGCAGGAGTAAGTAATCGCTTACACGGCGCAAAGAAATTTGCTAAGCGAAGTAAACGAAGAATATATCTGGAACGCGTACTAGAAAACAGGCATGAACCAAACACAATTAGAGTGATTGGAAAATCCAAGGGATGGTTCTTTGTACGAAAAAAATGCATTGGATATGTCCCAGAAGATATAGCGAAGAAGCTTGTGCTTAGTGAAATGGAAGATAAAGTGACAACACGGCTCAAATATATATCGAGCGATGACGAGAATTTTATTGAAATACGATTTGATATTCTGGGGTCGAAGGATGAATACGAAAAATACTGCTTATAGCAGTATAGACTGATCCTTGTGCTACGGCCTGCTGGGACTGGTCGGAATATCCAGTCGAACGAATACTGCTTAACGAAATCTGGAACCGCTCCTCAGGGAGTCGTTTTTGTTTGTGCCTGAGCGTCATGTTCTGGGCCGAACCCGGAAGTCCTGTCCATTATAAACAGATCAGTTACGGCATCTGTCACGCGTCTGCTATTGGAGGTTCCCGGACCGGCCGGGTAGAAGCCGCGGTATTTCCGGGTAATCGGTAACCATCGACCCGGCCATGATATTTACATCATTCTGCAGGCCGGATGGGCGTCAGCGTAACCTGCCCTGCGTGCTTTGTAGGCAGTCCGGCAGTTGCGACTGCTGTGCGAACCCGGGGAAATGACTGGTTACTGGCCGGCGCGATAGCGGGTGTTGTAGCGCGCATGCAGCGCATCGCGTGCCGCGACAGGCAGGCCGGACGAGGGCAGCGGTTCCAGCGTCATACCGTGTCCCGTGTACAGGTCCATGTCCTTGGTCCAGCCGTTGGCCTCGACCACGAAACGGCGGTTCCAGCCGGCCGGCAATGCCGGCAGTCCGGCAGCGAATTCCAGGTGTACTTCCTCGCCGGGGCCGATGATGGCAGTGGCGTCGTCGTGTACGGCAACCAGTTCCGTCACCGGGCCGAAGTCGGTGTAGTGACCGGCCTGGTGGCGCGTGTCCCATAGCGGGCTGCGGTTTGCGTAGTCGTAGTGCGGCTGGCGCTGCGGGCCGGTGCTGCGTCTGGCAAAGCCGGTTTCCGCCAGGCTCGCTTCAACCAACGGCAGGACCGTGCGGCGCGCCTGTGACAGCGGTTCGGCCTGCACGACCGATAACCGGTCCCAGTAGATCACCTGATTGGTGGTCAGGCGCAGCGCGGTGGTCGCATGCGGCAGCCCGGGCAGCGGCACCGACATGCGGCGCGGCATGCCGGCGGGATAGCCGAACTCCGCCAGCACGGTGTGCCACCGGCCGTTGGCGCCGCGTGCCTCCAGCGTCGGGGCGCGGTAATCGGCCTGTGCCTGCCAGGCGGCGAACATCGTCTGGGAGTAGGGGTACTCGACCCAGCCGTCGATCACCAGGACCGGTTGCGTACCATCGAGCGTGTGCGCGAATTCCAGGGTCAGGACCTGGTCCGTTGCCAGCCGGCCGATGAAGCGCCGGTCCAGCGCGCCCACCGGTGCAGCCTGCCGGTCGGCGGCCGTGACGAGGCGGGTGACGTCGCTGCCGTCCGTCGCGGCAGCGTGCACCGGCAGCTGTTCCGACGCGTAAAACACGGCCTCACCGGTCGCCTCCGGTGTGCTGATCGCCATGCGTTCATCCAGCACCAGGTCCCAGCCCGGCGGCAGGTCCCAGGCCACCAGGCGCACGGCATCGAGGTACGCGGCTTCCTCCATGGGTTCGCCGATCTTCAGCACATAGCGGCCGTCGCGCGGTGCGAGCAGGCCGGCCGGCAGCAGGAAATTCTCGCGCGGCCGGGGCGGGGCGTACATGCCGGGCTCGATGAAATAGCCCAGTCCGCCGACGCCCAGCAGGTCGCTGACAAAGGCGTGGCGTGCGCCGTCCCAGGCAAACAGCACCGGGCAGCTGGACAGCTGCCGCTCGGTTTCGACGAGGGTGTGGAGCCGGCCGGCCGCCAGCCCCAGCTCGGTCTGGAACACGCCGTCCGACCAGGTGAGCGACACGAAATCGAGCTGTGCGGCACCACCCAGTCCGGTCACTACCGGCTGCAGTCCCTGGCCGGGTGCGGAATGATGTCGCCAGCTGTCGGTCAGGATCCAGCGGCTGCCGCTGCGCAGCGCCAGCCGGGTACCGATGCCCGAGGCATTCGATCGCATGGTGGCACCATCGTCGTCGCGTCCCGTGGGTGCGAGGCCGATGAAGGCATGGCGGCCGTCTCCCGGCGGCCAGATGCGCAGGGTCGCCGCCGCGTCGAGCGTCGCAACGGCCGGTCCACGCGCAATATCGCTGACCACGGTGGCCCAGGCCTGCAGCGTCTGATCGCCGGGCACGTCGAACAGCGGGGCCAGGCCGTCGTCGGCGAGCGCGTACACGCCCCAGCCCCGGCCGGTCGCCAGCAGCAGTTCGTCCTGCCCGTCGCCGTCGAAGTCGCGCAGTTCCAGCTGCGATTGTGCAGCGGGCGGCAAGGTGCCGAGCGCGGTCCGCTGCCAGGGACCGGTGGCGCTGGTATCCCAGCGCATGATGCTGCCATCCGCATCCTGGGTATACAGCTCGGGCTGTCCGTCGGCGTTGGTGTCGCCGCTGACGGCGGCACGCATGGGCGTGTCGAGAAACGCCTTCGGTGCAGTGGCCGGGCGGTAATTCCACCCCAGCTCGTTGATGAATATCGCGTGCGGCGGCGTGTCGTGCAGCATGATGATATCGGTGTCGCGGTCGGCGTCGATATCCAGCAGCAGCACCTGGCGGGTGTCGGTGCGGCTGCCGGCCAGTCCGCGTTCGGCGGCCAGCGGCCGGAACGTGCCATCGAGGTTGTTGTTGAGCAGTTCATCGGGGCCGTCGCTGTTGACCAGGAGCAGGTCCAGGTCGCCGTCATGGTCGGCGTCGAAGAATGCGCCATCGACGGTATTGAACGCTCCGTTAGCCGTCTGTGTGGCGCCGGTGATCTCTTCCCAGCCGCCGTCGGCCTTGTGCCGCCACAGCTGATTCGGGCCGCGCCGGCACAGGTAGACATCGGTGTGGCCGTCGTTGTCGAAATCGCCCC
>Ga0307423_1001529_pt1 | contig 13818 bp, 10 predicted proteins | sample SalMarWE160310MG_FD_202154 | JGI IMG/M metagenome (GOLD analysis project Ga0307423, IMG submission 202154) | Salt marsh sediment microbial communities from the Plum Island Ecosystem LTER, Massachusetts, United States - WE1603-10 | ecosystem: Environmental > Aquatic > Marine > Intertidal zone >...
AAGGAGATAGGTCTTGTGAAGCAGGAGGCGGGCATACTCCGCCGGGTTCGATACCATGTATCTCCGGGCTTCGGCGAAGAAGTAGCCTGACATCTCTGGTCCCACGCGTCGGCCCGCTCGAACGTGTTTTTCGATCAACTGATCGAAATCCGCGCCGGGCCTGATGGCCATCCTGGCCTCATAGTCCCCGGAATTACCGAGATAGAAGTTGAGCCCGGCATTGGATGAAACCAGAACGAATTCATCCTGGAGCATGCGGTTCCGGACAGTGACCGGTGCGACCATCACCACAATGCCGAGTGTAAACATGACGATGGCTGAGGCTACCCTTAGGAAGCGCCAGTTCCAGCTTCTGCCCTTTATGAACAGCCAGACCCAGAACACCGGAACCACCGCCAGGACATTGGTGGTTGCCAGGGCTCTCAGCCCCAGGATAAGTCCGGGAAGAATCCAGCGCCATGATGCCCTGTCCTTTGTCGTGCCAAGGAGAAGGATGAAGAACACGACGTCGAGGAAGAGGGTAAGGGTCGGTGCGAGGAGCTCACCGTCAAAGAAAATGAATACGGGATAACAGGCAGAGACGAGCCCGGCAATCCAGGCGGCCCTCTCATTGAAGAGCCTTCTCCCCAGCAGGAACATCCCGGCCGATGTCAGCCCGCCCAGGCCGGCCTCGAGAATCCGGGGCCACAGAAGATTGACTCCGAAGGCCTTATAGACAAGCGCGAGGAAGTAGGTCGCAAGCGGTGCCTGGAAGAAAGCCCTTCCGCCTATCCAGTCCCCGCTCTGCACAATCCTCACCGCGTCACGGTGATAGTCCCAGGCATCCACGATGGGATGATAGAAGAAGGGGTTGGCCCTGACCTGGTAGAGGTGGAGCAGCCGGACAGCGAGGGCGACCGCCAGAACGACCAGGGGGGCCACCCAGCCACGCTGGCCTGAGGTGTTGCCGGTTTCTGTTTCTTGCATCATTGTCTGATAGCTGCCTTAGTCATACCGGCAACAGGATATGTCTTTCCGGAAAGAGCGTCAACAGGAGAGGCGCCTCTTCCGGGCAGGATACGTCGAGTTCGAGTCCTGTTTGGGGAGGTATGCGGAACATGTCAGAGAAATCTATCCGGGACTTGATTTTCCTCTTGACAAGCAACTACAACGTCGTTACATCATATGTATGGCAGATATCCGCTTCGAATGGGACCAGCGGAAGAATTCGGAGAACCGGCGGAAGCACGGGGTCTCCTTCGAGGAAGCGGCGACGGTATTCCTTGACGAGAGTGCCCTGTTGATCTCCGACCCTGATCATTCGGACGAGGAGGACCGATTCGTACTGCTTGGGGTGAGTGCGGCCCTTAGGGTCTTGGTTGTATGTCACTGTTATCGCGAGAGTGACGAGGTGATACGGATCATCTCAGCCAGAAAGGCCAATAGTTCTGAGCGTACCCAGTACAAACAGAGGTTCAGGCGATGAGGAAAGAATACGATTTCTCGAGAGCAAAAAGGAACCCCTACGCTAGACAGCTGAAGCGTCAAGTCACTATCAGGCTCGATGAGGCAACGGTAGAGTACTTCAAATCACTTTCTGACGAGACAGGTATCCCTTATCAGACGCTCATAAACCTGTACTTAAGAGACTGTGCTGCATCTGGGCGCAAGCTGACGATGCATTGGAAGCCTACGGCGTAGGAATCTGCTCGACAGCTGAATGCGGGCATCCTGACTCACTCTTTCACACCATATTCGCAACCGCCTGTGCCATTTCGGCACACGCTTGACTCATCAGAAAGTTGCGAAAGTCGTCCCGTTGAGGGAGGCATGCGGAACATGTCAGAAGATCCACAAGTCCGGTCACTCCAGAGAGTTCTGCGGTGCATCTCGGTGTTCATTCCTTATGGAACCCGATGCGTCGCGTCTTGGGCACAGATTCGGTGCCGATTAGCTGCTTGATCGCCTTCACCAAGGAGAGAATCTGCTGATCATGGTTGGCCAACCGTCTTTCGAGAACCGCTAGGTGCTGTGCTAAGTCTTTGTGTTCGAATATCACCTCTCTAAGCCTCACGAAAGCCCGGACGATGAACACGCTTACTTCGATTGCGCTTGGAGTATTGAGCACGCTTGCCGCCATGATGGCTCCATGTTCCGTGAATGCATATGGCAGTGACTTGGAGAATTTCAACCCCGACAGGTGGTCGCAATTTGCGACCACCTCTGACTTCTCCCGTAGATTGAGCTGAAACATGAAGTCTTCCGGGAAGCGCCCCTTGTTGCGCTTGACCTGTTCGTTAAGCCGCTTGGTTGACACCCCATAGAACTGGGCCAGATCGGCATCTATGATGACCCTCCGCCCACGAACAACGATAATCCGCCTCTCGATGTGACTAACTGGAATGATAGCCTTCTTGGATGGCATGATGAGAGCCCCCTTTCCACCCAGTGAAGCGGCCGCATACCACGACCGCCCCACACCCATCGCGAAACCAGCATACCATTCCAGCAACACTTCAGGCAAACGATTCCCTGTCGCTCCCTATGGCATATTCGTAACAAGTCGCCCCAATCTGAAGCATTCCCCGCTCATCAGAAAGTTGCGAAGATCGTTCTGTTTCGGGACCAATACGGCGGAGGCGTCTGGGACTGGTTAGCGGGCGGGAAAGCCCTCCAATATCCATATCCCAGACCCAAGGTCACCGAGGTAAACGTGATTGCTCGCAACTGCGACCGATCCTGCCATGCCTGGAGTAGAGAACTCATCCACCACCTGGGGGGCCGAAGGATCGCTGATGTCTGCAACCAGCAAGCCTGTACCTGGTGCGGCGACGTAGGCATAGTCACCGCTGACCGTTACCTTTCTGGCTCCCCCTTGGGCGTCAATGGTTCCCACCTCACGCAGATTCTGTGGGTCAGTCACATCGATGATCCTGATGTCACGCCCGGTACAGACTAATGCCAGATTGCCGGCGATAAGTACGTCTTCCGGGAGGCCGGAAATATCCAAAGCCCCAACATCCTTAGGAGAATAGGGACTGGTTACATCAACAACCCTTAGGCCAGCCCACCGTCCCTTCTCGCTCCGAGGCCTTCCTCCACAGGTGACATATGCGTACCCAGATGACACGCAGATTCCGGTCGCAATACCTGGGAGGCTGATTGAACTGATCTCATTCGGATTGTACGGGTCGACTATGTCAATCACGCGCAGGCCGGGCGCAGCAGCAACATAGGCATAACCATCTTCTACGGAGATATCTGTGCCCGTGAACTGGGCCTTCACCCACCCAGTCTCCTGAGGGTTATGTGGATCACAGATGTCGATTACTTTGAGCCCTGATGACACGATGTCCTCGATTTCGGTCTCTACCGCGAGGTTACCAACTAAGTAGGCATAACACCCGCACACATGGACAGCCCGAGCGTCCATAGGCGGCGGTATTCTCACGCTCATGACTATGTCTGACTTAGGATTCCTAGTGACCTTGTCTGGGGGCTTTGGCGGACTGTAGCGCCCGACTTCACTTGGGGCGGAAGGGTCTCCAACATCTATGATCCTTAGCCCGGTGTACCTGTCTGCTACATAGGCGTAATCGCCTTCAACATAGATATCCCACGGGTAGGTGGGAGGATTGAATAGCCCCACTTCCTCCGGGACTTGTGGATTACTCACATCGATGACTCTCAGCCCCTGGCAGTTGTCAACTACGTATGCATATCCCCCGGACACGTATACAGCCCTGGTCTGCCCGGGGCTTCTAAGCCAAGCACATCCCCACGGAGAGGTGGGATCGCTTATGTCTATAATCCCCAGGCCTTCGCGGACTACGTAAGCGTGTGTGTCCGTGATGAAGAGCCCCTCGCAAGAGTACTCATCAAATTCTGTAACCTTGGACGGTCGGACTGGATCACTCAGATCGATCACGGTCAAATCCCCGTCTGCCAAGAACCCATAGTCTCCTGAGATAGCCACATCTGTGATGTCCCTGCCATAGTGGCCCACTTGCTTGGGATGGGGGCCCCCACGGATGTCTATTACCCTGAGACCATCCCGTGCATCGGCCACATATACGTATTTGCCAGAAACGCAGGCACTCCGTGAAAGCCCATTTGTCCGGATAGACCCGATTTCTCTCGGCGAACATGGATTCTCTATTCCGACGATTCCAAGTCTGCCGCCACTCCCCGTGACAAACGCTCGATTTCCATCCAAAAAGATGGATCTAGCGAGTCCAGGCATTTCAAGACGACCACATTGCCTAGGATCACCGGGACTGGTCACATCCATGACCGTCAGACCGGGCTTGTGACCAGCAATGAACGCATAACCACCAGACACCGCGATCCCGTGAGCATCGCCAGAAGCGACGTAAAATGCGACCTGTGTAGGATTCGTGGGATCCGATACATCGACAACTGAGACGGCAACACCGGCAGCAAGATAGGCGTAGTCTCCCTCTACCCACACATCCCAGGGAGTCCCACCAACAAGACGGCCCAGTAATTCCGCTCCGAAGACGACAGGGGCTGGGATGAGGGTCACACAAGCAACTACCGCAAGCGTGACGCAGATTTCTCGCTGTTTAGCCATCAAGACCAGAGCATTCAATGAGCCTCTCCGTCTTCCACAATCGTTCTTGCAAGATAACCATACCCGAACAGCACCAGAACAACAATGTGCTAAGCCAGATTAGCCACCAACTCTGCCATTTCGGCACATTCCTCACTCATCAGAAAAGTTCGAAAGTCTTCCTGTTTGGGGAGGCATCCATTTGTCTATTGGGTCTGCCATCCTACGTCAGCTACAAGCCGCGGCATCCATGCTTATGCTGTAAACCGCACTATAAGCTGCGGAGCCTAGGTCTGACCGCGCAGGCGGGTGAGCCGCTGACGGGCATCGTCGATCTCGGGAATCCCCGGGTCGGCATCCTTCCAGATCTCGAGGAAGTCTTCATACTGCTCTATGGCTTTGGTGGTCCATCCGGACTCCTCGTAGGCCGTCCCGAGGAGGTATTGATCCTTTACACACCCCGGAGCGAACATCAGCCTGTCCTCATCATACCTTGAGACAACCCTCTCAAGCGTCGTCACCGCTTCGCCGAGATTGCCTGCCTTCAGATACGTCTCAGCAAGACAGATCCGATATGGATAGAAAGACGCGGCGTTATTGTCACCTGCAAATGCCTTCTCAAGATAAACAAGAGCAGCACCGGGGTTTCCCTTGGCCAGCTCGATCGTCGCCAACGGCACCCAATAGCTCGACATGTAGGTCTCACGTTTGCCGCTGATGTCCCGCCTTATGGCTTCGGCTACTTCTTGAGCCTCCGTAATTCTGCCTGCACGCGTCAGGACATTGCAATAGAGGTGGCGGTAGTAGACGGGGTCCTTTGGGTCCATCTTCCTCCAGGCTTCCACGAAGGCCTGGGATTCCTTCACGGCAAGATCGAAATCCTTCTTCGCAAGATAGATATTGGCTTTGATCAAGTACTTGTCAGCGTGCACCCTACCCTCGTAGCTTTCCATGCGATCGGCTGCCAGGCCGTCGTCCAGAATTCGGAGGGCTTCATCGAATTTGCCTTGATACGCCGGGATGATGGCCAGCCAAGAGCGGCCACCGGAGCGAGTAGCCCTGTCGGGGCAGGATGAGAGCTCTTTGTAGCAGCTTTCGGCCCGTGCATACGCATGCTTGTAGACGTACATGTCACCGAGCTTGAACAAGGACGCGTAGAAATCCGGTTTAATACGGAGTGCGGCGCTGTAGGATTCGATCGCCTGGTCCACCTTGCCATTCCAGGCATAGAGGTCTCCGCGGGTATCGTAAGGGTTGGCCTCCTCAGGTGGCATGGATATGTACTTGTCTATGGCCCAAATTGACTTCTCGAAGTCACCGGCTTCGTCGTAGGCATATGCCAGAATGTTATACGCAGGCTTGAAAAGGGGGTCGATTTCTATCGCCTTCGTAAGCTCGCGGATTGCACGGTCCGGCTGCTGGAGTTGATTATTGTAGATCATTCCTTGCCAGAACGGTGCGAACTTGTCTTCCGGTTGAGCGGCCTCCAGCTTTTCGAATACCTTGATCGCCCCCGGATAGTCACGCGAAATGTAGGCGGCCACGGCCTTTATGTAGAGCCGCTCCGATTCTGTGACGCTGCCGGAGTACTTCAAGGCCCTTGCAATCATGTTGCGCTTCTCCGCACCGCTCTCCACAATTGCCAGACCCACGTATGCCATGGCGAAAGTCGAATCCAGCTCTATGGCCCTCCTGTAACTGGCGTTTGCTTCGGGGTAGTAAACCTTCAAAGCGAAGTCCCTGCCTTCAAGGAAGTAGCGGTAGGCCTCCGGCGAATCAGTCGTGAGATCAGCAACGCGTGGCTCCGGCTCTTTCTGGGCCGCTGCCGGAAGGGACAGATCCTGCTTGAGTTCTATGGTCAACTTGTCAACGATCGGGAATATCTTCTCTCCCTCATCTCCCGTAACGCGCTGGGAGGCAGCTACCTGGCCGGTCTGCACGTCAACTAGCTGAGAAGTCACAGTCATCTGAGGCTCCACCTGAAGGATGCTGCCCAGGAGCATCCATCTCGCGCCGGCGCGGGTCGCAACCTGGGTCGCCGCATCCCTGTCGATGACCTTCACCCCTTCCTTGCCCAGAAGCTTGAGGATGTCATAGAGCCGCTGGCTGGATACGACGTTGACGTACTTGGACTCGGAAAGCGAAGTTATGAGCAGGTTGGCGATAATCTCACCCAGGCGATCCTTGTCCTCGGGGTCTGCGAGATTCTCGAAATACATGATGGCTATGGAGTTCTCCTTCGCTGCGGCCTCATCACCCGGACCCATCTCAATCCTGAAGGGCTCAAACACGAAGATCAGCAGAGCAATGATACAAGCAGCTGCTACCGGCACCAGGATACGCAGGAATCTCCTCTTGGATGACCGGGGCACTGTCCCCGTGGAGATCTGAGCGGTGGCCATTCGCTCTGAAGCATGCTTCTCTCGCTTGAGATCCGCCACCAATTCGTCCGCGTGCTGGTACCTTTCTTCCTTATCCTTGCTCAGGGCTTTTTCCACAATCCTCTGAAGACTATCCGGCACGTCTGCTTTATACCTTGCCAACGGTTCGGGTGTCTCATTCAGAATGGACTGGATTACTGCGGCTTGATCCTCACCCCTGAAGGGCAGGCGCCCTGTTATCATCTCATACAAGACCACACCTGAGGAGAAGATGTCGCTTCTTTGGTCAATCTTCCTGCCCTGTAACTGTTCTGGGGACATATATTGCAGGGTTCCTACTGTCGTCCCCTCCTTTGTGAGCTTGGTGACTCCCTTGAGCTTCGCAAGGCCAAAGTCCATGATCTTGACCACACCATCAGTGCTCACCATGATGTTGTCTGACTTTATGTCCCGGTGAACAACCCCCTTCTTGTGGGCTGCATCCAGGCCCCTTTCTATCTGGAGGGATATATCCACAATCTCATCAAACGAGAGAGAGCCTTCTCTGGTCAGCTCCTTGATCGACTTCCCATCAATGTACTCCATCGCTATGAAGCACCGGCCCTCGACCTCATCAATCTCGTGGATCGTCGTAATATTGTTGTGGCTAAGAGCTGACGCCAACTTGGCTTCGTGTTCGAATCGAGCTCTGGCCTCCGCATCGCAGAGCAAACCGGGAGGAAGGAACTTGAGAGCGACCGTGCGATCCAGCTTGGTGTCCAGGGCCTTATAGACCACACCCATGCCACCTTCACCAATCTTCTCCATGATCTTGTAGCGGGATATCATCGCGCCGGGTGAAAGCACCTTAAGTGGCCGAGTGTCGCCCAGTCTGCCATCGCCAGGTTCAGGATCCACAGGACTCACCCTCTGGTGTAAGGGGAAGAATGCCTATATCTCGCCTGTCTTCATTACAACGCCTCTCTCCCGAAAAATCAATGGCTTTGTCCCTGTGCAGGGAAACGATGGCTATCCCCACGCCAGATTCGCCACAGTCCGTGCCAGTTCGGCACCTTCCCCGCTCATCAATAGGTTGCGAAAGTCGTCCCGTTGGTGGAGGTGTGCGGAATACGTCAGTGAGAGTGACAGATAGCTTATCTCACATGTCGGGAACATGTTGCCCCAGTTTGAGACATGCCTCACGCATGAGAATGTCGCAAGAGTTTCTCTTTCTGTCGAGGTAGCTGGGGAATCACTCGAGACCGACTCTCTTGAGTAAGTCGTGAAACCTCGGATCGGATCCGAGTCGCTGATCATAAATGGGTGCGGCCTGGAACGAAGCCAGGAAAGAATCTCGCTCCAAGTACGCCTCTTCAAGACACTCAAAGGCTCTATCCTTGTCGTCAAGCCCCATGTGGATAATCGCTCGATAATAGGGTGAAACATACCTTTGCCTCGATAGGTCATCCAATCGGCCCAGAATCTCTGCTGCTTTCTCGTTCTGGCCTGACATGGCGTAAGTGCTCCCAAGAAACCCGAGAGCAAATGGGCTTTCTCCCGAGATAGCTACGAGCTTCTCACCAGAGGCAATCGCTTGTTCCCACATACCCTGGACAGAATAGGTCCACTCGAGGAAAAGATGGGCCATTGCATAGTTGGGATCCATCTCGAGTGTCCTCAGACATTGAGCTATGGCATCATCAAATCGGCGCGTGTAGTAATAGCAGAGTGCTTTAACCGCGTTAATAATAAGTGAAAGCGGATCTAACTCTAAGGCTCTACTTATCGCAGGCCCCACCTCATCAAGGTGCCCGGAGTTTGCTAAGTACAGACTGTACCATTCATACGCGGTGGCATAGTTCGGGCTAAGTGCGCGTGCCTGTTTAAACTCTCTTTCGGCAGCGGGCCAGTCCCAGTCGAAGAACATACTGATCCAACCCAAGGAAGCGTGTGCTTCTCCGAGCGTGTCGTCTATCTCCAAAGCCTTCTTAGCGGCTACCTTTGCCTTCGGATAGGCCTCCCTGGGCCGGATCCAGCTATACATCCCAAGTAGGTCGTAGCAGTCGGCAACCCCTACATAGGCAAGCGCGTAGTCCGGGTCTTTGGCAATAGCTTCTTGAAAACACTCGAGCCCCCTCTGCAGGCCTCCTTCATAACGCCTATTCCAGAAATACCGACCTTTCAAATACAGATTGTAAGCTTCTTCATTCTCGGTGAAGCGTTTCACCAACTTCGCCTTCTCTCGCCTCAACAACTTGAGCTTCAGCTTGTCCACAATAGCCAGCGAGATTTCGTCCTGTATCGCAAAGATGTCTTCCATCTCCCTGTCATACTTCTCAGACCAGAGATGGTAACCATCGGCTACACTCACAAGCTGTGCCGTAATCCGTAGCCTGTCACCCGCCTTCCGCACACTCCCCTCAAGCACATTTTGCACCTTGAGCCTCCGGCCGACCTCACAGATGTCGTAACCCTTCCCTTTGAATTGAAAGGCTGAGGTGCGTGAAGCGACTTGCAAACCGTCGAGATTGGTTAGTGCATTGATCAGCTCTTCTGCCATCCCATCACAGAAGTATTCCTGATCCTTCTGCGGACTCATGTCAACGAATGGAAGAACGGCAACGGATGGTCTTGCCTTCACCCCAGAAGACCGCTTCGAGAATTCGATCCCGGACTCTCCCCCGGCCTCTCTCAAGTCAGCCAGGAAGTTTCCCATATTCTCATAGCGTGACTCTGGATTCTTGGTCAGTGCCCTGCTGACGACGTTCTCCAACTCACCTGATATGTCACGTCTTATGCTGGCCACTGGCTGAGGTTCTTCGTTCAGGATTGAATATATAGTTGCCTGGTCGCCCTCGCCCCTGAAGGGTGACTCTCCGGTGAGCATTTCGTAGAGAACAACCCCCAGTGACCAGATGTCTGCTCTGTGATCCGTTTCTCGACCTCTCGCTTGCTCCGGCGACATGTAGGCCACGGTCCCAACAGTGGTACCTGCTCTGGTAAGCCTGGTCTGCCCCGCCAACTTAGCCAAGCCGAAGTCCATGATCTTCACAACACCGTCACCGGTGATCATGATATTCGCAGGCTTGATGTCTCGGTGGACGATACCCTTCTCATGGGCCCTCAGAAGCCCCTGAGCCACCTGGATAGCAATATCCAATGCCTCCTCCATGAGCAAAGGGCTCCGCTTGATCTTCCCTCTCAGGGTTTCACCTTCATAACAGGCCATCGCAATGAACATCTGTCCATCATCTTTCTCATCTATCTCGTGGACGGTGCAGATGTTGTTATGATCAAGGGCAGACGCAGCCTGTGCCTCATGGGTGAAGCGCTCCTTAGCCTCGCTGTCATGAGTCAGGTCAGGCGGCAGGAACTTAAGCGCCACATAGCGCTTGAGTCTTGTGTCCTCAGCTTTATAGACCACACCCATCCCGCCAGCCCCGATCTTCTCGATGATCTTGTAATGGGATATCGTGGTGCCCGGGGTGAGTACCTTGAACGAGCGAGTCTCGTCTAAACGATCGCCATCACGGTCGACAGCCATATGATTTCGCCTCTATGTGCCAAGATCCGGTTGCCCATAGCTCGCATGTTCTCATTTCACCACCGGCGTGGTGGGAAATCAACGGTTTTGTGCTATGTTGAGAGAGAATTCGGGCTAGTATGTCAGATTAGCCACCCCCCGTGCCATTTCGATACATTCCTGACTTATCAGAAAGTTACGAAAGTCGTCCCGTTGGGGGAGGTGTGTGGAACATGTTGATGAGGGCCCAATGGCCTCGAGATAGCATCAGTTAGCGCGGAGTTGAGCGGAAACAACCTAACGCTCATCAGAAGAGCAAGTGTGTTGACAACCGCCTGGTTCTGTGATAATTAGAGGATGTACAAAGCAGAGTGTTAGACGGAAGCTGTGGCCATCCAAGACGCGGATAGAACTGACGGTGGGCCTGGTAGATGAGTTCTCAGCTATCTCGGAGCACTGGTCGCCTACGGTCGTGGCCGAACTCAATGGGCAGCAGGTCAAGCTGGTCAAGTTTGAGGGAGAGTTCCAGTGGCATCAGCACTCAGCCGAGGATGAGCTGTTCCTCGTCATCAACGGTGCTATGCGGATCGAGTTGCGTGACAAGTCCGTAGAGCTGTCGCCAGGCGAGTTCTTTGTTGTGCCTCGCGGCGTCGAGCCTCGTCCCGTGGCGGAGTCAGAGGTTGAGGTTCTGCTCTTCGAACCGTCCTCGACGATTCGCACCGGCGACTGAGACTAGGTTCTGGGGTGGGGTGCGCGCAACTGTCGCCTGGCTGAGTTTTCAGAACGGAGCGGGAGACTGACATCCCGACATTGGAAGGGAGTTGAAGGATGAGGCGTCGTCGTAGTCCTATCGCCACGGTGGCTCTGTTTGTTGTCTTCGCTGCCATGTTTTCCGTGATCTTCTGGCCTGATGTCTCAGTGGCGGCGAAGCTAGCGTTCTTCGCAGCTGGCGTTGGGTGCGGCGTCGGGATCGCAGGTTTCGCGCATCGCGGCTCTCGAGAAGAGAAACGCACGTAGTTGCGCACTGGAGTGGCCGGCTGGCTAAATAGCGTATGCAGCCGACGAGCTTGGCCGTCACGCCGACTGCACCGCGGGCTGTCGCCCGCGACGCACCCGCCGCGCCAGCCTTAACGCTCGTGGCTCATACGCGGTCCGTTAGGCGCTTGTGATAGTAAGACTGCTCGCCGTCAGAGAAGAGTGTACTCGAATAGGTGTTGAATTCGGCTGCACTCTGGTAGCCTCGTACGGCCGCGGGGGGAGTGATAGACCTGATGATTTCAGCTGAAGCTATGATCGCTCGGAGGTTGTTGGTAGTTTCCCTGGCGGCTGTCGTCGTCTTGGCCAACGTGAACCTGGCCAATGCGCATGGGCTGGATCTCGCGATCGGCTGGCACCGGCTCGCGGAGGAAGCCCCTCCGTGGCGAGATCCCGAGACGGGAGGCCGACTGCCGGGTGGGCAGCCCTTATACTCGCTGGGGATGTTTTTCAATGATTTTGGGGATCGCCATAAGGCGCGTATCGGACTTCGTTACACCACCCACCAGACTCTCCATGAAATCGACGGCATCGGTAGATCATTTCGGATGCAGAGTTTTCTGCTCGATTATCAGCGGCAGTTGCTCTGGCACAAGCCATTTCGGGTGGTCGCCGACGTTTGTGCGGGACTTTCGACGTTTTCAACACACGTCCCGTATCCGTACAACTACTCCGACGACCTCTCGATTCACCTGCATGCACCAGCAACCGTTGTCCCGGGACTGGGCTGGCAGTGCCAAGTCGCGAGCCACCTCACGCTGCAGGCGGGGCTCTGGTACTATTGGCTTCTTGGGGATTCAGACAAGGTGACACCATTTCGCTCGGGTTTTGCCCTCACGTTGGGTCTGGGCTACACCATGAGTACCAGATGACCGGGTGGTTGGACAGATACCTGCCTTCCTAGGCGCCACAGCCGAAGCAGTCGCAGACGGCACTGCCTTTAGGGAATCCTTACCTCCGGGAGGGCCCTGGCAATGACAGGGGGAAGTCCGCAAGCGGTCCGGAGGCCATTTGAGTCCCCTTCAGGCGAATTCCATCACGAGGCGTGCCACTTTGACGCATTCCCCGCTCATCAATAAGTTGCGAAAGTCGTCCCGTTGGTGGAGGTGTGCGGAATACGGCATTGGATGCCAGCCAGGACAAACGGACGCTTGCGGCTGAGCCGTCTGACCTCAGTTCTGTGTCGATGCGACACGAACCCCCGACAGAAGCCGTGAGAGTGGAATTGGAAGTACCATAAATTCAATGGATTACGTGACCCTTAGCGACCGGCCTGAGGATGGCACGTCAGTTGCTTTATGCTTGATCGGAGTGGAGTTCTTCTGCAAGCGGAGGGTAGGGATGCGCAGATCGGCATCAAGTGGATCGAAGGTACTGGGACTTGCTCTTGGTGCCCTCATGATCGCCTCGTCGCCTCTTACGGTGTGGGCTGACGACTATGTGCCGGTCTATCATCCGGAACTCAGGGTCTCCCGTGCCGCCGGTCCGATAGTGATAGACGGGGAACTCAATGACCAGGGCTGGCGGGATGCGGCCAGGGCGGACGGCTTCGCCGAACACAATCCGGGGGATCAAACCCAACCCGAAGTTGACACCGAGGTCCTCATAACCTATGACGACTCCAATCTTTACCTGGGGTGGATCTGCTACGATGATCCCGCCGAGGTGCGCGCCTCTCTCTGCGAGCGCGACCAGATGTTCTCGGGTGATTACGTAATCCTGTGTCTGGACACCTTCGGTGAAGCCACGCTGGCCTATGAGATTTCGTCGAATCCCTACGGCATTCCGGGAGACCTCCTCTTTTCCTCAGGAAACGGGGAAGACATTACATATGACATGAACTTCGAGAGCGCGGGGCGCATTACGGACCTGGGCTGGGTTTCCGAGATGGCCATCCCTTTCTCCAGCTTGCGTTTTCCAGATTGCAATGAACAGGTATGGCGGGCAGATTTCTGGCGTAACCGTCCGCGCGGGTCACGTTACCAGTATTCCTGGGCGGCCTATGACCGTGACGAGAGCTGCTGGCCCTGCCAGTGGGGCACCATAAGAGGCATATCGGGCGTTAAGCCCGGCGCGGGGCTCGAGATCCTGCCGTCCATAGTCGCACATCAGACCGGTTCACTCAACGATGCGGCCGAGTTTGAGAATGATGAGATCGGCGGGGACATAGGTCTCGGGATCGGCTATGACTTCTCTTCGGAGCTTAAGGCTGAAGTCACGGTCAACCCGGACTTCAGCCAGGTCGAGACCGACGTGGCGCAGATAGACGTCAATAGCACCTTCGCCCTGTTCTATCCCGAGGCGCGGCCCTTCTTCCAGGAGGGAAGCGACCTCTTTGAGACCCATTT
>Ga0307423_1001530_pt1 | contig 13811 bp, 11 predicted proteins | sample SalMarWE160310MG_FD_202154 | JGI IMG/M metagenome (GOLD analysis project Ga0307423, IMG submission 202154) | Salt marsh sediment microbial communities from the Plum Island Ecosystem LTER, Massachusetts, United States - WE1603-10 | ecosystem: Environmental > Aquatic > Marine > Intertidal zone >...
CTTCGGATAGGGACGGCTTACATTGCCCACGCCCAGGCCCAGCCGGTTGCCTGTTGCAAGCAGAAAAGGGGCGTCAAAAAAATCCCCGAAGCCATGAGGAGCCACATCGTAGTCCGGAAGAAAAATGAAGGGAATGTCTCCGCCATCCATCCTCTTGATGTAATGGGGATGCGTAATGGCCAGGAACTGTATCCCTTCCGGACCGAACCCGACTTCGTCACCGAGCTGTTTTCTCACCCTTTCCACACTCATCCTGTAATATTTTCCCCCCAGTTGGACCTTGCTGAAATAAAAACCCTGGGGCCTCGGTCGCGTTCCCTCGCGAAGCCTCATGAACTTGGGATCATCGAACTTGACATACCCGCATGTCCACGTGCCGCCCCGCCACTTTCGGCTTCGCACGGCATATTCCCATGCCAGCTTTCCCGAAAGAACCGCGTCTGCATGCCCCTGACCGTCATCCCCAAATCCATAAAACAAGGCCGGTCCCAAGAATCCATCCCGCAGTTCCTGGTCGGTGATCTCCGAAGATTCTCCGATCTTGGCAAACGCCTCTTCGGGAATCTGCCAGCCCATCTTCCGGTTGGCCCTTTTCCAGGCCCTGATCTGCGCGCCCGGACGGCGGATAAACCCATTCGCAGACTTTGTTGAAAAAAGGTGGCTCTTTAATAAAGCGCTTATAAAACCTGTGCGCTTCCTGTTCATACTTTCCATCATCTTTTCCGACCATGGGTTCCACGACATTCAAAGTCCGGGCTCATCTTAACCATCTCAGACAAAGTCACAGCATTCAGTTTCTCATGGACAGCCTCTGTGGCTTGTTCCCACAGACTTCGCGTCAGACAATTTTCTGATTTTTCGCATAATTGTGGATTCTTGACACAATCGGTCAAATGGATCCCGCCTTCGAGGACGTCTACGATTTCGCCTACCGTAATCTGATCCGGGGGCTTTCCAAGCATATGTCCCCCCCTGGGCCCGCGAACACTCTGAACGTAATGGGCCTTCTTAAGCGGAATGATCAGTTGTTCCAAATACTTGACGGAGATATCCTGGCGCCTTGCAATCGCGCCGATTTGTACTGGACCTTGATCATAATGCTGGGCCATATCCAGCATCATCCTCGTGCCATAACGACTTCTCGTAGACAGCTTCATGCGCACCGTTCTCCAAGATGGATATTTATCTCAAAAACATCTCCACGCTAACATTTTTTCTAAATCTTAGTATAGCTTTCTAATATTGATTAATTTACTATAATATACCCATGGGATGAATTTGTGTCAAGATATTGATTGCTCGACGGATCAAGAAAGATCTAACCGCCTGGAGACCGGGACCGATCTCTTCCTGGGATCCTCATTTGTTCTTGTCATGAGAGGACCTTTCTGATTAGAAATGGCTTTAGGATCCAGATCTCCTTCCGGTAACCTTTGGGTGGACGGCTTCCCCCCTATTGAAACGTCGTTCCGGAAGACAACACCAAGCTATTGATTTAAAACGAAATCCACTCAGCATGGATAACAACGAGACCACATTGAAGAAGGAGCGGCTGATTAGTCGGATCGAGAAGACCGGCACGTTTCTCGTCGCCTATTCCGGGGGTGTGGATAGTACCTTTCTCTTGGCGGTAGCCCATGAAACCCTCGGAGAGCGCGTGGTCGCCGCAACGGCTGTTTCGGACATATATCCCAAACGGGAAGAACAGGAGGCCAGAATCTTCACCCGGAAACAGGGTATCGAGCACGTTTTCTTCCGCTCTGCAGAGACCGCGCTCCCTGCTTTTGTCTCCAACAGGCCCGACAGGTGCTATCACTGTAAAAAGTCCCTTTTCCAGAAACTGCTGGAAATCGCACGAGACCGAGGCATACACCACGTGGCTCATGGTGCCAACGCCGACGACCTGGAAGACTATCGGCCTGGGCTTAGGGCTGCTCAAGAGATGGGCATTTTGGCGCCTCTTCTGGAAGCCGGGTTGAGAAAGGAAGATATCCGGGTCCTGTCGAAAAGGATGGGCCTTTCTCAATGGGACAAGCCCCCCATGGCCTGCCTCGCCACAAGAATACCTTACGGAAGCCCGATCACTGCCAAAAAGTTGCAGATGATTGAGAAGGCTGAAGCTTTTCTCTTTGAAATGAATGTTCGACAGTGCAGGGTGAGGCACCATGGTTCGGTGGCGAGAATCGAGCTGGATGCCGAAGGACAGAAGATCATCATGGACCCCGATGTCAGGAATGCCATCGTCGGAAAGTTTAGAGAGATCGGTTTCCTGCATGTGGCTTTAGACCTTGAGGGCTATGTGTCCGGCAGCATGAACAGGGCCCTGGATGAGGCGACTGCGTCGCGGAATGATGGAACACTGGAATATTGGAATACTGGGTCTGTGGAATAAGACAGTGATGGGAGAATGGGTCCTCGGAAAATTGGCAATGGGAAAACCCAATACTCCAGTACTCCAACAATCCAGCACTCCATCTTAATACTGAAATCCGACATTGGAGGATTGAGTGAACCACAAAGTCATCATGCAGGATGCCTTTAAGCGTTTCACCCTGGATCAGGACAAGATTCTGCCCCCTGAAGCCACCGTGAAGCGGTTCAAAGAAAAACTCAAAGAAGCGGATCTGGACATCCTGGAGACCACGATCAGAATCGATAACGGCAGGCTCGACATTCCGGTCTTTTTCAGCATATGCGGCCCTGATGCCCACGAGATCATCGGAACCAAGAAACAAATGGGAAAAGGGGGCACGCCCGAGCAGTCCGAGGCCAGTGCGGTTATGGAGCTCGCGGAAAGATTCAGTTTTTTCAGCTTCTGCAAAAACCCCGAAAACTTCTTCGTTGACACGTATCGAAATTGCCGGGATCGTGCCCTGCCCTTTGAGTTGATTGCCTCATCGGTCCATGACCATTCGAGTGATCTCGACAAAGCACGCGAGTTCTTCTTGGGCCTTCCCTTGAAATGGACCTGGGCATACAACATGACGCGGGGCGAAGAAGTGCTCGTGCCTTTCAACTGGTTCTTCGCCATCAATGAGTACAATGGCCCCTCGGCAGGAAACTGCGTGGAGGAAGCGCTTTCTCAGGGAATCTGCGAAATCGTAGAAAGGCATGTGTCGTCCATTGTCAGTCGAGACAGCCTCAGGTTGCCGGCCATTAATCTATCGTCAGTCACAGACCCTCTGGTCCTTGAAATGCTCGGTAAGTATCGAAAAACGGGGGTCAAGCTGTTCGCCCATGATTTTTCCCTGGACACAGGCATCCCGACCATCGGGGTCCTCGCTTACGATCCGTCCAGTTTCCCCGGGAGAAGCGAAATCGTATGGACAGCCGGCACCACGCCCTGCCCGGAGAAGGCCCTGAGCCGCGCCTTAACAGAGGTCGCCCAGCTTGCAGGTGACTTCAACACAGGTTCGAACTACGAGGCCAGCGGTCTTCCAAAGTTCAGGTCCCTCGAAGAAGCCGAATTCGTTATCCGGACTTCAAGCACGAAAAACCTCGCCGATCTGCCGGATCTTTCCCATGACAACATCAGGGTTGAAGTGGAGAACTGCATCGGGGCGTTATCCCGGATCGGGATGGAAGTCATTGTGGTCAATGTCATGCACCCGAAGCTGCAAATCCCGGCGTTTTATACCATCATACCGGGAGCGCACTTTCGGGAGCGGGCAGCAGGCACCAGCGTGGGCATGTTCTCTGCCAAGCTCATCGCAGAGAGCGGCGACCCGGAGTGGGCCGTGGGTCAACTCCGGGAAATGGACGCCTTTATGCCGGGAAAGTATTACGTGAAGTTTTTTCTCGGTTCATCCTGCCTTGCCATGAACGAAAGGTCGCGGGCGTTGAAATACTTTGAGGAAGCGCTGAGACTCGATCCGAAAGAGGAAGAGGTCGCCAGCATCTATGCCTACATGGGAATCTGCTTAAAGGATATGGGTGAATACCAAAAAGCGATTACGGTTCTTGAAAAGGCGAAGGATTTCGATGATGAAAGGACCGACATTTACAACCTCATGGGATTTTGCCATTTCAAACTGAGCGAGCATGAAAAGGCTATCGAGTGTTTCAGAAAGGTCCTTCGTTTGGACCCGAGTTCAGCTATCGACTATGCCAATATCGCCTCGAACTACCGGGACATGGGAAACAAGGAACAGGCTATTCGTTACTATGAATTTGCCCTGGATCTTGATCCGACCATAGAGTTCGCAAGAGAGAATCTTTCCAGGCTTCAGCAGTAATCCCCCAACGCGAGTCAGCCTCTTCCTTCTCTGGTCTTTCGACAGCCCCCGGATTGTCCCTTCTTCCGCTGGCGGGCAATCATGTCCGCCAGCGTTGTGGACTCCAGAATTTCTTGCATGGCCATATGAATGTCATACCAGATTTCGTAGGTGACACAGTGCTTGGTCCGGTCACACAGTTCTGGATTATCAACACAGTCGACCAGGGACCAAGGCCCCTCCAGAGCCCGCACAATATCGCGGAGCGAGATTTCACCAGGATCTTTTGCCAGGGTATATCCGCCTCTGGCCCCACGGGCACTTCGAATCAGTCCGGCTGTCTTGAGCAAGGGAATGATCTGTTCCATATATTTCATGGAAATACACTGTCTCTCGGCCAATTGCCTCAAAGGGACGGGCCCTTTGCCATAATTCTCTCCAATGTCGATCATAGCCCTCGTGCCGTAACGTCCTTTAGTCGATATCTTCATCTCTTGAAGCTCTCCTGCAATGCACCTCTGAAAAGACGACAGGTTGAAGCCAAACGGCGTGATGCCAATCAACGACCGACCATGGGCAACACCTTAAAGGTCCTTGCGCCATATGTCAACAGGACGCCCCGCAAACCTCACTCGCCTCCCGGACCGGGCGCGGACCGCCCACTTCCTGGACCTTGTAGCCGGGGCTTTGATCTTCGTACCAAGAAATCCTTGCCTCCGGCGCCTAAATCTGATACACGTGATGACCTTTCGGAAAGGTCCACCAGGTTCTTCTCTTCTGGAAACCGGTCGATAGAAAAAAGTCCTGTTCTTAGAAAAATCTCCCACGAGGTGCTTATGCCTTATCGCATGGTCTGTCTAATGAAACAGGTGCCGGACACCCGCCACATCACTGCTGACGTGCTGCGGGAGGACGGCACGGTCAACCGTCAAGCCTTGCCGGCCATTGTCAATCCCGACGATCTGTTTGCCCTCGAAATGGCCCTTGACGTGAAAGATCGTCACGGCGGTGAAATTACGGTCATCTCCATGGGCCCCCCGGCAGCCGTGGAAGTGCTTCGGGAAGCCCTTGGCCGGGGCGCGGACAAAACAGCGCTTTTAACGGACAAGAGATTCGCAGGTGCGGATACCCTTGCAACGTCACACGTGTTGGTCAGAGCGGTACAGAAAACCGGTCCCTTTGACTTCGTGTTCTGCGGACGGCAAGCCATTGATGGTGATACGGCCCAGGTCGGCCCTCAAATCGCTGAAAAACTGAATATCCCGCAGGTCACATTTGCCGAATCGATCGAAGCGCTGAACGGAGATGAGGTGATCATTCGCCGGATCATTGACGGGGGCCATGAGCGTGTACGTGGTAAGCTTCCCCTGCTGGTTACGGTGACCAATACCGGGCCGAGACCCAGGCCGTTGTCCGCAAAGCGTCTCATGTTTTGGAAAAAAGGCAAGACCCTGCTCAGCGTTAACTATGGGCAGGAACGAGACAGCCTCGCCAGTAAGGGCCTTTTGATCCCCCTCTGGGATCTTGAGGAGCTGGGTTGTCCTGAGAACATCTGCGGATTTCAGGGGTCCGCCACATGGATCAAGAGCGTGGAGAACGTGAAGCTGACACCCCGGGAACCCCAGTGTTTTGATCTGTCTGATCCAGGAATTAAGAGCCTTGTGAACGAATTGAGAAACGAGCACATCATTTGAATGGAAATCTCATGGAAAACAGTGTCTGGGTATATGCGGAAACCGACGGAGCAACCCTCTCGGATATAAGTCTGGAGCTCCTTGGTCGGGGGCGTGAGCTTGCCGACCGGCTCAACACCGAACTGGTTGCATTCATGGTCGGCTACGGCATCGCAGGTCTGGCGCCTGATCTGATCGCTCATGGCGCCGACAAAGTCTATGTGGCCGAGCATCCTCGACTGGTCTACTACCTGACCCTGCCATACAGCCGTATCGCCATAGAACTCATTGAAGAACATCGGCCGGCGGTTCTGATCATTGGCGCGACGAACGTCGGAAGAGACCTGGCACCGAGAATTGCCTCCCGCATGAGAACAGGCTTAACGGCAGATTGTACAGATTTACAAATCGGCGATTACAAATTCGGCAAAAAGACGTGGGAAAATGTCCTTTTGCAGATTCGCCCGGCTTTCGGTGGCAATGTCATCGCAACCATTGCGACCCCGGAGACAAGACCTCAAATGGCGACCGTTCGAGAGGGCGTCATGCGGCGGCCGGAGCCTGACTATTCCAGAAAAGGTGAGGTGATCCGGCTTGAACCGAATATCACGGAAGAAGACCTCATCATAGACATTATTGAGCGCGTCAAGGCGGAAAAAAAGGTAAACCTCAAAGCGGCCAGGATCATTGTCGCCGGGGGGATGGGTGTCGGTTCTCGAGAGAATTTTGAAATCATCCGCGAACTTGCAAAAACGTTGGGAGGGGAGGTCGGCGCCTCAAGAGCTGCCGTGGACGCAGGCTTTATCGGCCGTGAATACCAGGTAGGACAGACCGGGGTCACGGTTCGCCCGAACTTATATATTGCCTGCGGCATATCAGGCGCCATACAACATAGAGCCGGCATGCAGGATTCACAGAGGATCATCGCGATCAACACCGATCCCCATGCACCCATGCTTTCCATAGCCCACTACGGCATCATCGGGGACCTTCATGAGGCCATTCCAAAGATGATCAGGGCCTACAGGGAACTGTAACCCTGATTGAGCGAAAGTTGATGAACTCGCAAAAAGTCGGAAAATCGACTTTTCCGTCATACCGGCCCCGCATTAAGGCCGGGATAAACTGCAGCCGGTATCCAGTAAAATCAATAAGTTAAAATCCCTCTGGACCCCGGTTTTCACCGGGGTGACGACTTTTTGCGAAACCATCAAAGTTGAGGATGCCGCAGATGCGAGACGTCAAGGGTTTGAGGGTTTAAGGAATAACGGGAGGATGAACGGTGGCAAATTATTTCACTGACAACGAAGACATCCAGTTCTATTTGAATGACCCCCGTCTCAAGGATGTCACCGAACGGAGAGAAAGGGGCTATACGGAACAGAGCGAGTATCCATTCGCCCCGGAAGACTTCGAAGACGCCAAGGACAACTTCCGTCGTGTTCTTACAGTCGTGGGGGACCTGGCTGGTGAAACGCTGGCACCTGCCGCCGCCGAGGTGGATCTTGAAGGATGCCGTCTGGAAAACAACCAGGTTGCCTATGCACAAAGGACCCAGGAAGCATTAAAACGTTTTACCCAGGCTGATCTCTTCGGTTTCACCCTCCCCCGTGAGTATGGCGGGCTGAATCTGCCCATGACCATTTATATGATGGCTGTGGAGATCGTGTCACGGGCCGATGCGAGCTTCATGACCCTCTTCGGATTACAGGAGATCTCTGAAACCATTTTTGAATTTGCCGGCCCTGAATTGAAAGATGAATACCTTCCGAAGTTCAGTTCGGGAGAATTCACCGGGGCCATGGTTCTGACGGAACCGGAGGCTGGGTCAGACCTGCAGGCCATCGGCCTCAAGGCGACCTACGACGACAAAGAAAAATGTTGGTTCTTGAATGGTGTTAAGCATTTCATCACAAACGGCTGCGGAGATGTTTTGCTTGTCCTGGCCCGGTCTGAGGAGAATGTCCCCGGAGGCAGAGGGTTGAGCCTTTTCGTGTGCGAAAAAGGCGACAGCGTGCGGGTGCGTCGATTGGAAGACAAACTCGGCATTCACGGCTCTCCGACATGTGAACTTCAATTCAAGAACTGTCGTGCTCACCTTGTGGGCGAGCGCAAGAGAGGACTGACCCGCTATGTCATGCAATTGATGAACGGTGCGCGACTGGCCGTCGGCGCTCAGAGTGTGGGCATCGCTCAAGAGGCATACGTTCAAGCGCTGCAATATGCAAGAGAACGAAAACAATTCGGAAAGGCGATCCTGGAGTTCCCCGCCATCTTTGAAATGTTGACGACCATGCGGGATCAAATAGCGGCTGCCCGGAGCCTTCTTTATGAAGGATCCATCCTGGTCGATCTCATGTACGGGCTCGATCACCACGGAGGAGACGATAAAGAAACGGCCAAGCAGGCCAAAGAGGTGAGGCGCTTTGCCAACCTGCTGACACCCATGATCAAGTACTACGCCTCAGAAATGTGCAACCGGGTCACCTACGATGCCATTCAGATCTTTGGAGGCTCGGGATACATGCGTGATTACCCCATTGAGCGTCTTTATCGTGATGCACGCATTACGACCATTTACGAAGGAACCTCACAGCTCCAGATCATCGGTGCGGTCGGCGGCATCGTGTCGGGCCTCTTTTTCAAGATGTTGGAAGATAAGATGAAGAACGGCTATCCCAAGTCGTTTAAACCCCTCACCGAAAAGGTGGCAGCCTGTGTCGAAGACCTCAAACAAGCGGTCGCTTTCGTGAAAGAGCAGAATGACCACGTCTGCACCGACTACCATGCCAGACGCATCGTCGATATGGCGGCGGAAACCCTGATGAGCGTCCTCTTGTTGGAGAATGCGAAGACATCAGACAGGCAGTTCAGCACAGCCAGGAGATTTGTGGAGGAAACCCATTTAAGGGTCTCCATGCTCGCCCGGAAGGTTCTGGGCCACGATGTGAACGCCGTCGATGAGTCGAGGCGAATGCTTGATCAACCTTAGCGGCTAAATCCTGCCATCTGCCCTCACGCCCATTTCGGCCCCCGCCCCCTTGCTCCTGCCAAAATGGTCCGGCTCCCATTCCCGTCCGGTTGATGCGGCAGCCCGGAGGGTTTCATTTTTTTGTTGACCTTCGGTTTTTGACGTCATAAATTGGTTCATATCCTACTATACCAGTAGGATAATAGGTGAACAAAAACAAGGGGGGTTTGGACTCGGGCGACAGAATCAGACGCGGCAAGGCGTGTGGTCTCGCAGTGCCGTCAGAGGGCATCTTTTCAATGTCTACCGACAAAGGGGGGGGCTTTGGTATGGAGCTGGTTCATGAAGAGGAGATAGGGCAAGAGCACCTAAGGGCGTTGGAAAGAATCATGGAACAGGTGGAATGCCAAAAAGACTTTGCATGCTACAGATCCGGACTAGAAAGCCTTTGCGCGGCAAAAGACATTGGGACAGACATTTGCCTTGAGTGTCTGGAAGCGCATCCCGAGAACTGCAAGTTCGCACTGGCTACCGGGGAGTCCTATCTTTTTGGAGACACATTTCTTTGTGCCTGCCCCATCCGTGTCTATATCTGCAAGAAGTTGAAAAGGTAAGGTGTAATCACGGTACCGTGACGTGCTTTTCGCGGAAGGAAAACTATCCGTGTTTTTCCATGTCTCTTTATATATCGCCTTGGCTGTTTTTGCGGCTGGATTGCTCTACAGGGTATCCGCCTGGTTCCGATACGGCATCGGCACGGAAGCGAGGAGATTCTCCACCGCCACCCGCGTTGCGGCGGCTGCCAGGGGGATCGTATCAGTCCTTTTCAGCGCAAAAGTGCTGACCCTCATCAGGGTCTTCATCGTTGATGTCATCTTTCAGGCCAGAATGCTCAAGGAGGACTTTCTTCGGTGGTTGATCCACATGTGTATATACAGCGGCTTTACCCTGCTTCTGCTGATGCACGCCATGGATGCCGTCATCACTGACAAGTTGTTCAGCAACTATTATTCGACCATTAATCCTTTCTTGTTCTTGCGGGATCTGGCCGGTGCACTGGTCATATTGGGCGTGGCCAGTGCCTTGTTTCGCCGCTTTATTGTGTTGAAAGGACGCCGGGTCATCACACGGGCCATGGATCACTATGTCATGGCGATCATCGCCGTCATCATCATCTCCGGCTTCCTGTTGCAGGCGACCAAGATTGTCTCCTATTCCAAATACCAGGAGATGGTGGAGGAATATGGAGGTTTGGATGACAAGCAGGAACTCAAGTCTTTAGAAGCATACTGGGTCAAGGAATTCGGCGTCGTTTCCCCCGCCCTCAAGGGCCCCTTTGATGCAATAACGCTGGAACAGGGAAAGACATTGCATGAGATGAGTTGCATGTCATGTCATTCGTCACCCCGGTGGGGGTTTGTGAGTTATGGCGTGGCCAAGACACTCAGTCCGGCCGCCGTTAGGTTGGATAAGGTCGGGTTGCCGGCCATCTTCTGGTACGTGCATTTCCTGGCTTGCTTTATCGGCCTTGCTTATTTGCCCTTCAGCAAAATGCTGCACGTCTTTGTCAGTCCCTTAAGCCTGCTGGCAAACGCTGTCATGGACAAAAACAAGTCGCACCCGGCAAACATGGCCACCAAACAGGTCATGGAGCTCGATGCATGCACCCATTGTGGCACCTGCAACGTTCGGTGTGCCGTGTCTGTGGCCTTTGAGGAGATTCCCAATGTCAACATACTGCCCTCAGAGAAGATTGGACCCATCAAGATTCTGGCCAGCGGCAAAGCACTCAGCGAACATGATCTCATGACGCTGCAGGAGGGAATTTATCTGTGCACCAATTGTAATCGTTGCACCATGGCCTGTCCGGTGGGGATTAACTTGCAGGACCTGTGGTTCAATGTGAGAGAGGCCTTGCTTCAAACGGGTCATCCCGAGGTATGTGTGCTTTCAAACCTCTCTTTCTATAGAGGGGTTAAGCGGGATCAGATGCTTGAAAGCGAGTACCGGGCGCCCGTGGCCCGGGCGCGCGAGGCCATCGCCTCGGTGTCTGACCGGGCCAGGTTCCAGGATAAGAGCATCCCCCTGACACCGAGCAGAAACGGTTTTAATAAGGCGCTGGAAGCATCCGTTCAGGCAAACACCTTCTCTCACTGCTTTGCCTGTAAAACGTGTACGCTCGCGTGTCCTGTGGTCTTCAACTTCGAAAGCCCGGAGGAGGCCCTGGGGCTCCTGCCCCATCAGATCATGCGAGCGACGGCATTGGGATTCACGGACCTTGTCTTCAGCTCCAACATGCTTTGGGATTGCCTTGCCTGCTATCAATGCCAGGAGCATTGTCCGCAGGGCGTGTGCGTAACCGATATCCTTTACAAGTTGAAGAATCTGGCTGTTGAACAAATGAGAACCAAAGCGCAGCAGTCAGGGGGAGATGAATCATGAAATTCGGCTTGTTTCCATGTTGCTCACCGCCCGTGCTTCTCCTCCAGTACGAGTCATCGTCAAGGGCCGTATTGGGGAAACTAGGTATCGAATTTATGGAAATCAAGGATTTCAGTTGTTGCGGCTACCCACTTCGCAACCTTAATTTCAAGGCCTTTGTCCTGTCTTCAGCACGGAATCTTGCTCTGGCCGAGAAGCACAAAGTGAACATCGTCACGGTTTGCAACTGCTGCTTCGGCAATTTGAAGTACGTGGACCACCTCATGAAAGAGGACCCGTCCCTGGCAAGCGACGTCAATACGACCCTTGCAAAAGAAGGCTTGAAATATGGGGGCGGCATTGAGGCCATGCACCTTCTCGATGTGCTTTACAATCAGGTGGGCATCGAGCGCATTCGGAAAAAGATCGTAAGACCCTTTGAGGGCCTTAAGATTGCCACCCACTATGGCTGCCATATCCTGCGACCCAGCAAAGTCGTCAAGTTTGACAACCCGCTGGCGCCTTCCGTTTTTGATAGACTTGTCGAAGTCACCGGGGCTGAAAGTATTCCCTGGCGAAAGAAGCTGGAATGTTGCGGCGCCCCATTGTTGGGCATTGATGACGACCTGTCCATGGACTTGACCCGCGACAAAATAAGGGAGGCCCGGAAAGCCGGGGCTCATTACCTTTGTTCCGCCTGTCCGTTCTGCCACATTCAGTTCGACACGATTCAAAAAAGGATGCTCTCAGAGGGGATCATTGTCCGCTCCCTTCCCTCCATACTCTATCCCCAACTATTAGGCCTGAGCATGGGCATCAAGGAGAAGACACTCGGGCTGGACATGAACACGCTGGATATCACCCGCGTAAAGGATTTTTTGAGGAAGAAAAAGGCCCCCACCCGGGAAACCGCTTTGGACGCAGCGTAATTTGTCAGTCATCCCCGATCATCAAGCATCCACCATCTCGTGCCACAGTCACAACGCCGGCCACCTTGACTAAAGTCCGACGGGGGTGATAGTTGTCCTGAAGGGCTGAAGATCTCATGGCGACAATTCTCGACATAATTTCTACGATTCCTCTTTTTGAGGGACTCCCCCGGGACCAGCTTCAGGATCTGGCGCAAATAGCCGTCGAGAAGAACTTTGCCAAAGGACAACTCATATTCTCCGAGGGGGACCAGGCGGACGGCTTCTACGTGGTGGTCGACGGCCTCGTGAAGATTTTTAAGCTCTCCTTTGAAGGCAAGGAGCAGATTCTACACCTCTTTGGTCCCTGCGAACCCTTCGGAGAAGTGCCGGTATTCGCAGGCCAGGATTTTCCCGCCCATGCAGAGGCCGTTGCGGAAAGTCGTCTCGCCTTCTTCCCCAAGGATGCGTTTACTACCCTCATACACCAGAACCCCTCCTTGGCCTTGAATATGCTGGCCGTGCTCTCTGCGAGACTTCGTCAGTTCACGGTCAAGATAGAACATCTTTCTTTGAAAGAGGTGCCGGGGCGTCTTGCGGCCTACCTGTTGTATCTTTCCGAGAAAAACGAATCCAGCAAGGCCGTTGACCTGGACATTTCAAAACAGCAGTTGGCAGCCCTGCTGGGGACCATTCCTGAAACCCTTTCACGAATCCTTGCCAAGATGACCAAGCAGGGGTTGATCCAGGTGGACGGTCGTCACATTAAAATACTGGATCGCCCGGGATTGCAGGCGTTGGCTGCTGCCGGGAAGGTTTTGGGGTGATGGACTCCGTACGGGAATTGATGCGGGGTGCTGTGGAAACGGGCGTCTTTCCGGGCGGGGTGCTTCTTGTGGCCCAGGGAGACGATATCATGTTTTTCGAGTCCTTTGGCCTTGCACGGATTGACCCGGAACGACCCATGACCCCTGAGACTGTTTTTGACCTGGCGTCTCTGACCAAACCCCTTGCCACGACGTTGGCCGTTATGCTTTTGATTCAGGAGGGACGGCTGAACCTGGATCAGACCGTGGGGAGTGTCACTCCAATTTTCTCGGGGACGGACAAGGAATTGATTACAATACGGCAACTCCTTTCCCATACCGCCGGTCTGCCCGACTACAAGCCCTATTATGAAGAACTTGCCACGCGTTCACTTGCTGAGCGAAAGGCGTTACTGCGAACCAGGCTCTCTAACGAAAAATTGGTCAACCCGCCAGGCAAGACCGCCGTATACAGCGACGTGGGCTTTATGATTTTAGAGTGGGTGATCGAAGTCGTCACCCGGAGGCCGCTGAACCATTTTGTAGAAGAATCCGTTTACGGACCCTTAGGGATAGAAAACTTGTTCTTCATCCCTGTTGACTCTGATTCGGGAAAACGCGATCGCCAATACGCTGCGACCGAACGGTGCCCATGGCGAGGCAAAGTTCTGGACGGTGAAGTCCACGATGATAATGCCTATGTCCTGGGCGGGGTGGCAGGCCATGCAGGACTATTCGGAATCGCGCAGGATGTGTATCGCCTGCTCAAAGAACTCCTCAACGTCTATTCAGGAGAACCGAATAGCGGTCTCTTCCGG
>Ga0307423_1001531_pt1 | contig 13805 bp, 13 predicted proteins | sample SalMarWE160310MG_FD_202154 | JGI IMG/M metagenome (GOLD analysis project Ga0307423, IMG submission 202154) | Salt marsh sediment microbial communities from the Plum Island Ecosystem LTER, Massachusetts, United States - WE1603-10 | ecosystem: Environmental > Aquatic > Marine > Intertidal zone >...
TGGAACTGTTAAGTGGTTTAACGACCGAAAAGGGTTCGGATTCATTGAGCAGGAAGACGGTCCGGATGTGTTTGTTCATCATTCAGCGATCAACTCAAACGGTTTTAAATCCCTCAATGAAGGTGACCGAGTTTCTTTTGATATAGAGCAAGGACAAAAAGGTCCTGCCGCTGCAAATGTCACTGTGATTTAGTCTTATGTTCTGAGTAACAAGGGCATTCCTTCTGATATTGAGGGGATGCCTTTTTGTTTGGTTTGGATTTATACCTTCACAATTCGCTCTCATCAGACGTTAAGCCTCAATAAAGTCCGCTTATAGATCCTTTTCTTGTTGTCATTATTAAAAATAACAGCCAAGGAGGTAACAAATTGGCAAGATCAAATTATTCATTTAATAAACGTCAAAAAGAATTAGCAAGAAAGAAAAAGAAAGAACAAAAAAAACAACGCAAACTGGATAAAAACAATATAGAATCAGAAGAGAATCCAAGTCAGTCCCAGAATGAGGGAGAGAATCTATAAGTATAGAAACCCGATGAAAAGGAGAAAAGATATGCGTCAAAAATATGTGATTTCTCGAGATGATGACAAAGATACACTCAAAATCAGGGAGTATGCAGTCATCGACAAAAATCTGAAAAAAGTAGCGTCTTCAATGCTGCGAAAAGGAAGTTTTTCATTTCTCTGTGAAGAAACCTATGAAAATGAAATTATCGTGAGTTCTATCTCCAAGGGAATGAATGCCTTGGTTGCAATCCTTCGGACCCACAATATATTTCCCATCGAACCATATGCCACCAAAATTGCCGAATCAGTCATGACGTTATACAATTCATCCGAAGATGATTCGGTGGAGTTGTTTTTTGACGACGTCGATTTGGTGTCTGATTTGATATCTGCTTGATATATTGTCGTTATTATGAAAGCAGCAGATAAGGCGAATATCTTAAATTGTGTTCAGCAAAAAGCAGAAGGATTATTTTTCGGTCAAACTATTGACTTATTATTACGAATGGATTGATTTAAGATTTGATTAATTCAGCCATTCATTTCTTGTGTATCTTTTTGATATTTTTTTTTGAACCTGTCTAAAGCCCTCTCTTTTTGGGCCGTCCTTCAAAGTGACCTCCTGAGCATTTGACCAAGATATACCAACTGAAAATAACCGCTTTAAGGGTGCGCATAGGGTGCATTTGGCCTTGACGATTTCGTATGATTTGTTATGATTCATCAAGTTTAAGCCTTTGATTTCAGCAACTAATTGAATTCATTGTCTTTATTTCCTGTTTCGGCAGTGAGACCTTTGAAAAATATTCATTTTTGTTCAAGTTCAAGCAAGGCGAAAATTTTAACCACCCCGATGAAAAATACATCGGGACAGGCATCCATACATTGAGTATTTTGAGGATTAAAATTTGAATCTGACCCCAGAGGAATAGGCTCCGCATTCCACGGGGCAGGCGCAGAATTTGGGTAAAAAGGGAGGTTTTTCAAGGGTCTCGCAGTCATGAAGTCATCGGTTCGATCCCGTTCAGCTCCGCTAATAGAAATAAAGAGGTTGGCTTATGATGCTGACCTCTTTTGTTATTTGCTCTTTTTTTTAAAATGTGAATTTTCCTTCTTGTCTTGACACAAGAAGCATATTGGCTTAAGAAATTTCTGTTTTATCAATGATAAACGGTTAAATCATAATGAAGAATCACAATATATGTAATGTATCTTTTTTCATTATTGTCGGAATCGTCATATGCGTCGCTTTTTTGAATAGGCCCATTGTATCATCGGGTATGGATCAAGTTGAGCAAAACACAGGAATTACAGAAACTAAACATTCAAAAAAATCCGTTGTCCATTTATATTTTTCCGATAAAGACAATTCGTTTCTCAAAGCTGAAACAAGGGATCTTTTTCATTCGGATAGTCTTTTTGAATTTGGCAAAAACATTCTCGAAGCACTGATAGAAGGCCCCAAAACCGGGCTTATGCGGACAATTCCTGCAGATACGACACTTAAGGCATTTTATGTCACCCGGGATGGTACAGCTTATATCGATCTGTCCGATACCATTAGAGATGCTCATCCCGGTGGGGTTGAATCGGAACTTTTTACGATATATTCGATGGTCAATTCGTTAACATTGAATATTCCCGAAATTGATGCGGTAAAGATTCTGATCAGCGGAAATGAAGCGATGACCCTGAACGGTCATATCGATGTGCGTTTTCCGTTTAAAGCCAACATGCTTTTAATACGATGAAAAAAAAGAATCATATTAAAAATATAAGAAATATCGGCATTATCGCCCATATCGATGCCGGAAAGACAACGGTAACGGAGCGGATGTTATACTATACCGGCCGTTCTCACAAAATCGGTGAAGTTCATGACGGTGAAGCGATTATGGACTGGATGCCTGATGAGCAAGAACGGGGGATTACCATTACTTCCGCTGTGACCACTTGCCACTGGAAAGGAAGTGATGTCCAGATCATAGATACACCGGGACATGTTGACTTTACCATCGAGGTTGAACGTTCTTTAAGGGTACTTGACGGGGCTGTCGGTGTCTTTTGTGCAGTTGGCGGTGTGGAACCTCAGTCGGAAACGGTATGGCGACAGGCTGACAAGTATCTTGTCCCGAAGATGGCCTTTATCAATAAGCTTGACAGGGTCGGTGCAGACTTTTTTGGCGCCATTGAAATGATGAAAAAAAGGTTGAATGCCAATCCGCTGATATTACAGCTGCCAGTGGGCTTGGAAGATAATTTTTCAGGCGTTATTGATCTTATTAACATGGAACAGATCATCTGGGAAGATGACGCTTTAGGAGAAATTTTTACAAGAGAAGATATTCCTCAAAACCTGATCGACACCGCAACAGAATATCATGAAAAGCTTATCGAAGCGGTCGCTGAAGTTGATGATGAAATCATGGAGGACTATCTGTCAGAGACACCCGTTACTCCGGAAAAATTGGTTGCCGCTATCAGAAAGGCAACCATAGACCTGAAACTGGTCCCGGTCCTTTGCGGAAGCGCTCTCAAAAATAAAGGCATACAGCCGCTTCTTGACGCCATTGTAGAATTTTTGCCAAGCCCCTTAGATGTGCCCCCGATGAAAGGTGTGCACCCTGAAACCGGCCAAACTATTGAATGCAGGGTGAATGATGCGGATCCTCTTGCGGCCCTCATATTCAAAGTGTCGATGATAGAGGGGCGTAAACTCTCCTATGTCAGAATTTACAGCGGAACCATGAATGCCAAATCCGACGCTTACAACCCTTCTCGAAAAAAAAGTGAGAAACTTTCACGCATATTAAAAATGCATGCCAACAAGAGAGAACGCATCGATTCCGCCGGCGCCGGCAGTCTGGTCGGGGTTATTGGATTAAAAGAGTCTTCTACGGGAGAGACGCTTTGCTCCATCGATCATCCTGTTTTATTAGAAAATATAGATTTTTACGAACCTGTCATATCTGTGGCCGTAGAGCCTAAAACCCATGCTGACCAGGAAAAACTTGATCAGGTCCTCGAAAAATTTATGGCTGAAGATCCCACACTTAAACTTCAAAAGGATGAAGACACCGGACAAACAATTTTATCCGGAATGGGAGAACTTCACCTCGAAGTGATTATCAGTCGTATGCAGCGAGAATTCAAGACCAATGTCAATGTGGGAAAACCACAGGTGATGTACCGGGAGACCATTGAAAAAGAAGGGCAAGGGTCCGCAGTATTTGACAAGGAAGTGGCGGGACAAAGACATTTTGCCAAAGTCATGTTAAAACTGATGCCTTTGGAACGGGGTACGGAGAACAGATTCAGATCTGAAATTACTGACGAAACAATACCTGATATGTTTATTCCCGCTATCAAAAAAGGTGTGATGGAATCTCTGGAGAGCGGCGCATTTATGGGGTATCCTGTGGTCGATGTTGAGGCCGTTCTCACCGGAGGGGTATATAAGGAATCTTTGAGCACTGAACTGGCCTATACGGTCAGTGCATCTATGGCTTGCAAAACAGCACTGACGAAAGGTGAATCGTTTCTCCTTGATCCGATTATGAATGTGGAGGTTTTTGTTCCGGAAACTTTTATGGGAGAGGTGATAGGAGATCTCAATTCTCGAAATGGAAAAATTGAATCTATCGAGCATAAAATGGGCGTACAGGTGATACGGGTTGTGGTTCCTTTGGCGCGCATGTTCGGATATTCAACGTCATTGCGATCGGCCACACAGGGTAGAGGGACATTTACCATGCAATTTTCTCATTTTGACCGATGCTGACATACATTTTCAAATCCCACATCCCAGCCCGAATTTTTCGCCGACTTGAATCTTTCTGCTTATTCATACGTTTTTACAATAAAAACTTTCCGACGACTCGAGACCTTTGAAAAATATTCATTTTTGTTCAAGTTCAAGGAAGGCGAAAATTTTAACCACCCCGATGAAAAATACATCGGGACAGGCATCCATACATTGAGTATTTCGAGGATTAAAATTTGAGTCTGACCCCAGAGGAATAGGCTCCGCATTCCACGGGGCAGGCGCAGAAATTGGGCAAAAAGGGAGGTTTTTCAAGGGTCTCGACTCAGTTAATTCGTTTGCGTTTTATTGCCGTCATCGTTTTCTGATTGATTCTTTTTTCCTCTGATTTCTTTCAACAATTCCTCTACTTTGGCCTTTTTATATGGGTCGTCGATGCTCTCCAAAGCTTTTTTTAGATGGAAAACGGCATTTTTAAAATCTCTTTTATTTTTGTAATCTATACCCAGATAATAATGCGCATCACCTTCCTTCCCAAGCTTCCAATACGTTTCCCCAAGGGTATAAAGCGCACGAGGATAATCTGGTTGTTTTGAGATAAGTTTTTCAAACGTTGCGACTGCATCCGTGAGATGGCCGAGTTCTACCTGGGTACGCCCCAGATAAAAAAGTATATCAGGATCATTCGAGTTAATGCCGGCGGCGCCGTCCAGAATACTGAATGCTTGCTGGTAATTTCCCTCGATGAAATATAACCGTCCAAGATCTTTTAAAAAATAAGGATCAAACGCCCTTTTTTCCAATGCTGCCTTGAGGTATGTTTCAGCAGCTTTGTGGTCGCCTTTTCTGTCCAGGATCAGCCCGTATCCATAATATGCCAAAGGGTCGTCGGGATGATTATGTACCTCTGATTTAAACGTTCTTAATGCAACACTCTCATCTCCGTAAATGGCAACGAGCCGTGTATGGGCCCTATTAAAGGGATAGTCATCGATATGGTTCTCGGTTTTTTTGTGTTTCTCTAGCCAGGTATCGATATACGCCATCCGTTCCTCTGAAGCCGGATGGGTGGTCAGATAAGTCGGAATTTGATTTGAATCGAACCAGCGTTTGCTTCGCATTTTTTTCAGTGTTGTGATCAGTCCGATGCCGTTATATCCAGCTTTTCTCAGAAGGTTGAGTCCGATCTGATCCGCCTGCCTTTCGTCTTCACGGCCGTAGGCCAGTGCATAGGATTGACCGGCTGCCATAGATCCAAGGGTGACGGCATTGGCAGCTGCCGATGCGCCGGCGGTTCCAAGGAGTACGCCGGCCACAACCCCGGCAAGTGTGGCGATGTTTACTTTTTTAGCCCTTTCAATTTTTTGGGATATATGGCGACATAGGACATGTGAAATTTCATGGGCCAGTATACATGCCAGCTCTTCCTCGCTATCCATGGCTTCCAGCAATCCGCTGTAAACAAAAATATGACCTGCCGGAGTTGCAAAAGCATTGTAGGTGTCTTCCTTTATTACATAAAAATGGTATGAAAAAGGCTGGGGAGGAAGCGTCGAGACGATTTTTTGGCCGACTTTGTTGACGTAATTTACGATCAATGGGTCTCTGATGATTTCGTAGTGTGATAAAATAAGTTTCATAAACTCGTGAGACAGTTCTTCTTCCTCTTGTATCGTAATCCCTGAAACACTTTTAGGGGAGATAATGCCACACACAAAAATTAGAACAGTACATAGCAAGATACATTGTTTAACAACTTTCATGAAAACCTCGATAAAGAGGGTCTCGGATTTTATATGAATAAAAGAGAAACCGATACCCAATGATTATGCTGTTTACCCTATAATTTATTACTCAATTTGTTAATAGTCAAATCATATCCTTATATACTTTTCAAACATTATGTTTTATGGTAAAGTTCGTCACCATGACTCATATCATATGCATAGCCAACCAAAAAGGTGGTGTGGGCAAAACGACAACAGCCGTAAACCTGTCGGCTGCCATGGCAGTATCGGAAAAAAAAATTCTCCTTGTGGATTGTGATCCCCAGGGAAATGCAACCACCGGTTTGGGAATCGATAAAAATCGTATTGAAAAGTCATTATATCACGGCATGATCGGTAATGTCGATGCCGAGAATCTTATTTTGGATAGTGCTATAGAAACCTTGAAAATCATACCCTCAAGGGTTGAGCTGATTGGTTTTGAAGTGGAGATGATGTCAAAACCCAAGCGTGAAATGGCCCTAAAAACGCTGTTATCCCAAATTAAAAATTCATTTGAATACATCATCATTGACTGTCCGCCCTCTTTGAGCCTTTTAACGGTGAATGCACTGACTGCAGCCGATGTCATGCTAATTCCGCTTCAGTGTGAATTTTATGCATTGGAAGGGCTTGGACAGCTGCTTCAAACCATGAAGCGAATCAGGTATAATTTGAATCCTAAACTTAAGATTGCGGGCATCCTTCTCACCATGTTTGATAAAAGAACAAATCTGTCCTATCAGGTGGCTCAAGATGCCGAAAAATATTTCAAGCAACTGGTTTTCAAGACCATAATTCCCAGAAATGTAAGATTGGGAGAAGCGCCGAGTTTCGGGAAGCCGATCTTATTGTACGATGCAACTTCCAAAGGGGCTCGCAGTTATTTTAATCTGGCAAAAGAGATCATGAACAATAAATCTTCCTGAATAACGTGTTCTGAAGGATGTCGCATCCGTGACGTTTTAACATGAATGAAGTGATCAAATCGCATGTTCACAATTCGTAATTCAACACATCTATCGACGAAATTAACGCCATTATAATGAAAAAAGAAACGAGAAGTAAAAAAGCCGAATCGGTTCCAAAAAAAACCAAAAAATTGGTACTGGGAAGAGGTCTTGATGCGTTGTTGCCCGATATTGAACCCATTGGAGAGAGTTCAAAAGAATATTTTCACTGTGATATCGGGCTGATTCAGCCCAATCGTTACCAGCCTCGTTTGCGATTTTCCGACAATGAATTGGAGGATATGGCCCGTTCAATTCGTCAGCAAGGCATCATACAGCCCCTTTTGGTTAGAAAAGACAACAATGGATATGAACTTATCGCCGGTGAAAGACGCCTGCGCGCTGCTAAAAAAGCAGGATTGAAACAGGTGCCTATTCTTGTCAAAACCATAACAGATACAGATATGCTGGAAATGTCCATTGTTGAAAACGTACAACGATCAGATTTAAATCCCCTTGAAGAGGCTGAAGCCTATCATCGGCTCATCACAGAGTTCGGTTTGACCCAGGATCAGGCTGCGGATCGTGTCGGGAAAAGCAGATCTGCGGTTGCCAATTTTCTAAGACTTCGTCAGTTACCTGGGCAAATAAAGGGCAGCATTATGGAAGGAGACCTGAGCATGGGGCATGCACGGGCCTTGCTGGGCGCTGCCACTTCAGCCCAACAAAACTCGGTATTTCGGGCGATCGTCGCAAAAGGACTTTCGGTCAGAGAAACAGAACGATTGATTAAACGTTTGAAAGCAGAGAAAGAAAAACCGAAGCAGCCGATATCGAGTTCGGAACAAAGATACTTGCTCGATGTTGCCGATGATCTTTCAGGTCGTTTCGGAACCAAGGTTCAGATCAAACGGCGGGGACAAAAGGGTAGGGTTGAAATCGAATTTTTCAGCAATGACGATCTAGACCGTCTGCTAAGCTTGCTAAAGCAGATATAATGTCTATTCATATCATCATCGATGGCTACAATTTGATCCGACAGTCCAGTTCATTCAGCGATCTTGACCGTCAGGACATTCAACTCGGTCGAGAGGCGCTTCTTGATTCGCTTGCTGCATATCAGAGAATAAAACACCATAAGATAACCGTTGTTTTTGATGGCACCAACGCTCCGACCTTTTCCCAGAACAAGTATCGAGTCAAAGGAATTAGCGTCAAATTTTCTCGCAAAGGGGAGCTGGCTGATTCCGTTATTAAACGGATGGTAAGTCGGGAGAGAGAAAAAGCCCTGGTGGTGAGTTCTGATATGGATGTTGTGAATTTTGCGGCCACAAAGGGAGCTGCAACAATTCGTTCTTCCGATTTCGAAGAAAAGATTACGATGGCGGCTTATATGGATATAAAGGGGATCGAAAGAGAAGGCGATGGCGAATGGGTCCCCACGACAAAAAAGAAAGGCCCTAGCAAACGACTTTCCAAAAGAAAACGTCGAGACAGGATCAAAATAAGAAAACTGTAGTGTGCAGATACCCCGTGTAATTAGAAGCCATCTCAAAATAATCTTTTGGCCCAACCCGCCAGAGGCGGACAAGCCTCTGCGTTGGAACCTCGTTCTAAGTCCTAGACATACTTGAGTATGACTGCGGGTTAAAACTCGGCTCCGCCTTTTTATCCCGCTGGATTTTAGCGGGGGATATTGAACCAAAATCTTTATTTTGAGATGGCTTCTGGCAACGTCATCATTTTATGCGGTTTTCCAGAGAAACACGCTGTCGCCTTGCTGCACCGAGATCAAATGCGTTTGTCCTGAGACAGATCGCTGTTTTTATTGACGTTAATTCTGTTATCTGGTAGCTAAAACGATTCGGAATGGTTATTATCAAAAATTGAAAAATAATACAGTATGAGACACACAGATAAAAAGCCGGTTTTGCAGCGGATATGTGTCATCGACGGTCAGGGCGGAGGCATTGGAAGCGCTGTCATTAAAAAGCTAAAGAATGTTTTTGGAGAGGCCGTTGAAATTATTGCTCTCGGGACCAATGCCATTGCAACGGCTCAGATGCTGAAAGCCAAAGCCAACCGGGGTGCATCTGGAGAAAATGCCATTGTTCAGACAACAGGAAAGGTTGATATAATTATCGGAACCATTGGAATTATCGTGGCCAATTCCATGATGGGAGAAGTTACACCCAAAATGGCAGAAGCCGTGGCCAACAGTCCGGCGAAAAAGATGCTTATACCACTCACCCAAGAAAATATTGCAATTATAGGTTTACCGCCAACTCCGCTCCCTCATCTTATTGAAACACTTTTACAGGAACACTTAAGAGATTTCTATGATGAGGTTCGGCACGGATAAATTGTAACGTTTTGGCATTTTGGAGACTTTGCCGCTTCAGGTATAATTAAATTTTTGCTGAAAGAACTCGTGAATAAGGGCTCATAATGAAAGAACCTGTCTGGACATGCTTAAAGATCTCTGTTTTAGCAGAGGATTTTATCCATAAAATTAAATCGTTTATGGTTCCTTCAAAACGATCCCTAACTCACTCAAACAGCTTCCAGTCAAAAATTTAATCATACCTGAAGCTCTTTCTTGTTGGGTCGAAGCTGAAAGCGAATACCAATGAAATCGATTTATTGAAAAAAGACAACCTATCAAAACAAATTTTATTTTTAAGAAATTATAAAGGAAAATGCGATGTGTGAAGCAAATGCATATTTAATTGAAGGTGATGAAAAAATACTGGTAATGGAAGCGGTTGATACCGTCGAACCCGAAGATGATGGTATACGATTGGTCAGTATATTTGGGGATCAAAAATTTATAGATGCACACATTCATTCATTGGCTCTCGTAGACCACTATATTTATTTAAAAAAATAAAACCTGACGGCTTCGTAAAAAGTCCAATTTCTGCGTTGCGCTTCATTTCATGTTCACTGCGGCGGACATAAGTACGCCTCATTCCACGAAATTCGCGACGTCTTGAACTTGAACTTTTAACTTTGCCGTCTCAATTTTGACTTTTTACGAGACTATCAAAGCTCATTTGAGGTAAAATCCCCTATAGGATTTGTTTAACGTGGTTTGATTGTGTGAGAAGATTTCAAGGAATGTCTAGCGCCTAAGCTGCATGATATAGATGAAAATTTTAATTGCCAAGAAGGCCGGTTTCTGCATGGGAGTGCGAAGAGCCGTTGAGATGGTTCTGGATGCTCCGAATAAACACGTAAATCCGATCTGTACGTTTGGACCCCTTATCCACAATCCGCAGGTTTTAGACCTATTAAGAGAAAAAGAAATATCCACAATAGAACGTATACCGGAGTATGGAACAGGCACTGTTCTAATTCGTGCTCACGGCGTTCCCCCCCAAACCAAACAGGATCTTAAAAAAGCAGGTTATAAAATTATCGATGCCACCTGTCCCCGGGTTATTAAAGTTCAGACCATCATCCGGAAACATGCTAAAAAAGATTATGCATCTATAATTATCGGAGACAAAGATCATCCTGAAGTCATCGGACTTTTAGGATATGCAGGGGGAAAAGGGTTTGTCGTTGACAATATAGATGATCTTGACTCCCTTCCATCTTTTGAAAAAGCGATTATTGTTGCCCAGACCACTCAAAACACCCTTTTTTTTGAAGAAATAAAAAAATGGGCAAAGCATAAATTTCCCCACTATAAAATTTTCGATACAATTTGTGATTCTACTGCAAAACGCCAGGTTGAGGTCCAAAACCTGGCCGATTTAGTCGATGCGGTTATTGTTGTCGGTGGACAAAACAGCGGAAATACCAAGCGGCTTGCTGAAATTTCAAAAAAGACCGGAAAACCGACATTTCACATTGAAACTGAATCGGAAATTGATGTAGACGCTCTTTCTGGAGCCAAATCTATCGGGATTACAGCAGGGGCTTCCACGCCGAATTGGGTGATTAAAAAAATTTACAGAACACTCGAGGCCCTGCCTTATAAAAAGAAGCAAGGCTTGCAAAGGGTTATTTTTCCCATCCAGCGTGTACTGCTTCTGACCAACATCTATGTATCCATCGGTGCCGGATGTCTGTGCTACGCCTGTATCAAAATTCAGGGGATTACAAATAATTTGCATCATGTGATTATATCCATGCTTTATGTTTTATCCATGCACATTTTCAACAATCTCATCGGTACAAAGGCGGACCGATACAACGATCCTGACAGGTCCTCATTTTATAACAAAAATAAGATATTGCTTGCTTTTCTTGCCTTTGCTGCAGGCGGCATTGGTTTGATGACGGCCTATTCAGTGGGCTGGATTCCTTTTTTAATCCTTTTCGGTATGAGCATAATGGGTCTTTCTTATAATTTAAGACTTATTCCGAAACGTTTTACATACGATAAGTACTCGCGGCTTAGGGATATCCCCGGATCAAAAACGGTTCTGATTGCAATGGCATGGGGAATCGTGACGGCTGTTTTGCCTCGATTGTCTGTATCAGGAGATATCCATCTGAATACGGCCATTATATTTTTATGGTCACTGAGTCTGGTCTTTGTCAGAACAGCATTTTTTGATATTCTTGACATGCAGGGAGACCGTATTGTGGGTAAAGAGACGATTCCCATACTGTTAGGAGAAAAGCGAGCGTTACGCCTTTTAAAAACGATACTGGCCATAAATTTTGGCATTTTGTTTGTTTCAAGCGCATTTCAACTGATATCGAGTTTGGGTTTTATACTTTTAATCTGTCCGGCTTTTGTTTTCATCATGCTTTCAGCGCATGAGCGAGGCTATATGCTTCCCGGCATTCGGTTGGAATTTCTGGTCGAAAGTAATTTTGTCATGGCGGGTATTATGACATTGGTCTGGTCACTGCTCTAATCTGATATATCGTATCATTTCCAAATGAGAGGTTCCGTGCCGGCCAGAAGCCTTTTGATGTTATCCGCATGGCGAAAATAGATGAATATAGCCGTTATAACGGCACATCCAAGCAAAACTCCCGAGCCGGTAGCTTTCCAGATTGCAACAGGCAGGACGGCAGCGGCGGCCAGAGAGGCAAGCGAAACGCGGTTCGACCAGCAAACAAACATGATAAAAACCAGAATCAGAATTACCAATGCAACAGGTGAAATGACGCCAAAGCATCCTGCTGCGGTTGCAACCCCTTTTCCTCCGCCTTTAAATTTCATATAGACCGGATAAAGGTGACCCATAAACGCTGCAAAAGCGACCAATGCAATGAAGAGGGCACCCCATACCTCATTCGGAGTTGTCATTGATGCAGCCAACCAGACCGGAAAGGCTCCCTTTAGGATGTCGCCGGCAAGGGTCAGGATTCCGAGTCCCGGTCCTGCCATGCGACCCACATTCGTTGCACCGATATTTCCGCTTCCCACCTGTCGAATGTTAATAGGGGTAAACAGCCGGGTCAGAATGAGTCCTATGGGAATGGAACCTAAAAGATAACTTAAAATAGGCAGTAGGAGGTACTTGATCATTTAATATCCATTTTGCTATTAGGTGTTAAATATTATAATACTATACCAGATCAACTTAAAATTTAAAGTCTAAATATTTCTGAACTCGGGGTGTTTTCTTTGTTAAATCGCTTCATGGATAATCGTTTTTTTCAGAAATTAGAATTTATATAATTCTTCAGCCTTTTGAAGATATTACCGCTTCAGATATAATTAAATTTTTGCTGAAAAAACTCGTGAAAAAGGGCTCGTAATGAAAGAACCTGACCGCACTATTAAAAAAGGTCTTAAGCTTTAACAGGGGCTTCATCCATAAAGTTAAATTACCGATGGTTCTTTCAAAACGATCCCTAATTCACTCAGACAGCTTTCAACCAAAAATTTAATCATACCTGAAGCTCCTTTGAAATCGTTTTTTTTAAGAAGTGCCAAATTATTAATATAAGAATTTATTAAGTATGAAACCTGTAAAAATACCCATAGAAGATGTTTTAGATCTTCATACCTTTAAACCCAAAGAGATACCGGATCTGCTCGCCGATTATTTTTCCGCTTGTATTGATGAGGGAATATATTCTGTAAGAATTGTTCACGGAAAGGGGCGGGGAATACTAAAGGACCGCGTTCGAAGGCTTTTGAAGAAAAATCCAATGGTGTCATCATTCAGCAATGCGCCTCTTGAAGCCGGTGGTTGGGGAGCGACGCTAGTTGAACTTAAGCATGAATAGAAGCTATCTCAAAAAAGTCTTTTGGCCCAATCTCTACGTTGGATCCTCGTTTCAACTCCTCGGAATACTTGAGTATGCGTGTCGAAGATCCCGTCACTATTCGGGGCGGGTTGAACCTCGGCCCCGCCTTTTTATCCCGCTGGGTTATAGCGGGGGATCTTGAACCAAAATCCTGTTTTTGAGATGGCTTCTAATAAAGCAATTTCTATTTTGGGGTAAAGGGCTAAATATAATTTTTTAGCAGTTTTTCCTGTTACTTGAATTTCCCAATATGTAACAAATGTAATAAAAATTGTGATATTCATTTCATAATTTTTAATGCTGTTATTTTTAATATTTTCTAACTAATTGAAATATAAGAGACTAAAAAAAATGATTTTTCCTGCATGATTTTTGCATAAAGACTGTAACTAATTTAAACAAGGTATATATTAGCAAGCCTGATTTTTTACTTGCTAAACATCTATAGAAAGATTCAACAATAAATTGTATTTATCATGATTCAAATATTGCCCGATAACGGAGGCCGGCGGTCAGGTACGGATAGGCGGGAGTTTAGTTATACTTCTCACATACCCGAACGGAGATCTGGCAAAGAAAGAAGAGGTGGATTAG
>Ga0307423_1001532_pt1 | contig 13803 bp, 11 predicted proteins | sample SalMarWE160310MG_FD_202154 | JGI IMG/M metagenome (GOLD analysis project Ga0307423, IMG submission 202154) | Salt marsh sediment microbial communities from the Plum Island Ecosystem LTER, Massachusetts, United States - WE1603-10 | ecosystem: Environmental > Aquatic > Marine > Intertidal zone >...
TCGTCGGTGAACTTCGATCGCTTCACGGCAAAACTCCTCCTCTTGAAGAAGGCCATTATGCCAGAATCCTCTACTTTTCAGCGGTACCGTTTACTGGGGGGAGGTCAAAAAAATATCAGCTAGCCCCCTTTGCTGGTTTAGCCAACTAGCCTTTGGTCATATCCGACGTTTTCAGCACGCATAAGACCTCGGCCCGCTGATATGGCTTGACGCCAGGCACATCGGTGACATCCACCGCGCCGGGCGTGGCGGCGCCTGGCATGCGGAAGGTGGCGACATCCACCGGCTCCACTGGGGTCTCCTTGGGCGCGTCCAATTGGGGCACCCACTCATAGGGCAGGCGGTAGGCCCGGTAGATCATGTTGAAACGGGCGAACTGGCCGAAATGGGGGCTGATGTATTCCCAGACTATGCGGTGATCCGGAGTCACCTCGATGAGGCGTCCCCCAGAACCCTCGGTAATCAAGGTGTTGCCGTTGGGTAGGCGCTGGGCGCTGCTGACAAAGGGGCTGTAAAAGCGGTTGGCGTCCAGGGGCATGCGGAGGCCAGCCTCGGCCGGAGTGTATTGCCAGAGGATTTTCAGGGTCAACGGGTCGATCTCCAGCACCCTGGAATAATCGCGCAGGGCGTTCTTGTTGCCTGTGGGTGCGCCGGGGTTGGGCGCGCCATAGCCGGCCCAGCCGCCGTTGTCAAAAACCAGCAGATTGCCTTCGCCGGGCAGCCCCCGGGGGATGAGGTGGGCATGATGCTTGCCGATTATCCACCCCAGCTTTTTCAGGGCCGGGCTGCTGTTGTAGTCCGGGCCGATCTTCCAAACCACCTTGCCGGATTTCTTTTCGGTGATGGCAATGATATTAGCCTCGCGAGCGGACCAGATGATGTTCTCCGGGTGAAAGCGGGCGTCGCCAGCATCGAACCACTTGTTGGGTCCAAGAGCGGACATGGAATTGACGTGCATCCAGTCCCCGCCGCAGCTGCGCATATTGGGGTTGCGGAATAAAATGTTGCGCGCTTCCTCGCTCCAGTCGAATTCGTGGAAATGCTCGTTCAATGCCCATTCCCAGACAATCTTACCCGCCCAATCGACCTCTAAAAAGACGTCATCCAAAAGCAGCTTGTCCGAGATATCCGGGTTGCGCACATTCTTGTGACACAGGATTAAAGTGTTGCCACCCGTGGTCAGGGGGTCCATGCCCGGGGTGTAGTAGCCCACCGGGTTTCCCTCCCGCTGGAAATCATGGTGATGGCGGGCCATCCACTGCGGTTCTTGGCCGGGATCTTCGATGTATTCATATTTATTGAACCGCCAGACGACCTTGCCTTCCCAGTCCACCTGCACTACGTCCAGGAAATCCTGCATGCCGTACCGAGTGTTGCGCTCGCCGGTGGCCCCCAGCACAAAACCGCCGGGTAGCATCTTGTTGGGCAGGCCATGCAGGCCCTTCCACAGTTTGACCTCGGTCCCATTCATGTCGATGAGCAAGGCCCCTAGCTCCTTGGCCTGGAAAATCGTGTAGCCATTCCAGCACTCTGAAGGCTCGTAGATGGTTGTCCCCGTGGGGTAGATACTCGGGTAGGTCATGACTGCCGCTCCCTGCGATGAGGTTCCGAATCTATCAAGCCGTTGTTGCCGAAATTTTTTTCCCAGTCGTCGAAGACCGGTTTTATTTCCAGCAAATGGTCATAAAAAAGGCGCCGTGCCCCATCCGCGTCCCTCTTGGCTATTTTCTCCAAAATGGCCGGATGGGTTGTGGTGTCGTGATAGAGGCGATCCTTTTGCCTCAGGTTCAAGACCATGTCTTCGGTAAAATCCGAGAATATGTTGACCTGCATGGCAAACAGGGGATTATGCGAGGCCTGGGCCACCATGCGGTGAAAGCCTATTTGCCAATGCACGTATTCATCAGTTTGTTTTTTGGGGTTAAGCTCTAAATATTGACTCATTTCCAGCAGGTCCTCTTCCGTGGCCCTTTCCGCGGCCAGGGCCGCCACGGCGGGCTCGATCAAAAGGCGCACCTCTATGAGATGGGCCGGCCTCACCTTACCCAGGCTGGCCACGTCGCGCATCACCGAGGTGACCGCGTCGTGCCGCATCTCCTGGACAAAAGCCCCGCCATGGGCGCCCCGACTTACCTCCACCAACCCTGACTTTTTAAGATCCCAAATCGCTTCTCTGACGATTATCCGGCTGGTGCCGAAGGTTTCGGCCAACTCCCTTTCGTTGGGAAGCCTCTGACCAGGCTGGTATTCCCCGTTGAAGATGGATTTACGCAGTTGGCGTGACACCTGCAGGAAGCGGCGGGATTTGTCGATGGGCTTGAATGTCATAACAAGGACCTTTCCCTTACAGAAACACCAACTATCTTGCGAAAGGGTTACGTATTGATACGGAACTTTTCAGGGCGATAGCCTCTCCGCCCCCGCGGGGGGGAAGACAATTGCGCGATAAGCCGTACCGCGCCGTTGGCAAGTAGGCGCCCCGGCGGGCCGGCTGGTTTGCTCCAGCCGGCCCGCACCGGGGCGCGTGCCTTATTCCGAACCTTTGGGGATCTTGATCCCCTGCTCCTTATAGTATTTGGCCGCCCCCGGGTGCAGTTGCATGCCGCCGCTACGCACCGCGTATTCCATGGACAGGTGCTTGAGCCAGGGGTGGGTTTTTATGTTTTTCTTGGCCTGCTCCCAGAACAACTTGGTGAGTTTGTAGGCGGTATCGTTATCCATCTTTTTATTCACGGATACGCCCACGATAGAGCCCAGGGTGTAAATGACTTGCTTGTTGTCCACCCCTTTGCCATAGATGCCGACGGGAATGATGCCTACCTCGCGGCCGGTTTTGGTAGTCGTCTTGATCGCCGCCGGATTGGCCTGATACTCTTTTTCCGTCAAGCCCAGAAGGTGCAGCTTGGAGGTCAAGGCCAGTTGTTCCACCTGAGGGAAGGGCGCGATGCCGCCGGCCACTAAAACGTCGAACTGACGGTCCTGGAAACCCTGGAAGGCAGAGGACCAGCTGCCCTTGACGTTGTCGAAGTCCTTGTTGGGTTTCATGCCGGTGGTCGCTTCCACCCATTCCCGGGCTGCGTTCCAGGCCCCGCCGCCGGGAGGGCCCAGGAAGACCCGCTTGCCCTTGATGTCTTTAAGCTCTTTGATCCCGGCGTCGGCATAAGTCACAAAATGGTATTGGCCGTAGGGGAACCAGAAAAGAAGCCTTAGATTTTTGGACAACGCCGGCGCGTCCTTCAACTTCTTATACATGGCCTTCTGGTTCTTCATGAAAAAATAGATATTCGGGTTGGTCATGCACATATCGATCTTGCCTTTGGCTAGATCGATCATATGTTTGGTGGCCGCGCCGGTGGCATCCACTTTAATCTTCAACTCGTCCTGCGCCTGGTTGACCATGGTGGCCATGGTGGTCATGGTCAGATAGGCCGACGAGCCCGGAGCAATGGTGGCCATCTTGAGTGTCTTGGCCGCTTGGGCCGTGGTGGCCATGGCCAGGAGCAAGGCTCCGGTCAAGACCCCTCGCCAGATATGTTTCTTAATCATGCTGCCCCTCCTTGTAGGTTTGAATTGATGGGTGTTGCAGCCTACGAATGGCCTGCAAGTTCAATATCAGACATCCCGCCAGCAGCCCGCCTCCCGCCAGTCCGGAAGGCACTCCCGGAACGATCAACAAAACCGCCGCCAACAGCCGCGCCGCACGCTGCCATAGGGGCAATTTGTTCCATTCCCAGCCCCCCAGCCCGGTGGCTATCCCCCAGGTGGATACAATGAAAATGAATAGGGCCCAGGACAGACCGAGGACGCTGAAATCGCCCACGATCAGCAACAAATCTGGGTGGAAAACGAACAAATAGGGGATGATGAATCCGGCTATGGCCAGGCGGGTGGCCTGTAAGCCGGTCTCCATGGGATTGGCGCCGGCGATGGGGGCGGCGGCAAAGGCAGCCAAGGCCACCGGTGGAGTGACCACGCTGAGGACGCCGAAATACACCACGAACAAGTGAGCCGCCATCAAGGAAAGCCCCAGCTGATGCAGGACAGGCCCCAGCACGATGGCGATCATCAGATAAGCCGCGCCCGTGGGCACTCCCATACCCATTACCAAGCAGGAGAGCATGACGAAGATCAGGGCTAGCCAAAGATTGCTGGAGGCCACCGACAAAACGGCCTCGGCGAACATGAGGCCGATGCCGGTCATGTTGATCACCCCGATGACAAAACCGATGGCGCTGACGATAACCATGAGGACGGCGCAGGTTTTGCCCGCATCGATCAGGGAGCGCCACCACCTTTCGGGTCGCCGAAAATCGGGGAATAGAACCAGGCAGAGTATGAAGGCGCTGACCAGGGCATAAAAACCGGCGTTCTGAGCGGTGCGGCCGGTGATCAAAACCGCGATGATCACCCCGAGGGGGATCACCAGGGCCAGGCTCTTGACTAGGTCGTCCCTGGTCAGTCCAATGCGCTCCTTTCGGGGCAGCGCTTCGATCCCTAGCCTCTTGGCCTCAATGAAAACCACTATAAACAGGGAGCTATAGTACATGATCGAGGGGATAAGGGCGGCGATGATGATTTTGACGTAAGGGATGCCCGTGATGTCGGCCATGAGAAAGGCCACCACGCCCATCACTGGGGGCATGATTTGCCCCCCGGTGGAAGCAGCTGCTTCCACCCCGCCCGCGAAGCTGGGTTTGAAGCCGATTTTTTTGATGATGGGTATGGTGAACACCCCAGTGGAAACTACGTTGGCCACCGCGGTGCCGGACAGTGAGCCGAACAGGGCCGAGGCGGCCACAGCTGCGTGGGCCGGTCCGCCGGCAAAACGGCCGGTAGCGGCCAGGGCGATCTTAAGCAACACTTCGCCCGCTCCCGACTGCTGTAATACCGCGCCAAACACGATGAATACCAAAACCGTCCGGCTAACCACCTCCACCGGTCGGCCGAAGACCCCGTCAGTGGAAAACCATAAATTTTCCACCGCGTGCTTCCAGCCTACGCCCGCTCCCCCCAGGGTGGGGGGCAACAGCAGATAAGCGGCTGATACGGCCACAACCGCCAGCATGGGGATGCCAAAGAAACGGTAGGTCAGATAACTTATCAGGGCGATGGCAACCCAGGCAAAGGCGTTCTGCCGCAGGCTGATGGAGATGATGGTTTCCTCCTGCTCGAACATCACCAAGCCCCATTCCCAAAAAATGTAAACCAGGGAAAGGACCATCAGGCCGTGCAGAGCGAGGCGTAGCTGATCGGGGGATTTTTGGCTCTTGTCGCGCTCCATGCCGAAGAAACAGATCAGCAAGCCCAATAGCGCGGTGAGTCCGGAGACCACCACCATGTCGAAAACGCCAATAGCGGCCACGATGACCGCAAAGATGGCCAGCCCTGCGCACAGCAGATCCGCTATGAACCCCAGGCTACGATTCAAAGTAATTCTCCGCTGAAGGTGTGACTGCGTTGCGGCTGCGGGCTGAAAAAAGGGCCGTGTTTGGTGAAAAGCTCGTGAGTAGAACCATCGATACGTCAAAGAAAGTGATGCGCGCTATGAGGAGTTCAGCGTTCATGGCTGCATACCTCCGGTTGCCTGGAACCATTAGTAATGGGTAATGGGTTACCAATTAACCTCACCGCTTGTCAATTGGAAAATGACGCCCAACGACATGAATCATGCCGTGATTAGCTGGACGAGCTTTGCCCTTCATCCCGGATTAGTGCCAGCCAATAGTTTAAAATTTGGACTTTTTTGATATGCAGTGCCTGGCGAAAAGACACACGTGAAGGGGCTAATCCCAAATGCATTGATCTTTTTGTCGGGTTGAGGCGCATAATTTTGATGGCTCCTCCACTCTCATGACATTCTACCCACTTTCCCCTGAGTTCTCCCAGAGCAGAGGGGCACTGTTCGCGACATCCTGTTCCGCATTTAGGGTATTGACTTTTAGCGTGCCGTTATTTTAGCATCTAAATACGGAACAGTATTCCGGATTATGAAACATCATCATCGCGCTCACACCTTGCTATTGCATCATTTGATTTAGCACCCAAGGCCACGGATCTTCTGCGGACAGCCTGACCGTTTCATGCGGCAGCCGTGTGATCCTTGGCGCAGGTTCAGGCCTATCAATTAAGTGAGGAGGGAGAATCATGAGGAGCAAACTTTGTAGCGCGCTAGTGGTGGCGCTGGCGGTGTGGATGATAGCGGCGGGTGGGCCCCCTCCTGCCATTGCGGCGGATACCATCACCATGGTGTTTCAGAACAACTATCCCACCAAGCATTCCCGCCTGGGCGTCAAGATAATCGGCGCCTGGCTGGATGAGGTGGAAAAAGCCAGCAACGGGAAAATTAAATTCGAACGGCACTGGGCAGGGGAGCCTTTGCCGGCCAAGGAAGCCCTGGACGGCCTTTCCAAGGGGGTCATCGACGGCCTGGCCGCTTTTCCCCCTTATTATTCCGGCAAGGTGGCTATTGCCGACATCTGCGCCATGCCCCAGAACTTCAAGACGCCTAAGGACGTGTATGACCTCTGGTTCGATGGCAAGGTGGGCCAGCTGGTGGACAAGGTCTACCAAAAACGGGCCAAGGTAAAGGTGCTCTTCCCGGTCATCTTCGCGCCCGAAAACTTCCAGGTCTCCAAGAAGGCCAAGAAGGTGCGCAAGTTCGCCGACTTCAAGGGCATGAAAATCAGGGCCGGCGGCGGCATGCTCATGGCCACGGTGAAAGCCATCGGGGCCTCGCCGGTGTTCACCCACAGCGGCGAATACTACACTGCCATGCAGCGCGGCACCATTGACGCCGGTCTCATGGCCACCTATTCCCTGGAGACCTACAAGATGTGGGAGGTGGCCGATCAGGTGGTGAACCCGCCCATCATGAACAACTGCTTCGTGTTGGTCTACATGAACCTGGCCCGCTGGAACAAGCTGGGGCCCAAGCTGCAGAAGGTCATGATCGACTCGGCCAAGAAGCTGGTCCCGGTTTGGATCAAGCACATCACCGACGACGACGCGCGCATCACCAAAATCGCCCAGGACAAGGGGGTTGAGTTCTTTGTGCTGCCCCCGGCCGACCAAAAGGCGATGTGGCAGGCCACCGAGCCAGTGTGGGACCTCTATGTTGAAACTTGCGCCAAGCAGGGCTTCGGGGCCGAGGCCAAGGAGATCCGCGCTCTGGTTAAAAAGAGGTTCATGGCTAAGTAGTCGCTGGGGAACCGGGCCCGCGGGACTTAAACCCGGGCCCGGCCGCCCGGCAACCCTTTAAGCGAGAGGGCAAGATGTCTATGGAGACGCCTCCCCAACACCCCCCGGACAAGATCGCCAGGATGGGCGCTTTCACCGGCTGGCTGGCCGGTGGGGTCACCCTGGTCATGATGGTGGCCATCGTGCGCGAGGTGGTGGGCCGCTATTTCTTCCAGGCCCCCTCGGACTGGTCCCTGGAGCTGAGCGAATACCTGCTGGTGGCCTTGGCCTATTTGGGCGCGCCCTACACCGAGCTAAGCGAGGGCAACATCCGCATCGATTTCCTCTACGCCCGCTTTACGCCCAGGGTGCGCGCCGGGGTGGACATCTTCATCAACTGCGTGGCTCTGGTCTGGGTGGCCATGCTTCTCTGGCAGGGCTGGCGGCTGGCCTGGGAGTCCTGGGAGTTGAGCGCCCGCTCCTCCGAGGCCATGGCCTGGCCGCTGTTTCCCTCCCAGGTGCTGGTGCCCATCGGCTGCCTGCTCTTGGGGTTGGTCATCCTGCGTAAAATCGGCCAGCGGATCAAGTTCCTGGCCTCCACCGGGAAGCGCTGAATCATGGAATGGTACTGGATACTCTCGCTGGCCGGACTGGCCTTGATCCTGTTGATGATGGTGGGGGTGCCCATCGCCTTCAGCCTGGGCTTCGTGGCCCTGGGCATGGGCGTCATCTTCGTGGGCCCGCGCATATTCTTTTTGTTCGGCACTCTGGCCTACGGGAAAGTAAACTCCTTCGCCTTGGTGGCGGTGCCTCTTTTCATCTTCATGGCCGAAATCATCATCGTCTCCGGCGCGGCCAAGGACGCCTTTGGCATGCTCAATAAATGGATCGGCGCCCTGCCGGCCGGGCTGGCTATCGCTTCCCAGATGGGCTGCACCCTGTTCGCGGCGGTGTGCGGGGCCAGCACCGCCACCACCGCCGTGGTGGGCGGCATGTGCGTGCCGGAGATGCTGAAGCGCGGCTATGACAAGAAGTTGGCAACCGGCTCCATCGCGGCGGGCGGCGCGTTGGGGGTGCTTATACCACCCAGCATATTGCTCATCATCTACGGCATCATCGCCGAGACCTCCATCGGCCAGCTTTTCATCGCGGGCATCATCCCCGGGCTTTTGCTGGTGGCCTGGCGCATCGGCTATTTCCTGGTACTGGCAGTATTGAAGCCGGAGCTCGCCCCCCGGGTGCGGGGTTTCACCTGGCGGGAGCGCTTCACCTCCTTGTGGATGGTGCTGCCGCTAGCGGGCCTGGCCGTGTTCATTTTCGGCGCCCTCTATACCGGCATGGCCACCCCCAGCGAGGTGGCCGGGGTGGGGGCCCTGGCCGCCCTGGTGATCTGCCTCTGCTACCGCAAGCTGAGCTGGGCGGTGCTCAAGGAGGCCTTGCAGAAGACCACCCGCACCACCTGTTTCATCCTGTGGATACTGGTGGCCGCCTCGGCCTTCGGCTATGTGTTCAGCTATCTGCAGGTGCCCCAGCACCTGGTGGAATGGGTGACCGGCCTGGGCTTCAATCGCTACGTGGTGATCGTGGGCATCAACCTTATGCTATTCGTGTTGGGCTGCGTGATGGACCCGGCGGCCATCATCATGGTCACGGTGCCCATCTTCGCGCCCATGGTGGAAGCCCTGGGCTTCGATCTGATCTGGTTCGGCATCATGTTCGTGGTGAACATGGAGCTGGCCGAGATAACTCCGCCCTTGGGGCTCAACCTGTACGTGATGAAGGCGGTGGCCCCGCCGGAGGTGGAACTGAACGACATTATCAAGGGCTCGATCCCCTTCATGCTGCTGGACATCGTGGGCCTGGCCATGGTCATCATCTGGCCCGGCTTGGTCCTCTGGCTGCCTTCGCAGATGATGTAGACCGGCAGCGGGAAGCAGAAGCTTTGCCGCGCACCGGATCGGGAAATCGAGAATAACGCATTAGGAGTAAGCATCGCGATGCGCATTTATGAATATGAAGTAAAGGACCTTTTAGACCAGGCCGGCATCCCTACGCCGCGCCGCGAGCTGGTGCAAGACCCCGCCCAGGCCCAGGCCGCGGCCGCCCGCCTGGGCTGCCCGGTGGCCTTGAAGGCCCAGACCCTGATCAAGGCCCGGGGCAAGGCCGGCTTGATCCAGTTCGCCGATACCCCGCAGCAGGCCGGGGAGCTGGCCGCCTCGCTTTTGGCCCGCGAGCACCACGGCGAAAAGGTGGCCAGCCTTTTGGTGGAGGAGAAGCTGGCGTTAGCCGGCGAGCTGTACCTGGGTGTGGTGGTGGACTACACCAACTGCCGCCCGGTGATCCTGGCCAGCCGGTCCGGGGGCATGGAGATCGAAAGCCTGGCGGAATTGGACCCGGACCGCCTCTTGCGCCTGGCGGTTTCGCCATCCCAGGGCCTGACTCCAGACCAAGCCCAGGTAGCGTCCCGTTTCCTGGCTGACGGAGATGTGGCCGGAGAATTGGCGAAAGTAGTTAGCGCCTTATACGGTATGTTCGTGCAGCGCGATCTGGAGATGCTGGAGATCAACCCCCTGGCCATTACCAAGGATGGGCAAGTGGTGGCCCTGGACGGAGCGGCGGCAATGGACGGCGACGCCCTGTGGCGCCAGCCGGAGCTGGTGAAGCCGCGCAACCAGAGCCAGGAGGAGTTCGAGCGCGAGGCGGATTTCCAGCGCCGCGGCTGGAGCTATCTGGGCCTGGGCGGCGACATCGGCATCCTTTCCAGCGGGGCCGGTATAACCATGGCCATCCTGGACTTGATGCGCATGTGGGGCGGCCGCCCGGCCAACTTCCTGGACACCGCCCAGATGGACCGCCAGGGCATCTATGACGCCTTCCAGATTTTCCGGGACCAGCCGGGCATAAAGACCGTCTTGGTCAACATCTTCGCGGGACTTAACCGCTGCGACCTCCTGGCCGAGGGCATTAAGGATTTCCTCGGCGAATACAAGCCTGCTTTCAAGCTGGTGGTGCGCATGGCCGGCAACCGGGAGGAAGAGGGCAAGCGCATCCTGGAGGAGATCGGCGTGAGCCCCATCCGCGAGCTGGAGGCATCGGTTCACAAAGCCATAGAAGTGACGGAGGACCAACGATGAGCATCTTGGCTTTCAAGGACACCCAGGTCCTTATCCAAGGAATAACCGGGGGGGCGGCGCGCCACCACACCGAGAACATGCTGGCCTACGGCACCCGCATCGTGGCCGGCACCCGGCCCGGCGCGGCCGGGCAGGAGGTCTGCGGGGTGCCGGTGTACGACTCGGTGGCCGAGGCTTGCGCGCAGCACCGCATCGACGCCTCCATCCTGTTCATCCCGGCCAAATTCGCCAAGGCCTCGGCCCTGGAGGCGCTAAAGGCCGGGATCAAGCTCTTGGTCATGGTCACCGAGCACGTGCCCCTGCACGACGCCATGGTCATCATGGAGGAAAAGCAAAAACAGGGCGCGGTTATCATCGGTCCCAACACCCCGGGCATGATCTCGCCCCCGGAAAAAGCCATCCTGGGCTTCGTGCCCACCCGCTATTTCATTCCCGGCCCCATGGGACTGGCCTCCCGTAGCGGCACTCTCACCTATGAGTTGGTCAGCCGGCTGACCGCGGCGGGCATCGGCCAGAGCACCTGCATAGGTGTGGGCGGCGACCGCCTAGTGGGGCTGCGTTTTGCCGAGGTTCTGTTAAAGTTCGAGAAGGACCCCCAGACCCGGGCGGTGATGCTGGTGGGCGAGATCGGCGGCACCATGGAAGAGGAGGCCGCTGAACTGGTGGGCGGCGGCAAAGTGACTAAGCCGGTGATCGCCTATCTGGCCGGGCAGACTGCCCCCGAGGGAATGAAACTGGGCCATGCAGGGGCCATCGTGGACGGCGGACGCGGGGCCATGAAGACCAAGATTGAAGCGCTGGAAAAGGGCGGAGTGCTTGTAGCCCGCCAGCCGGCCGAGGCCATTGACCTGGCCCGCAAAGCATTGGAGTGAGATTTGCCGAGATCCGACAACGACCGGGTCAAATCGCTGGAAAAGGGGCTCCAGTTGCTCTTGCTTCTGAGCGGGCAAGCGAGCGCCTTAAGTCTGGATAAGATCACCCAGGCCTCCGGCCTGAACAAGACCACCTGCTTTCGGCTGCTAAAGACCATGCAGGACTTTGGCTTTGTTGAGCAGGAGCCGGACAGCAAAATGTACCGCTTGGGCCCCAAGAACATCTCCCTGGGTGCGGCAGCCATGCAGGGCATTTCCCTGCGCCGCCTGGCCCTGCCGTACATGCAGAAGCTCAAAGACTCCACCCAGGAAACCGTCAACTTGTCGATCCTGGATGGGACCGAGGTGGTGTTCATCGAGCGTCTGGAGGCCAGCCACATCCTGAGCACCCATCACCGTATCGGTGACCGGCTGCCGGCTTATTGCACCTGCATGGGCAAGGCCATCATGGCCCACCTGCCCCAGGATAAGCTCCTGTCCATATTGGAGCGGACCAAGTTCGAGGCCAAGACCCCCAACACAGTGAAAAGCAAGCGGGTGCTCCTGGAAGAGTTGGCCAGGATCCGCGAGGAGGGCCTGGCCTACAACCGGGAAGAGTTGGAAAAGGGCCTCTGCGCGGTGGCCGCCCCGATCATGGGCTACGCCGGGGAAGCAGTGGCCGGGCTTAATGTGAGCTTTCCCCTCACCCGGCACGATGAGCGCGAGGTGGCGGAGCGCTTCGCCCCCCAGGTGAAAGAGGCTGCAGCCAAAATCTCCCGTTTGCTGGGCCATACCAAGGAGCAGGCGGCTTGACCCACCCGGCCCGCGGAATCAACAAGGAGTCATGATGAAGCTCGATCCCATTACCGTTGTGGAAGTAGGCCCTCGCGACGGCCTGCAGTACGAATCCGTCTTTTTCCCCACTGACCGGAAAATCGCCCTGATCGACAGCTTGTCCCAGACTGGGCTAAAGCGCATCGAGGTCACCTCATTTGTGCATCCCAAAGTGATCCCGCATCTCAAAGACGCCGTGGAGGTGCTGCAGGGCATAAGTAAAGCGCCGGGCGTGATCTATAGCGCGCTCACGCCAAACTTGAAAGGTTGCCTAAGAGCCCTGGAAACCCCGGTGGACGAGTTGGCGCTCTTCGTCTCGGCCAGCCAGAGCCATAATCAAAAAAACGTGGGCATGTCCATCGAGGACTCTCTAAAGGGCTTCGAGGACATAGCGCGGGAGGCCTTAGCTGCGGGCCGCAGCCTTAGGGGCTATGTCATCACCGCCTTTGGCTGCCCCTATGAAGGATCGATCTCCTTAGAGGTGGTGGAGAAGATCATTGCAGCCTACGCGGACCTGGGAGTTCGCGAGGTCTCTCTGGGCGATACCACCGGCATGGCCAACCCCCGTCAAGTGGCAGAAGTCTTCGCCCGCTTAGGTGCTGAATACCGGGGCACGACTTTAGCGGCGCATTTCCACAACAGCCGCGGCCTGGGGCTGGCCAACGCCTACGCCGCCTATGAGGCGGGCTGCCGGGTCTTCGATAGCTCGGTGGGTGGGTTGGGCGGCTGCCCCACCGCGGTGGGGGCCATGGGCAACATCGCTACTGAAGACCTTATTAACATGATGGAAGAGATGGGCGCGTCCACTGGAGTGGACTTTGCCAAGCTAATGGAAACGGTCGACCTTGTGCGACGGGTGCTGGGAGGTGAGCTGGCTAGCTATACTTGCAAACAAGGCCGACCCAACTGGAACGCAGTCTAAGACCAGTATCCTACCTGTAAATGGCGGTTGAAAAGCGTGGCACACCGATTCAGTTTTCTTCGGGAGTGTCCTGTCAATGGAGGCCATGGTGGTCTTCAGGCCGGGGCGTCCTGGAGGATTGGAAAGGGTGTACAAGGACATGGAGCAATGGACACGGATAAGGCTAGCGTTACGCGATGGCGAGACGAGCAAGCGCGAGTTGATGCGCCAGGAGGGGATCCACTGGGAAACCCTGCAGAAGATCCAGGATCATTCCGAGCCGCCCGGCTACCGCATGGATTCGCCCCGACCAAAGCGCAAGCTGGGCCCCTACCTTGATTTAATCGCTGAGATCATTGACCAGGACAAGTCGGTGCCCAAGAAGCAACGGCACACGGCCACGCGGATATATCATCGTCTCAAGGAGTTGGGTTACCAGGGCAAGTACACCCAGGTCAAGGAGGCGGTGCGCGAGATCAAGCGTGTGAGCCGGGAAGTGTACATGCCCCTGGTGCACCGGCCCGGTGAAGCGCAGGTTGATTTTGGCTACGCTCTGGCCAAGGTGTCGGGGGAGCTGAAAAAGGTGGCCTTGTTCATCATGGCCTTGCCGTACTCCGACGCCTTTTTCGTGGCTGCCTTCGAGAAGGAGTGCAGCGAGAGCTATTGGGAAGGACATGTCCGGGCGTTTGAGTTTTTCGGCGGGGTGCCCCAGCGGATCAGCTATGACAATACCAAGGTGCTGGTGTCCAAGATCATCGGCCCCCACGAGCGGGAGTTGACCGATGGTTTTCTGAAGCTGCAGAGCCACTATCTTTTCCGTGAGCATTTTTGCCGGGTGCGGCGGCCAAACGAAAAGGGTGTGGTGGAGGGTGTAGTCAAGTACGCCCGGCGGAATTTTTTGGTGCCG
>Ga0307423_1001533_pt1 | contig 13791 bp, 15 predicted proteins | sample SalMarWE160310MG_FD_202154 | JGI IMG/M metagenome (GOLD analysis project Ga0307423, IMG submission 202154) | Salt marsh sediment microbial communities from the Plum Island Ecosystem LTER, Massachusetts, United States - WE1603-10 | ecosystem: Environmental > Aquatic > Marine > Intertidal zone >...
AGATCCGGAAAATGATAGAAAATCTTTTCAATATCACAAGTTTTGAACTAATCTTAAAACTCAAAATACCGTCGGGTAGACCGGAGGGATCTCACCTCCAGTCCCCTCAGAACCGTACGTGAACCTCTCGATTCATACGGCTCCTGCCAGCCATACTCTTGAAACCTCTCGGATTCAAGTCGACGCAGAAAGCAATTAGCTCCTCCCATTTCCGGTTGGCTGAAGCTTTCTACGAGTTGACTCATCCCCTTCGCTCCAGCCCCATTACAGAGCCTTCAACACTACTACAGGATGATCCGCCCCCTTCATGTGCATCAATACTTTCCCCCTTCGTGGTCCTCACTTATAGGGTTTTCTCTTAACATCACATGAAGAGTTCCCACGTTCCACACAAAAGCCTAAATCAAGTTCATGCCATCTTTATGCCGGACGCTGCTCAGGCAGTAAACAGGTTTCCCCTGAGCTTATCCTGGAGACCTGCAAGCACCCAGTTTTGACGCCGTCCCTGATATTTCGACACCTCATCAATGGTTCGCTTACGCTCATCTCCTTGATCCTCACCTGACACGGTCTTCTGCCATGCCTTTTCCTCAACGCTCACCACCAAGGCTTTTGACCACAGCAGCTTGAGGTGGTTTGAAGCCTGCTCTTGTAAGCCGGCTCCGAGGGGCCCACCCTCATCTCTTGTACAGTTACACACACTTTATATTAAAAGTGCGCTCGTGGCGCACTTGCAGGTATCTCAACCTCTGTTAAACAATATTAAAGCCAAGATACTGGTAAGTTATCTGTAATCAAACACACCCTCATTTCCACGATTTCTGTTTCACCTATAGTTTATTATTGAGGTCATTCCTTTTCGGCTCCGTTTGCATATCCGTGGAGTTAAGATTTTGAGTTCATTTCCCGATATCTTAAAATAGGGATGGGAATTCTTATTTCTCATTTATCCCCTTGATTAACCTCTGAGGGAGTGGGGAATCTCAGGGGTTTCTCATTTCCAAGACAAGACTGAAAGCGGATTTTTGTATTGACAATCAATCATCCCCCTTTTAATGTAGACAACGGGTCTTCTGGGGATCTGTGTAGGTTTGTTGTCTATTGGGAGGTAGACGATAAAGAGGGATATCCAGAAGACCCAAACTTTTATTTTCCTCCCGGGCAGATGTTCTGATAGGGTTTTTTATTGCATTTCGTTTTGTTGTAATTTAATAAAATTATTATGAAACCATGTCATCGTATTTGCCTGTCCTTGGTTTTATCAATATTAATGGGCTGTGTTACAAATTCTCCTCGCAATCACCGGAATACGTCCCCTTCTCGACACCCCGAGTTTACCCCAGAAAATTTAATTGATTTAAGACCTGGAATGACCGAAAAAGAAATTGAGGCTATATTTGGTTCGCCTGATAGGACTTCAGTAATTACTTTGGGAAAGAAAACACCATATCCTTGGCCAAGTCTTATATATTATTACGATATGAGAAAGGATAGGATAGGAAGATATAAATATAATGTCTATACCAATACATTTTATTTTGTTACGGATGTTCAACCACCTCTTTTACGTTTTTGGGAATTAGAATTAATTTATCCTGAGGGAAAATAGGAGATGATTTGACAGTTGCTCCAAATATGATTTACTTAACCTGGCACCAAAAAAATATGATATCTGCATGTCAATCGTTGTTGTGAATGGTGTGGAGACTGGTAAGTTATCTGTAATCAACCACACCCCCCTTACTACGATTTCTGTTTCACCTAAAGTTTATATTGAAGTCATTCCTTTTCAGCTCCTGTTGACTATTCCGTGAGGTTAGCATTATGTAAATATATTAACAGACGGATGATTTAGCATGGTTGTTGCAAGTTTTAGTAGAAAGGAGGTCATCATGACAGAATCAATTAGAGATTAAATTCATATAGCATTTTTCATGGCTTGCATAATAGCCCCCTATTTTTATGCTTTTAATATGACTTTTTTTATAGAGAAATGTATAACCATAATGCAGCCTTGCTTAAACGTAGGAAGGAGAAAATAGTTGAATGATTTTCCATACAATAGAAAAAAATTAACTGACAGAAATATAGCCCTATACTCCTGCAAATTAATGATTACCATGTGAAGGAAATTATATTCACATGATCCTGATTAATTATAATATTAAACGGGGTTGATATGATATACCTCATTCTCTGTGAACTATTCAACGTGTCCATAAAATCATACATTTCCACCAAAATGTCATTTCAAGACCGGATTCGGCTGATCGATTTTATTCTAAATATACCAGCAAATTAGAAGAATTCCTACCTAAATTCCACAAAACTACATTTCTAATCCCAAAAGTCGATTCTCATTACGAGAGTTAGTTATATTCTATTAATATCACTCGTGTTTTGAGCTTATGTTTGAAATCCTCTCAAACCGGTACACAAATTGCTTTAGTAGTTTAAGGCGTTATCTGATTGTTAACTTTCCCATAAAAATAGAATTGGGGAAAAAATGCTTTGGATTATAGTAGGCGGGATTCTTTTAGTATTTTTTTATCTGTTAGTTCTCTCTCTATGTATAATAGCCAGTCAGGCGGATAGAGCCATTGGGTTAATTCATAAGACTGGAGACTTTGAATAATTAAATTTGTATTTTTATAATAATGAAGGAATAATATGAAGAAATTTTTTTTGTTTTTATGTATTTTGATTATATTTATTGGAATTGGAGGCTGCCCTTCATCTGATAAAACACCTGGCATTAGCCAATCAAGTTCCACTTCAGCAACTTTGAACCCAGTTAAAACCTCTGATGCAGATTCGATACCTACAAATAGTGATGCTTCCCCGATCCCTGAGCCCGCTACGGTTATGCTGATTGGCTTTGGCTTTGTAGGTATCGCAGTGATTGGGCGAAAGAAATTTAAGAAATAAGCATCTTCAAATCACCTATTTCAAAAGGCAGGATCATTTGGCTCTGCCTTTGTTTTTTGAATATCTGCAATGGATCAAAGATTATAACATGCCAAAATTACTGAGATATTCATTCGATATTTAAATGAGTGGGGAGAATCACCAATTTACGATTCTCCCCCGCAGTTTAAGCATACAAATTTTCAATCCATCTCATGGTTTCATTATCACTGACCCCTCCCAAATACATTTGAGTTGTCGAAAGATTTGAATGGCGTAAAATTATCTTACTGACAATTTCAATCGGGACTCCGGCACGAGATGCATAGGTGGCAGCATGGCGCCTTAAATCATGGGGTCGAAGTCGGACACCAACCATTTCACCAGCCTTTTTTACCATAGATCTCGCTGCTTCATAAGATATAGGAAATATCTTCTGATTGAACTCAATGTGCTTTGAAGTAATATATTCCCTTAGCCAGTCTGCAATTTTCTGAGTTATAAATATAACTTCTTGTTCACGACCACTCTTCGGATCTCTGATGAGCAATTTTTGTCCTGCGATATCATCCGGTGTCAGTTTTAATACTTCGCCAATGCGCATACCGCCCCTTGCCATTAATTCCAAAATCAACCGGTGCCGAAGTTTGGTAGTTCGAAAAATAATCTCATCAATTGTTTCCTTTTCAAAACTATCCCATTGAACAGGCGTATTGGCTTTGTAAAGTTTTTTCAGTAGTTGATTTGCACAGGGGTTTTGTATTCGTTCATCAATATTGTTTATAATGAAATTGAAAAATGCAGCCAGATGTGAATACCGAGTTCGTCTGGTTTGTTGCTTTGTGCCGTCTGTAATTGTATCAAGAAAGGTGAGAATATCCTCCGAGGAAATTTCTTCCAGGTCTTTGTCACCAAAGATCAGACCAAACTTTTTAAGAATCGCTCCATATGATCTTACGGTATTTGGTTTAGAGTGGTTCTGGTGATAGTCTAAACAGATTTTTATGGCTTTTGATACTTTCATAACCTACCTCCTTTGTTGAAATGTTTCTTAAAAAATGCCTCAGAGGTAAGGCTATGATATCTTTTTGATATATTCTATGTTTTACGAAAATTATGCTATTGAGATGCTGATTGATGAAAGGACAATATTCTTAAAGACGAAACCGTGCGCTCCATAGCGAGACTGTCGAAAAAGTCTAAAAAGCCTGATTTTAGCAATTTCGGTTACAATGATTTCAAATACTTATGAATGGCAAAATCGTTAATTGAAGGTTTTTCGACAGTCTCAGCAGGTATCAACGACTTGGAGTTGATGATTTCATACTGAAATTGTTTAAATCGGAGGCTCTCTGTGTTAAATATAAAAGGCAGGAATCTACACATTCAGCGTAAGGGTTGCTCAATCAGGCTGACATTGGCGATTAACATCAACTGTCTGCTGAAGCTATTTTGGTTTCAGCTCGATCCGGTTATGCCCCTCCAGTTTGCCCTATTTACTCGACTCTACTGATTAAAAGTTATGATAATAGCGCCTCTGTTGTGTAATTTTTAAGTAATAATTCCAATAGTTCCGATTGATTTTTACTGAGTTTGTCAAAATGCAAACCACATCGGCGCTTTATAATACTACCATTTTTATCGCATTTAGGGTGTTGAATGTCATACACGATCTTACAATGCACTTCGGGAAGGTAGAAGTTGTCTCCTGAAAGAAAAATATAAACCTGAGAAAAATCTCTATCTAAACCGGCTGTAGTGTTCCCACATAAATACGATAAAGTCAGACCTCTTATACTGATATCATTGACTCTCCCTACTGTTCCAAATTTACTTCCTAATGCAGCGAACGTATTTTCCTGTACTGAAAACCGTATATATTTTCTTTGTTCTATATCCATTTATCAACTTTGCTTATTTGAATTTTAAGTTTTTTTCGAATATTTTGACCAATGCCTTTCCATCCCGCCGATTGATAGGAATTTTGCTTTCACTTAAATGGTTTCAATACATTTATCCATAATACAATTTGCAAAAATCGTGCGAAAGGACAGGCGAATTTCGTTCCTGTTAAATTCCAACCAGTTAGCTTATAATATGCCATCAAATTAGTTTGTAATAGGGTAGAGGTTTTGTAAAGAATTCCGACGGCTAATTTATTGTTGTTATGACTGAGTGGAAAATATAGTATAAAAACAGCTTGTTAAGAAATGGGGATGCGGTGAAGAGAACTTGTAAAAAAACCCGACGATTCTAAATAAAATATCGGAGTGATTGAGGGATTTAAAACTACACGTACCTTACCATGAGTACAACCTGAAACCGAGTCTCATTCATTGCATAAGGACTCCAAACAACCGATATATATCGACGCTACTAATCCAAGCCTTGTTCAAATTTATATTTATTTGCCCCAACAATGATAAGGTTATTTAATTGCTTTTTGATACTACTAAGATTCTTTTGCAATACATCTCTACCAAATGGATGGATTGTCTTTAGGTCATTAGTGTCTATAAATATATCACGAGAACCGTTACCATTCTTTGTTAACGTGTTGATCAATTCGTGTGCAGAAGCTTCATCAAAATCACCAATTAATCTCAGGTAGAGGGTGTCTTCAAATATATAGGAAATAATGTGAGAATTAAATGCCATTTGTATGCCTCCTTTCAAATAGCCTAATCTTTATTCCACAAAACTTTGAATGTCACAACCAGGAGAGCAAGTGCTACAATCAGGTATTAGTTATGCAAAAAACATGCAAATTAAGGGGTTTTTTAATTGCTATAAATTTCAAACAATTAGATGCATCGTAAAGAAAACAATACAACAAATTATGAAATTAATGTTATAATATCTATGTAATTCATGCCACATTGTGGTATTTAATACATAGAGTTTAGTAGAAAAATAAATTTAAGTTTAAGGCACATATAAACAATTAACCTGTCTCACGGGATAGGCAACAGGAGTCGAAAAGGAAAGACTTCAATATAAACTTTAGGTGAAACAGAAATCGTGGAAAGGAAGGGTGTGATAGATTGCGAGACTGTCGAAAAAGTCCTTTTCAAGTATTCATCCCTGGTGTAAGATATTTGTTTTTTAGAAAGTTCTTTTCCCCGAAGGGCCTATATCTTTATGTCATTATTTTCCTTATTATCCGTCAACATTATACTATCTTCTCAAAATCCCGTTAAGCTATACCATAGTTTATTATTTTTTCTATGTTATGAACCATACAGTACAAAACCCACTGTATGTTGACTTTAATTTTGCCCCTGAGGGTAAAGCGGTCCAATCGCTTGTGGGTTCTGATATTGGCATATATGGGTTCAACAATGGCAATGCGTTGAGGATATATTTTGCGTCCTTTTTCACTGTCTACCTTTTCAACCATTGCTTTGGAAAGATTGGTTTATTCAGTTCCGATTGGGACATCTAATGATCGGCGTTTTGTGTTCTTGCGATAAAAGCATCTGCTCTTTAATGCACATTTTTTACAATCTTCGGCATCCGCCATATATCGGCTATAGATGTTACGATCCACAGTGTGCTTTTTTATATTTAGTTTCAAAATGTTCCCATTGGGACAAATATACTGATCTTCGGCCTCATTATATGTGAAATCTTCTAAAACAAATTTCTTTTCTTTTTTAACCTGACCTCTTGTCTGAGTTGTAAACCGTGGATCTCGTTTTCGAAAATAGATATCAGGGATATAGGCATCCAGTTCCTCTTGTTGGCACTTTTTCAAATTACTGTGACTATGATAATTGGTATCAGCAGTTAAAATTTTGTCCTTAAAATAATCTGTTGGCTTTCCAATTTTCTGTAAGTTTTCTTTTGCTCCCTCAAGCATGGGAGAAATATGGTAATGGTCTTGACCCTTGCCAAGGGCTTCGGCGTGAACGATCACCCGATGTTTTTTATCCACCAACGTTTGGCCATTGTAACCTTGAATCGTACCATGGGATGTCATCATTTTGGCCGATTCTTTATCCGTAATGTTGCTCTGGACTTCTTTACCTGTCGTCCCTATCTTAGCATCGTTTTCCTTTAACCACTTCTCAATCCGCTTGGCTTGGTTTTGTAATTTCTCAATCTGTTTCTCACGGTTTGATAGCTCGGTTAAACCATCGCTGTTGTTTTTATCGACTTCAATCTGTTCTGCTAATAATTGCTTGACCTTTTGCTCGATCTTCTCCCTTTTCCTCTTTATATCGGAAATTTTACCACTCCATCGTTTGGAAGCATTGGAAGGAAGTTTGCATCCGTCTAAAGCAAAAAAAGTCCCTCCCAAAAGCTTCTCTTCCTCTCAAACCAATAATATGTCTGTAAAAAGAGGCGAAATCTCATCCTTCACCGAGGCAACAAATGACGCTAATGTACTATGATCCGGCCGCTGGTTACACGAAATCGCCATGAAGGTGACATTTTCACAACACGCTCTTTCAATCTTTCGAGAAGACATCAACCCGCGTGAATACCCCAACAAAACAACCTTTAAAAGAACTTTGGGATCACACGCCGAACGACCTGTTTGGTCATTTTTATAATTCCGATCAAAAACAGACATATCCATTCGTGTATCTACAAGTGTGTGAATCGCAAATTCTAATGTTCCGGGCATCAATTGATCTTCAAGTGAAACAGGAATAAATATTTTTTGTGAATAATCGTAACGTTTATATTTGGCCATTTTTCCTTCCAATTAATCGTTGCTATGTTTAAGGTTTGGGTGCTTTCAACCATCTCTTCTATATCACATAACAAGTTAATTTAAAAGGGAATAATATAATTTTTAAAGGAAATTTACAGAAAAGATCTTACTCGTTGAAAAGGATATTTAAAGGAAGGCTAAAAAATCATAATATAGCAAAGCTCTAAAAAAATATGCTCTCTAAATGAACCTTTTTCGACAGTCTCTGCAGTAAACACAGGTCTTGGATTGATGATTTCATTATGAAATCGAAGCGCCTCTCTGTCAGGCACTGTTGAGGCTAAAAAAATGAGGACTTAGTCCTCTACAAAAATTATTATATTCATATTTATTTCCTATAATTTTAACCTATTAAACTCTATGGAAATTTCTGTTCCATCATCACGATTGACACGTATTTCTCCTTTAAGTTGATCTTCGATTAAATGTTTGACCAGTTTTAACCCAATTCCCTTGGTGTTGTTAAAATCGATTCCTTTAGAAATACCAACACCATCATCTTTAACTCTCATAAAAACTGTATCGTCGGTTGGATTATTGATGCAAATATTGATAGTTCCCTGTTTACTCTCTCTGAAAGCATGTTTGAAAGAATTTGTAATTATTTCATTTAATGCCAAAGCAGAGGGAATAGCTTGATTTAAAGAAAGATACATCTCGGATGCCTCTATCACACAGTTGATAAGTGTTTCACTACTACCATAGATAATTGATATATAATCTATCATTTCATGAACATGTCTTCCCATGTCAACTTGATCCAACCGATCGCTTTTATAAAGTTGGTTGTGGATTAGAGCAATAGAGTGGATTCTGGAATGAACATCCGACAATAGTTTTTGCTTTTCCCGATTTTCCGTGTTCATGCTACTCAAATCGATAAGACTGGAAATAATTTCAAGATTGTTTTTCACTCGATGGTGTATTTCACTCAAAAGCATTTGTTTTACTTTGAGAGATGTTTTCAGAGACTCCTCGAGCTGCTTGCGATCTGAAATATCCACCAATACACCTAAAATGCCACATATTTCCTCTTCATCTCTGATCGGCGCAATTATGTTGTGGTAAAAGTATTTCTTTCCTTTTGAAGTATGGTATTCCACTTCATCAGCTACTATTTCTCCGGACAAGGCTCTACGGTTATTATTCGTCCACAAATTTAATGTTTCTTTGCTTACGGGAAGATCCTCTGGGCACTTTCCAATCAAATCACCCCAATTTTTCTTGCAAATTGAGTTTTGAAGAAAATAGCGGTTGGTCGAATCAAGCGCAAACACATCAAAGGGTAAACTGTCAAGCACTGCATTAAGCATTCTCTTACTTTCTTGCAGTTCTTCCTCTATAAGTTGGCGCTCAAGGGCTTCCCGCTCTAACTCCTTGATGCTATTAACCAGCTCTTCATAGGTTGGCTTTTTGTTCATTACTAAATCCCCTAATTATATTCAAAAAACCTCCGAAAAGTGAAGGCTTAAAACCGAAATAAAAAGTTGTGTTTGCTTGCCATTACCTGCACTATTCACAACATCAGTTGATATACAGATATCATATTTTTCTGGTGTCAGGTGGAATAAATCCTATTTTTGGTAATCATCGAAAAGCGGTCCTCTTAGTGGTTTGTTTGATCCCTAGAAATATTGTTCAATTAATTTTTCTCAGGGTAAATTAATTCTAATTCCCAAGAGCGTAAAAGAGGTGGTTGAACATCATTAACAAAATAAAATGTGTTGGTATAGACAATATCTTTATATTTCCCTCCCCGATTCTTTCTCATTACGTAATAATATATGAGGCTCGGCCAAGGATCTGGTGTTTTCGTTCCCATAGTCATTACTGAAGTCATATCAGGCGAACCAAATCTATCCTCAATTTCTTTTTGGGTCATTCCAGGTCTTAAATCAAATACATTTTTAGAAGTAAAATCGGGGTGTCGAGGAAAGATTGTTGCACAGCCCATAAATATTGATAAAACTAAGGATAAGCAAATTAGATGATATATTTTCATAATAATTTTATTAAATTACAACAAAACAAAATGCAATAATTAACTTCTGTTAGTATTGTTTACAGGGGATAAAAAGAACGGGCTGCCCAAAAAAAACCCACATGGACAGCCCTAAACACAACCTTCACCAAAGGAGGTAAAAGTCAATGTTTTTCAATATCGGGTGGTTCGTTTTTGATTTGCATAGCACACAGACTTGTTATTGCAATTACCCGTCAGGCCGATCTTTCACATTTATGTGATAAATAACCACACCAATACAAATAAGTACGATGCCTAAAATTAAACGTATTAGCATATCATTTCTCCCATATGTATATATCGGTGCGTATTCCGATTGATCGCGAACACCGATTCCGATCGATCGCGGACAGCATTCCGATTCATCCCGAACAGTCATTCCGATTGATCGCGAACAGCATTCCGGAGCATCCCGAACAAAAAATATAATCAATTGAAAGCGGCGCTGGTAACCTATAAACCGTCGGCAAAGTTAATATCTCATATGCGAATGAGGAGGAACTATGCCGACAAAGAGGTTGACCATGCGCAAAATCAGAGAAATATTACGGTTAAGATTCGAATGCAAACTCACCTATGGACAAATAGCAACAAGCTGCGGTATCGGCCGATCAACGGTATTTGATTATTTGAAACGTTTCGAGGCCGCCTCCCTGGGTTGGCCGCTTTCTTCAGATATCGATGATGCACGCCTGGAGCAGCTTTTGTACCCATCTGTCCGGATTGATTATTCCACAAAGAGAGCTCCTCTCGATTACCAGTACATTCATGGCGAACTGCGCCGTAAAGGCGTTACGCTGATGCTGCTGTGGCAAGAATATAAAGCGCAATATCCGGACGGATACCAGTATAGCCAGTTTTGTCATTTGTACCGGCAATGGGCCGGTCGTATCGATCCGGTCATGCGCCAGGAACACCGCGCCGGAGAAAAGATGTTCGTTGATTATGCCGGCCAGACCGTAGGGATTTATGATTCGACATCAAAGAAGATCCGCGAAGCTCAGATATTTATCGCCGCCCTGGGCGCTTCGAACTACACCTATGCCGAAGCCACATGGACACAAAAACTACCGGATTGGATCGCTTCCCACTGCCGTGCCTATGATTATATCGGCGGTGTTCCCGAAGTGACCGTTCCAGACAATTTAAAAAGCGGTGTTAAGGCTCCTTGTTTTTACGAGCCCGACCTTAATCCCACGTACCTTGATATGGCCCGGCACTATGGTACGGCAATTATCCCGACACGTGTTGCAAAACCCAGGGACAAAGCAAAAGTGGAAGTTGCCGTCCAGATTGTTGAACGCTGGATACTGGCTCGGCTTCGCAACCACGAGTTCTTCAGCCTTCAGCAACTCAATGAAACCATTGAAAAATTATTGATAGAACTCAACAGAAAGCCGTTTCAAAAACTTCCGGGAAGTCGCCGATCCATGTTCGAGGATGTTGACAAACCGGCTTTAAAACCCTTGCCCCAACAATCCTATCAATTTGCCGAATGGAAAAAGGCGCGGGTGAACGTCGACTATCATATCGAGGTGGACCGGCATTATTACAGCGTCCCCCACCAACTGATCAAAAAGCAGATTGATGTCCGCATCACAAACACGACCATTGAGTGTTTCTACAAAAACAAAAGGGTTGTCAGCCACATCCGCAACTACCAGCAGGGACGGCATACCACGGTTAAAGAGCACATGCCAAAGTCCCATCAAAAAATGGCTGAATGGACACCGGATCGTTTTATCCGATGGGCAAAGAAAATCGGTCCTCAAACCGCCCAGCTCATCATGACGGTGTTGTCTTCACGGCCTCATCCCCAGCAGGGATTTAGAAGTGCTCTGGGAATATTGAGGCTTGCAAAGAGTTATGGGGACCACCGCTTGGAAGCCACATGTAAAAGAGCGCTCATGATCGGCTCGACCAGCTATCGCTCCGTGGCATCCATACTCAAGCACGGCCTGGATCAAAGACCCCTTGCCGAACAGGTAAAAGATAAACCGGCTATTTTGCATAAAAATGTCCGTGGATCTCAATATTACAACTGAAAGGAGGTGACATATGTTGACCCAGCCCATCTTTGATAAACTTCAGCAATTACGATTTTATGGTATGCTCAAAGCATTGGAAGAACAAATGCAAATGCCGGATATCCACAAGCTTGGTTTTGAAGAACGTCTTGGTCTGTTGTTGGACCGTGAAACGACCGTAAGAGAAGACCGACGCCTTAAAACCCGTTTGAGAAAAGCCAAACTTAGACAAAATGCATCTGTGGAGGATGTCGACTTCCGCCATCCGCGAAAACTCGATAAAATCCTGTTCATGAGTCTTGCCGATTGCCGGTGGCTCAAAGAACATAACAACGTTTTGCTCATCGGCCCCACAGGCGTCGGTAAAACGTATCTTGCATGTGCATTGGCCCAAAAAGCCTGCCGGGAAGGCTACAGTGCTTTATACTTCAGGCTTCCAAGGCTTTTGCATGAACTGAGCATCGCAAAGGCTGATGGCCGATATGATAAATTACTCGCAGGCATCGGCCGCACCGACCTGTTGGTTCTCGATGATTGGGGACTTGATAAATTTGTCAAAGAACAAAGACATGATCTTTTAGAGATCCTGGAAGATCGGCATGGACTTCGATCCACTTTGATTACCAGCCAACTTCCGGTAAAACACTGGCATGAAATCATTGCTGATCCAACCCTTGCAGATGCCATTCTCGACCGGTTGGTTCACAATGCTTATAAACTTGTACTCAATGGTGAATCCATGAGAAAAAAACAATCTAAATTGACTTAGTACAGAATTTTTGAGATGTTTTTACAAACAGCGTCGCTTCGCTCCGATAATTGTTCGCCATCACCCGGACAGCTGTTCGCCATCGTCCGGAATGGCTGTTCGGCTTCCTCCGGAATCACTGTTCGCCATCACCGGAATACGCATATATCGGCAGATATGCTTAAAATCTTGACACCACGGGATGAGCTTTGGGGTTGTCAGGGTGAATTAAAAGGGAATCTCCTCAATAGAAAAAATAAAGGTGAGTGTTAAAAGAAATATGGAAATTGTTAAAAGAATGAAATTAAAAATGGAATCTTTCATGACTACCTCCTTTAATTTCATCATGCTAATTTATCTTCAAACTAGTACTGAAAATAAGACTACATGGTAATAAGTCAAGATGTTCTTAAACAAGGAGATAGGGTCGGCTTTTGGGATTGTCCTGGAAATAGAAAACCCTTAGGAAGTCCCGCTGACCTCCTAGGGGATAATAAAAGTAGGTAAAAGGCAAGCATTGCCCTATACTAAATATATTATCGGCAAAAAGGGCAATAATCCTAAATGGAAATTACAGCCCAGTATAGCTTGACGAAGCGAAAAGCGGCAACCCTTGAAATAACAAATCCCCGAGAGCCACCGTTAAACCCCTTGGGGGTAGGAGGTCAGACTTTTTAGAAATTAATTATAGCCTAACACTTAAAGAATAATACCACATGGTATATGTTAACGTGTATTATAAATCTTTTATATTGGGGTAATAGTCTGCATCGTAACTGTGATCAAAAAACAACACAAACAACAACAAAAAGAATCCATAAATCTCTAAAATACCGACCGTTGTTGCAAAAACTAAAAATGTGCTAAATGCTATATTCATGACCAGTAATCCTTAACTGTCAGATCTTTTATCAGGTTTAAGGTAAATGATTATTACTGTGGCAGCATAAACAATTGTGAGACCTAAAATTAAATACTTTGTTATCATGTCATTTCTCCTATATGCATATATCGGCAAATGTACTCAAAATATTAACTCAACGGGATATGCAAACGGAGCCGAAAAGAATGACTTCGATATGAACTTTAGGTGAAACAATAATCGTGGAAAGGGGGGTGTGGTTGATTACAGATAACTTACCACGACATGAAATCCATTAAAACCAATAGATATCAAACTCGAACTGTAAATATCAAGTCGAGACCTTTGTTAGATATCCATTTGTTACCTCAGGTTTTGCATTTGTTGTGATCTATTGCAGTAAAGCGTAATGAGATCTGATTTTTCTATTATTATTGGTTAGTTATGCTCTTTTTACTGGCTTATATTTCCGTGAATGTCAAGCATAATCTTTCTTTCTCC
>Ga0307423_1001534_pt1 | contig 13789 bp, 11 predicted proteins | sample SalMarWE160310MG_FD_202154 | JGI IMG/M metagenome (GOLD analysis project Ga0307423, IMG submission 202154) | Salt marsh sediment microbial communities from the Plum Island Ecosystem LTER, Massachusetts, United States - WE1603-10 | ecosystem: Environmental > Aquatic > Marine > Intertidal zone >...
TCGCCTCTCCGATTTCCCAAAAGACGAAGAAATCGCGAAAGAAAAGCTCCGGGCTTACTATAGCAAGCTCGGATTTGTTGGTTTGGGCGGAACCCCCTTCATGCTTCTGTCAACAGCCCTTTGGTTACCAGTTCCATAGCTGGACCATAGCCCCGCCATATGAAGAGTACGGGCCATTCATTGATTGGCATAGAAAAGAAGAAGGCTCAATCTTTACAGATTGAGCCCTCATTATGTCTGGCTCTCCAGTCCGCCGGCGGCGGACTCTGCCTGCGGTGCGGCCCTCGTTCAATGTTATCTCGCATCCATTCACGCCCCCGGCCGCTCTTCAGAAATCGTTCACGCTTCATTGCCTCACTACGTCAGGTATCTTCAATTTTTCTTTCTGGATTTCGACAGCCTTCGCAGCTTGTCTATATTGCCAGATGCGAGAGCCTCCTTTTTAGCACGGGTCCAACGTTTAATCTGAGACTCCCGCTTTCTGGCTTCAGAAAAGGTTGGGAAGGATTCTGAATAAACCAAACTAGTTGGCGGATCAAGTTTGGTGGTTGAGCATGCATGTTTAGAATAATGCTCTTGAACTCTGCGGTCGAGGTTAGTCGTAGCACCAACATATAATTGACCAGATTTGAGTCTGAGAATGTAAAACCAGGCAGGCATATTTGCCCATGATGATGCAAATCGAAGATCATTCAGGCCTTCGACAAGACCTTCGGCAAGCTCAGGTCAAGCTCAGGCCCATTCGACGCTCGAGATGGCATGATTAAGGCCGACAGGCCATGAGTCCTTCGATTGAACTCAGGACCTTGAGCCAGCCGAAAGGCAAGCGAAAGGGGCACCCACGTAAGTGGTGTGCCCCTGAGCGCGTCGAATGGCTCCCCAGCACGGACTCGAACCGCGGACCCGATGGTTAACAGCCATCTGCTCTGCCAACTGAGCTACTGGGGATTGGTTATCAACGTGGAACTCGAAAAATACAAAGAGCCGAATTGCCCCCCCCTGAGCCCGATGGTTAATCCCGCCTGCGGCGGGACTCTGCCAACTGAGCTACTGGGGATTGGTAAATCGGGAATATAGATCCAGCAACAAGCTTTCGTCAAGCTAAAAACTGGTCCCCAGTCCCCCCGAATGGGCCAAAGGAAATGGCCGGTTTGGCTCAAGTCTAGACTTCCCCGCTGGCCCGAAAACCGCGTTTTTCCGTTCAGAAGGGGAAACCGCCCGCCCTGGTCTGCTCGCCTGTAAAAACGCCCACTGCAATGATTTGCGAGGGGTCGTTCCGGAAGAGGTTTATTGGCACTGACTTTGCGGACACGTCGGCAGCAAAAGCATTGTGATCTCTAAAAATCCTTGACATGGAGCTTGTCGGCCAGGTAAAAAAGCCACCCAACTTGACCCTGTAGCCCCGATGCCGATAAAGGAGAAGTCCAGCGGCGGTTGCAGAGGCTATCCATCAATCGTTTGGAGGCGAAAAGACTTTTTTGCATCAAATGCCATTCGGAGAATTGGAGGCGGGGGGAATGCGGCGGGAACCCGAGACGAAGGGTTCGTCTAAACGGTGCTGCACGCTGCTTCAATTCAAGAAACGGGCCCCGCTTTTCAGGACCAGGGTTTTTCTTTTGGCCGCTTGCCTCCTGATTTCTTCTTTTTTCACCTTGGAGGCCTCCGCCACGCCTGAAGAAACCTCTCAACCCGTTGCGTCTTCCTGCGCAATCGGCAAGCCTGGGACCGCCGATCCCAAATCCAAAGGTCCAGCTGTAAAATTAAAACGCGCAGCGCATTCGAAACGCAAGGCCAAACCTCCCACACAACCCATCGTCTCTGAAAAAACCAGGGCCAAGGCCGAGAACATCACATCCGAAATCTCACCGGCCCTGCCCGAGAACCTGGAAGTCGAAATCAGCAAGTTTTTCGGTCTGCGCTATCAGATGGGCGGCGAAGGCCTGAACGGGATAGACTGCTCGGCTCTTGTTCAGAAAGTCTACTCCGATGTGTTCAGCATTGATCTTCCCCGAAACTCCTTGCAGCAAAGCCGCCTCAGTAGTCTGGAAAATGTAACGGAGGATGAACTCAAGGCCGGTGACCTGCTCTTTTTCGGTCCCAAGCGCAAGCAGGTCAACCATGTTGGGATGTACCTGGCGGGTGGCTATTTTTTCCACGCAGTGCGATCAGAAGGGGTCACGATTTCCCGGCTGGATAACCGTTATTGGAAATCGCGATGGATCTTCTCCAAGCGTGTGAAGGGCCTTGCAATCGAGCGCGATTCGGATGTGGACCAGGAGCTCGAAAGGGTTCTTGAGCAATATTCCGCCCGTTTTGCTTTTGCGGGAGACGCCGCATCCGAGACGGTCAGTTTTCTCGAGGGCGGCATCAACAGCAACGATTCGCTGGAGTTTCTGCTGAGCGGGTTCTTTATGAACGCCCTTTATAACCCTGCTCAGCCACCGGATTTCCAGTCCTCTGCATGGCCGCAGGAGACTGAAAGATCCGAGACGGAGCGTGGGTTCCGTCTCGCCACCATTCTCTCTCCCGTGGAATGGTTCAAGCTAATCCCGTCCTTGACCCACATCGCAGCAGCTCAAGACGAAAATATCGGGGGGAGCAACCGCCAGGAGCTCGGCCTGGAAACCCGGATGATGGTGCCTTCGTCAGGGATGGCTCTTTTCATGGCAGCCCGTGCCAAGAACCAGGAAAATCTGTTTGAGCGTCCCCTGAATGTCTCGCTGGACTGGCAGTCTCTCGATGTGGCACTCGGGTTCCACTATCGTCTTTCGGACTCTCTCCGCTTTTCTCTCTGGGGCACGCGCGCTTACAACCACGATCTCAAAGAAAACGACCCGTCGGGACGGCACGATGCGCCGCTCGATGACGTCTCCTTGGAGTTGAACTTCAACTTCTGACGGTTTGCCTGAAGCCTTCCCGTTCGTGCCCCGACCCCCTCTACCCATATATTTTCAATCCCCTTTCAGACCCTTGGGTTGCACAGCGGCCTGTTCCGCTGATTCTGCGGCCCAGCCCCCGCCCAGGGCCTTGTATAGCGCTATCAGGTTGGTAGAGACGGTAGCCGTGCTTTGGACAAGAGCGTTCTCGGTAATGTAAAGAGCCAGTTGGGCTTGCAGGACATTGATGAAATCGGTCAGGCCTTCGATATACAGCTTTTCGGCCAGCGAAACGGCTTTGTGGTTGGCGGCGACGGCGGTGACCAGGGCTTCACGATGGGTCTGTTCCTTGGCCGAGGCAACCAGCGCGTTTTCAACCTCCTGCAAGGCGCTGAGAACCGTCTGTCGATAGATGATAACGTCCTGTTCCTGCAGCGCTTTTTGCACCTCTACGCCGGCTTGAATGCGGCCGCTTTCAAATAGACGCCAGACAGCAGACGGGCCAAAGGACCAAAAACGGGTGGACCAGTCGAACAACGAGCCAAAATCATCGGATTGATAGCCCATCGAGCCGACGATGGTAAATTTGGGAAACAACTCGGCCGTGGCGACGCCGATGCGGGCGGTGGCGGCATGAATCTGGGCTTCGGCCAGTCGAATATCCGGCCGCCTGCGCAGCAGATCCGACGGTACGCCCACCGGCACGACCGGTGGGGCACTCGGAATGGCAACGACAGGGGAAAGTTCCGCGTCCAACGCCGACGGTGCTTCGCCAATGAGGATGCTGAGGCTGTAGATCGCCTGCCGGGCCGAGGATTCCAGCAGCGGAATCTGGGCGGCGGTCGTGGCGGTTTGCGCTTCCGCGTTGGCCACGTCCAGACCGCTGACAAATCCGCCTTCGAAGCGTTCCCGGGTCAACTTGCCGCTATGCTGCTGAGCCGCCAAGTTTTGCTTGGTGATGTTGATTTGCTGCTGATACGCGCGCAATTGGATGTAGTTGCGCGCCACTTCGGCCATCAAGCTCACCAGCACGTCACGGCGCGATTCCATGGCAGCTTGCAGGTCTGCATCGGCCGCCTCCAGGTTACGACGCTGACCGCCGAAAATATCGATTTCCCAGCCGGCGTCAAAACCGGCCTGGTACTGGTCGCTGATGACAGCCGCGGCCCGGCCGTTGGCTCCGGTTATGGGAGATTCACTGCGTCGATAGGAGCCCGATGCACCCAGGGTGGGGCCCAGGCCGCCCGCGGCGACTGCTCTGGCTGCGCGGGCCTGGCGGATGCGGGCCTCGGCCAGCTTGAGATCGAGATTGGCCGTCGCGGCCCTTTCCACCAGGGAACTCAATGTCGGATCCGCGAAAACCGTCCACCAGCGGCCCAGTTCTTCATCCGCGACGGTCTGGGGCACGGTTGCAGCCGGCTGCGTGAATCCACTCCACCGGGCAGGCACGGCAGCTTCGGGGCGCTGGAAGTCGGGTCCCACGGTGCAACCGGACAACAGGGCCAATAGGATCACGGTCGGGAAAACAGCGGAAAAAAGCGCCGGATGCACCGGCCGGCCATGGTTTGCGTATCTATTGAAGGACTTAGAAATCAAGGTGCTTGCCTCTGATGGGATTCTTTGCATGGATGTCTCTCATTCGTACCTCAGGGCCTCGATGGGATCCAGCCGCGAGGCTTTCCAGGCCGGGTAGAATCCAAATATCATCCCCACACTGGCCGACACCAGTACGGCAGCGGCAATGGCCACGGGTGAGGTTTCCACCGGCCAGTGCAACAGCAAACGGACCAACTGGGAGCCGCCGTGGCCCAGCAGGATGCCCAGTGCCCCGCCCACCAGACAAAGAACCACCGCCTCGACCATGAACTGTTGCAAAATGTCCTTGCCGCGCGCGCCCACGGCCATGCGCAGGCCGATTTCACGCGTGCGTTCGGTGACCGAGACCAGCATGATGTTCATGATGCCCACGCCGCCCACCACCAGAGAGATCATGGCTACGGAAAGCAGCAGATTGGTCATCATGGTCGTAGTTGAAGAGAGGGCCGTCGTCATTTGGGTCATGTCGCGGATGCTGAAATCGTCCGCCTCGCCCGCACGAATGCGATGCCGCTCGCGCAGCACCAGGGTCATCTGATCGATGGCGGCCGGAATTTCTTTCGTGCTCCGCGCCGCCGCCAGAATGTGATCGATGTTGGCAAACCGAACCGGCATGGGATTGTCGGCGGCCTGGACGTCGGACCGGTCCGGGTAAAGATCGGACTGGCCGCCGGGATACAGATTGCTCAGGGTGTTGACCGTACTGCCGGAGCTGCTGCTGGTGCTCTGGTTGGTATCGGCCAGCGCCTCGCCGGTGACCCGGTATTTGATGGTGGTCCAAGGAGCCACAATAATGTCATCCTGGTCCATCCCCATCATGTTGGCACCCTTACTGCGGAGAACACCGACCACCCGGAAGGAGACGTTCCTGATACGGATCTCTTTGTCGATGGAGCTTTCCCCCTGAAACAGCTCACGCACAAGGGTTTGGCCCAGAATGCAGACCTTATTGGCATTGGCCACATCGCGATCGGTAAAGGGGGCCCCTTCGGTCACGGTCCAGTTCTGCACATCCAGATAAGCCGGGGTGGAACCGTAAATGAAGGTCGGCACCCAGTTGCGGCTGCCGTAGACCACCTGAGCCCGGGTGTGGACAAGCGGCACGGCGGCACGGACGGCCGGGCATTCCCGCAAAATGGCCTCACAGTCTTCGGGCGTTAGGGTGGTGGTACTGCCAGAGCCGAAAGTGACACCCCCGCTGGAAGCGGCCCCTGGGCGCACACTCAGGACGTTGGCGCCCATACTGGAGATGCTCTTCTGAATGGCTGCCGACGATCCTGCGCCGATCTCCATCATGGCAATGACGGCGGCCACGCCGATCACGATGCCCAGGGTGGTCAGGATGGCCCGCAGGGGGTTGCGCCGCAGCGCCTTGAGCGCCGTACGAAAGGTACGATAGGCTTTCAGGCCGAGGCTCATGTCGCTTCCTCCGCATGAAATCCGGCCTGGCCGGAAGTGCGCTCGACGATCATGCCGTCGTGAATATGGATCACCTGTTGAGCATAGCGGGCCACATTGGCGTCGTGGGTCACCATGATAACGGTGATACCCTCTTTGTGATTGAGCTCCTGGAAGATGGCCAGCACCTCTTCGCTGGTCCGGGAGTCAAGGTTGCCTGTGGGTTCGTCGGCTAGAAGCAACGGCGGCTGGTTGATCAAGGCCCGTGCAATGGCCACCCGCTGCTGCTGTCCACCCGAAAGCCGGGAAGGCTCGTGGTCCATGCGGTCTTCCAGGCCCACGCGCCCCAGCATCTCCGCCGCGCGACGCCTCGCTTCTCGTTCGGACAGATGACCTGCCGTATAAGTCAGCGGCAGAGCCACATTATCCAGGGCACTGGTACGAGGCAGCAGGTTGAAGCTTTGAAAAACAAATCCCAGTTTGCGATTGCGGACCATGGCGCGCTGGTCGGCGGACAAACGCGACATTTCTTCACCATCCAGCCGGTACACGCCGGAGTCGGGTCGATCCAGGCATCCCAGGATGTTCATCAGCGTGCTTTTTCCCGAACCGGAAGTCCCCATCAGGGCGACCATCTCACCGCGGGCGACCGTCAGCGATACGTCCCTGAGCACGGGCACCACGATGTCGCCCATGCGGTAGGTTTTTCGGATCTCCCGGAGTTCAATGATGGTTTCCAAAGATCGATTCACTCCTGTCCGATGGTATCAACGCGATTCCTGGTTGCGGTTGCGGCGCACGAACTGCGGCGCAAAGGGATTTCGGGCATCGCTTGGCTCGCTGTCGTGAGCCTTGAGGCCCGTCACGACCGGCATTCCCTCGGTCAAGCCGTCACCCTCCACTGCGGTCATGATCCCGTCGCTTGTCCCGGCGCGGACCCATAACGGCCGAACGTACGCTCCGTCCAGGGTCCACAGCAAGCGCTCGTGGTTGCCCCCGGAAGCCTGGCTGGTCTGTGTCTCCGCCTGAAATCCCTGGGCAGCCCGGGAATCGGTTTGAGCCGTTGGTTGCACGGCTTCGCGGAATTGGGGTGCGATCTGATCGAGTTGGGGCGTCCAGCGCAAAGCGGCGTTGGGCACGCGCAGCACGTCATTGAGATGCTGGAGCTCGAACTGCACATTGGCAGTGAGGTAGGGCAACAGGCGGCCGTCCTTGTTGTCGGTGATGATTTCCACCGTATAGGTGACCACATTCTGGGTCATGGAAGCATTCAAACGGATCTTGCCCACTGTGCCCCGAAAGGTTTGGCCGGGGAAGGCATCCGCGGTGAAAGTCACCGGCTGGCCCGGGTGGATCTTACCGATGTCCGCCTCATTGACCGCAACCCAGACCTGCATGCGGGTCAAATCCTTGGCGATCAGAAACAGACTGGGCGCGTTGAGGCTGGCGACCACCGTCTGCCCGATGTTGACCCTGCGATCGATGATGACCCCTTTGACCGGAGAAGTGATCGTACAATAGCCTAAGTTACGCTTCGCGCGACTCAGCACGGCCTGGGCCTGGGCCAGACCGGCCCCGGCCTGCAAAATGGCCGCTTGACCCACGGCCACGTTGGCCTTGGCGGTTTCATACGCCGAGCGGTAGGCATCGAAGCTGGCCTGGGCCAGCGCTTCGGACGGCCCTAATTTTTCGGCCCTCCGCCAATCACGCTCGGCCTGGTTCAGTTTGGCCCTATACTGTTCCAGGTCAGCCTCAGCACGCTGCAAACCGGCCTGCGCGGCCTCCACCTGGGCTTGGGCATTGGCTGCCTCTGCCGCATAAAGCGAGTCGTCGATGCGCGCCAAAACGGTGCCTTCGGCCACCTGGGATCCGTAATCCACTGCATGGCCGTTGACGTCCTGGCCGAACGACAGGATCTGCCCGGCGACCTGGGCGCCCACGTCGATCACCTCCTCCGGCTCCACCGTGCCGGTGGCACTGATGGTGACCAACAAATCACCGCGCGTCAGCGCAGCGGTTTGAAACCCCGCGACATCTTCATGACTGCGGTTACGGTACAAGGCCGCTGACGCTCCGATCAGAGCGATGGCTGCCAGCACAATGGCCATCCTTTGGGTAAGTCGTTTCATATCAGGCCCCTGTTAATGCCCCGCGCGGCCGAACGGGCAGCAAAACCCTTGTGTGTCGGCGTTGATTGTTGATCGTGTCTGCGGCACCCGACTGCCCCACCTGTTGGTCCGGCACAATCGCTGCGCCTGCAGTTGCCCCATGGGATAAGACGATTCATGTCCGTTCTTAGTCGACAAATTTTTCTCCATTGAAAAACTCAACGCTTCCTATACCGCTTTTCGCATTCGATCTGCTCCCGAACCGCCCGGATGCCGGCCAGACTGAACCGGGTGACGTGATCAGCCAGTGTTTCGACATCTTCCATCACGGGGTCGGGAGTGGGTAGCGGGGATCCCGCGGAATCGAGCTTACGTCGGCGTTCGCGCATCAGCGGACCGAAACACTGGGCGCGGATGCTCATCAGGCACAGCAGCTCCTGCTGTTCGGTCGCCTCCGGCCCCAGCAATTCGCGGATGATCAAGGTAAACCCGCGAAATATAGGCTCCAGGGCTTGCTGGATGACGTCCGCCAGCAGTCCGGTAGGGTTGGCCATCTCTTTGTAGACGATGTCAAGTTCGTGGCTTTGCGGATCGACGATGCGACGCATGATGGCCAAAATGCGCCCCCGCAGCCGCTCTTCCACCGGCACGTCCTCCGGTACGCCTCCGTCCGGCGGGTAGGCCAGCAAGGATTGGTCAAAAGCAAAACGCCAACTTTCCACGTAGAGCATTTCTTTGTTGCCGAAATGGTAGTTGGCCGCTGCAGTATTGGCATCGGCCTTGCGGCAGATCTCGGCGATGGTGGCATTTCGAAAGCCCCGTCCGGCAAAAACTTCACTGGCTGATATCAGCAGTTGCCGTCGTGTTTCTTGACCGTCGACGCGCAGTTTTCTCATAGAACTTCTCCTGGTTAAATCTAATACATATTTTAAATAAGAATTAGAGATAGTCAAGGGTTTTTATCGCCCCTGGCAAACTGGACTCTAACGTTGCAAAAGTTGAGGATGCCGCAGATGCAAGACGTCAAGGGTTTGGCTGTAGTCGTCCGAATCCTTGACAACAGCAGCTCCTTAGATCCCGCTTTAGCGGGGAGATGCGGTATGATCGGCTTTCCCGAAGGGTAAACAACAGGGCGATTATGACATGGTTCTTGGACATCACCAGATGAGGCTTCCACGCAATACATTTAAGCGCCATAAAAGCTTGTGGTAACAGATAGTTATTATCTCTTAGCCCTGTTGTTTATGCAACATTAGGGTGGATTCAAGGGAGCGACCCATAGGGGAAAAGGCGAGAGGCCGAGGATTCGGCAGACAGGGACAACTCGTTGAATCACGAAGGCTTAAGAATCATGGGCCGAACGGAAAACGGTTATCAAGAGGGTACGTCGCAGTGACTTGCCCTGTTAAATCGGCCCGGCCGTCTCGCGTAGCGAGAATTTAACAGGGCGAGGACGCAGTGCAACGCAGAAGTTGGACTTTTTACGAAGCCGTCACGAATGGATTTTAAAACAGGGGGAGAGAGTAGATGTCGTTTGCCTCATCGGCCAGATACCAGAACTCTCGTTTGCCGCTCGGCGTCTCGTCACCCGTGCCGTTTACGTTGAACAAAAAGGCCTCGAAGTAGCCCTGATCAGCGACCCCGCTTACACTTCCAGCCTCGATCCTGGCCTTCACACCGGGAGATAAGCTAAAAACCGCCTCCCGAGGGGCGCCACCTGTCGTGGCCACGCCAACCTTGTTCCCATCGCTCTGGGCATAGTTGACGTCGTCCAGATTGACGAAATTATTCCGAACCACCGTGATCAGGTTTCTCCCATCGGCTACGGCAGCGACGTCAGAAGACCTTTTTCTGAGATCCCCCGAAAATGTCCAGGCCATCTGCAGGAGAATGCCGAGCATGACCATGACCATCATTAACTCTATGAAAGTAAACCCCTTATTGTCCTTCAATCTTGCCAACACGTTGCCTCCTCCCCGAGGCTCTGCCCGTCTTGAAAGAGACCCAATGGAGCCACGAAGGTTTTGACATGAACCCGAGAGATCAGTTCACCACGTTTCTCCAACCCCCCGTCACATGAACCTGCGAAATGCCTTTCATGTCCGGATATGTGACGTTTCCAAATCCCAGGTTGCCTCGCCGATCCTTCCACACCAGGTACTCAGGACTGAATTCTGAGGCGATGGTCTCGGTGGACCGACTCCTGGCGACCCATTGCGCTTTCTCGACACGGGCCTCCGGCGGCAAGGGTTCCTTTTCATAGGCGACCCAGTTGTCCTTTCCGTAGAGGGACACGGTGCGTTCCTCGGGACATTCAACATTGCCGAATCCCAGTGTACCATGCTGATCCTTCCACACGACATACTGTCGACTGAACTCTGAGGCTATCGTCTCTGCGGATTTCTTTGCCGGCATCTTATAGGCTGGTTCCGGCCCGGTTTCCATGGCAACGACAGGTTTTGGGACATGAACCCACGTATCGGTCTCGAACACATAGATGTGGTCTTCCTCAGGATACCGGACATTGCCGAAACCCAGCGTGCCGCGCTGACCCTTCCATACCAGGTACTGTCGAGAAAGGTCCGAGGCTATTTTTTCAGGATCTTTTCTTCTTTCAATCTGACCCTCAGCCGGGACCGGCGCTTCTTTTTCCGGTTCAGGCATCTTCAGGCTGTACCACGCCCCCATGGCATATCTCGTTTGTGTGTCCGCGGCAGGATACTCGACATTTCCAAAGCCCAGCGTGCCCTGCTTGCTCTTCCACACGAGATATCTGTAGCCGAATTCAGATGCTGCGCCGGTCGCCGCTCTAGACTCCGCCACTGGGGTAATTTCGGGCTGAGGAATAATGATGGTCATTTCTTTTTCACGGTCCGATGAATACGCCGCAGCCTGGTCCATCTGTCTCAGGCGCAGGGCCTCCCAGAACTCTTCTCTTGATTTCGCTGATACTCTAATGGATTCATCGATGCGGTCTTCCGCCTCTTTGGCCTTCCGTGTGGCGGGACTTGGCGTTGGGGCAGCCACCATCACACCGGTCTGCACCCAGGGCTCCAGTCGTTTGTCCACTGCCGCGATCATCCTTTTGTTATTCCGGACGACTGTTTTTGTCAGGAGAAAATCGTCCGGTTTCGGTTCATAATACCAGTCAAGCTCATCGATAAATAATTGATTGCGGATATATTCCGGATACAGCTCTTTGAGACTACTGGGGTATCTTCGCTTCTTTTGGTAGTAGTCCTTCAACGCCCTTGCCATCTGATTCACGCCGGCTTTGGGGCTTTGCTTGGCCACTTCGGTAATCCGGGCGTACTCTTTGGCCCTGTACTCCCCCGCCTCTCGATTGACCTTCTCATGCCGATAGATCATAACGCCGGCCCACAAAGCAACGATGACCGAAACAATAACGACGTATCGCTTTTCCATAAAGACTCACACCTATCCCGGCAGCGGCCTGTCTGTCTGTCCATCATCTCTGGTGACGTCTCCAGCCCCTGATGGATCAGACAGGCTTAGGACGGCTGGCAATGGCCTGACAAAAGGCCTGTCCTGCAATGCCAAGGCTCTTTCGTAGCCCTCATAAAGATCCCCTGGAGGTCGGACCTGGTGGAACCTGGTCATGTTGTCCAATAGTTTAGCGCAGTTAAGTCGCTTTTGTCAACCCTATAATATCTCATTAGTGGTCTGCACGAATAATGCCAACTTCTGAGACTCCGTGCGGGGCGATTTGCCTTGTGGCACAAAGGCCCTCAGGTTTTGTCTTTGACATTGTTTCCTTTCTTATTTAGATTCCCTCGGAGAGATCGTTGAAAGAATACGCGCGATACGGCCGCCCAAAAACGTTAAGTCAACACCACAGGAGAAACAGCGTATGAAACGAATTAGCAAAATGCTCCTTCCATGCCTTTGCTTCATTGTCTGGGCTGTATGCATTCAGGCTGCCCCGGCACAGGAACTTGCACCGGTGATTGAGATAGAGAACCCCACTTATGAATTCCAGCAGGTGACCGAAGGAGACCTGGTTAAGCATGATTTTCGTGTTGTTAACCGGGGGAATGCTCCTCTGGAAATCAAAAAGGTGAAGCCGGGTTGAGGTTGCAGTGTGGCCCGGTTTGACCGGACTATCGCGCCCGGAGAGGCGGGAAACATTTCCCTCGAAGTACGAACCAAAGGATATCAGGGCGACATTCACAAGACCGCCGGCGTGTTCAGCAATGACCCGAAACGCCCCCAGATCAGCATCGGGATGAAAGGTACGGTCTGGACGCCGGTTCACATCCAGCCCCGTTATGTTCAACTGAAGGGAATAGCCGGTGAAGAGATCCAGAACGCTGTTCGCCTCACAGGCCAGAAACAGGAGCCTTTAGTCGTTAAGGTCGCGTCGGTATCCATCCCGGATAAGGTGGAGGTCATACTCGAAGAGAAGGAAAAAGGCCGGACATACTTGCTCACCGTCAAGGACAAATCTAAGGTTGAGACAAAATACCGGGGGAAGGTGACGCTGACCACGAACTATTCGGACAAGCCTGAAATTGAGATTCCTATCTCAGCCACGGTAACGGGTCGCCTTGAAGTGAGGCCCGAAATTTTGACTTTTGGCCGTATCCCCCTTGAAAAGCTTGAAAAATTGAAAACAGACGGCAGGCAGATGACTCGTTCGGTCAACATTGTCCTTCACAAGGGCGATGACCTGAAGATTGAGAAAGTGGAATTGGATGGCGACCTATTCAGGACTTCCATTCAAGAGCCCCAGCCGGGGCGGACCGCCCGTGTCATTGTTGAGCCCGTTTTGGAAAAACTCAAGAAGGGGGCGAACCAGGACCGCCTGAAGATTCACACGAACCAGAAAGGCAAGGAGCTTATAGAGGTACCCGTCAGGTTAGACCTCCTGTAGCTGGCTCTGCCCCTCAAACTTCGTGCAGAGAGTTTTCCGCGAGTTGAGTCCCTTGTGCGGTCGCGGGCCATGTCTGAGGTGTACTCGACGACAGGCAGGGGTTTAGGTTATTTGCGTCTTCTTAAGACCAGGATTCAGTTCGAGGAGGCGAGAAGCAATTTTCTCGCAGCGATACGCCTGGCACTCGCGTTCGATCTTCTTCAGCTCTTCAACAAACAACGGCTCCACGTATCCCTCAGCCAGGGCAATCTTTTGAAGCACCTCCATAATCTGCTTGAACCGCACATCCTGAGGACAGACAACCGTGCAGGTATTACAAAGGGCGCAATACCAAATGGCTGTGTTACCCAGGAGCTCCTCCTTGTATCCAAGGTTAATCATGCGGATAAACTTTCTGGGATCAAACTCCACAACGGCTTGATGGACCGGACAGGCAGAAGAACAGGTGCCGCACGTGTCGCAATTGGTGGGAAGTCTTCCCTCCAGGTACACGGCGATTCTGTGTTTAAACTCTTTGTCAACGGCTGACGCTGCCACAAGAATATCCTCCCTAAATTTGATGAAATCGTAAAAAGTCCAACGCGAACCCCTTGAACTGACCTCGGATTTAGCCTCAGCTCCAGGTGAAGCAGAAATTTGTCAGGAATCAACCAACCTGCTGTCTTGTATATAAGATTCAAAACGCTCTGTCAACGAACGACGCAGTCCCTGAATCCACCGCCAAGAAATCGAAAAACCCAGAATCGAACAAGATTGCTTAGTGCTTCGATTCGCAAATACGGTCACATACTTTCTTTAAGAAATCCCCCTTGCCCCCTTTAGTAAAGAATCCGGGCCCAGAGGACCCGGCTTTGAATTCACCCCTGAGGGGTGTAGCTTGGTCCAAAAGGAATAATGGAATTATGGAAGAATGGAAT
>Ga0307423_1001536_pt1 | contig 13784 bp, 9 predicted proteins | sample SalMarWE160310MG_FD_202154 | JGI IMG/M metagenome (GOLD analysis project Ga0307423, IMG submission 202154) | Salt marsh sediment microbial communities from the Plum Island Ecosystem LTER, Massachusetts, United States - WE1603-10 | ecosystem: Environmental > Aquatic > Marine > Intertidal zone >...
TTCCGAACCGTGCCGCGCACGGGCGTTATCCATGTCATGCACCGAGCCCGGGCGCTCGGCTTCACCCCCTCCCATCCGGAGTGGGCCAACCTCGGGCAGGGCGCCCCGTCCACCTCGCAGCTCCCCGACGCACCTTTGCGCATCGAGCGGATCGACTGCGACGCCTGGGACCAGGAGTACGCGCCGGTCGTCGGCAGACAGGATCTGCGCATGAAGGTGGCCGAGTTCTACAACCACTTCCACCGCCAGGGAAAACGCTCCAAATACACGTGGCGCAATGTCTGCATTGCGCCGGGGGGAAGAGCGGCCCTGACCCGTATCGCTGCGGCCCTCGGCAACATCAACCTCGGTCACTTCATCCCGGATTACACGGCCTACGAGGAACTGCTGTCCGTGTTCCGCTCGTTCACCCCGATCCCCATCCTCCTGGACCCCGCAGCCGCCTACCGGATAGATCCTTCCGCCCTGGAGCGGGAAATCGTCAGCCGGGGGCTCGGCGCGCTCCTCGCCTCAAATCCGTCCAATCCCACGGGACGACTGGTGGCGGGGGAGGAACTCCGGCGGTGGGTGGAGCTTTCCAGATCCCACGACTGCGCCCTGATCATGGACGAGTTCTACGCCCACTACATCTACGGGAGGCATGGCCTCCGGGTCTCGGCCGCAGAGTTTGTAAAGGATGTGGACCGGGATCCTGTGCTCGTGGTGGACGGAGTGACCAAGAATTGGCGCTATCCCGGCTGGAGGGTCGGCTGGATAGTGGGGCCGGTCGCGGTGATAGAGGCCGTGGCGAGCGCCGGATCGTTCCTGGACGGCGGAGCGAACCACCCGCTGCAGCGCGAGACCATCAAACTCCTTTCTCCGGAAGTCGCCGTGCGGGAGATTGCGGCCATCAGGACAGAGTTCAGCCGCAAGCGGGACTATCTTTTGCGGGAGCTCGCCCGTCTGGGTCTCGTCGTCGAGGCCGCGCCGGAGGGGGCTTTCTACGTCTGGGCCAGCCTTAAGGCGCTGCCCGAGGAGTTCCGCGACGCCATGGTTTTCTTTGAGCGGGCCCTTGAGGAAAAGGTCATCGTGGTCCCCGGGGTGTTCTTCGATGTTAACCCCGACCAGCGGCGGCCCCACTCCTATTACCGGGACCACCTCCGCCTGAGCTTCGGGCCGGACATGCAGACGCTCCGGCGCGGCGTGGCCGGGCTTGAGCGGATGCTTGGGAGCCGCGCCGGAAGGTGACGCGGGCGCGCGGGACGAGCAGTAAGCAAAGGAGGCCGCCGGAACCGTGCGGCGCAATTCCGTCCGGTTCCGCCTTCCTCCATTGGTCATACTCTGTCCTGAAATGCCGGGGAATCACAGGAGAGCTCCACGGGGGGCCGCCCACGGAAAACCCGGAAGGACCTCAATCCGCGACGATGGCGGGCGAGGCCCCGGAACGGCCGGCCGTTTTTGTCTGGTCCAGGTAGGATTGCAGGAAGTCGAGAAAACGCCGCATCATGGGCGTCTTGCGCCCCTTGATCCACGCGATGGTGATCTCAACGGGCGGCAGGCCGTCCGTGACCGGGCGGTAGGCCAGGCCCGCCCGCTCTTCCCGGCGCACGGACATGGGCATGAGCGCCAGCCCCAAGCCCGCCGCCACCAGGGTGATGGTGGCCTGGGACTCCATGACCTCCTGCACGATGTTCGGGCTGACCCCGGCGCCATGGAAGACGGCCATGATGGCGTCGTGCAGGGACTGGTTGACGAAGCGTGGAAACATAATCAGCGGCTCCCCGGCCAGTTTTTTCAGGGGAACCTCGGCAAGTTGGGCCAGGGGATGCCCGGCGGGCATGACCAGGACGTAGGGTTCGCGCCAGAAGGGCCGGGTGGAAAGGCCGCTCAGGTCATGGGCGTAGGGCCGCAGGAAGCCCATGTGCAGGCGGCCGGAACGCAGGCGCTCGATCTGCTCGGTGGTGCTTTCGTGCTTGAGGCTCAAGCGGACGCCGGGCGCGGCGGCGCCGAATTCGCGGATGGCCCCGGAAAAGGGGGTGTGCAGAACCGGAGTGACGAAGCCGATGCGCAGGATGCCTTCTTCGCCCCTGGCCATGGCGCGCACCGTGGCCTCGGCCAGGCGCATGCGCTCAAGGATGCCCCTGGCCTCGCCGAGGAAATAGGCGCCTTCTTCGGTCAGGGCCACCCGGCGCTTGTCGCGAAGAAATAGCGGCGCGCCGAGGGCTTCCTCCATGGCGCGAATCTGCCGGGAGAGCGGCGGCTGTTCGATATGGACCCGCTTGGCCGCCCGGCCGAAATGCAGCTCCTCGGCCACGGCGATGAAGTATTCCAGTTGCTTTATTCGCATCGGTAATACCTAAAAGATATTAAACAGGCCGTAAAGAGATATTGGACGCATGAATAGGGAGGGAATAGCTTGCCCGAAACAAGGAGGCATTCATGGGCATGGCGAGGCGCGAGGCGGCGTTTGATGCGGCGGGGGCGGCGAAGGCCGGGACGTTTGGAGGGCGCGGGTTTGTCCTTAGAAGCGGGACGGCGCGGGGTTTTCGATTGTTGGGGATTACGCTTGTCATGTGCGTTGCGGCGTGGCTCATTTACGGGCGCTCGGAGGATGGGGCGGCCCTGGCGGCGCCGGAGCCTGCCTGGCCCATATTCGCCTGTAAAGCGGCGGGTATGGCGTTGGACGGGCGCGGCGTCCTGTATATGGCCGACGCGGAGCGGGGGAGCGTTTGGGCGGTCATGCCCGACGGTGAGCGGCTGGAACTTGCGCGCGGGGTGGCCGATCCCGGCGGGTTGGCCGTGGACGGGCGGCGCCGGGTCTATGTCAGTTCGACCTCGCAGGGAGTGGTCTACCGCATCGAGCTGGACGGCCGGATGCGCAGGGCGGCCACGGGCCTGTCCGAACCCGGCGCCTTGGCCGTGGACCGCGACGGCGGCTTGTATGTCGCGTTGACCGATCCGGGACGGGTGGTTCGGATCCCCTGGCGAGCCTTGGAGGAGGGCGTCAAGATGGGCGGGCTGGCGTATCTACAATGAGCGCAGGCCCGGGCGCACAGGCGGCTTTCGGTGTTTTAGGCCAGGAGATCGTACAGGGCGCCGCCGACCTCGGGCTTGTGCGCGATGGCCGGGGAAACAATCTTCCAGACCGCTTTTTTTCTGGGAAAGACGCAATGTCCTTCTTGACGGGTTGAACGTGTTTGTGCAGAAGGAGAAAACATGGAACGGATTCGGGGCCGGATCGGGCCAGGAGCCGATAGGTTCCGTCCTCGTAGAGAAAGTTTCGACCGTCCCGCCGTGCGGCGCCAAGGACTGTACCGACTTCCTCGACATTGACGGATACGTTCATGTAAGTCCCTTGTTGCGGCGTTGCGGTATGCTTCGCCGGACGCTTCGCCGGATATGTGCATCGGCGGAGCGGGTATTCAAGGGCGGTTTCGCCGATGTCAAGGTTTTTCTTGACAACGGCGGGAATTTTCGGCTAGCGGTGACGCTGCCCGCCAGTCGACCCGGCCCGAGAGAGCCCTGGTATTTCGAACGGTCAGGCCTGAAGTTTTGCGTTGCGCATCGGGTGGTTCCAAAGATCCCGATCGCGCCCCTTCAGCCGGACTTCGGAATCAACGGGCGCTCGATGGACATTATACCGCGAAAAGGCATCCGCACGCGCAGAATAATCTCCACGAAAGACAGGCAGCGTAACGGCGATTACGGTTCCGGGAATCGTTCCGGAATCTGAGCGTTTGGTTTTGGACTATGATGGGGGCATGGGTCCCCGAGAGCTTACCCGGTATGAAGGAGTGATGACGACATGGCCAAGAATATCTATGTGGGGAACCTGCCTTGGAGCGCCACGGAAGACGAAGTTCGCAACGCTTTTGCCGCCTACGGAGAAGTGATTTCCGTCCGTCTTGTGGAAGACCGTGAGACCGGCCGTCCGCGCGGCTTCGGTTTTGTTGAAATGGAAGACGCCGGCGCCGACAAGGCCATCGAGGCCCTCGACGGCACTGATTTCAGCGGTCGCACCCTCAAGGTCAACGAAGCCCGTCCCCGCCAGCCGCGCACGCCGCGCTGGTAAGTCGGGTTCCCGCACGGTATTTGCGGCCTTCTCCTCCGCTGGTTGTTTCGCCGTATTGGAGGGGAAGGCCGGATTTATCGGTGAAGGGTCTTTCCCGCCAGGGGAGCGGCCCACAGTATGATGCGGTTTATTTTCCGGTCTCCAATTCCAGCGCCGCCTCTTCCACATCCCTGATGAATCCCGCCCGCGCCTCTCGCAGCTTTTCAGTCAGCGACGCATCCGAAAGCGCCAGAATCTGCGCCGCAAGCCAGGCCGCGTTGCGCGCGCCCACCTTGTCAAGGGCCAGCGTGCCCACCGGAAATCCCGGCGGCATCTGCACCGTGGCCAAAAGCGCGTCCAGCCCGCACAGGGGCGAGGCCGTCAGCGGCACGCCCAGGACCGGCTTGAGGGTCTTGGCGGCCACCGCGCCCGCCAGATGCGCGGCCAGTCCGGCCGCGCAGATGTAGACCTGGCAGCCGGACGCTTCCAGCTTCTCGACGAGTTCCTTGGTGCGCTCGGGCGTTCTGTGGGCGGAGGTCACCGTGAAAAAATAGTCGATGCCGAGGTCCGAGAGCACGTCCACGCAGGGCTGCATCTTGTCGCGGTCGGACATGCTGCCCATGAATATGGCCACCTTGCTCATTTTTCCGTCCTTTTCAGTCCCTTGTCGCCTATGTCCCGGCGATAGTAGCAATCCTCGAAATGAAGTTTCGCCACGCCCTCGTAGGCGCGTTTTTTGGCCAGGGCCAAGTCGTCGCCAAGGGCGGTCACGCCCAGAACCCGGCCGCCCGACGTCACGGTCTCGCCGTTTGCGCGCGCCGTTCCGGCCTGAAAGACCGTAAGGCCCGGCAATTTCTCGGCCTCGTCGATGCCGGAGATGGCCTTGCCTTTGGCGTATTCGCCGGGATACCCCCCGGCGGCCATGACCACGCAGACAGCGCTTTTTGGGGTCCATTTGAGATCGAGGTTCGCCAGTCCGCCGTCATTGCAGGCCGACATCACGTCCGTAAGATCGCTTTCCAGGCGCGCCAGGAGGGGCTGGCATTCCGGATCGCCGAAACGCACGTTGTATTCCAGGACTTTAGGGCCGTCGGCGGTCATCATAAGACCGGCGTAGAGCACGCCGGTGAAGGGATGGCCGCGCTCGGCCAGAACGTCCATGATGGGCTGTATGACCATGTCGCCGATACGGGCGTATTCCGATTCCGGCAGGACCGGGGCCGGGCAGTAGGCGCCCATGCCGCCGGTGTTGGGGCCTGTGTCGCCGTCCCCAACGGCCTTGTGATCCTGGCAGACGGTCATGGGAACGTAGGTTTTGCCGTCGCAAAAGGCCAGGTAGGAGGCCTCCTCGCCGATCAAGGCCTCTTCGATCACCGCCTTGTCCCCGGCGTCGCCGAAAATGCGCGAGACCATGGCGTCGGTGAGCGCCTGGACGGCCTCCGCCTTGGAGCGGCATACGGTCACGCCTTTTCCGGCGGCCAGGCCGTCGGCCTTGACGACCAGCGGATATCCGGCGGATTCGACGTAGGCCTTGGCGGCCTGGAAATCCTCGAAGACGGCGTAGTCCGCTGTGGGAACTTTTGCCTGGCGCATGACTTCCTTGGCGAAAACCTTGCTGCCTTCAAGCTGGGCGCAGTAGGCGCTTGGGCCGAAACAGGCCACGCCCGCCTTGCCGCAGGCGTCCTTCAGACCAAGGACCAGGGGCAGTTCCGGTCCGGCCACCACCAACTCCACGCCTTTTTCACGGACGAAGGCCAGGATGCCCTCCAGGTCGCTGTCCTTGATGGGGACGTTTTCGCCGACCAGGGCGGTTCCGCCGTTGCCCGGCGCGAAATAGAGTTTTTCAACCTTGGGGCTTTGCGAGAGCTTCCAGCCGAGAGCGTGCTCCCGGCCTCCGGCGCCAACCACGAGAACCTTCATCCGCGACTCCTTTTTCCGTGAGGTGACGAAGAGGAACTAGCCAAAAACGATGGTGAAGGCAAATGCCGCCGGTTTGCTTGCTGCGGCGTCGGGAGAAGGCTCTCTCTGCGCATGGAGCTGGCGCGTGAATAGCGTTCGCCGCCAGGGCGGCTGAAAGAAACAAGGCCCGGCGACTGGCGTCGTCGGGCCTTGTTTCTTTTTCGCTATGGGAGCGTGTTGTTTTAGGTCAGGGCTTTGGGGCCTGAATCCGCGTTCTGCAAGTCCTTGGTCAGCCTGCCCAGGATCGCGGCCTGCTCGGCCAGTCCGGCTACGGCCGTGGCGGATTGGGCCATGGCCTCGGCCGTTTCCGTGGAGACCCTGTTGATGTCGTCCACGGAACGGCTGATTTCCTCGCTGGTGGCGGATTGTTCCTCGGAAGCGGCGGCGATGGACCGGATTTGGTCGCTGCTCGTTTTCGCCAAAGCAACGATTTCCGAAAGGGCGGCGCCGGACTGTTCCGCCAATGCCGTGGCTCGGTCCACCGATTCCACAGCCCCGTCCATGCGGGCCACGGCGTCGCGGGCGCCCTGCTGGATGCCGGTAATGGACTTGCCGACCTCCTGGGTGGCGGTCATGGTTTTTTCCGCAAGTTTCCGGACCTCGTCGGCCACCACGGCGAAGCCTCGCCCGGCCTCGCCTGCCCGGGCGGCCTCGATGGCGGCGTTTAAGGCCAGAAGGTTGGTCTGGTCGGCGATATCGCTGATGACGCTCATGATGTGGCCGATGCCCTCGACCTGCTGGCCGAGGCTGGACATGTTCTCCTTAAGGCCGGTGGATTCCCGCTGGACATCTTCGATGGCGGCCACGACCTTGCGTACGATGTCCGCGCCCTCCTGGGCTTTGTCCCTGGCCACCTCGGAGTTGTCCGCCGCGTTCGAGGCGTTTTTGGCCACCTCAAGCACCGTGGCGTTCATTTCCTCGATGGCTGTGGCCATCTCCTGAATCCGTTCCCGCTGGATATCCGCGCCCCGGCTTGACTGCTTTATCTGGGTAGACAGCTCTTCAGAAGCCTGGGCGGTCTGCTCGGACACGTCGCGAGCTTCTTCGGCCGCCTTAGCGATGCGGGCGTTTTGCCTCATGATCTCTTCCTGTTGATGATGCAACTCGGTAATGTCGGTGACCAGGATGATACCGCCGACAAGCTTCCCGGTAAGGTCGTAGAGCGGGGCGGCGTCCGCCTGCATGTACGCCTTGGAGCCCGTGTTGGTGACGACTTCCGTCCTGACGTTCTCAATGGCTCTATTTTCCCGCATGGCCCGGCCGGTAATGGTGGCGTGCCCTTCCTCGCTGTAAAAAAACCTGCTGATCGTCCAGCCTTTGTAGTCTTCCGGATCCCCGTCGCGCTCAAGGAATTTCAGGACGGGCTTGTTGATGAAGAGGATTTTTTCCTCAAGGTCGGCGATAAGGTAGGGGGTGGTCATGCCGTTTAATAGCCCCTGAGAGAACCCCAGGCGGTTTTTGAGGTCCGACACCATGGTCTTGATGTTTCCGGATAGCCTGCCCAACTCATAGCGGAAATCTTCCGACAGTTCGGCCTTGTAATCCTGGGCGGCCACTCGTTGGGTAAAGTTTTCGATCTGAAGCATCGGTCGTATGATCAGGCGCCTGTTGAGCAAGGTGATGGCGGCGACCAGGAAAATGATGATTGTTGCGCCGATGCCCGCCACAACAAAGGCTTGGCGGGTGGCCGTTTCGGCCAGTTCAGCGTTGTAAGCCGACATGCAAATGGTCCAGTCCGTACGCGGCGCAGTGGCGAAAGCCATGACTTTGTTCTCGCCCTTCCACGTATATTGGAGAAAGCCGTTTTTTATTCGGACTGCGTCGGCGATAAAGGCGTTCTCGCTGAAATTTTCAAGAATCAGCGTCTTATCCATTGCGTGGGCGATGAAGATGCCTTTGGAATCCAGGGCGAAGCCGTAGCCTCGCGCGCCGAAGCGCAGAGGATAGACGAATGTGTCGAAAAAGACGCCGATTTTTGGGAAGACAGCCACGCCGCCGATGGTTTTGCCGCTTTCGTCCTTGATCGCGCGGGAAACGGCGAAGGTGAAAACGCCGCTGTCCGTCTTTATTATCTCGCGGGAAACGAAGGACTCTTGTCCTGCGAGAATGGCTTTGACGTAGTCGTTCCCAGCCTGATCTTCCCCGCTCAAATCCTTCATGTCGGCGTTGTAGCCGGACAGTACTTCGCCCTTGTCGTCAAAGGCGAGCATGGCCCAATACTCCGATTGGTAATCCTTCATATAGCTCTTGAACCGCTCCCCGGTCCTGGCGGGCGATCCCCGAAAGGCTTCGAGCACGGCTTGCTGGATGGAGAGCGACGTGGTCATCCTCTCCGTTCCGACCACGTACTCCTCAAGTTCCAGGGCGATGTTTTGGGCGAGTTGTTCGAGGGATTTCCCTTGAAGCTCCAAGGCCATTTGTTGTGACGAGGACGAAACATAGAGGATCAGGGCGCCGACGCCCAGAATGACGGCGATGGCGACGTAGAGGATCAGGACCGAGTTGACGCTTTTTTTCAGCATTGAAATGGCTCCTTGCACATCGATATGCATAACAAAAAGGATCAGCGGCGCCGGATGGCGGCGGAAGCTGTGAAGTGAGACAACACACCCTTGATGCGGATGGGGGGGTGACGACACGCCGATACTAATGCAAGCATGCGTATACAATTCGCATCATTATAAATAATTTCGATAAACCTGTAAAGTAGTTTGGCGAATCATTCTATTGAGTTGATAATGTTGAACGTTGTGCTGGAATCAACGTTTCAAGGCTCACAAACTTCGGTTCCCGGGAAGGCGGCGGTCGTCATCTTTCCTTCCCGGAAAGAGTTTTATTTGCAAGTCAAGTGGGATAAAAGGATCGTGGGTGGGTGGTTCGATAATAGACTTTCAACTCCTGCCCGCCATGCCGGATATCGGAGCGGACTGGATGCCTGGAACTGCGGATTCTGACGCGCATTATGCGCGAAATCACTCGGTATCGAAGGGGAAAAACGTCCGCCTCATCTTTCGCCGCGCTCTTTTTCTCATCTCCACCGCATCCATTTTGAGCATTGGATGCGTCTGGATTTTCTCCGTTTATTTCAATTTCGAGCAGGCGGCCAAGACCATGCGGCGCGCGTTTGAGGCTTCCAGGATGGAAATGATCCGGCGGGAGGTCGATCGAACCGTCGAATACGTTGAGTTCATGCGGAGCCAGGCCGAGAAGCGTCTGAAGCGGATCATCAGGGAGCAGGCCGACGAGGCCTATGAGGTGGCCAGTTCGCTGTATGAAACCTATAAAGACGAAAAAAGCGTCGCGGAAATACAGGCCTTGATCGTGACCGCCCTGCGCCGGGAGCGATATGACGGCGGCCGGGGATTTTTCTTCATCGCCACCCTGGACGGGATCGGGATTCTGCAACCCGCTACGCCCGACATGGAGGGCAAATCCATTCTCGGCCTCATGGACGGCCAGGGCAACGCCATAATAAAAGGGCTGATCGAAAAGCTCAGGTCCGAAGGCGATTGCTATTATGAATATAAATGGCTCCGTCCCGGCGAGGAGGGCGCCTTCCGGAAAATTTCGTATGTGCGAACGTTTGCGCCCTACAACTGGTACATCGGGACAGGCGAATACATCAGGGACGTGGAGCGGGACATTCAGAAAGAGGTCGTGGAGCGGGTTGAGCGAATCCGCTTCGACAACGACGGCTACATCTTTATCGGAAATAACGAGGGAGTTTCCCAGACCGCCCCGGCCAAGGGCAGGAACATGTACGAGGCCACGGACGTAAACGGCGTGAAGATCGTCCAGGAGCTGATCAAGGCGGCCAACGCGGGCGGCGGTTTCGTCTCCTATGTCATGCCGCCCCTGGAAGGCGCCAGGCATACGCGGAAAGTCAGTTACGCCAAGGGCGTTCCTGGCTGGGACTGGTACGTGGGGGCCGGGATCTATGTGGACGATATAGAAGACGTCATCGACGGCAGGCGCCGGAGCATGCGGGCCGAGGTGATACAAAGCTCGATGCTGGTCGTGATGGTCCTTTGCGGCGCGTTTCTTCTGGCGCGGGCCCTTTCCAGGCGAGCGTCCCAGGCCTTTGAACGGGATTTCACCTCGTTCGCCGCCTTTTTCGACGCGGCGGCCTTCCGCGCCGCCAGGGTAAACGTCGGGGAGCTGGGTATTGAGGAATTCAAGGCCATGGCCGCCTCCGCAAACCGCATGATCGACGAACGCTGGAAAAGCGAGCGGGAAACGCGGCGGCTGCGCAATCTTCTCAAGGCCATCATCGACGCCATGCCGTCGGCCGTGGTCGGGGTGGACGCCGCATGCCGGGTGACCCAATGGAACCTGGAAGCGGAAAGGACCACCGGACTGACGGCGTCCGAGGCGATGGGGAAACCGATTGAAGAGGCGTTTCCCGGCCTGGGCGTCGAGATCGGGAAGGCGTTGCGCACGATGGAGGACGGGAAACCCAGGGAATGGCGCAAGCTGCCCTTCAGGGTGAACGGGGTGATGCGCTATCGGGACGTGACGGTGGCCCCGCTTCTGGCTGAAGACGGGCGGGGGGCTGTCGTGCGGGTGGACGATGTGACCCAGAGGGCCAGGATCGAGGGGATCATGGTCCAGACCGAGAAAATGATGAGCGTGGGCGGGTTGGCGGCAGGCATGGCCCATGAGATCAATAATCCCTTGGGTATCATTCTCGGAGCCATTCAGAACTTGGAGCGCAGGCTCGATCCGGGGTTCCAAAAGAATCGAGTCATGGCCGGAGAGGTCGAACTGGATATGGACCGCATGGCGGCCTACCTGGAGCGGCGGGGATTGTCCAGTATTTTTGATGGGATGCGGGAGGCGGCCGCCAGGTCGGCCAGGATCGTCAAAAACATGCTGGATTTCAGCCGGAGGGGGGAATCGAGGCTGGCGCCTTTTCGCGCCGACGCGCTATTGGAGAGGGCCGTGGAATTGGCGCTCAATGATTACGACATGCGCAAGCGCTTCGGGCTCAATGGCGTCCGTTTCATAAGGGAGTACTCGCAGGATCCGCCGCTTGTGCCTGTGGCCGAAACCGAGATGGAACAGGTGTTTCTCAATCTGGTTAAAAACGCCGCCCAGGCCATGTCGAACAAGGCGTACGAACAAGGCGGACCTGAGATCATCCTGCGGACGGCCCTTGACGGCGATCATGTCCGGATCGAGGTGGAGGACAACGGTCCGGGGCTGGATCCCGAGACCTGCAACCGCGTCTTCGAGCCGTTTTTTACCACCAAGGCGCCGGGAGACGGCACGGGGCTCGGGCTTTTCGTGTCCTACTTCATCGTCACCCGGAACCACGGGGGAACCTGCTCCGTAGAATCCGAACCCGGCCAATGGACCCGCTTCATCATCAAATTACCGCTCCATCCCCAGGGGGCCGCCTGAATCACACAAACGACCACGAACGGTTTCCCAGGCGCGCTACAATTTCCGTGCATCGCCTGCGACGCGCCGCAAAAGGTCTTGAAGGGGGCCAGGAGCAGAGCCCCCGAACGCGCCGCAGGCGTCCCCCGCTCACACCAGAAAGCGGCCGGTGACGGAGTCGGGGTTGGCGATGATTTCTTCCGGCGTGCCCGAGGCGGTGATGCGGCCGCCGGATTCGCCGCCGCCGGGGCCGAGGTCGATGACATGGTCGGCGGCCATGATCACGTCGGTATTATGCTCGATGACGATCACGCTTGCGCCCTTGGCCACCAGCTTGTGCAGCACGGCGATGAGTTTGCCCACTTCGACCATGTGCAGGCCGGTGGTGGGTTCGTCCAGAATGTAAAGGGCGCCGGGCAGACTGCGCTTGCCAAGCTCCCTGGATATCTTGATGCGCTGGGCCTCGCCGCCGGAGAGGGTGGTGGCGGGCTGTCCCAGGCGCAGATATTCCAGGCCCACCTCGTGCAGCACCTCCAATCGCCTTGCAAGGACCGGGTAGTTTTCGAAAAAGGCCAGGGCCTGGCGCACGGTCATATCCAGGACCTCGGAGATGTTTTTCCCCTTGTAGCGCACGTCCAGGGTCTCGTGGTTGTAGCGCTTGCCGCCGCAGGCCTCGCAGGTGACGAACACGTCGGGGAGAAAATGCATTTCCACCCGGATCTGGCCGTCGCCGTCGCAGGCTTCGCAGCGGCCGCCCTTGACGTTGAAGCTGAAGCGGCCGGGCTTGTACCCGCGCTTTTTGGAATCGGTGGTGGCGGCGAAGATGTTTCTGATCTCGTCGAAGATTTTCGTGTAGGTGGCCGGGTTGGAGCGCGGGGTGCGGCCGATGGGGGTCTGGTCGATGGAGATGATCTTCTCGATCTTTTCCGCGCCTTCCATGCCGCTGATCTGGCCGGGGTTGTCCACCTTGACGCCGCGGGCCAGGGCCAGATGCTTGTAGAGGGTGTCCACCACCAGGGAGCTTTTGCCCGAGCCCGAGGGACCGGTGACGCAGGTCATGCAGCCAAGTGGAATGTCGCAGTCGAGATTTTGCAGATTGTTGGTTCGCACGCCCTTGAGGGTCAGGCTCCCCTTGGGTTTGCGCCGCGTCTCCGGCCGTTCGATCACAAGGTCGCCGCGCAGGTATTTGCCGGTGAGGGAGGTTTTCGAGGCGAGCATGCCGGGCACGTCGCCCTGGTAGACGATCTCGCCGCCCAGCCAGCCCGAGCCGGGGCCGAGTTCCAGCACGTGGTCGGCGCTTTTGATGGTGGCCTCGTCGTGCTCCACCACAAGGACGGTGTTGCCCCGGCCCTGCAGGCTGCGCAGGGTCTCCAGCAGACGGGCGTTGTCGCGGGGGTGCAGGCCAATGCTCGGCTCGTCCAGGACGTAGGTCACGCCCACAAGACCGCTGCCGAGTTGTCCGGCCAACCGGATGCGCTGGGCCTCGCCGCCCGAGAGGGTGGACATGTTGCGTCCGAGGCACAGGTATTCGAGGCCTACGCCCGCCAGGAATTTCAGGCGGTGGTTGAGTTCCTTGAGGAGCGGCTCGGCGATGAGGGCGTCGGCGCCGGTAAAACTCTTTGCGGACATCCAGGCCAGGGCGCGCTCGATGGGCAGGGAGCAGAACTGGAAGATGTCGAGGTCCGCCACGCGCACGGCCAGGGCCTCGGGTTTGAGGCGGGCGCCCTGGCAGTCCGGGCAGGGGCGGCTTTGGCGAAAGCGCGACAGTTCATCGCGCCAGATGGGTCCCATGGAGTGGCCGTATTCCAGGGTCTCGACCACGCCCTCCCAGGAGAGGTCCGGATCGCCGTAGAACAGCGCCTGCTTGGCCTCGGGTGAGAATTCCGACAGGGGCAGGTCCATGGTGAAGCCGTGGCGCTTGCCCAGACCCTCCAGGCGGGACGCGTAGCGCGAGAGCGCGCGCTCGTTTTTCCAGGGCAGGATGGCGCCCTTGTTAAGGCTCAGGCCTTTGTTGGGGGCGAGCAGGTCCGGCTCGAAATAGTCCTTGCTGCCGATGCCGCCGCAGGAGGGGCAGGCGCCCTGGGGGCTGTTGAAGGAGAAGAGCTGCGGGCTTGGCTTGGGCAGGCTGATCTTGCAGCGGGGACAGGAGGCCTGGGTGGAGAAAAGCCGGTCCTTTGGCGGGTCGCCCAGAATGTGGGCGACGCAGCGGCCCTCGCCCTGGGTCAGGGCCAGCTCCACCGAGTCGGCCAGACGCGGACGCAGGCCGTCCTTGACCACAAGGCGGTCCACCACCAGATCAATGGCGTGCTTTTTCTTCTTGTCCAGGGCCGGGACGTCGTCGATGGCGTAAATTTGGCCGTTGACGCGCACGCGCACGAATCCCTGAGACTTGAGCTTTTTGAGGAGATCGGCG
>Ga0307423_1001537_pt1 | contig 13783 bp, 11 predicted proteins | sample SalMarWE160310MG_FD_202154 | JGI IMG/M metagenome (GOLD analysis project Ga0307423, IMG submission 202154) | Salt marsh sediment microbial communities from the Plum Island Ecosystem LTER, Massachusetts, United States - WE1603-10 | ecosystem: Environmental > Aquatic > Marine > Intertidal zone >...
GGCAACCGCAGAAGGCCATCGCCGCCTTCAACCAGGCCGTAAAGCTGCAGCCCAGCGCCCCTTCGCTCTACAACAACCTGGGCATGGCCTATTTTCTGGCCGACGATCTGGGCCGGGCCGAGCAAACTTTCCAGCGCGCGGTGCGTCTGAATCCCGACTTCAAGCTGGCCCACAACAACCTGGGCGTAGTACTCATGCGCCAAGGCAGGCTACGTGAGGCGCAGGAGCATTTCGAGGCGGCCACCAGCGCCAGCCAGGCCCACAACAACCTGGGCGTGCTCTTGGCCTGGCAGGGCCGACCCCAAAAAGCGGCCCAGCAGTTCCGCGAGGCCATCGACTCCATGCCGCGCTACTATTCCAAGGCCACCCGCCACCTGGAGCAGCTGAACCGCTCCGATCCCGGGTTGCGGCAGCCGCCGGTCATGGACATATCCGACATGATTTTGCCGATCAACGGGGACGTGATCCAGGAGCCGCAAGCGGCGCCGCCGGTTCCCCCGCAGTCCGGCTCTGATTCAGGCCAGCGCGGCCAAAGCCCGGCTGTAGACGTCAAAAGCCTCGGAGCCGAACAGAACGAAACGAACCTCGTCAAAAGCGTCCGGGTGAGCCAGGATTCCTTCCTTTACAGCGGCCAAGGCAACGCCAGCGGCCTCGCCCAGGGGATAGCCGTAGGCCCCGGTGGACAGGCTGGGAAAGGCGACGCTGCGCAGGCCGTGGCGGGCGGCCAGCTCCAGGGAGCTCAAGTAGGCCGAGGCCAGGAGCCTGGCGTCGGCCGGACGGCCGCGGTAGACCGGCCCCACGGTGTGAATGACGTTTTTCGCCGGCAAGCGGCCGGCGGTGGTTATGACCGCCTGACCGGTGGGGCAACCGCCCAGACCGCGGGCCTCGGCCTCGATGTCCGGCCCGCCGGCACGGTGGATGGCCCCGTCCACGCCGCCGCCCGGAACCAGGCGGCTGTTGGCCGCGTTGACGATGGCCGCGGTATCGGCCGTGGTGATATCGCCTTGGCTAAGCCTAAGGCTGGTGGCGCCGATCTTAAGCTCGGTCATGACTCTGCCTCCTTGCTAGGGCTTGGGGGCCAAAAAGAAAAGCCTTCCCTCGTACTTCATGCGCCCGGCCAGCTCTCCGGCCAGGGCTCCACTGCCGTAGAAAAGGTCCAGGCGTCCGGGTCCACGGATGGCGCCGCCGGTGTCCTGATTAAGCGCCAGGCGCATAAAGGGGGCGACTCCGCCCTCTGGAGTGGGAGTCTGGCCCTGGATGAAGCACATCGCCAGGCCGGGAAAGATGCGGCGGTCGGTGGCGATGCTGCGGCCAGCGGTAAGCGGAACCTCATAGCAGCCCAGAGGACCGCCGACGGCCTGCAAGGGACGGAAAAAGACATAACTGGGGTTGTGACTCAAAACTCGCCGCAGGTGTTTGGGGTTCTGGGCCAGAAAACTTTTAATGGCCTGCATTGACATGCTGTCCGGCTCCATCAGGCCTTCCTTTAAAAGGAGCTTGCCGATGGAGCGGTAGGGACGGCCGTTGCTGGCCGCGTAGCCCAGGCGCAGGCGCTTGCCGTCGGGAAACTCAATCTGGCCCGAACCCTGGATGTGCAGAAAAAACGCGTCCACCGGATCGTCCACATAGGCCAGCACCCGGGCCGAATCCTTTATGGCATCCCTATAATCAATGGCCTCCCGGTCGGGAAAAGGCACCACCTTATGTTCCCGCACCTGCCCCACCAGCTTTTTCTTGGGTAGATCAGGCCCGAACTTGCGCAGATCGATCCACACCAAATCATCCGGCAAGGCGTAGAGCTGATACTGGTAGGCGCCGGCCGGTTCCCGCCGCCCTTTCAGCACGGGTTCGTAGTATCCGGTGAACAAGACCCGGCCCTGGCCGTCGCTGCCCACCGAGGCGAACAGATAAAACTCCTTTTTCAGGGCCTCGGTGCGGGCGATGGCGTCGGGATAGCGCACCAGCACGTCCTGCAAGCGGGTTATGCCCTCGGCCATGCGGGAGGCCTTGACCGCGTAATCCCCGAACCAAAACTCGCGATCCGGCGGCACCTTGGCCAGATAGGCCAGCGACTGCTGGCAGGCGTCATACAAGCTCTGGGCGTCCATGTCGTCGTAGAGCACGGGCCACTGATGCTCCGGCACCTTTTGCAGGGCGTCGCGCGCGCTGAGCGTGGGCCGGGGTTCCGGCCCGCAACCGGCGATGATCAAGGCCAGCGCCGTAAAAAAGGCGACGGCGATGACAACTGCTTTCAGGGATGCGGCTGAAAAGGGCATGTCTTCACCAAATCTCTTGGGTGTGGGTAGGCGGCCTGGGGCCGAACCTGGCTCTAGCATATATGCATTAGCCCGGCGTCACAATGGCCTTTGCCCCGCGGCCGCCGCCTGACTCCCAACGGCCCCGCCTATGGCAAGCCCCCTTATTCATTGACATTATCTATTTTTGTCATCGGCACAATTAATATAACCTTGCCGCCAAACACACTCTCAACCGAGGAGGCAAGGCGATGAGCCAAGAATACCGGGCCATGTGGCAGGACCTGGGCCTGAATTTGGAAGCCCACGACCAGCTGTTAGCGGTCCTGGGGGATGGATATAAGCAAGTGTTCCTCTCCCAGGAGAACCGCCCCAAGGGTATGGATTATTTCAATTTCGTGGTGAGCCAGGTGCACGGCCTGCGCATCAAGGAGCTGCAAGACGCCAAGGCCGAAGGCCGCAAGGTGATCGGCTCCTTCTGCGTGTTCGTGCCCGAGGAGATCGTGCTGGCCGCTGACGGCGTGCTGGTGGGGCTTTGCTCGGGCGCGGATTTCGCCATGGAGGAAGTGGAAAAGTATCTTCCCCGCAACACCTGCGCGCTTATTAAAAGCGCCTTCGGCTTCAAGCTGGGCAAGGTCTGCCCATATCTCGAATCCGCCGACATGATCGTGGGCGAAAACACCTGCGACGGTAAAAAAAAGTCCTATGAAACCTTGGACTCCTTGGTGCCCAACCTTTACGTCATGGATCTCCCCCAGGTGAAATCCCCAGAGGGCAAGGACCTCCTGGCCGCCGAATACCAGCGCTTCAAGGAGGCCATGGAGAAGCTCTCCGGCGTAACCATCGACGCCGAGCGCCTGCAGAAGGGCATCGCCAAGGTGAACGCCAAGCGCCAGGCCTTGAAGCGCCTTTACGACCTGCGCCGGCACGATCCCGCGCCCATCAGCGGCCTGGACGCGCTTCTGATCAGCCAGGTCTCTTTTTATGACGACCCGGGACGTTTCACCAATGCGGTCAACGAGCTCTGCGACGAGTTGGAGGAGCGGGTGAAAAAGAGCCAAGGCGCCAAGCCTAAGGGCGCTCCCCGGGTGCTCTTGTCGGGCTGCCCCATGGCGGTGCCCAACTGGAAGGTGCCCTGGATAATCGAGCAGGCCGGCGGGGTGATCGTGGGCGAGGAATCCTGCGTGGGCGAGCGCGGGGTGCGCAATTTGGTGGATGCCTCGGCGTCAAGCGTGGAAGGCCTCATGGCGGGCATCGTGGACCGCTACTTCCAGGTCGACTGCGCCGTGTTCACGCCCAATCCCGAGCGGCCCCAGCACGTGGAGGAGATGCAAAGCGCCTATAAAGCGCAGGGCGTGATTCACTATTGCCTGCAATTCTGCCAGCCCTATCAAATGGAGGCCATCCCGGTGGAGAACCGGCTCAAGCAAAAGGGCCTGCCCGTGCTACGCCTGGAGACCGACTACTCGCCCGAGGATGCCGGCCAGCTGCAGACCAGGGTGGAGGCGTTTTTGGAGATGCTGGCTTAAGGAACATGCCTTTGAAACGAAACCGGGCCGGCGGAGGTCGCCGGCCCGGTTTCTTTTCCTATCGACTATATATGGCCTTTCGGCCGGGCGGCCTAGCGGAACACCTTGCTCCAGGCCTTTTTCATGCTCACCACGGTCCAGCCGCGCTGCTTGGCCAGATCAAGAAGTTCGGGCTTGGCATAGACGAACTCACGGGGGTCGTCGTGGTCCAGCACCAAGGCCAGGCCGCGCCGGTGAGAATCCGCCGCGAATTTGAGCATCCAGATATCGCCGCTGGAATTGCCAAAAGCCAGCACCGGCCCGTTCACGGTGGCCAGCTTGAGATTGGCCGCTTTGACCTCAGCCAAGTTGAGGAGCCCGGCTTGGATCGCCCCCCGCTTGAAGGAAAGGCGCCCCTGATTTTCGCCGACCTGCACCTGGAAGCGGGTGCCGATGCAGCGCTCCGGCGGTACGCCCAAGTGCTTGGCGCTTATGGCCTGCATGGCGCTTATGGCCGACCCCGAGCAGAGCCAAACCTGGAAGCCTTTAGCATTCAAAAGCTCTATCAGCTCCAACTGGGGCGCGTAGATCATATCCTTCACGGGCATTTTTTTAAGCGGGTTTACATAGGTCTCGAAAACCTTCAGGGCCAGCGCCCGATAGGCGTCCAGCTCCATGCCCAAAAACGGCAGGGTGAGGAGGTCATCGATCTTCCTGCGCATCTGCTTGGGGTCGCCCTTTGCCGCCGCGCGGCACAGGGCTTTCTCCTTGGGCCCCCTCTGGCTGAACGCGGTGCAGTTTGCTTTGAGCCACACCACTGACAACTCCATGACAAAGGGCATGGGCCGTTCGGCCATCACGGTGCCGTCCAAATCAAAAGCGGCTATGCGCTCCGAGGGCGGGATAAAGTCCTTGCCGCCGGGCGTGGTCACCGCCTGGATGTATTCCATAAGCTGCGCCTTGACCGGTCCCTGCCAGGAGGGCAGCTGGTCTCCGGCCGCCGCCGCCCAAGCCGGCCAGGCCAGGAAAAGGCACAGCACCACCAACAGACCTGCTACCCGCGCCGGTTTAAGCATCTTTTTCATGAGCACCACCCTCTTTTCATCAGGCTAAGTCCAGAATTATATTCTCTCTGCAACCCGGTCCAGGAACCACTGCAGCAGGGCGTTAATTTTAGCGGTGGCCGAAAGGGTGAGGAAGTGGCCGCTCTCCTCTATCTGTACGGTTCTGACCTGGGGACAGGCGCGGAGAAGTGCGCCGGGCTCGGTCCGCCAGCGAAAGCCGGCCACATAAACCAGAGGCTGGGTGATTTGCCTCGTGGCCTGGTCGCGCCAATTCAGGAACTCCTCGAAAAGCGACAGCGTGACATGCGCCGGCGTGCTGCTCATCTGCTGCCAGACCCAGCGGCGCAACTCGCTGCTGTCGCCGGGCGCGAACAGGGGGGCCACAAATTCGCGCAGACCTTGCAGATGGTCATTCCCCGTCAGCTTGCCTATCAGGGGCGGCAGATTCTTTTTCAGCTCTAGGCGATCGGGCAGAAGCGTACTGTCCAGAAGCACCACAGCCCGCACCAGTCTAGGATTGGCATTTATCATTTCCGCGGCCACGGCTCCGCCCATGCTGTGACCCACTACCACCACCTGCTTGAGCCCCAAACGGTGGCAGACCCAGGCGCAGTCATCGGCCAGGCTGGCAAAGGTGTATTTCTGGCGGGGGGCGTCGCTCTGACCGTGCCCGCGAAAATCCAGCGCTACCACCCTGCGGCTGTTTTTAAAATAATCTATCTGGGGGCGGAAGAACTCGCGGTTGCATGAATTGCCGTGCAGGCAGAGAACCGCCGGTTCGCCCGAGCCCACATCCTCCAGGGCAAGCAGCACCCCTTTACGCATCAGGTGACGCATGGTCGACTCCCTTAATTCATTAAGGGTCTAATAACCCTAAAGCATGCGGCGGCCTTTACCGATTCCCGCCGATGCCCTGCCGCTTGTGGCCGGGAAATTTATTGAAAACGCTTGCGCAGGCTCTCCCAGGACCAGTCCACCGGTATGCGCAAAAGCTCCCCGCCGCCCGGGGCTTTGCCTCCCTTGCCGCCCGTCTTGCGGCGGTAGAGCAGATAGCCGTGCTCCTGGCCGTAAAGGAACAGGTCGCGGGTTAGCTCCACGTCCTTCTGGCAATACTCCCGCAGCTTTTCCAATTCGCCCGCGCGCCACCACTCCACGGCCTGCAAGCCGTCCGCGCTTTTTCCGGCGTCCAGGGTAGCCTCGCCCAAAGCCTGCAAGCTGAGGCGAAAATTAAGATGCCGGTGCACTTCCTCCAAGAGGTCCAGGGTGGGCAGGCGCAGCAGGTCGCCTGCGGTGTAGGCGCTGAGCACGGCATAATCAAAGCGCTTCACATTAAAGCCTATCACCAATTCCAGATCGGAAAAATACTTGATTAGCCCGGCTACCTCGCGCTCCTGATAGGCGCGGTACTCCCCGGCCGGGCCGTCGTAGAGCACCGCCACGCTCACCCGCATGAGATGGCTGTTGTTCCAGCCGCCCACCTCGTTAGCCAGGCGCTGGGTCTCCAAGTCGAACACGCCGTAGCGCATCTCGCCGCTGGCGCGCGTCTCGGGCTCCAGGGGGCTCACTATGAGCGGGGCCGGGACCTCGGCCTCGACCCCGAGCTCCTCCTTGCCCGATAGCGCCCGGGTTAGCAGCAGCGCGCCCTCTTTGTCCAAGGGCTTGTTGCCCGAGCCGCACTTGGGCGAGTGCACGCAGGCCGGGCAGCCTTCCTCGCAATCGCAGCCCGCCAAAAGTTCCTCTACCTTGCCAAGGAGTTCCTCGATCACCTCGAAGGCCTTTTCGGCCAGGCCCACGCCGCCGGCCACCCCGTCATAGATGAACACCGCCGCCTTCTTGGTCTGGGGGTGCAGGGGGATGGAGATGCCGCCGATATCGCCGCGGTCGCACAGGGCGAAAAGGGGGAACATACTGATAGCCGCGTGCTCCAGGGCGTGGATGGAGCCCATGAAGTGGCGTCCGGCCCGCTCGACCAGGCGGCGCACCGCGTCCTCGATATCGATCCACAGGCCGTGGGTCTCGAAGGTGAGCTCCGGCAGGTCCAGGGGAAACACTCCCAAGAGGTCGCCGCCGCTCATGCGCCGCCGCTCGAACCCGGTGACCCGCTCAGTGACTTTCAGCCTGCCCTGGCGCACCAGGAAATTGGCGCAGGGCCGGCGCCCGGTTTCCTCCAGGATCTCGGTTTCCTTTTCCGAGCGGGCCCGGGTGTAAAAATCCACCTGCACCGGGTTGAGCCGCACCCGCCGGTTGTCCCAATCCAGGTCGTTCACCAGATAGGTACGGGTCTGGTGCATGTAGACCGCGCCGGGATAGCCCTCCTTGAATACCCGTACCCCGTCCAGGGAGCCCACCACCCTGCCATCTGCGGTGGTGAGCGCAAAACTGTCGCCCGCGCCGCGCAAATCCACCAGGCGCTGAGGCCGCTTGCGCGCGCTGAAAAGCCGCAGGCCCTCGGCGTCGCGCAACAACGCGCCCTCGGCCTCCAGCCGGGTCACGGTCTCGGCATGGGCGGCCAGATCGAAGAAGGCCTCGTCCTGGGCCAGGGCCTCCTCGGCCGCGGCGCAAACCAGATGGGGCCCGACAATGAACGGGTTGTCCGGGTCCAACACCGCGGCCTCCACCGGGCGGTCGAAGAACTGGCGGGGGTGATTGAGGAAATACTGGTCCAGGGCGTCGGGGCTGGCCACCAGGAAGATGGCGCTGTCCCGGCCCGCCCGGCCCACCCGGCCGCCGCGCTGCCAGGTGTTGATCTGGCTGCCCGGGTAGCCCACCAGGATGCAGACGTCCAGGCCGCCGATATCGATGCCCATCTCCAAGGCGCTGGTGGTGACCACCCCGGCCAGCTTGCCGCTGGAGAGCGCGCGCTCGATTTTGCGCCGCTCCTCGGGCAGGAAACCGGCGCGATAGCCCGCCACCAGGCCCTTCAGGTCCGGGTTGGCCCTGGTGACCCAGGAATGAATCAGCTCGGTGTGCAACCGGCTTTTGGTGAAGCAAATGGTAGCCAGGCCGGCGCGCACCGCGTTGGCCAACAGATGGGCGGCGGTGGTGCTGGCCGCGCCTTCCGGGTTGATGAGGGCGAAGACCCGGCCCGCGGCCGGCGCCCCGCTATTGGTCACTATCTGATCTGCGCCGAAGCTGCGCCCGGTGAGCGCGCTGGCGTGCTGGCCGGGATTGGCGATAGTGGCCGAGCTCAGGATGAAGCTGGGGTTGGCGCCGTGCAGGGCGGCCAAACGCAAAAGCCGGCGCAGGACCTGCACCACGTGGGAGCCGAACACGCCGCGATAGGTGTGCACCTCGTCGATCACAACATAGGCGAGGTTACCGAGAAACTCCTCCCAGGCATCGGGAAAGGCGCAGATCCCGGCATGGACCATGTCCGGGTTGGAGATGATGACCGGCGGCGGGTTGTCCCTAAGACGCTTGCGCTTGCCCGGCGGGGTGTCGCCGTCATACACCGCGGCCACCGGACCCAGCCCGGCGGTGAGCGCCAGCTCGTTGAGCGCGGCCAGCTGGTCCTGCTCAAGGGCTTTCAAAGGGAACAAAAACAGGGCCTTGGCCTGGGGATCGCTGTAAAGCCGCTCCAGCACGGGCAGCGCGTAGACCAGGGTCTTGCCGCTGGCGGTGGGCGTGGCCACCACCACATCGCGCCCGTCCCGGCTAAGCGCCAGGGCCTGGGCCTGGTGGGAATAAAGCCGCTCCACCCCGCCGGCGGCCAAGGCCCGCTCCAGGGGCTCGGGCAAAGGCGGGTCCAACTGGGCATGGCTGGGCTTTTTTGACGCGATTCTTTCACTGTGCGCCACTTGGCCGGAAAGATTCAGACCGCGTCCCAGTTGTTGTAGAAATTCTTCAAGCGGTGGGCTCATGTTTGGCTTGTACCACGGAGCAGGCGGAGTGTCCACAACTCGGGGCGGCGCTTTGATTTCCTTGACACACGGCCATAGGTTTGCTACTAAACAGGATTAAGGTTTTCGCTTATTTTCGTCCCCTGGAGGACCTTATACATGGCTGGCCGAAACCACGGCCGACGGGCCCGAGCTAAGGCTCCGGCGGTTGTCCACCTCCGTACCATTTTTGGTAAGCGGAGGTTTTTTTGGGCTTGGAGTCTTTAGTAATGAGTCAATTCAACCGCCGCCATCTTTTGGGCCTGGAAGGCGTTTCGCAGGATGAAATAAACCATATCCTGGACACCGCCGACAGCCTCAAAGAGATCAACCAGCGTCCCATCAAAAAGGTCCCCACCCTGCGTGGCCGTTTGGTGATCAACTTCTTTTATGAAGCCTCCACCCGCACCAAAACCTCGTTCGAACTGGCGGCCAAGCGGCTTTCCGCCGACACCTTTTCCTTAAGCGCCAGCGGCAGTTCCATCACCAAGGGCGAGACCTTGATCGACACCGCCAAGAACCTGGAAGCCATGGCGCCGGATCTCATCGTTATGCGCCATTCCAGCTCGGGCGCGCCCCATTTCCTGGCCAAGCACATCAAGCCCAGCATCATCAACGCCGGCGACGGCACCCACGAGCACCCCACCCAGGCGCTTTTGGACATGATGACCATCCGCGAAAAGCTGGGCCGCCTGGACGGCCTCAAGGTGTCCATCATCGGCGATATCTCCCACTCGCGGGTGGCGCGCTCCAATATCCTGGGGCTCACCACCATGGGCTCAAGCGTGTGCATCTACGGCCCCCGTACCCTGATACCACCTTACGCCGAGAGCCTGGGCGTGGAGATCGCCTCCAGCATGCAGGAGGCCATTGACGACGCGGACGTGGTGATGATGCTGCGGGTGCAGCGCGAACGGCTGGAAGACGTGCTCTTCCCCAGCCTGCGCGAATACGCCCAGCGCTTCGGCCTGGGGGTCAGGCATCTGGCCAAGGCCAAGCCCGAGGTTTTGGTCATGCACCCCGGCCCTATCAACCGGGGGGTGGAAATGTCCCCCGAGGTGGCGGACGGGCCTTATTCGGTGATTTTACAGCAGGTGGCCAACGGCGTGGCGGTCCGCATGGCGCTCCTATACCTCTTGCTCAGCCCGGAGACGAAATGAGCCGCATATTGCTGCAAGGGGGCCGGCTGCTCTGCCCGGCCAGCGGACTGGACGAAACCGGCGATTTGCTCATCGAGCAAGGATCCATCGCCCAGCTCGGCGGCGAGATCAAGGCCGACGACGCCCAAGTCGTCCCCTGCTGCGGCCTGGTGGTGGCGCCGGGACTTATCGACCTGCACGTGCACCTGCGCCAGCCGGGTCATGAATACAAGGAGACCATCGCCAGCGGCACCGCGGCGGCGGCGGCCGGCGGCTTCACCGCCGTGGCCTGCATGCCCAACACCAGCCCGGTGAATGACTCCCGGGCAGTGACAGAATCCATCCTGGAGACCGCGGCCAAGGAGGCCAGCGCCCGGGTCTATCCGGTGGGCGCCATCACCGTGGGCCTGCAAGGCGCCGGGCTCACCGAGATGGCCGAGCTGCAGGAAGCGGGCTGCGTGGCGGTCAGCGACGACGGCCGGCCCGTGGCCGACGCGCGCCTCATGCGCCGGGCCTTGGAATACGCCGATACCTTCGGGCTGCCGGTGATCTGCCATAGCGAGGACTTAAGCCTCTCGGCCGGCGGCCACATGCACGAGGGGCCCACCTCCACCCGCTTGGGGCTCACCGGCATTCCCGCCCAAGCCGAGGTGCTGGCCATTGAGCGCGATCTGGCCCTGGCCGGGCTCACCGGGGCCAAGGTGCACATCGCCCATGTTTCCTGCGCGGGCAGCGTGGAGGCCATAAGGCGCGCTAAGGCCCAAGGCATCCGCTGCACGGCCGAGACCGCGCCCCACTACCTGGTGCTAAGCGACGAGGACGTGGGCGACTATGACACCCATTTCAAGATGAACCCGCCCTTGCGATCAAGCCAGGACCGGGCGGCGGTGCGCCAAGGCCTGGCCCAGGGCGTCATTGATTTGGTGGCCACGGACCACGCCCCCCACTCGGTGCTGGAAAAGGAAGTCGAGTTCGATCAGGCGGCTTTCGGCGTGGTGGGGCTGGAGACTGCCCTGGGAGTGATGCTACAGTTAGTAAAGGAGGGTGTGTTGGATATGGCCGGCCTTATCCAGCGCATGAGCGCCGCGCCGGCCAAGGCCCTGGGGCTAAAGGGCGGCAGCCTGACCCAGGGAGGACCGGCCGATGTGACCGTGATCTACGACGGCCTGGCGTGGAAGGTCGAGCCGGAGCATTTCCGCTCGCTTTCGCGCAACACCCCCTTTGCCGGCTGGGAGCTTCCCGGCCGCGCGGTGCTCACGATTTGCGGAGGACGCATCACCCATCGCCTGGAGAAGGACGCCCCATGCTAAACCGCCAAAGCGGCTCTTACACCATGGAGGCCATCGCCCTGGTGGCCGCCCTGTTTATAATCGCCATCTTTATATTCTCGGATTTCCAGCGCGCGGCCGATGATCGCGACGCCCAGGCCCGCCGCTTCGCCCAGACCTTGCAAGCCAAGGTGGAAGCGGTTTTCCAGGCCCAACCCGAGGCCCAGCTCACCCTTGACGCCCTGAAAAGCCAAGGCGTGGAGCTGCCGGCTCCCCTGCAGTGGGACGTCCCCCTGGACCACCGCAAGGCCGCCGATTGGCAAGTGCGGGTGTGGCACCCCCAAGGCCGCCTGCTCTACATCGTGAGCCCCAAGGGCATGGAAACGGACTACCGCTAGGCCCACGGCTTTCGCCTCCGGACTATTTAACGAGGTTTTCGTCTTGCGCCAACAAAGCGTAGATTGCTGACCCGCCATGCCCCGCCGACAGGATCACAAGGAAACCGGCCTGGTTAAAATGCTGGCCTATGTTTTGGGAGTTGCGCCCCATGAGTTCGGCCTGCTGGCCGATGACGACGGCTGGGTATCCCTGAAGGAACTCACCAAGGCCTTGCACGAGGAAGAGGGTTGGCGCGGGGTGCGCGAGTCCATGATCCTGGATGCGGCGAGCCGCCTGGCCCCGGACGAGCTGGAGCTTAAGGAAAGCCTCATCCGCAGCCGCACTCGCCGCCCCCCCCGGCCCCATCCCGGCGTGGAGCCGCCTCCCCATATCTTCATCGCCCTGCGCCGCAGGGCCTGGCCGGTGCTCAGGGACCGCGGCCTGGAGGCCAAGGCAGGCGCGCCGCTCATGCTGGCCAAGCACGAGGCTTTCGCCTATCGCCTGGGCCGCCGCCGCGACGCCGAAGCGGTCCTGGTCACGGTGCAGGCCCGGCAGGCCATGGACAAAGGGGTGATGTTCAGCGGCCTGGGCGAGGACCTGTTCCTGGCCGACTGGATACCGGCCGACTGCCTCATGGGTCCGCCGGTGCCGGAAAAAATGCCGCCCAAGAGGCCGGCCAAGCCCAAGCCGGACAAGCCAACTGGCCCCATCATGCCATCGCCGGATTCCATGCCCGGCTCTTTCATCGTGCAGCAGAACGTTGTGGAAAAGCCCTACAAACGAAAAGGCATCGAAAAGCGGGTCAAATGGAAGGACGAGCGCCGCAAAGGCCGGCGGCGCAACGACCAGGACTAATCCTCGCCGGGCTCCCCGCCGCCAAGCTGGACCGCATCCCGCCTGGGGTTGCGGCGGTTGCTGATGGTGAGCCCCACCAGCCAGGCCACCAACACCGCCAAATAGAGCTGGCCCGTCACCGCTTCCACCGCGGCCAGCATGCGGGCGAAAGGCGCCACCGGAGCGATATCGCCATAGCCCAGGGTGGTGATGGTCACGAAGGAAAAATAGACCATGTCCACCCGGCTGATTTCCACGGCTTGGTTGCCCGCGATGAAAGCTTGGGGATTTACAATACTGACTAGGAAGTAAGCATAAGCCCATATAAGGGCGATGAGAAGATAGGAACTGGTGGCCGCGAAAACCGAATTGGTGCTGACCCGGTCGGCCTTGACAATGAACCTGAGTAAAAAGACGCTGCTGCCCACCAAAAAAGCCAAGGATGATATTTCGTTGATTATCAGCATCCATCCCTCGAAGCGGGGCACCGCATAAAAATATGCAATCACATCCAAACTGGCGCTGATAATCCAAAGACACAGCGCCCATGTAATGTAGACCCGCCGATAGCCGGCGGCGGAGACGGCTACCCCCAGCACCATAAGGAAGTTCAACTCAACAAAGATCAAGCGGGCCAGCTTGCTGGTGGCAAATGGCATGCAAAGCAGAATCGCCAGCAGGGCAACGGTGAGAAAAAGGAAAGGCCTCTCCCGCACCCAGCGACGAATGGGGCCAAGTTTTTTTATTCCAGACTCAGGCATGGGCCAGAACCTCTCCAGCAGGCGTATTCATTATAGCATCGGCGGGCCTTAACCAGCCTCCAACAGGCCCAGAAGCCTGCCCCAGCGGCGTACCGCCTCGTCTTTCAGCGCCCGGTTGCGGGGATCGCTCATCCCTGGATCGTGCTCCAGGATGTCCGCAATGGCCCCGCGGATGTCCGGCACCAGCTCCGCGTCCAAGGACCAGCGCGCCACCTTGAAGGGCGGCAAGCCGCTCTGCTTGGCGCCCAGCGCCTCGCCCGGACCGCGCAGCATCAAGTCCGCCTCGGCCAGCTGGCGGCCGTCGGAGGTGGACGCCAGGGCCTTCAGCCGCTCGACGCCCAGCTCCCCCGGGTCGGTCCCGGCCACCAGGACGCACTGGCCCGGCTTGTCGCCGCGCCCCACCCTGCCGCGCAGCTGGTGCAGCTGGCTCAGGCCGAAGCGCTCGGCGGCCAGCACCACCATGAGGGTGGCCTCCGGCACATCCACTCCCACCTCCACCACGGTGGTGGCGCAGAGAACCCGGCTTTGGCCCGCCTTGAAGGCTTCCAGAGCCGCCTCCTGCTCATCGGCACTCATGCGCCCGTGCAAGATCCCCACCTGATAGTCCGGAAAGTATGCCGCCAGGTTGCGTTGGGTGGTGGTCACGTCCTGGGCCTCCACCACCTGGGAGGCCTCCACCAGGGGGCAGATCACGTACA
>Ga0307423_1001540_pt1 | contig 13764 bp, 10 predicted proteins | sample SalMarWE160310MG_FD_202154 | JGI IMG/M metagenome (GOLD analysis project Ga0307423, IMG submission 202154) | Salt marsh sediment microbial communities from the Plum Island Ecosystem LTER, Massachusetts, United States - WE1603-10 | ecosystem: Environmental > Aquatic > Marine > Intertidal zone >...
AAGTGATCTTTGTCTGTTTGGTAGCTTAAAGTCCAAATGAAACAGACTATGTATGTAGATGTTCTTTGGATCTTAATTTCGGACCGGGGTTCGACTCCCCGCACCTCCACAAAATCTTAATTCAGCTTAATTCTCATTTACTTAACTTAACAATAAATTCTTTAAAAATAGCCCGTGAAGGGCTTTTTTTATGAACTTACCTGTTAAGCTCGACTAACAAAAATAAAGCAATTGTGTGTGAAATACGTGTGAATTTTGTATATTTGGGTTCGAGAGCAATCGGAGTCTGAACCAATTTATGAGGAAGCAATGACAATTCACTATTATTTAGAACGCAAGCAACTTAAATCCCAAGAAAAGGCGATTTACTGCTATATCAGGGGAATTGAAAAAGGAAAAACAATCATTCTAAATACAGGTCAAAAAGTTGATCCCATCTACTGGGATAAGCAGAGGGAATTGGCAAACGGTAAAGGAAAGAATAGATATACAGGGGCTACCGAATTAAATGATTTTTTGGATAGTTACCGGGAGGAGATAAAGCGAACTATAAGATTGCATGTGACTGATAATCCAGATGGAGGATTTGATAATATTAAGCTGCGGTTACTGGAACGCTTTGGCAAATCTCAAAAATTAACTCTCTCTTTTTTTGAAGCACTGGATTTATTTACGGAGACTAGATCTAAGGATTTAAGTCCTAATTCGCTACGTAAGTTTACAACCATAAAAGGTCATTTAAAGGCATTCGAGAAAAAAGAGCACTTGCCTTTAACATTTTCAAAAATCGATTTACTGTTTTACGATAAGTTCCTTAGGTTTCTCCTTGAGGAAAAAGAGATGGTGAATAATTCAGCATATAAAATAATAGGATTATTAAAAATCTTTCTTAATTGGGCTTACGATAGAGGTATTAATACAAACCGAACATTTAAGAAGTTTAAGGTCAAAGAGGATAAGGTAGATATCATAGCACTGAATGAGGAAGAACTTAAAAAACTTACTGAATTGGATTTATCTTCCAATACTAGATTGAGTAGAGCAAGAGACTTATTTCTTTTTGGGTGTTATACCGGCGGTAGGTTCTCTGATCTAGCTAAAATAGAATGGACAGATATTAGAGATAATACTTGGTTTCTATGGGTTCAGAAAAATAAAAATTTTCTTAAAGTCCCCCTCATAGATCTTTCTTTAGCAATATTAGAAAAGTACAAAGAAGAAGAACATCCTATACCACGATTAAGTAATCAAAAATTAAATGTGTATATAAAAGAGATATGTGAGTTAGCCAAAATAAATGATCTCACCACAATAGTACATTATAGTGGAAGTAATCGTATTGAAAAAACAAGGCCGAAATTTGAACTTGTTACAACTCATAGTGCAAGAAGGACATTCATTACACAGAGTATAATACGAGGAATGAAAGCAGAGATCGTCATGGCAATATCCGGCCATAAAAATTATAGAACTTTTCAGAAATATCTTGATATTACCAATAAGGATAGAGAAGTTGAACTGAAGAAAGCTTGGGAAAGTCGTATGTAATTACTTTAATAATTATACATTAATTCCTTGCAAGATATTTGTAAAAATTTTTATATTAATTCTAGCTAAATATTCTAATAAAATTTTATTATCTGATTGCTCGAGTAAAATTTTATGTTGTTTCCTGAGCAATCACATTATGCGGAAGTTCTTAGAAATTGTCTAAATAGAACGTTCCGATACCATTTTGGACTTCTCTGATGGCCTCTTTGTCGTCACCGTAGCCCCTTAAAAAACAATATTTGTGTTTTTCGTTCGAGTTGCTATCGAATGATTGACGGGTTTAAATAAGGAGAACTACGAATGAGAACCAGGCCAATCGCAAAGTGGAAGAATTTATTCCTAATCCCATCACTATTAGATCACTTCCAAATAAATAAAACATCTGATTTTTATTATTACTATGATGCTAGGAATCAGCTATGGAGAGGATAATAGTTGTTTCTTGTGAGGAAATTAAATCAATCGTAGCCTCAGCTGTTAACCAGGCATTGGAAAATTTTTCTCAAAGATATAATGCCGGAGAATGCCAAAAGTCAGATGATGACTTATTAACCACTGTTGAAGTCTGTCTGCTACTTAAGATCTCGAAAGTCACACTTCATTCATATATCAAAAAAGGATTAATTCCAAGGAAAAGGATTGGAAGGAGGAACTTATTCTCCAAATCTGAGATTTTAAGTATTGTAAATAAAAACAAATCTGATAAAGCATTTCTGCCAGGAACTAAAAAGTCTGGGGGTGTAGGATGAAAACAAATGATGGCCAAGGGATAGGAGACTCAGTATTTTCAAACGTGCTTAAACTATTGGCTTTATATAAAATGCCTATGATTCCACTAAAAGGTAAAAAGCCGCAAGTTCGATCCTGGCAGAAGTATTGTAAAAAACCGTTAACAGAAAGTGAATTATTATTTTTATTTAATCGAACCGGAGTTTCAGGAATAGGAATCATTCTGTGTAATAGTTTAAGAGCTCTTGATCTGGATGGAGTCAATTCTATGGAAGTATTGTATGAGATGTTAAACATTTTAGGTCTTCCTTACGGATATAAACATATAGTGAAAACCGGGAATGGTTTTCATATATATTTTTATTGCAATGATGATTCCCTAATTCAAAAGTATTTTGGGAGAAAAAATACTGTTTATCCCTGTCGTTTCTTAAATCCAAGAGATGGAAAACAAATCGAATTACGTTGGGAAAAATGTTATGTTGTAAGCGCTTATTCAAAACATGCAAATGGGAGCACTTACCAATTTATTAATGGGGAGCCAACTAACAGACCTGCAAAAATTTCAGGAACTAAAGTCATTAAAGTATTTGAATTTTACACCTTCAACAAATCTCATCAAATTAAAAATAAAAATGAAAACGTTTCAGAAAGTGATGCCAAGCATGGTTTAGTGATAAATTTTTTACAAAACTATAAACTCAATTACCCAGAGTGGAGTGCCTGTTGTTTTGCCTTATGTAGTTTGGGAGAAACAGGGAGGAAATACTTTGTCCGGCTTAGCACCAACAAATTCTATGATGATTCTCCTGAAAAGTTAAATGAGGTCTACGATCAACATTTGGACAAGTATGATTCACATCGTAGTACTATTGGATTACTCTATCATATTGCAAAGCAAAAAGGTTTTCAAAGTGAAACTAAAAAACCAATATCCAATAAAGAGTTTCTAGAATTTGAATTATGTGCGTTAAGTTACCCATGTGCATCTGATGAAATGAGAATTAATTACATACTTTGTTATTCAGCAGTTGAAAAATTCAAACGATCTTTAGGTGATTCTGAGAAGATAGAAGATCAAATTATCGAAACAATTGATCGACTAGGATTACCATCCAATTGCAACGAAATTTATGAAATGCACTTCCACATGAAACAATACATTACAGAACATATAAACAGATTCGGTATGGAACCATATAGCCGTATAGCTGAAAATTTTTTCTTAGATGTGTTGAACGAGAGGTTTGATTACTTAACCTTCTGTATCCTTTCAGCGATCATAGCTATTCAAGGGAAAATAGATACATATAAAAAAATTAATTATGATAGACTGAAAGCTGCTATTTTAGGATATAAAAGTCATAAAATCTTAAAAATAGTTAATGACTCAAGAGAATTAGCGAGTGAATATAGGATTAGCAAGAGAGTTAATATTCTATGTCAAAAAAAAATAATAGCCAAATCTAACACGCGACGGGAACAATATTATTCAACTCGGCTATCTCAAAAACAATTAGATGATAAAGTAAGGAAGATTGTAGCCAACAGAGCAGAAAAAAAAGCACAAAGGGAATTACGAGACAGAATTTTTCAGAGTCATCTTAAACTCATAAATTCCATGGCTTATGAACGGGAGCGTAAGCGATTAATTAATCAAATGTATAATAAAAATTAATTACTTGAATTACATATCTAACTTGACACTATATATTACCAATTACTTTACTTTCTATATTACCCTTCTATATTATGGATATATTACAAAGATAATGTGTTTGAATAGGCTTTAAGAATTTTTTAGTAATAATTAAATAAAAAAAGAAAATAAATGAAGCTTCATTAAAAAAATGAAGATCATTTGTTATCTTAGAATTATAGGGTATTCTACTTAAGCTGTAATACCAGATACATAGATTTCAATATTTCCATCCATTTTATATAAGTTTGTAATATCAATTATTATATGGCGGGAAATATTTGATTACTCCCAAACAAAAAGCCAGAGAAAATATTGACAAGCAGCTTCAGCAAGCAGGCTGGATTGTACAGGATTACAAAGCCATAAATCCGTCTGCCGGTCTTGGAATTGCTGTCAGAGAATATCCAACCGAATCCGGCTCCGCTTATTATATACTTTTTAGTGATAGAAAATTAGTTAGTGTTATTGAAACAAGACGAGTTGACGTAGCTTAATACGGGTGTAAGACCTGACTTTTAAGTATTCAGCCCCAAATACAAATTCACTAAACATATTATAGCCTTGCGATTTCAAAATGAATATACTGGGATTGAAGCATTATTTTCTTTAGAGAAAATATTATACACTGTATTTCATAATTTTTAATAAATATTCATTATCTTTAATTAGGAGGATTTAGATTAGCATGAATATTATGGGGAAACAAAAATATTTCTTGCTGAACTTTGTTGTAATAATTCTGATGATCGCAGCGATATTTCTGAGCTTGCCTTACTCTTACTATACTCTGCTTCGTTGGATCTGCTCACCAATATTCTTCTATTTCGTAGTAATTTGCCATAGAAAAAAATGGGAAGGTTTGCAATGGGTTTATGCAGTCTTGGGATTGATTTATAATCCTGTAATACCGATCCATCTGAATAAAGATATTTGGAGTTTTGCAAATATAGTTACAATTATTTTGATGTTGTTTTCGTCCTATAAACTTTGGAGAGAAAATTTTGTGCATGAAAATACTCATATAATATAATTGTTAATTCTGATGAAAATTATTTAATGGAGAAAGACATTTGCAATTCTTTTGAATTAGTAGGAAGATTACTAACCGAAGAATTGATTCTCTAAACACTAATTATTCAATAATTCATAGGTGGTTACTATGAAAACATATAGATTAATATTTGGCTTCATCTATCCTCTCATTCTACTAAGCTTTTTGGCATTAGCATTCCCCTGCTATTCACAAGTTGATTCTGTTCAAGACGATTATTCGTTTCTGGATGGATTAGATGTAACCAATGGCCCCGATGATATTAAAATGGGAGCAATCGCAGAAATCAAAATACCTGAAGGGTATGTTTTTCTTGATGGTGGTGACACAAAAACATTAATGGAGAGATTTGGGAATCCATCGTCAAATAGAGAAGAAGGACTTATTGCGGATAAAGACTTTAGTTGGTTTGTTGTGTTTGAATTTTCGAATGTCGGATATGTTCCCGATGATGAAAAAGATGATTTGGATGCAGATAAAATGTTGGAGTCGCTAATAGAGTCGAATGATGAAGCTAACAAACTTAGGGAGAAAAATGGATGGGGAAAATTAACTATCACTGGCTGGGAATTAAAACCACGTTATAATCAAGTTTCGAATAATCTTGAATGGGCAATAAGAGGAAGAAGTGATATGGATTACCCGGTTATAAATCATAGTACGAGACTTCTTGGACGAAGAGGAGTAATGGAATTGACTCTAGTCGTTGATCCGGCATCATATCCCAGCGTAGCTCCAATATATGCAAATCTTATAAATACTTTTTCGTTTCAATCGGGTCAGAAATATGCTGAATATAGAAAAGGAGATAAAGTAGCCGAGTATGGATTAACCGCATTAGTCGTTGGAGGTGGGGCTGCTGTTGCTGCCAAGACCGGATTGTTAAAATATCTTTGGAAAATTCTGGTTGGTGTTTTTGTAGCCATTTCGGCATTCTTCAAAAAAATATTTAGGAAATTTTTCAAAAAGAAAGAAGAATGAACCGACACTAATGTCAGCTTTAATCGAGCTCTACATCGCTATAGTAATAATTTACTTATTTGAATGTGTAGCGTTAATAGGAGAAACTACAGTTTTAATTTACTCGGGTTGGTTCAGATTTAAAGTTTCTTATAGAGAAGCGATATATAAATGGTCCAATAAACTAGTTAAGTTCTTAAATCCATTTCTACCTCATATGGATGTATTCAAAGCAGATTTCCCGAATTTTAGTATTTCCCCAGAAGGGATTAGTTCATATAGGGCCAATGATTTGATTGATTCGAACAGTGATACCAACCGCAGAACACATTACAATTTCAGTGAAATAGAATTGGTTAATACTCAAGATGAATCGTTATATATTAATAAGAATTATTTTATTAAATGTAACTCTATATTACAAGCAGAATACATTAAAACATTTTTAACGGAATTTATCAACGATAAGAATGAAAACTATGAACAAAAGATAAATGATCATTTAACGAACATGTTCAACCTTGAGAAGTTGAAAGAGGGGATGGATAAGTACAATAGAAATACTTTTATTCTCAGCAATATTACATTCATTTACTGGATTTTTTTATTTCTAATATTGCCTGTACTGTTATTTAGTTTTGGTTTCTATCTCATATTTGAAAAGATTATCATTGTTTTGATCGCGCTTCATATGCTGACAATAGTTACTCTAATCTTTACTCAAAAGTCTCTGTACAAAAATGAAAAGCAAAGTGAATTCAAAAGTAATCTGATCAAAGTAGCGCTCTCTCCACTTGCAGCTTGCCGATCAATGACACTAATATCAGAAGAGTACCTGCTCAGATTTCATCCTATCGTGATAATGAAATATTTGCTCCCGGGAAATCAATTTATAGTTTATGGCAATAAAGTAATTCGTGAATATCTATATATAAATCAATTCAACTTTTTGAGTGAATCAGAAAAAAATATCAATAAATGGTATAGAGAGAAAATGATTACTCAAATTAATGAATTTATTAAGGGGCAGGGTTATAATATTGAAGAATTATTGAAATCCATACAATCATTAAGTAAAAACACTCTTTCATATTGTCCCAGATGTTTAACTGAATATAGTATTGAAAAAGGCAATTGTTCTGATTGCAATGGTATAAACTTAATTAGCATAAATGAAATAGGTAACGTTTGTGATTGATTCATCCAGTATAATAGTTATTGTAATAGCTTTTTTAGTGGGTTTTTTTGTGGTTTCAAAAATTTTCGATTCAATTTCAGGCAGAAGAAGAATCACTAATCAAAAATACGCTCCGAATAGTTCTACGAAGAACGAGGAAGATCTCTCCTCGAACAATTCTGCAAACTTTCAATCTTCCATGATTGATAAATCCGCATTGAGCATTTTAACATTAATAGGCAAATTTGAGCCAAATCCTATCGATGAAAATTTTGATAAAAAATTAACTATCATGCAAAACTTTTTTGATCAGAATATTACGAATAATAAACTTGCCCGAGATCAAATTACCAAGGCAATTTTTTACAGCAAAAATTCCGATATGACATTGGATATGATAATCTATAAGATTAAATCCCTCAGACAGAACGACGCTGAATTTTATAAAAAAATTATCCAGTTATTACTGGACATATCATTAGTTGATGGCATATTGAGTGCAGATGAAGAGCTGACAATACTTAAAATATGTATGGATTTTAATATTACTGATAGTAATCCATATAAATCATACAAAGACAATTTAGAAAGTAAAAAAGGTAATTCTGCACAATATTTTAGTCAATTAGACAAAGATAGATACTATGGAAAGGTGCTTGGATTAGTTGGTCAGATTAAGAAAGAAGATATTGTTAAGAGGTATAAGGAACTTGTTATAAAATACCATCCTGATAAAGTAAGCCATCTTGGAGAGGAGTTTCAGCTACTTGCTGAAATCAAAATCAAAGAAATTAATTCGGCTTTTGATTATTTAAAGAAAAGGTATAATATTAATTGAACATCAGAATGTCCAAAACGTTTTATTAGCAATTTTTTACCAATCCTCCTATTTTAAACAGTCAACTTAAAATCATACATAATAAATTTGGCTTAAATGACCCCAGAACAAAAAGCCAGAGAAAATATTGACAAGCAGCTTAACCAGTCAGGCTGGATTGTACAGGATTATAAATCTATAAATCCTTCCGCTGGACTTGGAATTGCTGTCAGAGAATATCCCACTGAATCTGGTTCCGCTGATTATATACTCTTCATTGATAGTGGCAAGCCATTCCTTCGGAAAAAACCTGTTGGAGTTATTGAAGCAAAGAAAGAAGGCCATACATTAAGTCAGGTACACGAAGCGCAAACTGTCCGATATGCTGCGGATGAATTGAAATTTATTGGTAAAAAAGAAGAACTCAGATTTCAGTATGAGTCAACAGGAACTGAAACTTATTTCACTGATGCTCTTGATCCTTCCCCAAGACAAAGAGAAATATTTCATTTCCATAAGCCTGAGACTCTATTTGAATGGAATAAGCAGGAGGAATCTCTAAGGGGAAGATTAAAAAAGTTTCCAACTCTTAGTTCGACCGGATTGCGAGTCTGTCAGTTAAATGCAATTATAAATCTTGAACATTCTTTCTCAGAAAACAAACCTCGCGCTCTTGTGCAAATGGCAACAGGTGCCGGCAAGACCTTTTGTGCAATTACTTCAGTCTATCGTTTATTAAAATTTGCAAAAGCCAAAAAGATTTTATTTCTTGTTGATACAAGAAATCTCGGCAAGCAGGCTGAGCAGGAATTCCGTGCTTATAAACCAACTGATGATAAAAGACTTTTTCCTGAACTCTATACCATTCAAAGATTACAATCAAATTTTATTGATCCATCAGCACAGGTTTGCATTAGTACAATCCAAAGAATGTATTCGATCCTAAAAGGGAAAGAACTTGATGAATCGCTTGAAGATGAATCACCCTACGAATCCAAAACAATAGACAAACCAGTTGAGGTCACATATAACTCAAAAGTACCAATCGAAACATTTGATGTTATTATAATAGATGAATGCCATCGCTCAATTTATAATCTCTGGAAACAGGTACTCGATTACTTCGATGCTTTTATGATTGGTTTAACTGCCACACCAGATAAAAGAACCTATGCTTTCTTCCACGAAAATGTTGTAAGTGAATACACACTTAAACAATCAATAGCCGATAAAGTAAATGTTGGGTATGATGTTTACACAATCGAAACTGAAGTAACAAGAGACGGTGCAAAAATAAAAGCAAAGCAGTATGTTGACTTAAGAAACAAAATGACTCGTAAGAAAGAATGGACACAGCTTGAAGACGAAGTTAATTATGCAGGCACACAGCTTGACAGGGATATCGTTAATCCCAGCACAATAAGAAATATCATCAAAGAATATAAAAGAGTTTTAAAAGAAGAATTCTATCCTGAAAGATGGATAGGTTTTTCCCAAAGGGACGGCGAGCCGGAGGTTCCCAAAACTTTAATCTTTGCAAAGACTGATGGCCACGCTGAAGATATTGTTCACATTGTCCGTGAAGAGTTTGGAGAAGGAAACGAGTTCTGCAAAAAGATAACCTACAAAGCAGTGGATGAAGACCCCGAATCAATCCTTCAGCAGTTCAGGACGGCTTACAATCCGCGTATTGCTGTTACTGTTGATATGATAGCTACCGGCACAGATGTAAAACCAATTGAAGTGTTAATCTTTATGCGTGATGTCCGTTCACGCAATTATTTCCAGCAGATGATTGGAAGAGGAACACGCTCATTCACAAAGGATGAGCTGGTTAAAGTTACACCAAGCGCAAAGCTGAATAAGGAAAGATTCTATATTGTGGATGCTGTCGGAGTTTTCAAATCTGTTAAGGTTGATTACCCGGTAGTTGATAAGAAACCTTCCGTGCCGCTGAAAGATCTTATGAAAATGGTAATCCTGCAGCCGGATGAAGATAATGTTACTTCTTTAGCTTCCCGTTTAACAAGATTAGATAAGCAGATATCCGAAACCGACAGGGAAAAATTTAAAGAGCTTGCGAGAGGAAAGAATGTTACCGAGATAGCCGGAGAGCTTACCAATGTTTATGATCCTGATATGATTGATAAAAAGGCGAAGCAAACATTTAAACTAAATGATGATGTTGAACCGACTGATGAACAAATTCTTTCAGTCATACAATCATCCATCCATATAGCTACCAGTCCTTTCGATAATCCAAAGCTGAGAGATTTTATAGAAACAGTACGGCAGAAAATTTACCAGATTATTGATGAAACGAATCCTGACAAAATTATTCACTCAGGTTTTGATACACAGGCAAAAGAAAATGCAGACGAGATAATTAACAACTTTAGGAAGTTTATTGACGAGAATAAGGATGAGATAATTGCCTTGAAGATATTCTACAGTCTGAAATCATCCCGTCATTCTGAGCGAAGCGAAGAATCTCTCGTGCTTAATTATAATATGATCAAAGAGTTACGCGATGCACTAACGTCTCCACCATATTACTTAACCGTTGAACAAATCTGGCGAGCTTATGAAAGAACAGAACCAAAACGGGTGAAACATCGAACAACTGTTGGAATGTTAACAGATATTATTTCTCTTATAAGGTTTGAACTTGGTATTCATAAAACACTTGAGCCGTACGGCGAAATAATTAACCGTAACTTTAAGGAATGGGTGTTTAGAAAAAATGCCGGACCGGTGCAGTTTACCGAAGAGCAGATGGAATGGCTAAGAATGATTAAGGACCATATTGTCTCCTCCGTAAGAATTGAAGTTGATGATTTCGACAGAACTCCTTTCGACAAAGAAGGAGGTTTGGGAAAGCTCTATCAGTTATTCGGATCAAATTATGAGAAGCTACTGGAGGAGATAAATAATGAGCTCGCAGCATAATGTCTGAACCAGGATTGACCAAGATTAAAGGATTTTCAGGATTAGGATTAGCATGATGGAAATGAAGTATGAAGATATAACAAAGCGTATTATCGGTTGTGCTATGAAAGTTCATTCGACATTGGGAAATGGTTTTCAGGAAGTTATTTATCAGCGTGCATTGGAAATTGAGATGAGTATTGACGGGCTGAAGTTTGAGCGTGAGAAAGAAATGCCAGTTCTGTATAGAGAGTATGAAATTGGAACACGGAGAGTTGATTTCTTTGTCGAAGATAAAATTATGGTTGAGTTGAAAGCTTTAATACAATTAGAAGATGTCCATCTTGCACAAGGAAAGAATTATCTTGAAGCTTATAATATGGAAGTCGGGTTGTTGATAAATTTTGGCGCAAAGAGTCTGGAGTTTAAAAGACTATTTAATCGTCTGAACCTGGATTCTCAGGATTAAAGGATTATCGGATTAGTAATGCTGTTCCGAATGACTTCCGAATTGAGTATTAATATTTAATTATGATGTAAAATGAAAAGAAAATGTAAATCAATATTTCCGAATCACTTCCGAATAAAAAATATTGTATTCCAAAATCCTGGGAATCTTAAAATCCAACAAATCCCGGTTCAGACAGTTGTTGACGATGGCGGACTTGGGAAATTTTATCAACTATTTAGCGGGGAGACCGAAAAAATTATTGAGGAAGTAAACAAAGTGTTAGCAGCTTAGGAGTTTGATATGCCAAGAAGAGGTGGACCATCGGCAATAACAGGATATGATTATCAGTTCTGGTTTATTGCCTATCAATTCAGTAAACTCATTTCAAATGAGGACCTTATAATTCATCCAGAAGCTAATATAATTCAGAGTGCAGAATTTGATTCCAATGGTCAAGCAATACGAACATCACCGAAGATTAATTTTGTAGATGATGTAGTAGTTTACAGTAATAAAGTAACGATAGTCTATAATATAAAGTATTTAGCTCCTCAAGATTCTTCATGGTCATTAAATAGATTAAAATCGGTGGGAGTACTAAAAGATATACTAAAACAAACCAAATCATTTCCTGATCATAAGATTGTTTTTGTAAGCCAGAGTAGTTGTCCGATGTTTAATGATGTTTTTAAAAGGATACGTTCGTTGAAATCGAAAAAAGAAATTGAGCTTACCTTAACTAAGAAGCAACTGGAAACATGGAAAGAACTTAAAAATTATACAAAACTAAATGACGGAGAGCTTCTTAAAATCTCAAAGAATATTGATTATGAAAGGGGTTATGAGATAAAAGAATATCAAGAATTAATTCTTTCTTTCTCTAAGGATAAATTTGATAGGTGTGAACAGATACCACTTTCTCTTTATGCATTAGCAATTGATTCCTGTAAGGAAAGCAGATCCATCGCAATAAGAGATTTTATAACGTGGCTTGAAAATAATAATATTAGAGCGATAAGTAAATTTAAAATCATTGATTTATTAAATGAATCAAAAAAGGTATCAGCTTCACTTCGGAATTGGAATAACATATTTGGTAGAATTACTTCGTCACACATTAAGAGACGTGAAGTTACAGAAATTCTGGATTGGACTGATCTTGTGACACCTCAAGATAAAAAACCTATTCTGTTATTAACAGGAAAAGCAGGATGTGGAAAATCAGTTATTCTGAGAGACGTACTTGAAGAGTTAGAAAAGAAGAGTATTGTTTCGATAGGCTTAAAATTAGATTTATATAATGCAAGCAGTTTTGAGGAATTACGCCAAAATTTAAACCTGTCTGATGATTTTGAAAAAATCATAAATACTATTAGTTCGCATGGTAAAATTGTAATTGTATTTGATCAGCTTGATAGTTTATCCCATACATTATCGACCGATAGAAAGTCAATTAACTTTTACTTTGACATAATTAACAGGGTGTCTACAGTACCCAATGTCAAAATAATACTAAGCTGTAGAAAATATGACCTTGATTTCGATCCTTCACTTAAAGCATTAGAGTCTGAACAAAAAATAGAGTTGGGTGACTTAACTGATGACGAGATGAATTCAGTTTTAACTTTTATTGGAATTTCAAAAAGCGAAATTCCGGAAAAATTAGCTAAACTTCTAAGTAATCCTCAAAACTTAAATATATTTTGTACTGTCTATGACACAAACCTTGTTTTACATTCGATAAGAACTATTCAAGACTTGTATAACGAGCTATGGATAAGAAAAATTTCCTTAAAATCCGGCATATATCCAAATTTAAATAATCTTATTAAAGAAATTGTCCAAGACATGTCAAGTCACCAGAAATTAATTGTTTCATCTATTTTATATCAAGACAAATTTTACAGTGAATTAAAATACTTATTGAGTGAAGGTTTATTAATCGAAGATGATTTTATGATTCAATTCTTTCACCAGACTTTTTATGATTATTGTTTTGCTAGAATATTTGTGACTGACAAAAAAGATTTTATTAAACATATGCTGGATATTCATCAAGGTTTATTTATTCGAGCAACCGTTAAACAAGTTCTGAATTATCAAAGAAGCATTGAAAGTGATAAATATCTATCAACATTAAAAGATTTATTAATATCATCAAAAATTAGATTTCATATTAAATCGTTGTTGTTAAGTTTATTGGGGTCTGAAGAAGAACCGATGGAAAATGAATGGGAAATTATAAATACAAGGGTATTAAATAATGTAAAATTGAGAATTCAATTTATTGACTCAATCCGATGTATTTACTGGTTTGATAAACTTAATTCAAGCAACTATTTAATAAGGTATTTAACATCTACTGATGAAGATTTGAAACAGAGTAGTAACATTCTAC
>Ga0307423_1001541_pt1 | contig 13756 bp, 11 predicted proteins | sample SalMarWE160310MG_FD_202154 | JGI IMG/M metagenome (GOLD analysis project Ga0307423, IMG submission 202154) | Salt marsh sediment microbial communities from the Plum Island Ecosystem LTER, Massachusetts, United States - WE1603-10 | ecosystem: Environmental > Aquatic > Marine > Intertidal zone >...
AAGGCATGTATCGAGAACCTTGGAGATGATCTTATTGAGGGAACAATGGCACTTGTAAATGACCCTTACTCGGGAGGATCACATCTTCCTGACTTAACGCTGGTGGCTCCCCTATTCCATAGAGGAGAAAGAGTTGCTTTCACAGCAAATCGAGCTCATCATGCAGATATCGGAGGAATAAGCCCAGGTTCGATGCCCGGACTTTCTATATCAATCCATGAAGAAGGGACCCTCATCAGACCGAGGATAGTTGTCAGAGATGGGCAGCTTGACCGCAGCAGTGTATCAGATCTATTGGAGGATACTCGAACTCCAGATGAAAGACTTGGAGACCTCTCTGCACAGGTTGCAGCAAACAATGTGGGTATGAAGCGAATCACACAAGTTGCAGACAATTATGGATGGGAGATTCTCCTCAGAACTTTTAGAGACCTCCAGTTATATTCCGAACAGATGATGAGTTCAGCACTTCGCAAATTTGAGGGAGAGAATGGTGAATTCACAGATTACATGGAGAGCGATGGAGCAGGGACCTGGGACATTCCTATCTCTGTCAGAATTGAAATCAAGGATGGTAGGGCAAATGTTGATTTCACCGGAACTTCAAAACAAGTCCAAGGGAATATCAATTGCCCACGAGCATCTACATTATCAGCGGTCTACTACGTGTTTATCATCCTCTTCGGAAAAGACGTTCCAACAAATGGGGGTTGTTGGAGTGTAATAGATGTGAATATCGAAGAAGGATCTCTATTATTTCCCACGTATCCGTCACCAGTTTCTGCAGGGAATGTAGAAACTTCGCAAAGAATTGTTGATACTACCTTAGGAGCACTTGCAGAGATAGTTCCATGTCTTGTCCCTGCCGCAAGTCAGGGAACAATGAATAATCTCACAATTGGAGGTATCGATTCAAGAACAGGCAAACCTTTCTCATTCTATGAAACCATTGGAGGTGGTTCGGGTGCAAGCAGAGGTAGCAATGGGACCAGTGGAATTCATACACATATGACCAATACCTTCAACACTCCAGTAGAATCAATGGAATCAGAATACCCACTTCGAGTTAAGCAGTATTCAATCCGGAGAAAAACAGGTGGAAGAGGTGAGTGGAAAGGAGGAGATGGAATTATTCGTGAGATTGAGATTCTATCTGAAACCTGCACAGTCTCAATTCAATCTGAACGACGTTCTTATCAACCATGGGGTTTGGCTGGGGGGTTTAATGGAAAATCTGGAAATAACTCTATTATTTACGAGGGCAAAATTCACCCACTTCAATCTAAGTCAACAGTGGTTGCACCAAAAGGTACTGTGATACATATAGAAACTCCTGGAGGAGGAGGATTTGGGCCTCCTCCATCAAGAGAATAATAATTAGAATTTATACATCTACAGATACTGCACCGTTGACTGCGTTGATCTTCAATGTTTGAGTCTTCGCACCAGCAGTGAGCTTAACATAATAGACGGGAAGATAATATCCTTCTAGCTTTTTGAACGATAGATTGTGAACAGTAACTCGCTTCGCATCGGATGGTTTTTGACCTGCCAACTTAGTAACAGCAGCAACAACTTTCTCAATGCTATTATATTTTCCAGAACCTATCTTATTCTTTTTAATCCATGCAGGAGTAGCGCTTTTCTTTCCGGGTCCTTTGATAAGAGTTTCAAGAGCACGAGCAGGACCTCCAGTCTTTCCATCAAGAAGCATCCCATCTTTACGATTTATCTCGAAGAGCTCTATGATGTCAACCTTTATTGAATGAAAATCGCCTTTCTTCTTAGGGGCAATTACGGTGGTACCAACCATAGTTCCTTTCACTTGTTCATTGACTCCAATTTCTTGATCTCTCACTCTAAGGAACTTCAACTCGAGATCTGCATCATATGCACAATAAAAGTCATATTTTATCGCGGGTTTACTGATTTTGAGCGCACTTGGACTTACACCTAGGATTTCTGCTCCATCTGCACCTGCAACTTTCGCTGCTTTCTCTGGAGTTATCTTTGTTCCAAAGTAGTAGAGTTTCTTCTTTTTACTATCAATTTTCAATTTTGCGTCAGCACCGGTCACTTTGAACATTGTAGGTGATAGTGCTGGTTTAGCTGCTTTCTTTTTCTTGGCCATAATGCCATCTCCTATCTAACACATGCACTTCGAGTATAAGTTCTCTTTGGCTACCAAGATTTTACTACTTGTGTGCAAATGATACCTTTATTGGTTCACCAGTCTCAACTATTCTAGCAAAGCCAACTCGTTCAAATTGCAGGAAAGTTCCAGCAGGCATTGACGAGAGATTCGGCTCAGCAAGTCCCATTACTCTTGAACCATCAATCAGAGTCAGTTCGACTGGAACAGCTCCTTTCTTTGGTATCCAGTGAATAATAGGACCACTAACTTTTCTGACTTCGTCAACATCTAAGCTATGGAATATGGCGGTGGGAGGTTTACCTTTCTCAATCGTAAAGTTAGCCAAATCCTTCAGGCGAAATAGAATTCCCGGTTTCAATCGCTTCAAGTCAGCAGGCTGAATACCTAGCTCTAACATGTTATTTTCGTAGAGGAGAGGTATCCTTCGAACACCACGTTCTTCAAAATCGGGATGAACTGGAACCTCAGCAAATTTTTGTTTCAATCCCATAACTTCAAGCCATGTTGGATCTTGAACAAAGAATGCACGTGGAGCCTCTTGGTCACGAAGTTTTCTATTTTCAGAATAGATGGACTTCATTGAGATTGAAATATCAACAAGACTAAGTCCTAAGTCCAGCATAACTTTTCTGATGGCTTCTGGGTCGATACCACGTTTCTGTAGAGATTGAAGACTCCATGTTCGTGGATCATCCCAACCCGAGTATATTCCATCTCTAACTTCTTTGCTTGATTTACTCTTACTAAGAGTAGCATCTTGAAACTTTAATCGACCATAATACATCAATTCAGGATGAAGCCAATCATAGACATTCCAGATATGCTCCTCAATCTTACCCTCTTTCACAAGATCCTTTCCACGAATAATGTGTGAGATTCCAAGCTCATGATCATCTATCCCCCATGAGTATTCCAATAAGGGCCAGACCCTATACTTTGATCCAACTCTGGGGTGGTCAGTTTCAGATATCCGAAGAATCACGTGGTCGCGCATAGCGGGGTCAGGGTCATCCATTCCTGTCTTCAAGCGCACTGCTGCTTTCTTTTCCTCGTATGTTCCATCCAGCATCTTTTCCCATCGGTCAAGATTATCTGAAATATCAAGATTTCTGCAGGCACATGGAATACCTTTCGCTTTGTGCTCTTTTCGCCAGATTCCCGCATCACAATCACAGACATACGCTTCACCCTTCTTGATCAAATCAACTGCATATTTGTAGAATAGTGCAAGTCTATCAGACTTGTAAACAGTCTTGTGATATTTTACACCCAGATAGTCAAGACCCTCAGGTATAAGGTCAAAGGCTTCAGGCTCAACTATTTTCTCTGCAGAACCAATTGTATCATCGAACACCAGTATGAGCTCACCGTCATATCTCTTGACATAATAATCATTGAGAATGACCATTCGAGCATTGCCAATATGCAATGGACCGGAAGGAAACGGTGCAAGCCGCATTACCACTTTTTCCCACTTATCCAAATTGGGTAGTTCAGAGAGTTCCTTCTTTTCATCAACTTCGACTACATCAGGTTGTTCAAGTAATTCTGGTGCAATTTTCCTTAATTCTGAAATCTGATCATCTAATGACATCTTTTCAATTTCAGTAACAAGCTGTTGAACGATCTTTTTGACTTCACCAGCACGGGATCGAAGGTCCGCTCGTGAACCAAGAAGTGCACCCATGACTGATTTGACTTCAGGTTTGCCTTCGTATTTGACTGCATTGTCAAGTACAACTTTCCGTATTTCAATCTCTAGGTTATCCAAATTGAACAACTCAGATTAGAATAATTGTATAGACGTTTTAACTGTGACTAGAGAGGAATTATTGAGTTAAATGAAAAAAAGGTACCTCACGGAGACGCTTATTTGGAGATTTTTCGATTTTACATTAGTAAAAATGGTCTCGGGTGCTAAATCGTGTCTGAGTTGAAATGTTGCAAACGGTGTGGTGCATTCCTAACTTGTACCCATAAGGGTGAATGCTGCGTAGAGTGTGAACACTTCGATCCTGTTGATATTCTATGCATGGCGGGTCCTGAGCGGAAGACCAAAAAAGTAGAGCCAATAGAAGAGGATGATGAAATCGATCCTGCCACATTCCTTTTCGAAGACGATGATGAGGATGAAGATGATTTGAGTGATCTTCCGCCCGAACGCGATGATGATGATGACGACGACCTCTTTGACCCTAGCGACAGCGATGATGATGATTGGTAGAGATTGTTTCATTAGCTAGTTTAGGATATTGTAAAAATACAAACCAAAGAGTGCTATTGCTATTATTACTAAGAGTGTTGCATTGCTAATCAGCCAATGACGTGCATATTTTTTGCCGACCTTAATAGGACCCAAGGGTTTCAAGCTAGTAGGTGCTTTTTGACTTGGATCTATTGCTGTCCAAAGAATCTCTAGTGGATTTGCATCACTTCGAAATATATCAAGATAGAGATGAGATGCGTATCCTAATAAAAAGAGCCCAGTGATATACAATTCTATGCCGGCACCTACACTAAGATCGACCGGGGACCCAGATGATAGGATTCTTGCTGCATAGTTCACCAGAGTGGTCAGGAGTATCAGAAGCGGAAGGGCTGCAGAATGGAAAATGATATTCCGATGACGTGAAATCCCCAGAAAAGGAATATCCCAGTCAGGCATCAACGCACCAGCTATAATGATAATGGAACCAATAAATATCGATATATTTCCAATCATAGCTATACCGCTATACCATTGGAAAATGATTGTTCCAGCTAACGAGCCGATGCAAAATGCAACGAAGAACATCGCACTAGCCGCACCACGGTTACTCGTTGTTCGAGCTTTCATATCTTTATTTGGAGCTTTGTAGTAGAGAATTGGTACAGCAACAATACTTAGAACTGCACCCCCAATTACATAAAACGTAAGTAGTCCAGATAGGGTTCCTAAATCAGATTGCCAAACGCTGAAAGCATAGAGCAATGAGTAGAGGCCTACGAATAGGGCAAATGCGAATACCATGTGTGAAACGCGATTCATTCTCCAAACTCCTACTCTCTATAAGTCGAGAAACCGAACTTATTTCTTTCCCCCAATAAGACCGGGAAAGAAGTACTGAGTACTTTTCGAATAACTTCGCTGCTCTTTAGCAACACCATTGTTGAGTAACAAATTCAGAGCGTTACGGACCCGTTCCTCGGTCCAGCCAAGACTGATAACTGCATCTTCCAATGTGAGTTTCCCATCACTCTGTGCCGCAAGATCCAGAATAAGTTGTGGATCAGTCGTCAGTGCAACAGGAACGAATTCTACTAAAAGCGTACCGCTCTCAAGCGGAGAAAGACCTTGAATGAGACCTTCTTTGGACATATTACTGATTATCACTTCAATTTCTTCAGAGCCCGTGCTCCACCCAAGATCATCCAATCTTACAAGTAATTCTGAGAAGAGCATTATCCCACCAGCTTTCTTTGATTCTTCAGCCATTCTAAGTATGTCTCGTCTTAGTCCGTCTACTCTATCGTCTCTTTTTAGAAGTCGCTTTACCATACCTGTTTTCTTTTTCGCTTCAGAAATCCAAGATTCAGGTTCATAACCTAATTCAGATAGTAACTCTATCAAAGCATTACGATATGCTGGAATTCCGAGGAGTGTGCTCCCTTGGGACTCAAATGCGTCCCACAAACGTTCACGTATCATATCAAGCCGACGAGCTCTTTCAACCAATTCATCTAAGCGTAGGATAATCTGTTCTTCATGTGAAAGAGGGACTATTACTATGGGAATCACAACATCATCTGTTGATGTTAATGAAAACTCGATTGATTTCTCAATAAATCCTGAAGCACGAACAGTTCCATCATAATGGCTCCGAGGTAGCTGAGCGGATATGACTCCAGATGTATCTGATTTCAGGGACAACGCTCCAAGCTCAAGTTCTGCGTTATCAATTGGCTTGCCAGCTTCATTGTGAATGTGGAATTTAACATTACAAAGTGAATCATCTGACATGACATGAGTGATTAATCGACGTTTTTGTTTTCGTAGCTTTGTTTCTGGAATAGATGATAGGAGATTATCAAGCTCTTGGATTAGAGGGCGTTTTACTAGAGCATCACCAAGCAGAGCTTCAGCACCGCTGTGAATTAATTCTCTTGCCTTTGTGTTAGCAAGGATGTTATAATCTTGAGATGAATCTCTAATGAATTTCCTTAGCGCGACATCTTTACTTGCAAGATCCTCAAGTAATGAGGATATAGCATCAATAGAGCGAGATGGTGACTCGAATATATCAACAAAATCACGTCTTCTACTTACTCGCTCCCCATTTGACTGAAGGTGGGATAGTGGATAGACTTCGATTTGTAGTTGATCTTTTTTCGAGAACCCAACAAGAAAGAAAGGTATCAGAATAACTGATTTTTCTGAATCTTCTTCAGCGAGACGTAGGGTGATCAACATATCAGTGAGAGCAGTATGTTGATTTCTGAGTTGATTGAGTACAGTCTTTGATTCCGCTGCTAATTTATCACTTCCAATCGATAGATCTTGTGAAGTGTCAGCCAAATTCGAAACAATCTCAGACTGATGTTTCTGGTCTCTCGAAAGAGCAGACTTGCGCGCAGCTAATTGCTGATCAAGTTCTTCTAGCTTATCGCGTCTATCAATTGATTTTCCTGCAGATACTTTTACTCTCTCTGATTCGATATCCTCAATTTGTTTTTCTAGAGATGCAATACGCAAGACTAGTCGAGATAAAACTGGAGTTGCGCTTTCTTTTTGAGTTCCAACTAGTGATTCTATTCTGGATTGAATATTATTGACAAGTTCAGTTAGTTCTCCTTCAATTGTGTTTAAAACGACTGAAGTATCTTGAACTGTCTTAATCGATTTATCAAATTCAGACTTACTGATCACACCTGTTAATACAACAGAAAATTCCTCGAACGTTGTGCTCAATGGTCTGTCTAACAATCTGCCAACTCCACGTGCAGCAAGTCCAGCTAATAGTCCAACAATAGTGGATGAAGAAGTATCAAGAATTTTCTTGATTTCATCACGAGTTGTATTAAGACATTTCAAAAGTTCTTCAGATGTGTCAGCTTTTCGTACTTGTTCCTGCAATTTATTTAGATTCGGTGAATTAATCTCCTGAATTGTTTCAGAGGTAAGACCCAGTTGCTCGACCAGGAAATATCTATTCAGTTCAGGAGAAGGAACAATCACAACAGGTAAGTAGCTCTTAAGGATAAATTCTAGATTCCTTCCCTCGCGACGTTCCAGTGCTCGTAATACCATTGCCGCAATAACATAATCTTCGGGAACTGCTTGTTCCATAGGTTGTCCGCCTGCCAGTTGGAGCCTTCTTGTAGCTGTAACTGGAACAATGAGGTTGCGGCGGTTCAAGTCCATGGTGAGTTACCTTCATGTTGATGTCATGGGAATGCTTTTCATACTTTCTTATCTAGTTTCTATGAGCGCGAACTGAATACAGGTGTTCCATATTGACGAGAAATACTCCAGAAATCCTCCCATATTGTCAACATTGTGGGAAGTTTAAGGGAGTCGGTGCATGTGACAATCCAGAATGCGACAAGACACAGCAAGTAGACCCAGGAAGCTTTCGGGAACAATTCAATTACTGTGTGATTTGTCCTACTCAGGGAGAACAGTCTTGCTACCGATGCGGACGCTCGTATTGTAGTCAACATTCCATAGGAAGAGAAGAAAGCAAATTAGCAACCATAGACCAGCATTTAGGAACCTGCGTTATATGCGGAAAAGTCATCTGTGAGCATTGTTGGATTTTCAATAATGGTGGCTTAGTGACATGTCTTGCACATCGAGAGATGGAAGACTCGACTAAAATGTGAATATTATCGGTGTGTCTCAGTTTTCTGCTTAGTGGTTACATAAGGGTCAAACATTTATGGAGTAATGCTGATTCACAGAATGGGGCGTCACATGCCAGAGGCAACTTTCATAGTCCACTTGGATGACTTTCATGGGTTTTTAGTTAAAGAGCGGTATCCTCCGTCACTAACTTTGAATGAGAAGATACTGAATCTCATTTTCTATGAACAACAGAAAGATAAGAAGGAGGAGCTGAGTTACTCTAACGTCGAGGGTATGAAAATAGCAGCCTACAGTTCTTCATTCTATCCAAGATGGACAGTCTGTTCAATCTTGAGTGCTGAAGAAGACTTTGATCTCCTTCGCGCAGATCTAGCAGGATCTGGAAGACTAATTCTCGCTCTTCTTGCTGTTGATCCTGACTCATTCTCTTTGGAGGAGATATTGAAGACAGGTAGTATTCTTAAGGACTTGTCAGAAGAACAGCAACTTGCAGAAATATTTTTGACTCCATCATCAGCATTATTGTTGGAACGGATGCAAACAGAAGGGATTGAGAAGGCTGCAAAATTATCGATCTGGTTACAAACCCAAGTACAAAACGATGAGATTGACCTTAGAGAAGCAATGGAACCACTAATGGATTCCGGTATAGTTACAGTTGAGCTTCTTGGAAAGACATCAGAGATGGTATTCCTAGTGAAAGATGTATTTGGGTATCGAGAAGCTCCTGCTGATTCAATTCTTAAGACAAAGGAATCGATGCCATCAATTGCTGAAAAATATCGTGAATTCGTGACTGAGTTCTTTTCACCACCGCCACCAAATAAAGGATACAATCCAACTGTCCCAGTCGATGAAGCTAATTCACCTATACTTGAGGATAGAGAGAAAATATCACGAATCCTTGCTGAGAGGATTCAGTATAGAGTATTAACTTCACTCAGGGAGCAACCTCTATCGATTGTAGATATTTCTCAGAAGACATCACTTCCAGAATCAGTTGTTAAGAAAGTGCTATTCGCATTAGAAGCAGAAAAAGTCGCTGTCAGGTTCGATAAGGGAGAACTTTGGGGATTGTTGACGAATCCTCGAATCCAATCATTTCTGCCCGAATATGTTCTGCCAATCATCGCAAAGAAGTTAGAAGAGAAAGAAATATCACCGGAAGCAGCACGACGATATCTAGAACTCCTAATACAAACATGGGGTGTTTCAAAATGATTCGAGGTGTCTTTGTACTCGGTGAACAAGGGAATATGATCTATTCTAAAGAGTATGCCAAAGGCGACTCCAAGGCAAATCTGGTAGAATTTCTAATCAATCTTTCAGATTTTCTTAAGACGATTGACTTGGAAGATAAAACAGAATATATGAATGCTGTAATATCACGGATCTTCTATTCTAAGAAAGATCCATTCACCTTCATGTTCGTTGCAGATAAGGCGGATGATGCAAATCAAATCGAAGAGAAGATGGGAGAACTTGTAGAGTCTTTCATGAGGGATTATGCGAATTTGGCTCTTGCAAACCAGTCGCTTGATGGATTTAACGACAAGGTCGATGAAATTGCAGTTACAATGGTGAAGGTAGCAATCCTCGGTTTTGCAGGAGTTGGAAAGACAACCACACTTCATCTACTACGTGGAGAAACCTTACCTCTTGTTCATGATCCAACTATTGGTGTATCAATCAAGAAATTACCAGAGGAAATCAGCAATGCTAACATTGTACTCTGGGATCTTGCAGGACAATCACGATTCAGTATTCTCTGGGCAAAGATGATTGCCAACGCACAGGTTGTTATCATCGTTACAGATAGTACTCTTGAGAATGTACTGAGAAGTAAGAAACTCGTTTCATTAGTCAAGGATGAAGTTCCTGATGCAAAAGTAATTGGTATTGCAAACAAACAGGACCTGCCAACTGCCCTGACTCCAGAACGTGTTGGTCAGATTCTTAGCATTCCAACTTACGAGCTAGTTGCTATTGATATCTCATACAGAGACCGTCTGATTCAGATTATTCGAAGAGCAATTCTCGAAGGGAAAGCTGAAGCAAAAGCTGCTTAGTGAAAAACAAATTTGTACTAAGCTTTATCTATTTTCAAAATAAGAATATACATCTTCACGCGAAGAAAGGTGGGTATTTTGACAGAAAATACCAGCAATGATTTAGAGATTAAGTGCAGTTTCTGTGAAAGAACCTTAGAGCGAAGTGAAATAGTGCGATACAGGGGAGCAATCTCTTGCAGAGAATGTGCAGAGAAAAATAGCACACAGTCAAACCCGATGATCAAACCATTAGTTTACTTGGCTGGAATTGGGTGTCTAATCGGGATGTTGACTTTTATTTACTTCACATTGAATGTCACTCTATACTCGCAAGTATATCCAGAGTCATACATTCAGCCCCTAGTACCATTTTATGCAGGATTGACCTTAACAGTAGTTCTCGTTTCACTGGGACTTTATGCAATCAATCGTGTTCAACTCTTTCAAGCTAGCATAGTTGGAGTATTGATGGGGATTCTAGCAGCATCATCTAGTGCCATGGCACTATATGATTTTGTGACAACAGGGCCGTACTTCGTAATTGATGAAATAACAATTACCAAGACAATATTCTACTATCCAACGGTATTGGCAACCTATAGTCTATTTGTCATAGTCACAGCTTTGGCAATTCTGCTGCACATGGCAAATACTAAGACAGAAACTGTATCGATTGCTTCAGCTGCACTGTTTTTATTATCATCATCTATTGTCATGTCTATCTGGACGATGATAGTTGCAGGTGCTGTCAATACATTGGCCTATGCAGTGGTATTTGGTTTCTTCGTATCGAGAAGGTCAATATACGATGAAGAACCAATCCAACCTCTTTAACGGAACTACGAAAATGAGTAAAATTTGAGAATTAATGCATCAAGGCAAAGGTTAAGAACCAAAAAAGGAAGTATCGCTTAACAGGCGCACACAGGTGAATAAAGCATGTCTTTCGATTTAAGCGCAATGATGGAGAAATTAAAGGAAATCGAAGGTTTCGCAGAGAATGTAGCTGAAACTAAAAAACTCGCTGACACTCTAGCTGAAAACTTCGCTAAGATGAAGATGTCTATCAACCAGACAATTAACGACAGTTTTGCCGAGATTGCAAACCAGATTGAAGAATTGAGGCAAAACATGGAGAAGATGGAAAACGTCAAGACTGATGCCCCAAAAGTTGATTCTCCGGCCCCGGCTCCTGTGCCAACGCCGGAGGTTACACCAGCTCCAGAGCCAGAACCAATTCCTGAGCCAGCCCCAGAACCTACTCCGGAGGTTATGGCAGCTCCAGAGCCAGAACCAGTAGCAGAACCAACTCCAGAAGTTATTCCTGAGCCAGCTGAAGGTAATGATCAGTTAGATTTCTTGCTACAGCAAAAAGATCGACTTAAAGCACAATTGACCGATCTTCGCTTTGACTATATGCGTGGTTATATCCCTGAAGATGAGTACAAGACCAAAGAGGGAGACCTTGATACTCAGCTTGAAGATTTGGATAAACAAATTACAGCTCTCAAATAGTCAACGATTGACAATTTCAGTGGCTCCTACTCCGAGAGAGAATGGGGCCAACTCATTTCTTTTTAATAGATTTATAAAATAAGAAGAGAGGGCGTACTCTGTATGAGTCGCCCACTTGTCTGATCAATCAGACTATTTCTTCGTAGTCTTTTTAGCTGCTGGTTTCTTGGCTTCATCCTTCTTTGGCTTAGCCTCTTTTTTCGCAGTAGCTTTCTTGGTCGTCGTCTTCTTTGCAGCTTCCTTCTTTGGTTTCTCTTCCTTCTTAGGTGCTGCCTTCTTTGGCTTAGCCTCTTTCTTCGCAGTAGCTTTCTTGGCTTCATCCTTCTTTGGCTTAGCCTCTTTTTTCGCAGTAGCTTTCTTGGTCGTTGTTTTCTTTGCAGCTTCCTTCTTTGGTTTCTCTTCCTTCTTAGGTGCTGCCTTCTTTGGCTTAGCCTCTTTCTTCGCAGTAGCTTTCTTGGTCGTTGTTTTCTTTGCAGCTTCCTTCTTTGGTTTCTCTTCCTTCTTAGGTGCTGCCTTCTTTGGTGCGACCTCTTTCTTCTCTGCAGGCTTTTCAGTTTGCTTCATAGCTGTTGCTGAGCTTGGCTCAGTACTTGTTGCAGATTTAACTTCGAGGGGTTCGACGATTACTTCAGGTCGGTCGTCCTTCCGCTCTTTACGCTCTCCGCGTTCTCTCCTCTGACGAGCTAACTTACTTGGTTTAACAGCTCCCGGAGTTCCAGCTGCTATAAGTGCTTCATCCATTTCTTCTGTAATTACAGGTTTTGATGTAATGGAAGATGCAACTTCTTCGAAAACAGCTGCGGTCATAATTGGTACACCACCTTCTCGCTTTTCCATTTCGGATGGAGTGGTGTATACAATGAAACCACCTTCTCGTATGTAAGGTATAAGTTCTCCCTTGACTTCCTTCTCTCTTAGAAGTTTACGCGCAACACTCATCCTGATATTGAACCGATTTGCGATATCGTAACATGTGACAGACCTAGCTTTACCTAGGTACTCATCGATTCCTGACAAAACTTCAGGTTTCGGTACTGCGTCTCGAATTATTTTCTCGGTCTTGGTGGCAGATTTGCCCCACTTCTTTCGACTGATGGTAATTACTCTCCTAGATGCAACTGACTAGGTCTTGGCGAAAATCCAGAGGTGTGCTTTTAAAGATGCTCATCTATCGGTTGTTCAGCATGGAAGATACACCAATGGATGAAATGATTGACATCCGAAATTTGGTAACTCGTTTAGTTGATACTGCATATCCAGAATTAAATCAAAGTCATATCAGAATAAAGTGGGGGCGTAGCAGTAGTTTTGCAACAATAAGTTGGACCCATGATTTCAAGGAGGTAAACATCAGATGCAGTAACGAAACAAGAAAATGGCATGAATCTGCACTTACGGGCCTTCTAGCTCATGAACTAAGTCATCCAGTTCAACAAACTAAATACCAGTCAGAATATAGTACAGACATTGATGCAATCGAAAGAGGTTTTGGACTATATTTGGGAATAGAGCGATTATTTGCTGGAAAATATGATGATCATGTTATTCTAAAAGGGAAGGACAGATATCTTGGATACAGGTCCATTCGTCAACTACTAAATGAAGATGAACTGAAACATCTAGATGCGCTTCTAACACAATTGAGACTTATACCAAGTAGGAAAGAACTACAGAAAGAGGTACATCATGATATTATAATTATTCATTCAGAAACTAACACTATAATACAAGTAGAAGGTCATAAATTCAAGATAGATATTCAAAAGGATGATGTAGAAGTTAGAACAATTGTGGAAGATAATACTATACATGTACTAATTGATGGTGAAGAGGTGGGCTACTTTAATAGCCCAATCAATTAGCAGTTTGATTTATCCTTACGTTCACTAATCTTAAGTTTGTGTGAAACACTTACATCACTATTTGGTGGGATGTCCTCAGTTACCACGCAACCAGCAGAAATGATGCTGTTCTCTCCAATACGTGTTGCAGGGTAGATTGATGCATTGACACCAATAACCACATTATCACCCACTATAGCACCGAATTTTTGTGAAGGTATTTGGACACCCTCAAGAAACAGAGGAGTGCTACCAGGCCGCCAGTTCCATAATTGAGCCCCAGCTTCGATGCATGTATCTGCTCCAATGAGTGAATCAGCTAAGTATGTCATCCTTCCAACGTTCACGC
>Ga0307423_1001542_pt1 | contig 13755 bp, 10 predicted proteins | sample SalMarWE160310MG_FD_202154 | JGI IMG/M metagenome (GOLD analysis project Ga0307423, IMG submission 202154) | Salt marsh sediment microbial communities from the Plum Island Ecosystem LTER, Massachusetts, United States - WE1603-10 | ecosystem: Environmental > Aquatic > Marine > Intertidal zone >...
ATCTGACCGGAGACGGCGGTGTGCTGCCATTCGCCATGCCGAGCTCGGCAGCCGGTTCCGGCGAGATCTGTCTCAAGACAGGGTCAAACCCCAAGACCATCTCACCCTGCGACGGCCCGGACACGGACAACTTCGGTTTCCTCGACTACACGATATTCGGCGATCCCGAAGAAGGAGTCTCCGCAATATGCAACGGGGGGAACTCGAGGTTGGAGAACAACATCGCCAGCGGAATCGACTATCCTCTCGGCGAAGCCCCCTCCGCTTCGGCCGCCCTCAACACTGATCGAGATGCGTGCACCGACGGGAACTTCAATGCCCAGCCCTACAACATCACCACGCAAACGGGAAATATCTCGCACGCCCTGGACGATGGTCTCGTAGATGTGACAGGGACGGGAACTCCGGGCCGGCTCCGCAACTCGAGCAACGTATTAAGCGTGCGTGGACATCTGGTCGACAACACACCGTTGTGGGCATATCTCAACAGCGATGGGACCGCCCTGTGCGGGAGTGTGAGCGACCACGACACACTCATCAGTTGCCTATCGGCGTACACGCCGAGCGACGGTGTCATCTTCAGTGAAGGCGTCGCAACGTCGCCGCGATTTGGCTGGGTACCGCTCGTGTACGAGTCGGCGCTCGGGCCGGGCAACGCGACGGTGACCGTCGACGACTTTCAACCGGTCTACATCCAGACCACGTTCTGGGGCTGCAATGCTTCCAGCTGCGCCATTGAGTGGGATCCGGGAGAAGCCGTCCCCGGCCCCGGCGCCAACAACATCCTGGTTGAGGCGGCTACCGCCATCGAGATCCCCAAGTCGGCTCTGCCCGAGGCCATCAGGAACGCCTCCCCCGGCACCTCGGGCCAGATCCGGTACCTGCTGTCCAAGTGACTTGTCGGAATTCTGCGACAATCGTGAGCCACCCAGCGAGGAGACTCATGAGCGAGATCAGCATCGGCACCCCGACAATCGACCCGACTGCTTTCGTCGCACCAACCGCCGTCCTATACGGCAACATCACCATCGCCGGGCGTGCCGTGATCATGTTCGGGACCGTCATTCGGGCCGAACTCGACCATGTCTACATCGGTCCTGAAAGCAACATCCAGGACAACAGTGTCCTCCATGTCGACGAGGGATTCTCCGTGAACATTGGCGAACGCGTCACCGTCGGGCACACCGCCGTCGTCCACGGCGCCACCGTCGGCTCGAATTGTCTCGTAGGCATCGGAGCCAGGCTCCTCAACGGAGCCACGATGGGTGAGGGGTCGTGGCTGGCTGCGGGCTCGATACTGACCGAGGGAAAGACCATTCCCCCGTGGACCCTTGCCATGGGGATACCCGCCAGGCCGATGCGAGAGCTCACCAAAGCCGAAGTCGCCCGGCAAAGAGAAGGCGTCGACATCTACGTCGCCTTCGGCGCCGCATACGCCGCGCTCATTCAATAGACGGGCGTCTCTCCGACCACGGCATCGCTTGTTCAAGCTGCCCCGCCAAGGACAGCATTCCCTCATCGTCACCAAAACGACCCATGAAATGAGCGCCGATCGGTAGCCCTGCCGGCGTCCAGTATGTCGGCACCGACATTGCGGGTAGTCCTGCGAAGTTGGCGATCGGCGTGAAAGCCACATAGGTGAACAGTTGCTCGATGAGATCGTCCCAATCGGCTTCCTGATCGATCTCGCCAAGGAGCACCGGCGGACCGCCCAGCGCCGGAGTGAGCAGCGCGTCATATGTCCCGAAGAACTCCGCGACTCTATGGGAGACATGCTGCAGCTCGGTCGTGGCTGCAACCAGCCGGGCGGGAGTGTGCTTGCGAGAACGATCCGCCAGGCGCCACGTGAACGACTCAAAAGCATCGCGGCCGGATCGCATCTTGTCGATCCTTGCGATCACCTTCATAGCCCTCCAATCGCCGAACAGTCTGCGCAACAAACGACCGGCTCTGCGATTGCCGGCCTCGGCGAGGATGATCTCGAAGACAGATTCCGCAAGCGATTCCCAGACGACTATGAATGCCTCAGCCATCGACTGCCCATCGATCTCCGGCCGTGCCTCGACCACCTTGTGACCGAGGTCGGCCAACGCCATCGCCGTGGCGTTCACCCCGTCGCGACACTCCGGAGCGGTGGCCGTTCCCCGGAAATCGGTAGTTGCCATGGCGATTCGCATCGTGGCCGGCTGCCTCCCCACGGCAGAAACGAATGTGCCGGATGGCGGTGGGGCGTGGTACTCAGCCCCCGGCACTGAACCGTGGGTCGCGTCGAGGAGCGTCGCGATGTCCCGTACCGATCTGCTGACTGCCAGATCGACTGACAGATAGTCGGCGGGCGACGCCGGGTAGCGAGGCATACGCCCTCTCGTCGGTTTGAACCCGAAGACGCCGCACGCCGACGCCGGAATGCGTATGGATCCCCCACCGTCGCTCGAGTGAGCCATCGGGACCATCCCGGCCGCCGTGGCCGCGGCAGATCCGCCGCTGGAGCCGCCTGAGGACCTCTTTGTATCCCACGGGTTCCTGGTGGGGCCGTGAAGTGTCGGTTCAGTTGTCGGCAGGAGGCCGAACTCGGGCGAGTTGGTCCTGCCGATCGATACCAGACCGGCTCTCTCGATCCTGAGCTGGTATTCGTCGGTTGTCTCGGGCCTGTAGGAACGAAAGAACACCGAGCCGTAGCTGACCTGATCTCCGGCCACATTGGCGAGGTCCTTGGTCAGGAACGGAACACCGAAGAACGGCCCGGGGGCCGTGCCCGATGCGGCACGCCGTCTAGCCCGTTCATAGTGCTTGACGACGACCGCGTTCAACTTCGGGTTGTGCGTCTCGACCCGCTCGATGGCGGCCTCGACCAACTCTGCGGATGTCACCTGTCCAGAGGAGATCAGCCCCGCAAGGCCTACCGCGTCAAACGACTCGTACTCTGCGAACGCGTCCAATCGGCTACTGCGACTCAGTCGGCCATTGGCCCTGCGGCGGCTAGCTCTGCACCTGCCATCTCGGCGAACTCCTTGAAGTTCTCTTTGAACAACCCGGCAAGGTTCGCTGCCCGCTCGTCGTACTCGGCCGGATCACTCCACGTGTTGCGAGGCGTCAGCAGTTCGGTGGGGAGACCGGGGCACTCCACGGGCACATCGAAACCGAAGACCGGATCGCTCGTGTATTGAACCTGGTCGAGATCGCCGTTGAGCGCGGCACGGATCACCGCTCGTGAATGGGCGATCTTGAACCGTTCCCCTACCCCATATGGACCACCTGTCCAACCGGTGTTGACCAGCCACACTTGCACATCATGTTCACGGATCTTCTCACCGAGCAGATCCGCATAGACAGTGGGGTGCAGCGGCATGAACGGAGCTCCAAAGCAAGCAGAGAAGGTCGCCTGTGGCTCTTTGACCCCACGCTCGGTACCCGCCACCTTTGCTGTATACCCTGAGATGAAGTGGTATTTAGCTTGGGCCTCGTCGAGACGGGCGATTGGCGGCAACACACCGAAGGCGTCCGCGGTGAGCATGAAGATATGCTTCGGGTGGCCCGCTTGTGAGCCTTCCGCGGTGTTGTCGATGTGAGTGATCGGATATGCCCCACGAGTGTTCTCCGTGGACGCTTCCGAAAGGTCGAGTCGTCGGGTGTCGGGGTCGATTGCGACGTTCTCGAGCACTGTGCCAAATCGGCGAGTTGTCTGATAGATCTCCGGCTCGGACTCATCCGAAAGCCGAATCATCTTTGCGTAGCAGCCACCCTCGTAGTTGAAGATGCCCTCGTCGCTCCAGCCGAGCTCATCGTCGCCGATCAGAGCCCGGTCCGCCTCGGTCGACAGCGTCGTCTTGCCGGTTCCGGACAAGCCGAAGAACACAGCAGAGTTACCGTCTGCGCCGACGTTGGCCGACGAATGGAGGCTGAGTACACCCTGAATGGGCATGAGATAGTTCATGACGGTGAAGATCGACTTCTTGATCTCACCCGCGTAGCTGGTACCCCCGATGACAACCATCTTGCGATCGAGATTCAGAAGCACAAAGGCCTCACTGGCGGTGTGCTCCTGCTCGGGATCGGCCTGGAAACTCGGGCAATGGATAACGGTGTAGTCGGGCTGGAAAGACGCGATCACTTCCGGATCGAACTCACGGATGAACATGTTGCGCGCAAACAGGCTGTGCCAGGCGTGCTCGCTGATCACCCGCACTCTGATCCGATACTTCGGGTCGGCGCCTGCGTAGCCATCCTGGACAAAGATCTCCTTGTTCTGGAGATAGGAACGAAGCCCGTACAGCACCTTGTCGAAGTCGACCGGGTCGAACGGTTTGTTGATCTTCCCCCACCAGATCATGTCTTCGGTGAAGGGTTCCCGCACAACGAACTTGTCGTTGGCGGATCGTCCCGTGTACTTGCCGGTGCTGACCACCAGCGGTCCCAGGTGCCCGAGCATCGCCTCGCCTCTACGGATCGCCTCCTCATACAGCTGCGGCGTGGAGAGATTGTGATGGACCTTGCCGATGTTGGTCAGATCGATACCGTTGAGCTCTAACACCAACTGCTCCTTCAGTCGCTACCCCTAAAACTAGTGCTTATCGGCGCAGGCATGGCGACCTTCCTCGCTGCGACCCTAATCTTGTGCGAATGTCAGGCGCTCAAATCCATCGTCCCCCCGGCTGGTACCGCGATGCCGTCATCTACGAGGTCCATGTACGCGCATATGCGGACTCGAACGGAGATGGGATAGGCGACTTCACGGGGCTGACCGGCCGACTCGACTACCTCCAGCAGCTCGGAGTGACCGCGATCTGGCTGCTTCCGTTCTATCCGTCACCACTTAGGGATGACGGATACGACATCGCGGACTACTACGACGTGCATCCGAGCTACGGGACCCTGGAGGACTTCCGTCACTTCCTCAACGAGGCGCATGCCCGAGGCATGTACGTGATCACCGAGCTTGTCATCAACCACACATCCGATCAGCACCCATGGTTTCAGAGGGCCCGGCGAGCCGAGCCCGATTCACCCGAACGCGACTTCTACGTGTGGAATGCCACCCCGGACCGCTACCAGGATGTTCGGGTCATCTTCCAGGACACGGAGACGTCCAACTGGGCCTGGGACTCGGTGGCCGATGCCTACTACTGGCACCGGTTCTTCTCCCACCAGCCTGACCTGAATTGGAACAGCCCGGCGGTGAGGGAAGCGGTCATCGACGCTCTCGACTTCTGGCTCGACATGGGCGTCGATGGCCTCCGACTCGACGCCATCCCGTATCTGCACGAGCGCGAGGGCACCAATGGGGAGAACCTGCCCGAGACCCACGACGAGCTCCGCAAGCTTCGAGCTCACATCGACGAGAAGTACGGCGACCGGATGTTGCTGGCTGAGGCCAACCAGTGGCCCGAGGACGCCGTCGCATACTTTGGTGACGGTGACGAATGCCATATGTCGTTCCACTTCCCTCTCATGCCACGGCTATACCTTTCGCTCGAGCGCGAGACGCGGCTGCCCATCATTGACATCCTCGAACAAACCCCACCGATTCCGGACGGTGCCCAGTGGGCGATCTTCCTGCGCAACCACGACGAGCTGACCCTCGAAATGGTTTCCGAGGAGGAACGCGATCTGATGTGGCGCACATACGCCCCCGACCGCAGAGCCCGGCTCAACCTCGGGATCCGGCGCCGCCTCGCCCCCCTGCTGGAAAACGATCGCCGTCGGATCGAACTACTGATGAGCCTCCTGCTTTCCCTGCCAGGGACACCGGTCATCTACTACGGCGACGAACTCGGGATGGGCGACAACATCTTCCTTGCGGATCGCGACGGGGTTCGCACGCCGATGCAGTGGAGCAGCGACCGCAACGCCGGATTCTCATCGGCGAACCCACAGTCACTGTATTTGCCCATCGTTGTCGACCCGCAGTACCACTTCGAGACCGTCAATGTCGAAGCGGAGCACTCCAACCCGAACTCATTGTTGTGGTGGACCAGACGAATGATCAGACGTCGCCGCCGCCATCCGATATTCGGTCGCGGGTCGATCCGATTCCTCCAGCCGCAGAACGACCGCGTGCTCACCTATGTCCGCGAAGGGGACGACGAGACCCTACTCATCGTCGGCAATCTGAGCCGTCATGCCCAATTCGTCGAGCTCGACCTACGCGAGTATGCAGGGGCTCGACCGGTGGAACTGCTCGGGCACACCGAATTCCCCAGGATCGGCGAACTGCCCTATCTGCTCACTCTCAGCCCCTACGGCTACTACTGGTTCTCGATCATCCACTACGATGCCGAAAACGGCGACCGGAACAATTTTGCCATCGACGGCCCCGTCGAAGAGCTCTTCAGCAGCGACCATCCTTTCGCCCGGCATCTCGCCCAGTACGCCGAGAACCAAATCTGGTACACCGACCGCGGGCGGAGAAGGCTTAGCGCGACAACATTCGACGCGATACCCATCACCACCGACGACGGCACACGGGCAGGGTGGCTCGTTCTATTGGATGTCGAATTTGTGACCGGAGCCTCACAACGGTATTTGATACCGCTCAGCTTGAAAGCTGCCGGAACGGACTCTCTGCCCGAAGAGGCGACCGTCGCTTTTGTCGATCACGGTGAAGGACCACTGCGCTTGGTCGACGCTGTCTTCGACCCCGACTTCTGCCAGGCCCTCTACGAAGCAATCGTGGAGGGGCGCGAGATGCTGGGCAGAACGGGCGCGGTATGGAGCCATGCCCGTGTTGACGACCTCGACCTGGGTGATGGGACCACGTTGCCGCGCGTCCAACAGACGGCTCAGGGTGAGACCTTCATCCAATACGGTCCGGATCTCACTCTCAAGCTGTTCCGAAATATCGAACCGGGGATACGTCCGGATCTGGAATTGCGCCGCTATCTGACCGACCGCACCAGCTTTACAAACCTCTCCCCGGTATACGGGGCATTGGAATACCAGTCACGCGACACCTTCAGCCTCGGGCTGATGCAGAAGAATCTCGATCCCGAGATCACAGCCTGGACATTGTTCCGCGACCTGTGCCTCACCTACCTCGATCAAATCGGAGATTCGCCACCACCGCCCCCGATGGTGGTCGGCGGCTGGCTTACCGAAAGCGCCAGGACGGTCGCCGACGTCTCGGAAGCGCTCGACACGACACTCACATACGCCACCAGCCTCGGGGTGACTACCGCGGACTTCCACCAGGCCCTTGCCACCCAGACCGAGGAACCAGAGCTGCGGCCGGAGCCGGTCACCATGCTCTACCAGCGCTCGCTGTACCAATCGCTGCGTGCCGGCGTGAAGCAGGGGCTGAGCTCGATACGCAATGACTCTACTGAGGTGCCGGAAGAGCTGCATGACGACCTCGAGAAGCTGCTGGCGGGCGAGTCCGCCATGCTCGGGGTGATCAGTCAGGTCAGAAGTGTGCCGGCGAGCGGACGGCGCACGAGAATTCACGGGAACTACCGCCTCGACGAGCTGCGTCTTGTCGACAACGAGTTCTACATACTGGATCTGAGCGGTGATCACACCCGTCCGATCAGCGAGCGAAGGCTCAAAGCCCTGCCCTTGCGAGACGTCGCTGAGATGATCCGGTCCTTCCACTATGCGGCGCTGGCCGCCGCCCAAAGTTCGGGGCGCCCGGACGCAATTGCGCACGCCGAGCGGTGGTACCGAATGCTCGGCGAGCGATTCGTCCGTTCGTATGTGGAAGCCGCCACAGGCTCGCCAGTTCTCCCCAACGAAGACGAGACCATCGAGGCCCTCCTCGATGCTTTCGAGCTGTCGAAGGCCCTCCGGGAAGTGGAATGGGAATTGTTGCAACGCCCGGACTGGGTATGGATCGCGATACGGGGAGCCTTGCAGCTCATCGAGTAGAGGCTTCGAGTCAGAATGCTTCCAACTCGGCAAGGCAGTCGCCTGCCCACTTGAACACGTCCTCACGCTGCACGGTGCGCCGGAGCCGCTGCATCCTGATCCTTGCTTGCCCGTAGTCCATCTCGGTGGCTTCGCGGAGGGAATCAGTGACGCTGTCGACGTCGTAAGGGTTGACGATCACCGCCGACTTGAGTTGCTCGGCAGCACCGGCAAACTCACTCAACACGAGAACCCCGGGAAGCCCACGGCGGCAAGCGACATACTCCTTGGCAACGAGATTCATTCCGTCACGCAGTGGCGTTACCAGCATCACATCAGCAGCAACGTAGTAGGCAATGAGCTCCTCCAGCGGGAGACTCCTGTACAGATAGGACACCGGGGACCATCCCGGCTCGCCGTAGTCGCCGTTGATCCTCCCGACCAGTTGCTCGATCTCCGATCTCAGGTCCTGATAGGCAGGGACACTTTCCCGGCTTGGCACGGCCACCTGCACAAATGCGTAGCGTCGTGGGTGATCGAGGGTCTGCTCCAGCAAGCCGGCAAAGGCCTTCAATCTCAGATCAATGCCCTTGGTGTAGTCGAGCCGATCGACGCCCAGGATTATGTGCTCGACGTCACCCAGCTCGTGGCGCAGATCGCTCGCCCGTTCTTGGACAGAGTCGGATCGGGCTATCCGCTCGAAGTGGTCGGTATCGATGGCGATTGGTGCTCGCTGTAGCTTGATCTGCCGACCGTTCCATTCCAGCTCATAGCGCCCGATCGAGGTGGCAGCGCCGAATTTCCTGGCGGCCCGAGCGAAGTTCTGAACGCTCGCCCTGGTCTGGAAGGCGAGGACGTCGGCGCCGAGCAGACCCTCGATGATCTGGCTCCGCCACGGCAGGCGGGAGAAAAGCTCGATCGGAGGGAACGGAATATGCAAGTAGAAGCCGATCGTCACATCGTCGCGCAACTGTCGCAGCATCCCCGGCACCAGCTGTAGTTGATAGTCCTGAACCCACGCGATATCGCCGGACCGTAGGGACTCGGCCGCGACCCTCGCATATCTGTCATTGACACGCTGATACGGACGCCAATGGTGCCTGTGGAACTGAGGGGACGCCACTGCATCGTGATACAACGGCCAGAGGGCACTGTTGCAGAACCCGTAGTAGAAGGTCTCCAACTCGTCGTCGGTGAGCGAGACCGGGCGCTGCTCGATGCCGTCATGTTCGAATGGCTCGGGCGCGTCCCCGGCGGTTCCCGACCAACCCACCCAGGAGCCCTCTGCTTTCTGGAGCACCGGTTCGAGGGCACGTACGAGACCACCCGGGCTCGTCACCCATGCCTCTCCGTCCCATGAAACGGGGAGCCTGTTTGCGATTACGACTATTCGACGGGTCACGACACGCCTCCTATGTGGAGCCTAACCCATCACCGGGTGGTGGACGGGTTGCGACCGTCTGCATTCTGTTTAGCGAGGAGTATCGTGCCGGGACGGTAAAGGAGCGACATGTCTGAGCCCGATGCAGCAGGAATGCCCGACGGCCGCGATGGCCTGAACCGAATGGGCTGGATCTCCCTCCCCTATTCATGCGTCGGACTCGTCCGCAAGACCGGGGTCGGTGACAGCAAGACAATCTGGTCCTGGTTGATCCTCACCCCGTGGTCATCGGACGCAAAGCCATGGATCGACGGCACCGAGGTCGTCAACGCATCGACCCGCCACGAGTGGGAGGAGCGCGAGGAGATCATCGGCAAGATGCGCAGCATCCTCGACGATCGCTACGGCGAAACCGTAGGCAACGCAATCGTCGATGATCTCATCCGACGACTGCAGGACGAAAGCTGAAACCCGAACACTGAGAGAGCCCAAGAAGACCTCACTCAGCGTGATGGGATGCGGCGCAGGCCCGTCAAACAGCCGACCACACCGTGTCACCCGCCCGGCTAATGAGCAGCGCTTCCTCAAGTGGAAAAGACACTCGATGTCCTGAGCCGTGCCCGACTAGTCGTGGAGCGGCCACCGATTACGCTCGCCCCCCGTCATTGATTTCGTTCTCTCGAAAAGCGCGAGAATGAGGCACCCCGTTCCGGAGAGATCATGAGTGTCATTTCACGGCGCTACGACGTGACCCGAGACTACGAAGCCGTCAATCAGTTCCTCATCGATACGTACCAGCCCGGCGATCAGATGTTGAACTGGTTGCAGCCGCGGTGGGAGTACATGCATCACCACCCCTTCATCGCACGGGTTCCGCTCGACCTGATGCTCGTCTTGGAGGATGACGGCAAGATCGTCGGGTTGGCGAATCTCGAAGACGGCCTCACATTTGTCTACTTCCAGCGTGCCCCAGGCTACGACTACATCCTTCCCGAAATGCTCACACACGCCGACAAGCACTTCGGTGGCCCATCGGTGATGCTGCAACGCAAGATCATTGGATTGTTCATCAACGATTTTGATGCCGAATTGGAAGAACTCGCCGCTTCGTTTGGCTACGAGCGACACGAAGAGCATCACAATGGCTACTCGAAATACGATCTGAGCCGGCCAATACCGCCGACACCGGTACCGGCAGGTTTTCGCATCCAGAGCCTGGCCGACGACAACGATCACCACAAGATCAACACCTGTCTCTGGCGCGGGTTCAACCACGAAGGGGAAATCCCCGACGAGGACTTGCGCAAGGAAGCCGTCGCCCAATCGGCGCCGAACTTTCGCAAGGAGCACACCATCGTGGTCGTCGCTCCCGATGAGTCATACGTGTCGTATGCGGGCATCTGGTACGTGCCCCAGAACGGATATGCATACGTCGAGCCGGTTGCTACCGACCCCGACTACCGCAAGATCGGTCTCGCCCGCGCCTGCGTCCTCGAGTCGCTCCGCCGCGTACAAGCCGCAGGGGCCGAAGTCGCCTGGGTCGGATCCGACCAACCGTTCTACAAAGCCATCGGCTTTGAAAAGAAGTTCCAGCGGAACCTCTGGATCAAGTGGTTGGATTGACCGGCCCCGGGACCGCGCCACATCAACCGTCAATCCCCGCCACCTCAAACAGTGCCGCCTCGGCTACGCGCCGATACCCGATCGACTCGTAGATCTTGTTCGATGTTGCGTTGGACAGATCGGTAAACAGAAAGCAGAACCGATACCCATCATCGAGCAATGCCTGCGACTGGGACGCCACCAAAGCCGAGGCATAGCCGTTACGCCGGTGCTCGGGTGGTGTATAGACGGCGTTGATCCTGATGCCCGAGCCGGTAGACCCACTTTGCGAGCTCATCGACACCGGCTCACCTTCCACCTCCCAGAGCCAGATGCCCGTGCTTATCTCACCACGCAGACGACGGTTCACTGCTCGTCGCAGCCGGGCATCGTTACTCGGCTCGTCGGGCAGAGCCTCCATCGAAAAGGCTCGTGTCCACTCAAACACCCTGTCTCCGTCAGGCTCGCCGGCACGGCGGGCGAATCCCTGTGGAACGGGGACGGGGATCACCTCCTCGAGCGCATATACGCCCTGGGCCATGACCAACCTGCTGGTTCCGCCGATCCGGGCCTTCCAGTAGTCCACAAAGGCATCTACCACCGGGCGGATACCGATCACCCTCGGCACATCTATGCCCGCTTGCAGCACCCCATCGGCCAGTGCCGTCAGTTCAGACCCGGGCTCGCCTGCAGCGACTATCAGGTTCTGTGGTGGGGTTGTGATCAGTGCCGCGGCCACAGCGGCATTGCCATCGACCACCACCATCACCCGGTAGTCCTCATACGCATCCGGGTTGTCGATCACCGTGTTGAGGATCCCGAGCATGAGGTTGTTGCTCGCCTCATCGGCAAGCAGAAGCCGGGTCCTATCTCGAAAATCGATCGGATCCGTCAGCAGCTGGAATTCCATCGAGCAAGTGTATCGATGAGTCAATCAGGTATGTAGGGCCCTGACGATTCAAAGACATTGCGACCATCGATGTAGGTGGCTTCGACCCCAACCCGAGCGTCCCACGGATCACCGTTCAGAATGACCAGATCTGCATCCTTGCCTGGCTCGAGAGTGCCGACCCTGTCGTCGACACCAAGAATGCGAGCACCGTTGATGGTGATCGTCTCCAGCGCCCGACCTGGATCCAAACCATCGCGGATCGCAAAGATGGCGAGGTCCCGCAGATTGTGAATCGGATTGAAAGGTGAGTCGGTCATGATCGCGACCGTGCAACCGCGCTCGACCATGATGCCCACATTTGCCGGCGTGGCCCGATTGACCTCTCTCTTGGAGCGATCACCAAAGAGTGGCCCGATTGCCAGCATCACATCGTGCGATGCGACCTCGTCGGCGATGCGATACGCCTCAGTGGCGTGCTCGATGACAAGGCGATACCCGAACTCGTCGGCGAGCCGGATTGCCGTGCGTATGTCGTCCATTCTGTGGGCGTGGTTGCGAATGGGGATTTTGCGGTCGAGCACCTGCAGCAGCATCTCTTTGCCGAGGTCGATCTTTGGCTCGCGCAATGGTTTGCGTTCGGCTTCGGCCTTCTGGCTCTCCGCTGCGGCCGACGCCCGGTGGTGATCCCAATCCTTGCGGTACTCGATCGCCTCGTAGAAGGCCTTCCTGGCCAGATAGGCGACCCCCATCCTGGAATTGGGAGCTCGCTTGTAGAGCTCTCCCACACGCTTTGGGTTCTCCCCTAGTGCCATCTTCACACCCGCCGGCTGCTTGATGACCATGTCGTCTGCGACAAGCCCGAAGCTCTTGACCACCGACAGCTGGCCACCGATCGGGTTAGCTGAACCGTGGGATATACCGAGAGTCGTCACCCCTCCCCTCCTGGCGTCGGCAAAACCAATGTCTTCGGGATAGATGGCATCGAGTGCCCTGGTGTACGGCGTGATCGCTTCCGATACCTCGTTGCCGTCGTAGTCGTCGCGCGCCCCTTCGCCCCACACACCGGTGTGAGTGTGAGGGTCGATGAAGCCGGGAAGGAGATAGCGGCCCTCACAATCGACAACGGTCATGCCGGCTGTATCGAGGCTGGTGCCGACCGCGAGGATCTTGCCCTCTTCGACAACCAACGTCCCGTCGGCTATCTCGGTGCCCGTGCCTGTCCAGATGGTTGCGTGGGTGAATGCTTGCTTCATGGCACCAGGCTAAACGAGGTAAGCAAACTTGCAGTGGCTCCATGTGGTTTAGGATTGACACGTCTCGAGAACTGGGAGACGAAAATGGCAGATCAGCTCGGATGTGCCCGGGTGACCGGGGTCGTCGGAGAAGATCCGAGACCTTCAGATGACCAAACTGCTGAACCCCACAAGGAGGTCCGAATGACTGCGACTGTCGGGCAGAAGGCGCCTGATTTCACGGCCCCTGCCTATCACAACGGAGGCTTCACCTCGGTGTCGCTGTCGGATCACTTAGGCAAGTGGGTATTGCTGTGTTTCTATCCGGGTGATTTCACCTTCGTCTGAGCAACCGAAGTGTCGGCGGTCGCCGACAAGCATTCAAAGCTCCAGGACCTCGGTGTCGATGTCATCTCAGTGAGTGTTGACAGCCACTTCGTCCACAAGATGTGGAACGACCACGAGTTGACCAAGATGGTCGACGGCGGTGTCCCCTTCCCCATGGCTTCCGATCAGGCCGGCAATATCGGTCGAGCATACGGCGTCTGGGATGAGAACCAGGGCATCGAGCTACGTGGCAGGTTCATCATCGACCCCGATGGAGTCATTCAGGGCATGGAAGTGCTGACGCCACCTGTGGGGCGGAAGCTCGCCGAGACCATACGTCAGATCAAGGCATTCCAATTGGTCCGCGACAGCGGCGGGGCCGAAGCCACGCCCGCCGGGTGGGAGCCCGGCGAGCTAACCCTCAAACCGGGCCCTGCCCTCGTCGGCAACGTATGGGAAGTCTGGAACCCAAACATGGAGCA
>Ga0307423_1001543_pt1 | contig 13754 bp, 11 predicted proteins | sample SalMarWE160310MG_FD_202154 | JGI IMG/M metagenome (GOLD analysis project Ga0307423, IMG submission 202154) | Salt marsh sediment microbial communities from the Plum Island Ecosystem LTER, Massachusetts, United States - WE1603-10 | ecosystem: Environmental > Aquatic > Marine > Intertidal zone >...
TTTTACTTTATACAAACGTTATTAATCCATAGGAGGTTAAATGAAAAAATCATTTTTTGTAGTTATGATTCTTTCATTGTTTATTTCATCAAATATTTTTTCACAAAAAAAGGAAACAAAAAAAATGACAAATGACACAACCGTTGCCGTAATTAAAACAAATATGGGCACGATTGAGATAGAACTTTTTGCAAAAGAAACCCCTAAAACAGTTGAAAATTTTGTAGGACTTGCTAATAAAGGGTATTATAATGGCGTAATATTTCATAGAGTTATTGATAATTTTATGATTCAAGGTGGCGATCCGACAGGAACTGGACGCGGTGGTGAAAGTATTTGGGGTAAAAAGTTTAATGATGAAATAGATACGAGTCTTGTTTTTGATAATGAAGGCCTGCTTGCTATGGCTAACTCAGGACCAAATACAAATGGAAGCCAGTTTTTTATAACACTTGCTCCAACAAAATGGCTAAACGGACATCATACAATATTTGGAAAAGTAATTACTGGAATGGATGTAGTAAAAGAAATAGGTAAAGTAGCTAAAAACCAGATGGATCGTCCGTTAAAAGATGTTATAATGGAAAGCGTCACAATAGAAAAAAGAGAAAGTAAATAATACTTTTATAATAACGCTGTCTCAAAAGCTTTAATATAGTCTTTGCGAGGGAGGGGCGACCGAAGCAATCTTTTAAATTTGATTAAATACTGGGATCACCTCGCTTCGCTCTTGATGACTAATCATCTTTTGAGACGATCTCTCTGTTTTAAATCAGCCAAATGAAGCAGCAAGAATTTTTTACATCTCGTTGGACACTTATAATTGCTACGCTGGGAATAGCGGTTGGCACGGGAAATATCTGGCGGTTTTCACGTGTTGTTGCACAAAATGGCGGTGGCTCATTTCTTATTCCTTGGGTTATTTTCTTACTACTCTGGTCATTACCACTTATAATTACTGAATTTGCAATTGGCAAGTCTACGCGCTTTGGACCTGTCGGTGCAATCAGTAAAATCGCAGGCAAAAAGTTTGGCTGGATGGGGGCCTATATTGTTTTTGTATCAACGGCAATCATGTTTTACTATTCAGTGGTAACAGGGTGGTGTTTAAAATACTTCCTTTCCGCAGTTTCAGGTAATCTTCTCAATGCTTCTAATTATCTTGATTACTGGAACAACTTTTCATCAAGCAGTCAACCAATTATTTTTCATTTAATTGCAATACTTCTTGTTGGCTTTGTTGTGTTGCGCGGTGTCACCAAGGGGATTGAAAAAGTCACAAAGTTTTTAGTCCCATCTTTATTAATAATTTTGGTTGTGCTTTTTGTTCGTGCAGTAACTTTGCCAGGAGCATTTGAGGGAATTAAATATTTTTTTACTCCAAAGTTGAAAATTATTCTTGATTATAAAGTCTGGCTTAATGCATTAACACAAAATGCGTGGGATACGGGTGCGGGATGGGGATTGATTATGACTTATGCAATTTATATGAGAAAGAAAGAAGATATTTCATTAAACGCAGCATTAATAGGGTTTGGAAATAATAGCGTTTCATTAATTGCTGGCATTACGATTTTTTCTACAGTCTTTGCATTAAGTTCTGTTGATGCGATGCAACAAGTCTCTCAATCCGGACCAGCAAATACGGGTTTAACGTTTATTTATTTGCCTCTTCTGTTTTCAAAAGTTTCATCAAGTACATTGTTAAACACATTTTTTGCATCACTGTTTTTTCTTGCACTTTTCTTTGCCGCTGTAACATCATTAATCTCTATGGTTGAACTATCAACAAGAACTCTAATTGATTTTGGGTTTAAACGTATAAAAGCAATTTTAATTGTTGCTACAGTTGGATTTTTATTAGGATTACCTTCGGCAATAGATTTGAAATTTCTTGCTAATCAGGATTGGGTTTGGGGAGTTGGATTAATTTTAAGCGGTGCCTTCATAGCATTTGCAATAATAAGATTTGGTGTTGATAAGTTTAGGAATGAAGTTATTAATGGTTATGGCTGCGATGTAAAAATAGGTAAGTGGTATAATTATATAATTGGAATTCTAATTCCTGTTCAAGTAGTTGTTTTAATTTCATGGTGGTTGATTTCCTCTGTTTCCTGGGATCCTGAATGGTGGAATCCTTTTCATGCTGAAAATGCAGGGACAGTTTTATTTCAATGGTTAATAGTGTTTGTTATATTAATATCTGCTAATAAATTATTAGTCAATCAGACTTTAAGGGAAGATTAAGTTGGAACTAAGCTCGATCTTAACAATGCTTATTGTAGTTGGAATTGTTTGGGGTGGATTAACTTTCTTTATTACTAGAGCTATTAAGTATGAAGGTATAAAGCGGAAAAATGGCAAAGATTAAAGCTCCATCTATATTAGAAATAGATAAACACTTAAAGCAAAAGAAAATTCTTCCAGTATACTACTTGTTTGGTGAGGCTTCCTACAGCATTGAGCTAGCATTAGAATCAATTCAAAACGCAATTCAGCCTATGATAACATCTGAATTTGATAAGGAGACTTTTTATGGTGAAAATCAAACATTTACAAATGTTTTAGGTTTAGCCTCAACATTTCCATTCGGATCAGAAAAAAAATTAATTATATTTAAGCAAACTGAAAAAGTAAAAGATAAAAAAGAATTAACGGCTTATGTTAAATCACCAGCTGATTTTACAGTACTAGTATGTCTTCACGAAGGATTAATTTCGAGTGGTGAATCGGAGCCGTATAAATCTTTAAATAATAACGGATTCCTATTTGAAGCTAAAGAATTGAAAGGCAAAAATCTTATTGAATGGTTAATAGCCCGAGCTGAAAAAATCAATAAAACTTTATCGTATGAAAATGCGCAGCTTTTGACTGATATAGCAGGAGAAAACAGAAGCACGTTAGAAGCACAGTTAGAAAAAATATTTTTATATCTTGGCGAGACAAAAGAAATTACTATTGAAAGTATTCGCGGATTATCAACTTCGCTAAAAGAATACACTATATTCGATTTGCAAAATGCGATTGGGAAAAAGAATAATAAAAATGCGTTAATGGTTTTATCAAATCTTTTAAAAAATGGGATGGAACCGTTACAGATAATTGCGATGCTTAACAAATATTTTACAAGCCTTGCAAGGTTAAATGAGTTAATCTCAAATAAAACCCCAGAATATACAATTGCTAGAGCGGTTGGAACACATCCATTTTATTTGAAAGATTATTATGCAGCAAGAAAAACGTATTCTGATCAGCATATAGGAAAAGCTTTTTCGGCACTTTTAAAAGCTGATATTGCCTTAAAAACAACATCAATTGATAATCAGACTTTATTAAGTGTATTAATTGCCGAGATAATTCCCGAATAAAGCTTATTTTTCCTCAAATAAATTCATTTTAAAACTTTTTAGTAATTTTTAACATAAAATTGAAACATTTATCAACTACTTAGAGTATAAAAGCGTTGACAGATAGAATTCTTGTTGATTTAACTGATGAGGAATTGATAATAGAATTTCAAAAAAACGGCAATGAAAAAGCATTTGAAATTCTAATTCAACGATTCAAAAACCAATTGATAAATTATGTTTATAGGTTTCTTGGAGATTATGATTCTTGTGTTGATGTTGTTCAAGAAGCATTTATTAAAGTTTACAGATATAAAGATAATTATAGTTCAGTAGCAAAATTTTCAACTTGGGTTTACACAATTGCAGGTAATCTGGCAAGGACAGAGTATAAAAGAAAACGAAGAAGAAATTTATTTTCAATCAACAGTTATGGTGAAGAAAATAAAACGTACGAAATACCTGATGAATCTTTTAGACCAGACGTTGCAGTTGATGCAAATATAAAAAGAGAAATAATTCAAAAAGCATTACTAAAAATTCGTGATTCGTATCGTGAAGCTGTAATTCTAAGAGATGTTCAGGAATTATCTTATGAAGAGATTGCAGAAATATTAGGAATTGAAGTCGGTACAGTTAAATCGAGAATAAACAGGGGCAGAGCTGAGCTTCAAAAATATCTTAAAGATATTTATAATGATTAAGGATTAGATAAAATGACTGATGAAGAAAAAAAACATGAGAAACTGATTAGTAATCTAAAGAATCTTCCAAAGGTAAATGCTCCTCAAAATTTTGAGAGTAACCTTTGGAGAAAAATAAATTTATCTAAGAAAAGCAAGCAAGAAAGTTTCTGGGATAAATTACTTTCACCGGGTAAATTAATCCCAGCTGGTGTGGCTGTTGTTGCTGCTATAATAATTTTCTTTGTAATTGATATTAAGTCTAATCAACCAGAAGATCCTTTTAGTCTTCAACCGAGAATGCGAGAAGATATAGTTACTGTTGAAAAATTTGAAGAAAAGAGTAGTGCATCTTTAAAGAAATTAGTTAAGAAGAAAGATGCAAAAAAAGAGCTGGAATTAAACAAACTAGAGGGACAACTAAAATCTAAAGATAGCGATAATGAATTGATGTTAAGCAAAGAAAGTTCTGGATTCAGAGACGAGGTAATAGCTGAAGATTCAAAACAAGATAGTTTAAAAACACAACAACAATCGGCGACAATGGGCAGGACTATTTCTCCAACTATTGAAGCGGCTGCAGTTCCTGAGTTAAAAAAAGACAACTTAAATTTTATGCAGATAAATCTTTCAGCTAAGGAGAAGCAGGAAGTTGAAAGACTAAAACAACAAGTTCAAGCACCTGAAAAGGCTAAATCTGAATAAAATTTGTACAATTTAGTACTTTGGAAATTATTGGATAATATTGCCAAAACGCCTATATTTATGCCCACGATTTTAAGAATATTAAAAATTTAGGATTACTATGAAAAACGGAATTCATCCAGATTACAGGCCTGTTGTTTTTCAGGATGCCTCTTGTGATTTTGCAATTTTAACTCGTTCTACGGTTAAGACCAGTGATACTATTCAATGGACTGACGGAAATACTTATCCATTAGTTAAATTAGAAATTTCCAGTGGATCACATCCGTTCTTTACAGGAAAACAAAAATTACTTGATACTGCCGGTCGAGTTGAGAAATTCAATAAGAAATATAGTAAAAAGAGTTAGTATAATTTACAAGGCGATGATTTAAAGCCCCATTTAACGGGGCTTTTTTATTTGAGACTCACATTTTAATGAAATTATTTTTTAATTAGATGAGAAATAACATAAAAGAAATTGCTATTGCAGCGGTAACTCTTGTTGTAATATCTATTGTTTTTCTTCCAAAGATATTTTCTTCTGGAGAAAACCAAAACGGCAATAATCCAGTTACTAATGCAAATAATGCTACCCCTGTTATAGCGCACATTGTTAAATTGGAAAAATTGAGCAATCATGTTTTTGTCACAGGTACTATATTAGCTAATGAAGAAGTAGAATTACGCAGTGAAGTTTCTGGTAAGATTACGCAAATTATCTTTAAGGAAGGCTCTTTTGTTAAAAAGGGGGATCTTCTGGTAAAAATAAATGATGCCGATCTTCAAGCTCAATTACGACGAGCAGAATCAAAACTAAAATTATCTGAAGAAAAAGAATTTCGTCAGGAACAATTGCATAAAAGTAATCTTATTAGTCAAGAAGAATATGATAACACTGTTGGCGAATTAAATGTGAACAGAGCAGACTACGAATTGATTAAAGCACAAGTTGATAAGACAGAAATAAGAGCACCATTCAGTGGTGTGGTTGGACTTCGTTCTGTTAGCGAAGGTAGTTACGTAACAACATCTACTGTGATTGCACGATTACAGAATCTAAATACATTAAAAGTTGATTTTTCAATTCCGGAAAAATATTCTTCAGTTGCTAAAATTGGTGATGAGCTTCAATTTAACGTAAGCGGAAGCAATACAACCTTTAAAGCAAAGATTTATGCCATTGAGCCTAAAATAGATCCAGGTACAAGGACATTACAAATAAGAGCTATTTGCAATGCGAATAGCAAAGAACTTATTGCTGGAGCATTTGCTAATGTTGAATTAAACTTAAATGAAATTAATAATGCGATTTTAATTCCTAGCATGTCAATTGTTCCTGAATTAAAAGGACAGCGAGTTTATATAAACAAAAATGGAGTCGCGGTATCGCAACCAGTTGAAATCGGAATTAGGGAATCAAAACGCGTTCAGATTATATCTGGTTTAAACGAAGGCGACACAGTTATAACTTCCGGTATACTGCTAATCAAGCCAGGCTCTAAGGTTACAATCTCTGAATTTAATTAATTAAAATCTTCGAATGAGTTTATCTGCCGTAAGCATACAAAGACCAGTTTTAGCAATTGTAATGTCTATTACAATTGTTGTTTTTGGAATTCTTGGATATACTTACCTTGGTGTTCGGGAGTATCCTTCCGTTGATCCGCCAATAATTACTGTATCTACAAATTACAATGGTGCAAATGCTGATGTTATTGAAAGTCAAATTACAGAGCCACTCGAAGAATCCATTAATGGAATTGCAGGAATAAAATCTCTTACATCCGTTAGCCGCGATGGAAGAAGTACTATTACTGTTGAATTTGATATTGATGTTGATCTGGAAGCAGCAACAAATGATGTTCGCGATAGAGTCTCACGTTCACTTTCAAACTTACCACCAGATATTGATGTGCCTATTGTCGCAAAAGCAGATGCAGATGCTACTCCAATTGTTTTTCTTACTGTCAATAGCGATACTAGAAATCTGCTTGAGCTTTCCGAATTAGCAAACAATGTTTTCAAAGAACGATTTCAAACAATAAGTGGCGTAAGTAGTGTTCAAATTTGGGGAGAAAAAAAGTATGCAATGCGTCTATGGCTTGACCCGGCTAAGCTTGCCGCTTTTCAACTTTCACCAGTAGATATTCGAAATGCTCTGAATAGAGAGAATGTTGAATTACCCTCAGGCAGAATTGAAGGAGATAACACAGAATTATCTATTCGTACAATTGGAAGGCTACAAACAGAAGAAGAATTTAATGATCTAATTGTAAAAGAATCTGCTGGAAGTATTGTTAGAATTAGAGATCTGGGATACTCCGAGCTTGGTGCAGAAAACGAACGAACAATTCTTAAACGCGATGGAATTCCAATGGTTGGCGTAGTCTTAATTGCTCAGGCCGGTGCAAATAACATTGCTATTGCTGATGAATTTTATCGTAGGCTTGAACAATTAAAGAAAACATTACCTGCCGATATTAGGACAGGGATAGGATTTGATGTTACACAGTATATACGAGAATCAATTAAGGAAGTAGAACAGACTATCCTGGTTGCTTTTGGGCTTGTCGTGCTTATTATCTTTTTGTTTTTAAGAGATTGGCGAACAACATTAATACCAATCATTGCTATTCCGATATCACTCATCGGTGCATTCTTTATAATGTACATCGCAAATTTTTCTATTAACGTTTTAACACTGCTCGGAATTGTTTTGGCTATCGGGTTAGTCGTAGATGACGCAATTGTTGTCCTTGAAAACATCTATAAAAAGATTGAAAACAAAATGGATCCAATTGAAGCCGGTAAAAAAGGATCTGCTGAAATATTTTTTGCTGTAATTTCTACAACTGTTGCGCTTGCATCCGTTTTCATTCCGGTAATATTTCTACAAGGCTTGACAGGAAGATTATTTAGAGAATTTGGGATTGTTGTGGCTGGCGCTGTAATTATATCAGCTTTTGTTGCCCTTACATTAACGCCAATGTTGAGCACAAGGATTTTAAAGAGAAGAGAAACCCACAACTGGTTTTATAATATTACAGAACCGTTTTTTGTTTTGATGAATAACACTTACAAAAAACATCTTACATATTTTATAGAACACAGATGGATAGCTTTTCCAGCAACACTACTTACTGTCGTGCTTATCTTTATTCTCTTTTCAAGCGTTAAAACAGAATTAGCTCCTCTTGAAGATAGAAGCCTTTTATCTGTAACTGCAGTAGCTCCGGAAGGAGCAACATTTGAATATATGGACAACTATATTGATCAGGTAGTTAGTATGCTGGATAAAAAAGTTCCTGAAAATGATGGAATCATATCTGTAACTTCACCAGGTTTTGGCGCATCCAGTTCTGTTAATTCTGGATTTGTTCGAATTACATTAAAACCAGCCTATGAACGGAAAAGATCGCAACAGCAAATAGCAGATTATATTGCACCACTTATTAGCTCTTTTAGTGGCGCGAGAACATTTGTTACCCAGCAACAGACTATAGGGGGTGGACGAAGAGGCGGACTGCCTGTCCAGTTCGTATTGCAAGCGCCAAATTTCAAGATGCTGGAAGAATACCTCCCCAAATTTTTAGATGAAGCGAGAAACAATCCAATATTCAATGTTATAGATGTGAATTTAAAGTTTAATAAACCCGAACTTAAACTTTCTGTTGATAGACAAAAAGCTAGAGCGCTTGGTGTATCAACGATGGATATTGCTCAAACTATTCAAGCAGCTTTTAGCGGGCAAAGATTTGGATATTTTATTAAAGATGGAAAACAATATCAGGTTATTGGACAATTTTCTCGTGAGAACAGAGACGCACCAATAGATCTAAAATCTACTTATGTTAAAAATAACACCGGTAAACTTATTCAGCTTGATAATGTTGTGTTTACCGAAGAACAAAGCGCACCACCCCAACTTTACAGGTTTAATAGATATGTTTCTGCAACAGTATCTGCAGGTTTAGCACCTAGCAGAACACTAGGAGAGGGTATTGCTGCAATGTATCAAATTTCAAATAAAGTACTTGACGAAAAATTTTCTACCGCTTTGGACGGTGCATCCAAGGATTTTCAGGAAAGCTCATCAAGCTTATTATTTGCTTTTTTGTTAGCACTTGGTTTAATTTACCTAGTGCTTGCTGCCCAATTCGAAAGTTTTCGTGATCCGTTTATAATTCTTTTTACCGTTCCACTAGCAATTGCTGGAGCGTTACTATCTCTTTGGTATTTCAATCAAACACTAAACATATTTAGCGAGATTGGAATTATTATGCTTATTGGATTAGTTACAAAAAATGGAATTCTTATTGTTGAATTTGCTAATCAAAGAAAAGCTACTGGCATTTCAAAAATAGAAGCTGTTATTGATTCTGCTACATCTAGATTAAGACCAATTTTGATGACTAGTCTATCCACAATCCTTGGAATTCTTCCTATTGCATTAGCATTGGGCGCCGGCTCAGAAAGCCGCGTTTCTATGGGTATTGCAGTTATTGGTGGATTAATCTTTTCAACTTTCTTAACACTTTTTATCGTGCCGGCTATTTATTCGTACTTCTCAAGAAAAACCGCATCAGTTTCAAATATTACTGAGTAACAAACTCATAATTGTTAGAGAATCTTAACTCAAAAAATGTTAAATTTTAGCTAACTTTTTAAGAGGTTTATATGCAGATCTGCATTTTTGAAGATATTAATTTTGCAAACTTTGAACCATTGGTATTCTCACGTCCGGTTTACGATTTAGTCTGCGGAATAACATCTCTAAAAGAAAAAATCTTGAGAAGTTATGGTGATGTAAAATATTCCCTTCACTGCCGCCCTTATCTTGCAGATATAGTTAAAAAAGAAAACCCTGGCATTCCCGTTAATAAAATTGATGATGATCATTGCTTATTTATTAATGGCAGACTGATTTCAACGCAAGATTTATCCGATTTGCTCCCTTTGATTACTGGTGAAGATAAAGTATTTGTAAATGGTGAAACAGTTATTGGAGCCTATTTATCTGGGAAAAATTTAGAGTATAAGAAAAATCATTTAAAAGATCTTTTTTCCGTAAATGATTTTAATGGTTTGCCAGTTAAAATTCTTGATTTTAAATGTGCAAATTACCTTTGGGATCTCATAAACCTTAATGGTGAACAAATTTCAAAAGATTATAATTATTTTGTAAAACAACTAAAGAAGCCTAATTATTTAGATAAAATAGATCCATCTGTAAATCTAATTAATAAAGAAAAAATATTTATTGGTGAAAATGTAACTATAAAACCCGGAGTTGTTTTAGATGCTTCGGGAGGACCAGTATCTATTGATGACAATGCATTCATTTATCCAAACGCTGTTTTAGAAGGTCCCATTTATGTAGGCGAATCATCGAAAATTAAGAGCGGTGCAACAATTTATGAAAATGTAACAATAAGCAAAGTTTGTAAAGTTGGTGGTGAGGTTGAACAATCTATATTTATGCCTTATTCAAACAAGCAGCACTCTGGTTTTATTGGCCACGCATATCTTGGGAGTTGGGTTAATCTTGGTGCAGATACAAATTGCAGCGATCTTAAAAATAATTATTCACAAGTAAGAGTAAAATTAAGTTCTAAAGAAGTTAACAGCGGCTCACAGTTCTTAGGATTGATGATAGGTGATCATTCAAAAAGTGCAATAAACACTATGTTTAATACAGGTTCTTTAATCGGATTTGCTTGTAATATTTTTGGATCCGGTTTTCCTGAAAAATATGTGCCGTCATTTACCTGGGGTGGAGCAGAGGCATCTTCAGTTTACGATTTGCAAAAAGCAATTGATACTGCAAAAATTGTTTTATCAAGAAGGAAAATTCATTTTGAGCGTGAGGAAGAAAATTTATTTCAAAGTATTTTTGAATTAACAAAAAGCGATAGAGAAAAAAAGGTAGTTAATTGGCGGAAGATGTAGATAAAAATGTAGAAACTGATGATGTTCACTTTGATGAGCACAAAGTAATTGATCTTTACGAAGGCGTAAGAGGGCTTGCAGTAAAAATTCTTAATCGTATTGAGAGAACCGACGCCTATCTTGAAAAATTACTTGATCACGAAATGAGAAATTCAGAATTAAATGGTCCTGATAAAGCATTGCTTTATGAAATTGTACATGGCGTTACCAGATGGATGGGAAGACTAGACTGGATACTTAATGGATTTTATAAAGGGCAATTTTCAAAGGCAATTCCAAATTTAAAAAATGGATTACGAGTTGCACTTTACCAGATATTGTTTCTGGATAGAATTCCTGATCACGCCGCGGTTAATGAAGCTGTAGAATTTGTAAAAAGACTTCAGGGACAAAAACCTGCAGATTTGACAAATGCCGTCCTTCGTAATATAATTAGAACTAAAAATTCAATCCGATACCCAGATCCAAACGAAGATTTAATTGGTTATTTTAGTGCTTATTACTCTCACCCATCTTGGATGATTAAAAGATATGTGGATCGATTTGGAAAGGAAGACACAGAAAAACTTTTAATTGCTAATAATGAAAAACCATATTTAACATTAAGAGTAAATGGGATAAAAACTAATGTATCGCAATTTAAATCTCTTCTTGAATCAGTTAATTTAAGGTACAGACCAGGTAAATTTCTTAATGAATTTATTCAGCTGCAAAACCTTACAAATATTACAGCTTGGGAATATTACTCAAAAGGATTTTTTAATATTCAAGATGAAAGCGCTGGATTATCAGTCCAATTGCTCGACGTTAAACCCGGAATGAAAGTATTAGATATGTGTGCAGCCCCTGGTGGCAAAACAGCTTATCTGGCTTCTTTAATGAATAATGTTGGAAAAATTGTTGCTCTAGACAAATATGAAGGACGATTGAAATTGTTGAGGACTAATAATGAGCGACTTGGTTTAACTTGTGTAACAACAATAGAGAGTGACGCATTAGAATTTAACTCAGAACCATTTGATTGCGTGCTTGCTGATGTGCCGTGCTCGGGTACTGGTACATTATCAAAAAAACCAGATATAAAATGGAAAAAAGATGTTTTTGATTTGAAAAAAATGAGTGCTATTCAAATTAGCTTACTTGAAAAAGCCTCTTCGTTAGTTAAACCAGGTGGAATATTGGTTTATAGTACTTGTTCAATTGAACCGGAAGAAAATTTTGAAATAGTAAAACAATTTTTGCTTAATCACGCTAACTTTAAATTAGAATCTGCCAAAGGAAAATTTACTGATGACGTGGTTGATGAAAATGGCTGTATACAGACATTACCACAAAAACATCAAATGGATGGCGCATTTGCAGCCAAATTAATAAGAATTGAATAATAACTTTAGTGAATTATTATGCTTGATAAAATTGCAGATGAATTAAAACAGCAAAGAGAAAAAAGCGGACTTTCTCTCCAGCAATTAGCAACCAAGACCAGGATTGATTTAAAATTTCTTGAAGCTATTGATCAGGCAAATTTTGCATTCCTTCCGGATCTTTATGTAAAAGCGTTTGTTAAACAATATGCCAAAACAGTCGGCCTAGATGAAAATCTAGTGATAAAAAAATATGAGGCTGCAAAAGAGGGAGAGGAATATGATCCGAATAAACCTGAAACAGAAATAAAAAGCAATGAATCCGTTAATGGAGAACCTTCTAAAGAGGAAACGACAATAATCACACCACCAATTAAATCTTATGTTGAAAATATAGTAGAAAACAAATCTCAAGAAAAAAAACACAATAACCCAAATCTAATTTGGTTAATTGGTGGCACGGCAGCAGTTGTATTAACCATTTTTATATACTTCCTTGTGTCCAATAAACAAGATAAAATAGTTGTGGAAGAAACACCTATTGAACAAATAGTTGGTCAGACTTCGCAAAGATATGAGGAAAAATCTTCAGAACAGACTTCTTCAGACACTAATACCAAAGCTATATCTTCTGACAGTCTTTATTTAACATTTATGGCTAAAGACACATCCTGGATTTATGTAATACTAGACAACACAAGAGCAAAAGAATTTACTCTATATCCCAACTCAAAATTTATAATTGCTGCGTCTAGTAATTTCAAAGCAATAGTAGGAAATTCTGGGGGTGTGGCACTGCTGTTAAATAATCAGCCGGTTGAATTTACTGGTAGAGCTGGATCAATAAGATATTTTAAGTTGGATAAAACGGGATTAGTATATTTAACTGCACCGCCCAAATTAGAAGGACAATAAATGTCTTCTAGTATTGAAAAAAAAATTAACACTCTGCGCGAGCAAATTAATAATCATAATTATAAATATTTTGTACTGACTGCACCTTCCATTAGTGATGAAAAATATGATAAGCTTGTTAAAGAATTAGAAAAACTTGAAAACGAAAATCCTCACCTAATCACCCCAGATTCACCAACTCAAAGAGTAGGCAAAGATCTTACAAAAGAATTTAAACCAGTTAAACATAAAATCCCCATGTTAAGTCTTGCAAATACTTATGATGAGAAGGATGTTTATGATTTTGATAGAAGAGTTAAAGAAGGTTTACCTGAGACTGAAAAAGTTGAATATGTTGTTGAATATAAAATTGATGGAGCCTCCACAAGCCTAAATTATGTAAATGGGTACCTTAGAACTGCCGCAACTCGTGGTGATGGGAATGTTGGTGAGGAAATTACAAATAATGTTAAAACTATTCGTTCAGTTCCATTAAAAATTGTTACTCGGAAAAACCTTAAATATCGTTTAAATGATTTTGAAGTACGTGGTGAAATTTATATGCGTATTGAAGATTTTGAAAAAATAAATACGAAAAGAGAAAAAGCAGGTGAAAAGTTATTTGCAAATCCACGTAACTCAACGGCGGGAACTCTCAAACTTCATGATCCAAAGACTGTAGCAAAAAGAAATCTCAGTATTTTTCTTTATTCTCTTATTAGCACGGATGAAGAATTTGAATCTCAGGAAGAAAATTTAAAAATCTTAAAGGAACTTGGCTTTAAAATAAATCCTGAATTTAGAGTTTGTAAAACAATTGAAGAGGTTCT
>Ga0307423_1001544_pt1 | contig 13733 bp, 10 predicted proteins | sample SalMarWE160310MG_FD_202154 | JGI IMG/M metagenome (GOLD analysis project Ga0307423, IMG submission 202154) | Salt marsh sediment microbial communities from the Plum Island Ecosystem LTER, Massachusetts, United States - WE1603-10 | ecosystem: Environmental > Aquatic > Marine > Intertidal zone >...
CAAGCGGCGTCTTTTCAGTGATCTGCTGCCAGCCTCGCTGGCCACGGGCAAATTGGCGGCGGCAGTGGTCTGCCTGGACGGCGGATACGGCGAGGCTGTGGCCCAAACCGCACAAAAGGCCGGCCTGCCTTTATGGACCTACGGCTTTGACGCCAAGGCCATGGTGCGCGGCGCTGATCCAGAATTGAGCCTGGACGGCGGTTCCTGCCTGGTGCAGTGGCCGGGCGGCGCTTTCCGGGCCCGCACCTCTTTGGTGGGCGCTTATAACCTACAGAATCTCTTGGCCGCGACTGCCGTGGGGTTGTCGTTGGGCATGGAGCCCGAGGCGATCGCGGATGGCTTGGCGTCCTGTAAGGGCGTGCCCGGGCGCTTGCAGAGGGTGGGTTCACCCGATACCCGGCCCGCGGTGTTTGTGGACTACGCCCACACCGACGACGCCCTCCGCCAGGTGCTGGCTGCGCTGAAGCCCCTGACCAAGGGCCGCTTGATCTGCGTGTTCGGCGCCGGCGGCGACCGCGACCATGGCAAGCGGCCTCTGATGGGCCTAGCCGTGGGCCGGGGCGCGGACGTGGCCGTGCTCACCTCGGACAATCCGCGCACTGAAGAGCCGGCCGCCATCATGGCCATGATCGAGCCCGGCCTGCAGCAAGCCGGCATGCGGCGCGCCCAAAGCCTTGAGGCCGGCGGCGTGTACCTGGCCCAAGCGGATCGGGCCCGGGCCATCGCCCTGGCTATATTGGCGGCCGACGTCGACGACGTGGTGCTGATCGCGGGCAAGGGGCATGAGGATTATCAGATCGTGGGCCGCGAGAAACGCCACTTTGACGATCGCGAAGAGGCTGCGGCAGCCCTAAAGGCCCGGGCTGAGGGGGTGCGGCATGCCTAGGCTGGACGCTGAGTTCGTAGCGCAAGCCCTGGCCGCGGCCATGTCGGGCAATCCTCCCGAAGAGGCTTTCAGCGGGGTGTGCACTGATTCGCGCAGCGTAAAGCCCGGTCAACTCTTCGTGGCCTTGAGCGGACCCAATTTTGACGGGCACGACTTTGTGGCCACGGCTTTGGATGCCGGCGCGGCCGGGGCCCTGGTCAGGCGCGGCTTCAGCCTGGCCGGAAAGGCCGAAGCCTGCCTTATAGAAGTGGAAGACACCACCCGCGGCTTGGGCGACCTGGCCGCTGCCTGGCGGCGCGAGCACAGCACCCTGGTGGCGGCCATCACCGGCTCCAACGGCAAGACCACCACCAAGGAGATGCTGGCGGCGATCCTAACGCAGCGCCACCGGGTTCTCAAGAACAAGGGCAATTTCAACAATCACATCGGTTTGCCTCTAACTCTTTTGCAACTCACCGCGGAGCATACCGCCTGCGTAGTGGAGATGGGCATGAACGCGCCCGGCGAAATCGCCCGGCTCACCGAAATAGCGGAGCCGGAGGTCGGCGTGGTCACCAATGTGGGGCCGGCCCACCTGGGCCGCCTGGGTTCCATGGAGGCCATCGCCGCGGCCAAGGCCGAACTGTTTCAGGGGCTCTCACCGGCGGCCACCGCGGTGGTCAACTTGAGCGACCCCTGGCTGGCGCCTTATGCGGAGCGCTTGCCCTGCCGGGTGCTGAGCTTCGGCCTGGAAAACGCGGCCGAGGTGCGCGGCAGCGATGTAAGCGCCCTGGGATCCAAGGTGGCATTTAATCTGGAACTGCCCGCCGGTCCGCCGTTAAGGGTGCGGCTGGCGACTCCGGGACGGCACAACGTGCTGAACGCCCTGGCCGCGGCAGCCACAGCCTGGGCCCTGGGCCAAGGCGCCGAGGCGATTCAGGCCGGGCTGGAGTCCTTCCTGCCGGTCAAGGGACGTCTGCAGATTTCGCGCTCATTCTGGGGCTACACGGTTTTGGACGACACCTATAACGCCAACCCCGCATCCTTGGCCGCCGGTCTGCAGACGCTTAAGGACCTGGCCGGCGCCAGGCGCAAGGCTCTCATCTTGGGCGACATGCGCGAGCTTGGCGCCAGCGCGCCGCAGCTGCACCATGAGGCCGGCTTTAAGGCAGTGGAGATGGACTGTCAGATAGTCCTGGCCTTGGGTGAGCGCGCCGAGCATGTGGCGGCCGGCGCCCGCGCGGCGGGCCTGGCCGGAGCAGAGGCCCAGGCGTTCGGCGACTTGGATTCGTTGGTTTGGGCCGCACGCGAAATATTGCAGGAAGATGATGTGGTGCTTATCAAGGGATCGCGCAGCGCGCGCATGGAACGGGTGGTGGCGGCGCTCACCACGGGGGAGATGAACTAATGTTGTTTCATCTGCTCTATCCCTTCCGTGACGTCTTCGGCGGCTTCAACGTGGTGCGCTATATCACCTTCCGCACGATTTGGGCGGCGCTTTTCGCTCTCATCATAACCTGGCTCCTGGGCCCTTGGTTCATACGCAAAATGCGCGAGCTGCAGATGGGCCAGTACATCCGCGAACTGGGGCCGGAAAGCCACAAGGCCAAGGCCGGCACCCCCACCATGGGCGGCGTGCTGATTCTCTTGGCGGTGACGGTTTCCACTCTCTTGTGGGGCCGCCTGGACAATTTTTATTTGTGGTTGTGCCTGCTGGTGACTCTGGGCTGCGGCGCCATAGGATTTGTGGACGACTACCGCAAGGCCGTGCAGAAGCGCAACGAAGGTGGGCTGCCGGGGAAAGTCAAGCTGGTCCTCCTGGGCTTGCTCAGTTTGGCTGCGGCGGTGGCTCTCTACCTGCACCCGGGCTATAGCACCCAGCTCTCCCTGCCCTTTATCAAGTATGTAGTGCCTGATCTGGGTTGGGGCTATGTGGTGCTGGCGGTATTCATCCTGGTGGGCACGGCCAATGCGGTTAACCTCACCGACGGCCTGGACGGCCTGGCCGCCGGGCCCGTGCTGATCGCCGCCGCCACCTTCCTGGCGCTCAGCTATGTAAGCGGCAACATCAAGGCCGCCACCTATCTCCAGATACAGTACGTGCCCGGCGTGGGCGAGATAAGCGTGTTTCTGGGCGCGGTGGTGGGCGCGGTCATGGGCTTCCTTTGGTACAACGCCTATCCGGCCCAAGTCTTCATGGGCGACACCGGGAGCCTGGCCCTGGGCGGGGCCCTGGGCGCGGTGGCGCTATGCACCAAGCACGAAATCCTGCTGGCCCTGGTGGGCGGCATCTTTGTAGTGGAGGCAGTGAGCGTGATCCTGCAGGTGGGTTTCTTCAAGGCCACCCACGGCAAGCGCATCTTTCGCATGGCGCCGCTGCATCATCATTTTGAGTTGTTGGGCTGGGCCGAGCCCAAGGTCATCGTGCGTTTTTGGATCATCGCGGTGGTTCTGGCCTTAATTGCGATCTCAACCCTGAAGCTTAGGTGAGACCTTGGATCTGAAGGGCAAAAAGGTATTGGTGGTGGGCCTGGGCAAGAGCGGCGCGGCCGCGGCCCAACTGTGCCTGGACCGTGGGGCCCGGGTGATCGCCACCGATCAAGCCGCCGAGACCGCCAGCGCAGCCCAAATCGCGGCGGCCGGAGCGGAGCTGCATATGGGCGGCCACCGGCTCGATGATTTCACCTGGGCGGAGGTGGTGGTGCTTTCGCCGGGCGTTGACCAGCGCTTGCCGGAAGTGATGGCTGCAATAAGTCATGGAGCCGAGGTGTTGGGCGAATTGGAGCTGGGCTGGCGCTTTTTACAGGCGCCTGCGGTGATGATCACCGGCACCAACGGCAAGAGCACGGTGACCACCTTGGTGGGCCGAATGCTGGCGGCGGCGGGAAAAAGGGTTTTCGTGGGGGGCAACTTGGGCACGCCACTGTGCGAGTTCATCAATCGTAAGGAGCATGTGGACTGGGTGGTTCTGGAGGTTAGTTCCTTCCAGCTGGACACGGCCAGCACCCTGCGTCCCAAGGTGGGGGTGCTGCTGAATGTCAGCCCGGACCATCTGGATCGCTACCAGGATGCGGAGGAGTACGCGGCCAGCAAGTTCAGTTTGTTTAGCAACCAGGGCGCGGGCGATGTGGCGGTGCTCTGCCAGGACGATCTCATGGTGGCGGCCCGCAAGGACTATTGCCCGGCCCAGGTTTGGGGCTATGCGGCTGAAGGTCCGGTGGAGCCCGGCGGCTGGCTGATGGACGACAACCTGATCATCGCCGCGCAACCCGGCACGGGATTGAGTCTTTCGGCCAAGGCCAGCCGGCTGCATGGTCAATTCAACCGGCTGAACCTGCTGGCGTCCTCTTTAGCGGCACTGGCGGCCGGAGCCGATCCCTTCGCCGTCCAGGCGGCCATAGACGCCTTTCAGGGGCTGCCGCACCGCCTGGAGCTGGTGGAAAGACAAGATGGCGTCTTCTGGTTTGACGACTCCAAGGGCACCAACGTAGGCGCGGTGGCGGCGGCTCTGGAGGCCTTGGCCCTGCCCACGGTGCTGCTGTTGGGGGGGCGTGACAAGGAAGGGACCTTCGCCGTCTTGGAGCCTCAGCTGAAAAATTATGTGCGCAAGGTCATCTGCTTCGGGGAGGCGGGGCCTGCCATACACGAGCAAATCTCGGCGCTGACTGAAAGCCGGGTGGTGGCGGGCTTGGCGGAGGCGGTGGCCGAGGCGAGAAAGCTGGCCGAATCAGGCCAGGCGGTTTTACTCTCGCCCGGTTGCGCAAGCTTCGACGCCTACACGGGCTACGCCCAGCGGGGCGATCACTTCAAGGCGTTGGTGAAAGGTGAACCCTGGAAGAACTGACATGAGCGTAATGCAAGCCAGCACAATCCAGGCCGCCGATAATCAAGGCGGGATCAGGGTCAGCGACCCTTGGATCCTGTTGTGCGCCTTGGCGCTCACCGGCATCGGCCTGGTCATGGTTTTCAGTGCTTCCAGCGCCTTGGCCAGCAAACGCTACTTGGACTCGGCTTACTTTTTCAAGCACCAGTTGATGCATATGGCGATCGGCCTGGCGGTGATGGCCGCCATCGCTGTTGGCGATTATAGCCGCCTGCGCAAACTGGCCTATCCGATGTTCCTGGTGGTTCTCGTCGCGTTGATCCTGGCCTTGATACCGGGCATAGGCCACCGGGCCGGAGGCGCGGCGCGCTGGCTGCGGGTGGGTTTCATCTCCATGCAGCCGGCCGAGTTCGCCAAGCTGGCCCTGCTTTTCTATTTGGCTTACGCGCTCAGCGAGCACTCCGATCAAATCAAGAGCTTTACGCGCGGGTTCTTGCCGCCGATGGTTATGGCCAGCGTCCTGGTCCTGCCTATCCTACTGGAACCGGACTTGGGCATGAGCGTTACCTTGTTCATCCTAACCATAGTGATGCTCTTCGTGGCCGGCACCCGCTTGGCTTATCTGGGCGCCATGGCCGTGGCCGCCATGCCAGTCTTGTATTTTCTGCTCTTCAAGGTGAGCTGGCGCCTGGAACGCCTGTTGGGCTTTTTGGAGCCCTGGGAAGATCCCCTGGGCCGCGGCTACCAGATCATTCATAGCTTCCTGGCCCTGGCCTGCGGCGGGCTTTGGGGAACCGGCCTGGGCGGCTCCATGCAGAAGCTGTTTTATCTGCCGGAGCCCCACACCGATTTTATCTTTGCCGTGCTGGGCGAGGAATTGGGCCTGTGGGGAGTGGTCCTGGTATTGGGTCTGTTCATGACCCTGATCTGGCGCGGAGTGCGCACCGCCCTGGAGGCGCGCGACTTATTCGGAACCTATCTGGCCCTGGGCGCCACCCTCATCATAGGCTTGCAGGCCTTTGTCAATGCGGCGGTGGTCATGGGGCTTCTGCCCACCAAGGGCCTCACCTTGCCGTTTATCTCTTATGGCGGTTCTTCGCTATTTGTGAACTTCGCCTGCGTGGGCATCCTGCTTTCGGTGGCGGGACACAGGAGGACGGCATGAAGCGGGCGATTCTCATAGCCGGCGGCGGTACCGGAGGGCACTTGTTCCCCGGCTTGGCCGTGGCCGCCGCCCTGCGCCAGTTAGATCCTTCTCTCTCCCTGGTGTTCGTGAACACGGGGAAGGCTTTGGAAACCAGCGTCCTGCAAGAGGCCGGTTATTCCTTGGAGGCGATACATGTCCTGGCGTTGAGAGGCCGCGGCCTCTGGGGCCGTCTGCGCAGTCTGGCGGCTTTGCCCGGCGCGGTTTGGTCAGCCTTCAAGATAATCCGCCGTTACCAGCCCGGGCTGGTCTTGGCGGTGGGCGGCTATGCTGCCTTCCCCCTGGGCGTGGCCGCCTGGCTGATGCGGGTGCCCTTGGCGGTGCAGGAGCAAAACGCGGTGCCGGGACTCACCAACCAAACCCTGGCCCGGCTGGCCCGGGTGGTGTTCACTTCCTTCCCTGGCTCCCAGGAGCGTTTGCCGGCCCACAAGGTGCGCCTAAAAGGCAACCCGGTGCGGCCGGAGATTTTGGCGCGGGCGCAAGCGGAAAGCCGCACCCGCAAGGATCCTGCGGAGGCCTTCCATCTTCTGATAGTGGGTGGCAGCCAAGGCGCCCATAGTCTTAATCAAGGAATGAAAGAAGCGCTACCGCTTTTGGCCGAAGCTGGCCGCGTGAAACGCCTGCGGATCACCCATCAGACCGGAACCAAGGATGAGGAAGAAATGCGGGCGGCTTACGAGGAGGCCAGCATACAGGCAGAAGTGGCGGCCTTTTTCCGCGACATGGGAAAGGCCTACGGCCAATCGCACCTGGTCATTTGCCGGGCGGGGGCCGGTACCCTCACCGAGGTGCTGGCCGTGGGCCGCGTCGCGGTGTGCGTGCCTTATCCGTTTGCGGCCGGCGATCACCAAACCGCCAACGCCGGGTCGCTGGTGGAGGCCGGCGCCGCCCTGCTGGTCCCCGACAGCGAATTCAACGGTCAACGCGCTGCCCAGATAATCGGCGATTTCATGGACCGGCCCCAGAAGCTTTTGCAGATGGAAGCCAAGGCGCTGCAAATGGCCCGGCCGCAAGCCGCCCAAGCAATCGCCCGTGACTGTCTGGACCTGATGCGGGAGGCTGCCTGATGTACCAACGCCACCAGCACATTCATTTTGTGGGGATCGGCGGCATCGGCATGAGCGGCATCGCCGAGCTTCTGGTCAACCTGGGGCACCGGGTCACCGGCTCGGACCTGAAGGCCAGCGCCACCACGCGCCGCCTGGAGGAACTGGGCGCTTTGGTGCATATAGGGCATCACGCCGATCAGATCACGGGAGCCGACGTGGTGGTGATTAGTTCCGCGGTTATGGACGACAACCCGGAGGTCCAGGCCGCCCGGGAAGCGCTGATCCCGGTGATTCCGCGGGCCGAGATGCTGGCCGAGTTGATGCGCCTCAAGTACGGGGTGGCGGTGGCGGGCGCTCATGGCAAGACCTCCAGCACTTCCATGGTGGCGCAACTCCTGGCCGCCGGCGGCCTGGATCCCACCGTGGTGGTGGGCGGCAAGCTGGGAGCTTTGGGTTCCAATGCCTGGCTGGGCAAGGGCGACTTTATCGTGGCCGAGGCCGACGAATCGGACGGTTCCTTCATCCGCCTGAGCCCCGTGGTGGTGATGGTCACCAACGTGGACCGGGAGCACATGGACCACTACGGTTCGGACGCCGCCCTGGACGAGGTCTTTGTTGAGTTCATGAACAAGGTTCCTTTCTACGGAGCGGCGGTGATCTGCCTGGATGATCCGCGCTTGGCGGGGCTCATACCTCAAGTGCGCAAGCGGACCATCACCTACGGCCTGACCTCGCAGGCCGACTTCCAAGCCCGTGACTTAAAGATGTCCGGGCTTAACTCCCGCTTCACGCTTTATGTGCGCGGCGAGGCGGTGGGCACGGTGAATCTGCCCCTGCCGGGCCATCACAACGTACAGAACGCTTTAGGGGCTATCGCCGTGGCCCAGGAGGTGGGCGTGGATCTGGCCAAGGCCATGGCGGCTTGCCCGGATTTCTCTGGGGTGAAGCGCCGTTTTGAGGAAAAGGGAACCAGCGCCGCCGGCGCCTTGATCATGGACGATTATGCCCACCATCCCACAGAGATCCGCGCAACCTTGGAGGCCGCCCGCGCGGCCTGGCCGGATAGGCGCCTGGTGGTGTGCTTCCAACCCCACCGCTACAGCCGCAGTAAACTTTTGTTCGATGAGTTCACCACGGCCTTTTACGGCGCGGATGAGCTGCTGGTTCTGGATATCTATGCGGCCAGCGAACGGCCGGACCCTGAGGTCTCGGCGGAAAAGCTGGTGGAAGCGATTCGGGCCCACGGTCACCGCGCGGTGGAGCACGTGGGTACGCCGCAAGCCGCCCTGGAGCGGCTGCACCGCGTCCTGCAGCCCGGGGACGTGTTTTTCACCATGGGTGCCGGCGATGTCTGGCGCGTGGGCGAGGAATTGACCAAGCACGGGGACGCGAGTGAGCGCTGAGTTGAAACAGCTGTTGCACCAAAGCCTGGGCGAACGAGTCAAGTTCGAGCAGCCCATGAGTGCCCACACCACCTGGGGTGTGGGTGGGCCGGCCTGGTGCATCTGCCAAGTGGCCAGCGCCGAAGAGGCGGGGTTCGTGATCCGGGCCGTATGCCAGGCAGGCCTGCCCTGGATGCCTTTGGGCCGCGGCTCCAATCTCCTGGTCCGCGACACCGGATATCCCGGGGTCATGTTGCGGCTGGCCGGTCAGTTGGCCAGCTTGCGCCGCGAGGGCGATAGCCTGTGGGCCGGAGGTGGGGCGCATCTACCGTCCGCCGTGAAATTCGCGGCCCGCTTGGGCTTGGCTGGCCTGGAGTGGGCCGCAGGCATACCCGGCACCGTAGGAGGCGCCGTGGCCACCAATGCCGGCGCCTTGGGTTCCGACATGGCTGCCATCACCAGCCAGATCACCTTGCTCCTATCTGAGGGTGAAGTCGCAACCCTGCCGGGCGACCAAGTGCCGGCCAGATACAGGCGGCGCGAATTGCCCGCCCAGAGCTTGGTGTTGGCGGTGCTTTTGACGCTGGCCCAGGAAAGCCCCGAGGCGGTGAGCTTGCGCGTGGATGAGGTTTTAGCCAGGCGGCGGGCTACGCAACCTGCCGGGATGTCGTCGGCGGGCAGCGTTTTCAAGAACCCCCCCGGCGATTTTGCGGGACGGCTTATTGAGCAGGCCGGCTGCAAAGGACTCATGGTGGGCGATGCGCAAGTGAGTGAGAAGCACGCCAATTTCATCGTGAACCGGGGCCGGGCCACGGCGCGCGAGGTGCTTGGCTTGATGGATGAAGTGCGCAGAAGGGTGCATGAAGCCTGTGGGGTTGAGTTGGAGCCCGAGGTGGAGGTGGTGGGACGTGTTTAAGCAGGGCGCTGCCAAGAAAGTGAAACCGGGCGCGTCCCCTGAGAAGGGGCGGCTGGTGGAGCGGCATCTCAAGCGCCAGCAGGTCAAGAAGCGCCAGCCCGCGGAAAAGCATCCCAATCCTTGGCGGCGCTTGGTCTTACGCCTGAGCGGGCGGCTGTTGGGACTCGCCGGCCTGTTTGCCGGGGTGGGCTTGGGACTCTTGGCAGGGTGGGCGTTTCTGATAACGCTGCCGGCTTTTGAAGTGAGCGCGGCCAATGTCACCGGCGTCGAGCACTTAAGCCGTTTTGATGTGCTGCGGGCAGCCGGAGTAGGCAGCAGCAGCAACTTGTTGGCGCTGAATGTGGGGAAGGTGGAAAAAAAGCTGCTCAGGCATCCTTGGGTTAGCCAGGCCAAGGTGGAGCGGACCTTGCCGGGCACCGTGAGCATTGCCATCAGCGAGCGCCGTCCGGAGATGGTGGCTTTGGTGGAAGGCCGCTTCTACTACCTGGACGACAAATTCCGTTCCTTCGCCCTCTTGGGCAGCGAGATCGCGCCTGATTTGGCGGTGCTCACGGGCTTGAGCCTGGCGGATCTGGTCAGCCCGGATGACGAGATGGTTGAGCTGCTGGAATCGGCCCGCAAGCTGTGGCAAGCCTTGCCCGCCGGCGACAAGGGAGCGGGCGGCAGGCTAAGTGAATTGCATTTGGATCGGGTGAGCGGTTTGAGCCTGGTTTGGAACGATTTGGACGCCACGGTTCATTTTGGCTTTGAGGATTTCAGTAAGCGCCTGGCTCGGCTGGAACGCATAGTGTCCGATCTGAAGGAACGCGGAGAGTTGAACCGGGCCGTGCTGATCGACTTGGATGCGGAGCGGCGCGTGGTGGTGCGCCTGGCGGAGGAAACGGCATGAGTTCTCGAGGCGAAATCATTGTAGGCCTGGACATCGGCACCACCAAGATATGCGCCGTGGTGGGCGAGGTGCGCGGAGGCAAGGTCGACGTGGTGGGCATGGGAAGCCATCCCTCCGACGGCCTGCGCAAGGGGGTGGTGGTCAATATTGAAACCACGGTCCTCAGCATCAAGAAGGCGGTGGAAGAGGCCGAGCTCATGGCCGGCTGCGAGATCAACAATGTCATCACCGGCATAGCGGGCGGCCATATCAAGGGATTCAATTCCCACGGGGTCATCGCCATCAAGGGCCGTGAAGTGACCAAGCGCGACGTTGAGCGCGTGGTGGACGCGGCCTGCGCAGTGGCCATTCCCACCGACCGCGAGGTGGTCCATGTCCTGCCCCAGGAGTTCATTTTGGACGGCCAGGACGGCATCCAGGACCCCGTGGGCATGAGCGGCGTGCGCCTGGAAGCCAGGGTGCACATCGTGACCGGGGCGGTGGCCTCGGCGCATAATCTCATCAAATGCTGCAACACGGCGGGCTTGGACGTGGCCGACATCGTGCTGCAATCCCTGGCCAGCGGCGAGGCGGTGCTCACTCCCGAGGAGCGCAATCTGGGAGCCGCGCTTTTGGATTTCGGCGGCGGAACCACGGATTTGGCCATCTTCAGCGGCGAGGCCATCAAGCACACCGCCGTGGTGGCCCTGGGCGGTATCAACCTGACCACCGACCTGGCGGTTGGTCTGCGCACCCCCATGAGCGAGGCCGAGAAGATAAAAAAGCGCTATGGCTGCGCGCTGGCCTCGCTGATTTCAAAAGACGAGGGCCTGGAAGTGCCCAGCGTGGGCGGCCGCTCGCCAAGGCGGGTCAAGCGCCAGATATTGGGCGAGATTCTGGAGCCCAGAGTGGAAGAGCTCTTGAGCCTTATCCGGTCGGAGATCGAAAGCAGCGGTTTCATGGAGCAAGTGGTCAGCGGAGTCGTTTTGACCGGAGGCTCGGCCCTGCTGGAAGGCTTGGTCGATATGGCCGAGCAGATTTTCAATTGCCCCTCCCGTTTGGGATACCCCCAAAACGTGGGCGGCTTGGCGGACGTGGTGAACAACCCCATGTACGCCACCGCGGTGGGGCTGGTGGTCTACGGGGCCAGGAATCAACCGGAGAATAAGTTTCGGATTAGAGACGTGAATATATTTAACCGGATCACCAACCGCATGCGTAGGTGGTTCAAGGATATCGTATAACCCGCCATTCGAAGGAGGGTCGCAATGGCACCGCTAGAGATTGAAATGATGGACAACTTGAACGCAGGAGCCAAACTGAGAGTGGTAGGCGTGGGCGGCGGCGGCAACAACGCGCTCAACACCATGATCGAGGCCGGATTGAAGGGTGTTGAGTTCATCGCCGCCAACACCGATCTGCAGGCCTTGGAAAAGAGCCGGGCCCGGGTGCAACTCCAGGTGGGCAAGAACCTAACTAGAGGCCTGGGCGCCGGCGCCGATCCGGAGGTGGGACGTCAGGCCGCCCTGGAGGACCGGGACAAGATCAAGGAGCTTCTGACCGGGAGCGACATGGTGTTTATCACCTCCGGCCTGGGAGGCGGCACCGGCACCGGCGGAGCCCCGGTTATCGCCGAGGTGGCCAAAGAGTGCGGCGCGCTCACCGTGGCCATCGTGACCAAGCCCTTTGATTTCGAGGGCCGCCGGCGGATGCAGCAGGCCGATGAGGGCGTGATCGAATTGAAAAAGGTGGTGGACACGCTGATCGTGATCCCCAACACCCGCCTCAGGAGCCTGGCTCCCAAGAACGCCAAGTTCACTGAAATGCTCAAAAGGGCCGATGAGGTCTTGCTCTATGCCGTGCGCGGCATCAGCGATCTCATCATCCACCCCGGCCTCATCAACCTGGACTTCGCCGACGTCCGCACCGTGATGAGCGAAATGGGCGTGGCGCTCATGGGGACCGGCGAGGCCAGCGGAGACGAACGCGCCCTGCAGGCCGCTCAAAAGGCCATCTCCAACCCGCTCTTGGAGGACATCAGCATAGACGGCGCCCGCGGGGTCCTGGTCAACATCACCGCTTCCAGCGATATGACCATCGATGAAGTGAGTGAAGCCAGCACCTTCATCCAGGAAGCCGCCCACGAAGATGCCAACATTTTCTGGGGCACGGTTATCGACGATAGCATGAGCGACGAAATGCGAGTGACGGTCATCGCCACAGGCATAGGCAACGCCAGGGAGCAAAGAGCCCAGATCCGCAGTGTGGTCAACGGCTCGGATATCGATCCCAGCGCTATCGATCACATGGACTTGCCTCGTTTCCGGCGTAACGTGGGCAGAAGCGAACAGACGGCCCGCGTCAACAAGGCCAATAGCTACAAAGCCAGGGAAGCGGCCGATCTGGACGTCCCCACCTTCCTGCGCCGTCAGGCTGATTAGGGGCTTTAAGCGCAATAGCGCTTGACCCTTAAGGCCCGCTCTATTTGCATGCCCGTTGATTACTTGACGGGCACCTTCCCACGGCCGTCGGGACCATTCCCTCCAGGTCCCGACGGCCCCTTCCTTTATAGCGGGACTCCCGGCGGCATTGGCCGCGGCATGGCGTTGCCTTAGCCCGCGGCCGCTGTAGTGAAGCCAAGGAACCGGATTTTGCTGAATGACGGGGCGGGCCAGCCGCTTGTTGAGATGATAGGCGGCTTTAATGAGGCGCTGCTAGCGCGGGAAAACCCCAAGCGCCACCGGCAGCGACGAAACCGGCCAGGGCAGGATATCGGGTGAGCCCGTGGGCGATCCCACCTGCTTTAAGCGGAAGCCATTGGTGCGGACCGCTAGCTGTGATTCTCCCGCGCCGTCCATGCTCATCACTTCGCGCAAGTTAAGCGGCAAGCTTTTAAGGAAGTCAGCCAACTCCCACAAGGTGTGGCCGCCCTGGCTGACCAAGATCAGTATGCGGCCCGAGGTATCCTCGGCCACCGTGGTCCGGTTGGCCACCACCGGCGAGCGGCGCACCCTGATCTGGCCGAAACGGTCCAACAGCATATGGGATTGGGCCGCTTGCCGATAGGGGTTCGAGCGCAGATCGAACGCGCTGTAGCGCAGGTCAAGGACCCGGGCCTGGGGCAGGGCGGCATCGCCGGGTTCCGCCAGGAACAGAGCCTCCATCTTGCTGGCCAAATGGCCCTGGGGCTTTCCATCCACTATCAAGAGGCCCAGGTAAGATTGATCGGCCGCGTATTGGCCGGCATTGAAAACGGCCAGCGCTCCTTTGCGCAGCAGCCATTCTTCGGCGGTGAAGCCTTTTTCGCCTTCGGCTGCGGTGAACGCCTGGAAGCGGAAAAGGGCCGGGTCCACCCGCAAGGCGGCCAGGTTGGTATCGCCGGAACGCGCTATTTTTTCAGCCGGGATAAGCGCGAATTCCAGGCCAGGCCGGAGTTGACGCCATACGATTTTATCGTCGGCCAGGGCGTCCGGAGCCAGCAGGCAGGCCGGCGCCATGATTAGCAAGGCAAGGATGGTAGACAGGATCGCATGTCTGATTTGCGTGGCGCTAAACATACCCAAGTCTAGTACGGCGGCGGCCGCCTGACAAGGGCGAGGGCGGGGGGGGCTTGAGGGTAAAAAAAA